>Ga0209377_1000378_pt1 | contig 29138 bp, 25 predicted proteins | sample GraSoiAngelo_141_FD_185898 | JGI IMG/M metagenome (GOLD analysis project Ga0209377, IMG submission 185898) | Grasslands soil microbial communities from the Angelo Coastal Reserve, California, USA - 14_0929_12_40cm (SPAdes) (version 2) | ecosystem: Environmental > Terrestrial > Soil > Grasslands ...
CCCGCCGCGAACGTAGAACCGCGCGATAAGCCGGAGGTACCGCGGCGAGAGCAGCTTCACGAGGTCATCACAAATGCGGTTGGTGACGGCCTCGTGGAACACCCCCGCGTTCCTGAAGGACCAGATGTAGAGTTTCAGGCTCTTCAATTCCACGCATTTTCGGTCCGGGACATAGTCGAGGAACAGCGTAGCGAAGTCCGGCTGCCCGGTGCGCGGGCACAGGCAAGTGAACTCCGGGATCTGCATCCGGATCAAATAGTCGCGGCGTGGGCTCGGATTGGGAAAACTCTCGAGCGAATTGCTCGGCTTGGACGGCATTCAGGGTCCGGGTGCGAAGTTGGAGATGGTATTATAGGGGCTCCGTTTTATCGACGATGAACCCGGCTGACGGCCGGTTTTCTTTTACCTGGATTCGTAGCGTCTTCTGCTAGCGTGCGGCTCACACAAATCAAGCTCGCCGGGTTCAAGTCGTTCGTCGATCCGTCCATCGTGAGCATTCCGGGCCAACTGGTCGGCGTGGTCGGCCCGAACGGGTGCGGGAAGTCGAACATCATCGACGCCGTGCGATGGGTTCTCGGGGAGTCGCGCGCCTCCGCTCTGCGCGGCGAGTCGATGCAGGATGTGATCTTCAACGGTTCGTCGCTGCGAAAACCCGTCGCGCGGGCGAGCGTGGAGTTGTTCTTCGACAACAGCCTCGGCAGGGCGGCCGGCCAATGGTCCCAGTACGCCGAGATCTCGGTGAAGCGCGTACTGCAGCGGGACGGCGAATCCTCCTATTTCATCAACAACACGCACGTCCGCCGCCGCGACGTGCAGGACATTTTTCTCGGCACGGGCCTGGGTCCGCGGGCGTACGCGATCATCGAGCAGGGAATGATCTCGCGGATCATCGAAGCAAGACCCGAGGAATTGCGCGTGTTTCTCGAGGAAGCGGCGGGAGTGTCCAAGTACAAGGAGCGGCGGCGCGAAACCGAGCATCGCCTCGCCGGCACGCGCGACAACCTCGCGCGTTTGAGCGACATCCGCCAGGAACTCGGGTCACAGATCGAGCGACTGGAAAAGCAGGCCGAGGTCGCCCGGAGATACAACGAGCTCTCGACTGATCGGGCCCAAAAGCAAAATCTCCTGTGGCTCCTGCGACGCAACGAGGCGGAGACGGAGGCGCAACGTCATACCCGCGAAATCGAGCGTAGCGCGACCGAGCTCGAATCCGAGACCGCGCGGCTGCGCGGAATCGAGCGCGAGCTCGAGCAGGCGCGGGCGGAGCACGACGCTTCGGGGGACGCGCTGAGCGCCGCACAAGGGGAGCTCTACGGCGCCAACGCCGATGTCTCACGCCTTGAAACGGAAATACGCTTCGTTGCCGATACCCGGCAGCGCCTCGAGGCGCAGCTTGCGCAGCTTCGCGCGCAGCGCGACGCCGGGAGGCGGAGCGAGGTCGAGCAGCACGAGGCGCTCCGGACCCGGGAGACGCGCCTCCAGGAGTCGCGAAACGCCCTGGAGCAGGCCAGGCGCAAGCTCGCAGACGAGCAGCTCAAGCTGCCGAAAGCGGAGCAGGCGGCCCGCCTGCTCCAGGGAAGGATCGCCGGCGAGCGCGAGCGCATCGCACAGGCCGAGCAGGCGTTCCAGGTGGAGCAGACGCACCTCGAGCATGCCGGCAAGACGCTGCAAGGGCTGGAGCAGCGCGAGGAGAGATTGCTCGCCGAGCGGGCCGAGCTGGTCGCACCCGATGCGCAACTGCTGGTGCGCCTCGAGCAGGAGCTGGCGCAGAGCAGTGCCGAGCTTTCCCGCCAGGAAGCATTGCTCGCCCAGCTCGAGGCAGCGCGGGAAGCCTTGGATCGTCAGCGCCGCGCCTGCGTCGACAGTTTGCAGATGCTCGAGCGCGAGTCTTCGGCTCTGGAGGGCAGATTGTTAACGCTGCAGAAAATCCAGAACCAGGTCGAGGAGAACAGCAAGATCCAGGATTGGATCGGCCGGCATCAGCTGACGTCAAAACCGCGGCTGTGGCAGAAAATTCGCGTCGAAGCCGGTTGGGAGACCGCGGTGGAATCGGCCTTGCGCGAGCGCTTGCACGCCATGGAGATGTCCGACCCCGAGTTGCTGCAGCGATTGCTGGAGGATCCGCCGCCTGCAAGGGTTAGCGCCTTTCTCCCTGGAACCGAGGCAAAACTGCGGCACGAGGCGGGCCTCAAGCCACTTGCCGACTACGTCGAGGCCATCGAACCCGCGGTGAGCGGTGTCGTCGCGGCGTGGCTTGCGCCCTACTACGCCGTGGAGGGCGTGCCGAGACTGCTGATCCGCATGGGATTGTCACCCCAGTTGGTGCTGATCAACCGTGAGGGCCACCAGTTCAGCCGCTTCGGCGTGAGTTTTCACGCGCCCGATCCGGCGGACACCGGGATTCTCGCCCGGCAACGCGAAATCGAAGCGCTAGAGGCGCAAGCGCGCGGGCACGAGGATTCGATCGAGAACAGCCGCGCCGAGCTCTCCGGGCTCGATCGCTCTCTCGCCGAGCACGACGAGGGGCTCGCCAAGCTGCGGGCGGCGGGGGCAGCCCTCAAACAGCGCCATCACGAGCGTCAGCTGGAAAACCTGAAGCTGACCCAGGGCGAAGAGCGGTACCAGGAGCGGAGCCGGCAGCTGGACGGGGAACTCAGTGAGATTAAGCTGCAGCAGGCCCAGGAAGAGGCCAGCCAGGCGGCTGCAGAAACCGGCCTCGAGCGGCATCAGAGCGAGATCGATGCACTCTACCGCAAGCTGGAATCGACCCGGGAGGAGGAGGACGCAGCAGAGCGCACGCTCGAGTCGCAGCGCCAGGCGGTGCTGTTGGCAGAGCGTGAAGTTCAGGAGGCGGGCTATGCCGAGAAAGAATGTATAAGTAAAATCAATGAAATAGAAAGATCATCTAAAGTATTGCTGGAGCATTCACAAAATGCGGAGCGGAGCCTCGAGCAGCTCCAGGCCGAGCTGGCTGGCCTGGACGATGGGGCGTTGCGCGGAGAGCTTCAACGCGGGCTTGCGACGCGGATCGCGCGAGAGCAGAGCCTGGCGGGAGAACGAAGCCGCCAGGAGGAAATTGCCAGCCGATTGCGCTCGTCCGAAGAGGCGCGACTTGCCCGCGAACAGAAACTCCAGCCGCTGCGCGACCGCATCGCGGAGCTCAGGCTGAAGGAACAGGCGGCGCGAATCACGGGCGAGCAGTTCGCACAGCAACTTCGCGAGGCGGGCGCCGATGAAGTCGCCTTGGCGGGAGTACTGAAGGAAGGTCAACGAGCGGCTTCGCTGCAGGGCGAGATCACGCGCCTCACCAATGTGATCGCGGAGCTCGGTGCAATCAACATGGCGGCCCTGGAGGAGCTCACCGCCAGCCAGGAACGCAAGCAGTTTCTCGACGCCCAGGCGGCCGACCTCAGCGCTGCCGTGGAGACCCTCGAGAACGCGATCCGCCGCATAGACCGTGAAACGAGGGCATTGCTGCAAAGCACGTTCGACACGGTGAATCGCGGCTTCGGCGAGATGTTCCCGGCGCTCTTCGGCGGCGGCGAGGCCCAGCTCATCATGACGGGCGAGGAAATTCTCGATTGCGGTGTGCAGGTGATGGGGCGTCCTCCAGGAAAAAAGAACACGACCATCCACCTGCTCTCGGGGGGGGAGAAGGCGCTCACCGCGATCGCTCTGGTGTTTTCCTTTTTCCAGCTCAACCCCGCGCCGTTCTGCCTGCTCGACGAAGTCGACGCGCCGCTCGATGACGCCAACACCGAACGGTTCTGCGATCTGGTCGAAAAAATGTCGCAACAGACCCAGTTCCTGTTCATCAGCCACAATAAGATCACCATGGAGATGGCGCACCAGCTGGTCGGGGTCACCATGCAGGAGCGGGGCGTATCGCGGGTCGTGGCGGTGGACATCGAGGAAGCATTGAAGCTGCGGGAAGAACCCGCCGTCGCCTGACCATGAGCGAACTGCAAATCGGCCTCCTGATCGCAGGCGCAGTGGTCGTCGCAGCCGTCTTTCTCTACAACAAGTGGCAGGAACGACGCTACCGGCGCGAGGCCGAGGCGGGGTTTGCCTCGCATCGTGAGGACGTGCTGATGCGCTCGGGCGGCGGTGCCGGCCAGGGGATCGCGCCGGGGTCGGAGCGGTTCGAAGCCCTCGTACCTTTCGAGGCGGAGCACGAAAATGCCGGGGATTCGATCGCAGGGCTGTCAGAGTTTCTGGACTTCATCGTTCCGATCGAAACCTCGGAGGAAGTTTCCGGAGCTGCCTTGATCAGCGAGACGGCCGCTGCGCTCGAGCGTTGCTCGAAAGCGATCTGGTGGGAGGGCTTCGATGAGACGGCGGCTTCTTGGGAACCGCTCGATCCTGATCGCAGCTATTCGCACCTGCGCTCAGGCATGCAGCTGGTCGACCGGCGGGGCCCCGCGGATGAGGAAGAACTCGCCGCATTCGGAGCCGCAATAGAGAGAGCCGCGGCGTCCGTCGGGGCTCTTGCGACCGTGCCTGACCCGGCGTCCGCTTTGGCCAAAGCGCGGGAACTCGATCGCTTTTGCGGGGAAATCGACATCCGGGTTGCCGTCCATGTCATGAGCGATGCGGCCCCCTTTACGGGGACTCAGCTTGCCGGAGTTGCGAAAGCCGCGGGTTTCCGGCTTGACGAACCGGACGGCAAGTTCAGGCTTCCGGACGAGGCCGGGCGGATCATTTGCGCGCTGGCCAATTTCGAGCCGACGCCCCTGAACGCCGACAGTTTGAGCGCCCTTTCGACACGCGGAGTGACGCTCGAGCTCGACGTCCCGCGCGCCCCCTACGGAGCGTTCACCCGGTTCCGACAGTCCGCGCAGATGCTTGCCCGGGAGCTGAAGGCGCGTATCGTCGACGACAACCGCGAGCCGGTGGGCCCCGCCGCCTTCGACGCGATCGGGGCGCAGCTCCAGGCGGTGCACGGCAGCATGGAGGAACGCGGTATCGCGCCCGGCGGGGCGCTCGCGCTGCGGCTTTTTTCCTGATGGCGGTCACGCAGAGTGCGCGCCGGCGCGTTGAGGCGCTTCGACGCGACATCGAGACACATAGCCACCGCTACTACGTGCTTGATGCGCCGACCATCCCGGATTCCGAGTACGACAGGATGTTCCGGGAGCTGCTTGAGCTGGAGGCGGCGCATCCCGATCTCGTCACGCCGGACTCCCCGACCCAGCGCGTCGGTGGCGCGCCGCTACAGGAATTTCCCCCAGTGGTCCATGCCGTGCCGATGCTTTCCCTCAACAATGCGTTCAGCGACGAGGACGTGACCGGATTCGATCGTCGCGCTCGGGAGGGACTGGACAAGGACGAGATCGAGTACGCGGCGGAGCCGAAGTTCGACGGGTTGGCGATCAGTCTGCATTACGAGCGCGGTCGTTTCGTCCGGGGAGCGACCCGGGGCGACGGATACACCGGAGAGGATGTGACGGCCAACCTGAGGACGGTGCGGTCGATCCCGCTCAAGCTGCGAGGGGCTCGCGCCCCCGGGGCGGTCGAGGTGCGCGGCGAGGTCATCATATACAAGGCCGATTTCGAGCGCATCAATGCCCGCCAGCGCGAGCGTAGTGAGAAAGAGTTCGTCAATCCGCGCAACACCGCTGCCGGCGCGCTGCGGCAGCTCGACCCCAGGATCACGGCCGAGCGTCCGCTGCGGTTCTTCGCCTATGGCGTAGGCGATCCGGCGAAGCTGCCGTTCAAGCGCCACAGCGAGATCCTGGACTGGCTTGCGGAGGAAGGCCTGCCCGTTGCGGCGGAGCGCGCGACGGTAAAGGGCTTGAGCGGGTTGCTCGCTTTCTACCAGAAAATGGGCAAGAAGCGCGAGCGCCTGCCCTACGCGATCGACGGGGTGGTCTACAAGGTCAACGATCTCGGCGACCAGCGTTCGCTCGGTTTCGTCGCGCGCGCGCCCCGCTTCGCCCTGGCACACAAATACGCGCCGGAGGAGGCGGTCACCGAGGTTCTCGACATCGAAGTGCAGGTCGGCCGCACCGGGACGCTGACGCCCGTGGCGCGGCTTGCGCCGGTCAGCGTGGGCGGCGCGACCGTGACGAACGCGACGTTGCACAACGAAGACGACGTGCGCCGCAAGGACGTCTGGCGCAGGGACACCGTGACCGTGCGCCGCGCAGGGGACGTGATTCCCGAGGTCGTGAGCGTCTCCAAGGCCGGTCCGCGGGAGCAGGGCGACCGGTTCGAGATGCCGGCGCGCTGCCCGGTCTGCGGTTCGGAGGTGGTGCGCCTCGAGGGCGAAGCCGCGTCACGCTGCACCGGTGGCCTCTTCTGCCCGGCCCAGCGCAAGGGGGCGCTTCTGCATTTCGCCTCGCGCAGGGCGATGGATATCGAGGGCTTGGGAGACAAGCTCGTCGATCAGCTGGTCGACTCGAACAAAGTGCTCACGCCGGCAGACCTGTATACCCTGGACGCGGCCACGCTTGCGGCGCTCGATAGAATGGGTGAGAAGTCGGCGCGCAACGTCGTCGCGGCCATCGCCGGCTCGAAGAACCCGACTCTGGCGCGCTTCGTCTATGCGCTGGGAATTCCGGGCGTCGGCGAGGAAGTCGCCAGGATACTCGCCGGGCACTTCGGCAGCTTCGACGGCTTGCTCGGGGCCGACTGGACCGAGCTGGCGGAAAGGAAGAAGGCGGCACAGAAGGAGAATGCGGCGCGGAAGCGCAGGGGGGAGGCTCCGCTGCCTCCGGTGCTCGAAGGCGTCGGCCCGGAGCTGATGGAAAGCTTGGCGAAGTTTCTCTCGCAGCAGCACAATCGTGAAGTAATACGGCAGCTGACTTCGGGCCCCGGCGCCGTGGTGGTGCAGAGGGAGAAGCGCCGAGCGACTGCGGGGCGGCTGGACGGGAAAGTGTTCGTGCTCACCGGGGCGCTGCCGGGACTGACGCGTGAGGAAGCCAAGGAGATGATCGAGCGCAGCGGCGGGAAAGTCGCGGCGTCGGTGTCGAGGCAGACCGACTACGTCGTCGCCGGCGCGGAAGCCGGGAGCAAGCTTGGAAAGGCGCACGAGCTCGGTGTCGCCGTGCTCGACGAAGCAGGTCTACGAAAAATGTTCGAGGAGTCCAAGTCTTGAAAACAGTAACGAAAGCAGTCTTCCCCGTTGCCGGCATGGGCAGCCGTTTCCTCCCGGCGACCAAGGCGAGTCCGAAGGAGATGATGCCCATCGTCGACAAGCCGCTCATTCAATACGCAGTCGAGGAAGCCGTCGCGGCGGGAATTCGCGACATGGTATTCATTACAGGGCGCAACAAGCGCGCCATTGAGGATCACTTCGACAAGGCCTACGAGGTCGAGGCGGAGCTCACCGCGCGCGGGAAGAACGAGCTGCTGGAGCTGATCCAGAACATCATTCCCAAATCGGTGAACTGCGTCTACATCAGGCAGCCCGAGGCTCTCGGCCTTGGGCACGCGGTCTTGTGCGCCCAGCCCGCGGTGAACGACGAGGTGTTCGCCGTGATCCTGGCAGATGATCTGATCGATGGCACTCCTCCGGTCTTGCGGCAGATGACCGAGGTTTTCGAGCGCCACCAGTCGCCGATGGTAGCGGTGCAGCAGATTCCGCGCGAGCAGAGCCTGCAATACGGTATCGTCAAGACCGAACCCGTGACCATCGGCCTCGACCGCGTCATGGGGATCGTCGAGAAGCCCAGGCCGGAAGCGGCGCCGTCGAACCTTGCCGTGGTCGGGCGCTACATTCTGACGCCGCGCATTTTCCACCACCTGGCGCAGGCCAAGCCCGGGGCGGGAAGCGAAATTCAGCTCACCGACGCGATCGCCTCGCTGCTCGCGGAGGATCGCGTGCTCGCGTACACCTTCAAGGGGACCCGCTATGACTGCGGCTCGAAACTCGGGTATCTGCAGGCGACGGTGGCGTACGGACTCAAGCATCCCGAGGTCGGAAAGGGGTTCGAGAGGTTTCTGAAATCGCTGTGAAGGGCCCGGGGCGGGGGGCGCTATACTTCTGGCGTCATGACGCCCGACGAGGCCTGGAAGATCCTGGAAGGCGCCGACCGATTGTGCGACGAAGCCACGGTGCATGCCGCGATCGCGCGCCTTGCAGGGGAGATCACGGCGAGACTGAAAGACCGCTATCCTCTGGTGCTCGCCGTGATGGGCGGTTCGATATTCTTTGCTGGACATCTCCTGCCTCGGCTGCGCTTCCCGCTCGAGTTCGACTATATCCATGCATCGCGCTACGGTAGCGCGACCTCGGGCGGCAGGATCGTATGGACGGTAGCGCCGCGCGAGAACGTAAGGGACCGCACCGTGCTCGTGCTGGATGACATCCTCGACGGAGGTGAAACGCTCGCGGCGATCCGTGACCGTGTGAGCTCGCTCGGTGCGGCGGCGTTCCACAGCGCCGTGCTCACTGACAAGGACATAGGCCGCGACAAGCCCATCGTCCCCGATTTCGTCGGTTTGAAGCTGCCCAACCGCTACGTGTTCGGCTGCGGGATGGATGTATCCGGTGCCTGGCGCAACCTTCCGGAAATCTACGCGGTAAAGGATTCCTGAGCGCACATGCTCGCAATCATCGGCGGCACCGGGCTGACACAGCTCTCCAATCTCGATGTTTCGCGTCGCCAAGTCGTGCGGACTCCCTATGGGGAGCCCTCCGGGCCGCTCACTTTCGGAGTGATCCGCGGCGTAACGGTGGTGTTCCTCGCGCGCCACGGCTACGGCCACACGATTCCGCCCCACCAAGTGAACTACCGCGCCAACTTGTGGGCGCTCAAGGAGCAGGGCGTCGGCGACATCGTTTCGGTCGTCTCGGTCGGCGGCATCCGCGCAGACCTCGGTCCGGGGAGGATCGTCGTCCCGCACCAGATCATCGACTACACCTGCGGTCGGATGAACACGTTTTTCGAGAACGAGGCCCCCGTGAAGCACATCGACTTCACCGAGCCGTACACCGGCGAGTTGCGCAGCAGGCTTCTTACGGCGGCAAAAGCCTGCGAAGAGGCCGCCGTCGACGGCGCCGTCTATGCGGCAACCCAGGGTCCGAGACTGGAGACGGCCGCGGAGATCGACCGGCTGGAGCGCGACGGCGCCGACATCGTCGGCATGACCGGGATGCCCGAGGCGACCCTGGCGCGCGAGATCGAGCTGGCCTACGCGGCGATCGCAGTGGTCGTCAATCATGCCGCCGGCCGAGGCGCAAGCGCCCGCGGCGTACGGCTGCAAGAGATCGACGAAGTACTGAGGGACACTGTGGGCCGGGTGCGAAAGATCATCGAAGCGCTGGTGGCGGCATGATCCGCGAGGTCCTGAAAATGGGTGATCTGCGGCTGCTCGAGAAATCGCAACCGGTAAAGGCGTTCGGCACGCCGCAGCTGCGCGAGCTGATCGTCGACATGCGCGACACCATGGCGTACCTGAATGGCGCCGGGCTCGCCGCCCCGCAGATCGGCGTCTCGCTGCGCGTGGTCATTTTCGGAGTCACGCGCAATCCCCGCTACCCCGACGCGGAGGAAGTTCCGGACACGGTGCTCGTCAATCCGGTCATCACGCCGATCGGCGAGGAAATGGAAGAGGACTGGGAGGGCTGCCTGTCGGTCCCGGGCATGCGCGGAGTCGTGCCGCGCTTCAGGCGGCTGAGGTACGAGGGCTTCGACGAATCGGGGCTTACCATCGATCGGAGCGTCGAAGGATTCCATGCGCGGGTCGTGCAGCATGAATGCGATCACCTCGACGGAATCCTGTATCCGATGCGCATCCGCGACATGTCCCAATTCGGCTTCGTCGAGGTCCTGTTTCCCGATCAGGACGTGATCGACGAATGAGAATCCGGGGCTGCGTCTAGGCCTGCAGCGCCTTGAGCAGGTCGGTCTCGAGCTGCAGCACGGTCTTCGGATTGGCGAGCGCAGCGCCGGACACTACGAACACATCCTCCGCGCGCTCGCCGAGCGTAGCGATCTTGGCGGTGTGCAGGCTGACCCCGTAACGGCTGAGCACCAGCGCGATGGCATAGAGCAGGCCGGGCCGGTCGCCGGCGGTGATCGAGAGGGAGTGGTACTGCCCTTTCTCGTCCGGGACGATGCGCACTTCCGGTGCGATGGGGAAGTGCTTGACGCGTCGCGACACCCGCCCTTGTACTGGCTGCGGCAGGGGAACCTGGTTCGCCAGCCAGTCGGCGAGTTCGGACTCGATCTGGGCGATCATGTCCCGCGGATGCGGAACGCTCCCGATGTCCATGACCTGGAAGGTGTCGAGCGCGTACCCGTGGCGGGTGGTGTAGATCTTGGCGTCGACGATGCTGAAGCCGATCGACCCGAAGTAGCCCGAGATGCGCGCGAACAGCTCGCGCTGGTCGGGCACGTAGATCATGACCTGCAGCCCTTCGCCTGCCGGCGAGAGACGCGCCTTGACCACCGGCTTGTCCGCGCTCTCTCGGTGGTGCAGCAGCCGCGCATGCCAGGCGATCTCCTGGGCGTCGTGGCGCAGGAAATACGGGACATCGAAATGGCGCCACAGGGCATCCTGGACCGTGTCCGACAGGCCGTAGAGACGCAACAGGCGCTTGGCTTCTTCCTGCTTGCCTTGGATGTACTGGTCCGCCTCGAGCTTCCCGCCCTTCAGCAGATGCTGTGTCGCGCGGAAAAGATCCTCGAGAAGCTTGCCTTTCCAAGCGTTCCACACCTTGGGGCTCGTGCCGCGGATGTCCGCGACCGTGAGCAGATAGAGCGCGACCAGCTGCCGCTCGGTGCCAACGACATCGGCGAAGCGCCGCAGGACCTCTGGATCGGACAGGTCCTGCTTCTGCGCCACCGACGACATGGTGAGATGGTGCTCGACCAGGAACTCGACGAGCTGCGTGTCTTCGGCCGCAAGGCCATGCTCGCGGCAGAAACGCCGCGCCTCGATCCTGCCCAGCTGCGAGTGATCGCCTCCGCGGCCTTTGGCAATGTCGTGGAAGATCGCCGCGATGTACAGCAGCCAATGGCGCTCGAGGCTGGCGATGAGACGGCTGCACAGCGGATACTCGTGCGCAAACTCGAGCATCGTGAAGCGGCGCACGTTGCGCACGACGGTGAGGATGTGCTGGTCCACGGTGTACGCGTGGAACAGATCGTGCTGCATCTGGCCGACGATGCGACGAAACGCGGGCAGATACCTTCCCAGGATGCCGTATTGATTCATTCGCCGAAGTTCGTGCACGATGCCGCGCGGCTGCTGCAGAAGGGAAAGGAAAATCGCGCGATTGCGCAGATCTCTTCGGAAAGCAGCGTCGATGCGCGTGCGCGCGCGCCAGAGCGCGCGCAGCGTCTGCGCCGTCATGCCTTTCAGCTCCGAGTGCTGCTGCATGACGAGAAAACTCTCGAGGATCGCCGTAGGCTCGCGCTCGAACAGATCGGCAGGGTGCGCTTCCAGCAGTTCGCCCACCCTCCTGAACTTTTCGCTGATCTTCGCACCATCGGAATTCCTCGCGGGAAAAATCTCGGCGCCCATGTTCTGCAGCAGTATCGTATTCAGCTGGGTGACCGCCTTCGCCGTGCGGAAATAGGACTGCATCAACTGCTCGCCGGCGCGCCGGTGCGCGGTGGGGGAATACCCGAGCTCGCGCGCCAGGCTGTCCTGGTAGTCGAACAGCAGCCGGTCCTCGCGTCGCCCTGCAGCGTAGTGCAGGCGCACGCGCAGGTCTTGAAGAAATCTGTGATGCCTTTGCACCTGGCGCGCTTCTTCCCGGGTAATCAGGGCGCGTTGTGCCAATTCCGCCCAGGAATTTCCCAGGCCGCAGGCCTGGCTGATCCAAAGGATCACCTGCAGGTCGCGAAGGCCGCCGGGTGCCTCCTTGAGATTGGGCTCGAGGCTGTAGGGGCTGTCCTGGAACTTGGTATGGCGCTGTTCCTGCTCCAGGCGCTTTGCCTTGAAAAACACCTCCGGGTCGAGGCAATTCCGTCGCGCGCGATCAAAGCGGGCGAAAAGCCCGCGGTTTCCGGCGACTTGCCTCGCCTCGAGGAGGCTGGTCATCACGGTGACGTCCTTCCTTGCCTCCTCGACGCACTCGGCGACTGTGCGCACGCTGTGGGCGAGCTCGAGCCCGGCGTCCCAGAGCCGTCCCACGAGTTTTTCGATCTGGCCCGCGAGGCCGGCGGAGGCCGGGTCCTGCAGCAGCACCAGCACGTCGACATCGGAATGAGGATAGAGCTCCCCGCGCCCGTAGCCCCCGACCGCGAGGAGCGCGAGCGGTGCGGGCAATCGAAGCTGTCGCCACATCTCCTTCAATACGCGGTCGACCAGGCGGCGATGCTCCCGCAGCACCATGGTGCCGTCCGCCGTCTCGCGGAACTTTGTCTGCAGCGCGGCCCGCTCGGCTTGCACGCCGGCTTTCAGGCGGGCGAGGGTGGCGCCGCCGTCCGCAAGCGTCGCGTGAGGGGACAGCATGGAGTCAGTGCTTTGGCGGAGGAGGCGTGTCGGCGGAAAGGGTCAGGACCTCGAATCCCGTACCGGTGACCAGGACGGTGTGCTCCCATTGCGCCGACAGGCTGTGGTCCTTGGTGACGATGGTCCAGCCGTCGGCGAGCTCGCGGATCGCCGGTTTGCCGGCGTTGATCATCGGTTCGATCGTGAAGGTCATTCCCGGCTGGAGGCGCGTGCCGGTTCCGGAGCGTCCGTAGTGCAGAACCTGCGGTTCTTCGTGGAATTTTCGCCCGATTCCATGGCCGCAGAACTCGCGCACGACGCTGTAGCCATGGGATTCGGCGTGTTGCTGGATCGCCGCGCCGACGTCGCCTAGAAAGGCCCCGGGGCGCACCTCGCGGATGCCGAGCCACATGCACTCGTAAGTGGTCTCGCACAGCCGCTTTGCCTGGATGGAGGGTTCGCCGACGTAGTACATGCGGCTGGAATCGCCGTGAAAACCGTCCTTGATCACGGTGACGTCGATATTGAGGATGTCGCCCGCCTTGAGCACACGCTCGCCCGGAATGCCGTGGCAGACTTGGTGGTTGACCGAGGTGCAGATCGACTTCGGAAAGGGCTTGTAGCCGGGCGGCGCGTAGTTCAGCGGAGCGGGGATCGCCTTCTGCTCCTCGACGATCAAGTCATGGCAAAGACGGTCGAGCTCGCCGGTCGTGACCCCTGGCTTGACGCGCGGGGCGACGAAGTCAAGCACTTCCCCGGCGAGCTGCCCGGCGATGCGCATGCGCTCGATTTCCTCGGCGGTCTTCAGATGTATCGTCATGCTTCAGCAAAAAAGTGCGAAGGATAAGTCATCGACCTCGTTGGGGCAAATCGCAGGCCCGCGTAGACAGGGTTCGCGGCCGCGACCCGGGGCGGAGTAAAACTCTGTTTGCACAGGAAAAACTTGCATCGCTTTAGATCCGCGTGCTAATATTTTAAGTCTCTAGCCGGGCTCGGGCTCGGCTAAATTTTTGCCGCTCCGCTGTTAGGGTGCCCGCGACATTCTCATCGAATTTCGGCGGATCATTTGGCCGGGGTGGCCCTGAAATGTAACCCTAACCGGAGTCACCATGTCGACCACGATGCGCCAAATGCTCGAAGCGGGCGTGCATTTCGGCCACCAGACCCGCTACTGGAACCCGAAGATGGCGCCTTTCATCTTCGGTCATCGCAACAAGATCCACATCATCAACCTTGAGAAAACGATGGTGATGTACCAGGAGGCGATGAAATTCGTGCGCCAACTCGCCTCCAACAAGGGCACCCTTCTGTTCGTCGGAACCAAGCGCCAGGCGCGCGAGATCATCCGCGAGGAAGCCGAGCGTTGCGGCGCCCCTTTCGTCGATCATCGGTGGCTCGGCGGGATGCTCACGAACTTCAAGACCGTCCGCCAATCGATCAAGCGCCTCAAGGAAATGGAGGTGATGATCGAGGACGGAAGCATGGAGAAGCTGCCGAAGAAGGAAGCTCTGCACTTTCAGCGCGAGCTCGCAAAGCTGCAACGCAGCCTCGGGGGCATCAAGGCGCTGGACAACCGGCCCGATGCGCTGTTCGTGATCGACGTCGGCTACCAGAAGGGGGCCGTCGCCGAGGCGAAAAAGCTCGGCATCCCCGTCATCGGGGTCGTCGACACCAATCACTCTCCGGACGGAATCGCCTACGTCATTCCGGGCAACGACGACTCGAGTCGGGCGATAAGGCTGTACGCGCGCGGGATCGCCGATGCGATCCTGGAGGGCCGCAGCCAGGTGGTGCAGGAAATCATCGGTGCGGCCTCCGACGAGTTCGTCGAGGTCGAAGAGTCCGGGGCGAAAGGGCAATGATCGGCGATCGCAGCCCAGAAGGGGCGCGGCCGCCCTTTTTTTTTGAACTTCCACAGCAGCAAGGTTCCAGGTAATGGCGGAAATCACCGCAAGCATGGTCAAGGATCTGCGCGACAAGACCGACGCGCCGATGATGGAATGCAAGAAGGCGCTGGTCGAGGCCGAAGGCAACTCAGCAAAGGCCGAGGAGCTCCTGCGCGTCAGACTCGGCAACAAGGCGACCCGGGCCGCGACGCGCACGGCTGCCGAGGGCGTGGTGGCGGTTCATGTCGCGCCGGACGCGAAAACAGGCGCGATCTTGGAAGTCAACTGCGAGACCGATTTCGTCGCCAAGACCGAGGATTTCAAGAACTTTGCCGCTTCTCTCGCGGAACTGGCCGCCCAACGCAATCCTGCGGACCTCGCCGCCCTGAACGCGCTGCCTTTGGGCGGCGTCACCGTGGACGAGGCGCGCAAGGCGCTCTTCGGGCGCATCAGGGAGAACATATCCATTCGCAGATTTGCCAGGATCGGGGCCAGGGGCCGCCTGTATCGGTATATTCACATCGGGGAGAAGATCGGCGTCCTGGTGGATATTTCCGGGGGCGACGACCAGCTCGGCCGGGATGTAGCGATGCACATCGCGGCGTCCAAGCCGCTCGGCCTGTCGCGCGATGACGTTCCTGCGGAGCTACTGAAGAGGGAGCGCGATATCGCCAGAGCGAAAGCGGCCGAGTCGGGCAAACCGGCAAATATTGCCGAGAAGATGGTCGAAGGCAGCGTGCAGAAGTTTGTGAGGGAAGTAACGCTGCTCGGTCAAGTTTTCGTCAAGGATCCGGCCGGAAAACAGACCGTGGAAGCTCTCCTCAAGGCCGGTGGCGCGTCGGTTTCGCGCTTCGTGCTGTATGTGGTCGGCGAGGGAATCGAAAAGAAGGGGAACGGTCAGGCGGCCTGAACCATGGAGCTACACGGAGACAAGAAGAAAGAAAGACAGCCTGGAGTGACCGCAACTGCCAAATACAAGCGCATCCTGCTCAAATTGAGCGGTGAAGCCCTGATGGGAGACGATTCCTTCGGGATCAACCGCGCCACCATCGAGCGCATCGTCGGCGAGATCGCCCAGGTCGCGGCGCTCGGGCTGGAGATCGCAGTGGTGATCGGGGGCGGCAATATCTTTCGCGGCGTGGCGCCAGGCGCGGCGGGAATGGATCGCGCCACGGCCGACTACATCGGAATGCTCGCGACCATCATGAACGCGCTCGCCCTGCAGGACGCCATGCGGCAGGCGGGCTTGAACGCGCGGGTGCAGTCTGCGCTCAACATAGAGCAGGTCGTCGAGCCCTACATCCGCAACAAGGCGATCCGCTACCTCGAGGAAGGCAAGATCGTCATCTTTGCCGCGGGGACAGGCAACCCGTTCTTTACGACCGATACCGCGGCGGCGCTGCGGGGAACGGAGATCGGCGCGGAAATGGTCCTCAAGGCGACCAAGGTCGACGGCATCTATACGGCCGATCCCAAGCTGCGCCCGGACGCCAAGCTCTACGACAAGCTGAGCTTTGACGAGGCGATGATCAAGAATCTGAAGGTGATGGATGCCACGGCCTTCGCGCTTTGCCGCGATCAGAAGCTCCCAATCACCGTGTTCAGCATCCTGAAAGCCGGAGCGATGAAGCGGGTCGTCACCGGTGAAAAGGAAGGCACGCTGGTTTACGTGAGCGCCTGAGATTGCGAGGAGAGGGTCATGAATACCCTGGCCGACGTCAAGAAGAATACCGAGCAGAGAATGCACAAGTCGCTCGATGCCTTGAAAGCAGACTTGTCCAAGGTCCGCACCGGGCGCGCGCACGCGGGACTGCTCGACCACGTCTCTGTGGACTACTACGGCAGTCAGATGCCGATTCCGAAGGTTGCCAACGTAAGCCTCCTCGACGCCCGCACCCTCGGGGTATCGCCGTGGGAAAAAAAGATGCTCGGAGCGATCGAGAAGGCCATCCGCGAGTCCGATCTTGGCCTGAATCCTGCTTCTCACGGAGACATGGTGCGGGTTCCGATGCCGACTCTCACGGAGGAGCGCCGCCGCGATTTAATCAAGGTAATCAAGCACGAGGGGGAAAATGCCAAGGTTGCCGTGCGCAACTCGCGCCGCGACGCCAATCATGCGCTCAAGGAATTGCTGAAGGGCAAGGCCGTGTCCGAAGACGAGGAACGGCGCGCGCAAGACGAGATCCAAAAGCTCACCGACAGGCACATCGCCGAAATCGACAAGATGATCGCGGCAAAAGAGGCAGAGCTGATGGCGGTTTAATCGAACACCACAGAATGTCCACCCCATGAAACCTTTCGTCAGCTCAACGCGCGAGATCCCGGCCCCCGGCGATATCCCCAAGCATATCGCCATCATCATGGATGGCAACGGGCGGTGGGCCAAGAAGCGCTATCTCCCGCGCGTCGCCGGTCACAAGCAAGGGGTCGAGACGGTGCGCCGGGTCACGCGCGCGTGCACCGATCGCGGCATCGAATACCTGACCCTGTTCGCTTTCAGCTCGGAGAACTGGCGCCGGCCCGCCGAAGAGGTTTCCACGCTCAAGCAGCTGTTCATGGCCGCCCTGGAACAGGAAGCCGAGCGGCTGCACCAGAACAAGGTGCGCCTCAAAATAATCGGCGATATCGCGCCTTTCGGGCCGCGCGTGGTCGAGCTCGCGCGCCGCGCCCAGGAGCTCACCGCGCACAATGTGGGGCTTACTCTCACGATTGCCGCCAACTATGGCGGCCGCTGGGATCTGATGCAGGCTTTGCTGAAGCTCGCGCGCAGCGGCCCGCTGCCGGCCGAGGGATATACCGAGGAGCAACTCGCTCCATATCTGGCGCTCAACTACGCGCCCGAACCGGATCTGTTCATTCGCACCGGAGGCGAGCAGCGCATCAGTAATTTCCTGCTTTGGCAGCTTGCGTATACCGAACTGTATTTCACCCCGACGCTGTGGCCAGATTTCGACGCCAAGCAGCTCGACGCGGCGATCGCTTGGTATCGCGAGCGCGAGCGCCGCTTCGGGCGGACCAGCGAGCAACTCGAAAAAACCAAACGCGAGAGCGGCGGCCGGCGGAGGATCGCGTAGGGCCTCCCGCCTTGCGGGCGGGGAAGCGCGGGCAACCATGCTCAAAACCCGCGTGATGACGGCGGTTGTCCTGCTTGCCGGATTCGTTTCGGCGCTGTTCCTGTTGCCCAAGAACGGCTGGATCGCATTTTGCGCCGTGTTTCTCGGACTTTCCGCTTGGGAATGGGGAGCACTGGTGGCGCTTGCCGCAGTCCGGCGCTCGATTTACTCGATGTTCTTGGTTGGACTTTTTGTGCTGCCCGGGATCCTCGAGGCTTCCGTGACGAACGGCTTGTATGCGCCGGCCTGGGTTTACTATGCCGCAGGTTTGTTCTGGATCTTCCTTGTCCCGGTGTGGATTTGGCGGCAACCTCGCCTCGGCAGCCGGGCCCTGCTGCTCGCAGCGGGCGCCACGGCGCTGGTACCCGCCGCCGCGGCCCTTGTGGACTTGCGCGGCGTTCATCCTTCCTTCCTCCTCGCCGTGCTTGCAACGGCCTGGATTTCCGACACGGCCGCGTATTTTGTCGGCCGGCGCTTCGGTAAGCACAAGCTCGCCCCTTCCATCAGCCCCGGGAAGACCTGGGAGGGTGTCGCCGGGGCGCTGGCTGCAGTCGGTCTTTACGCCTCGGCTTGGGCAACCTTGGGCGGCAGCCCCATGAAAGTGGCGCCCGCGTGGATCCTCCCGGTTCTGCTCGGACTCGCTATCGCGGGGATAATTGGCGATCTGTTCGAATCTCTGATAAAACGCCAGGCGGGGGTCAAGGACAGCGGTACTTTTCTGCCCGGCCACGGAGGGATACTCGACCGCATCGATGCGCCCGTGGCCATGCTCCCCCTGGCAGTGCTTGCGTTCATGAGATGACCTCGATTCAAAACATCGCGATACTCGGAGCGACGGGCTCGATCGGAGCGAGTACTCTGGATGTGATCGCGCGACATCCTTCGCGCTTCCGTGTGGCGGCGTTGACCGCTCATCGGCAAGTCGATGAGCTGGCCGATCTGTGCAGGCGACACCGGCCCGACTACGTGTGCGTCGCGGACGCCGCTCACGCGCCCCGGCTGCGCGAGCGCCTGGCGGGGGCTGGCGTCGGCTGCCGCGTTCTCGCGGGGGAGGCGGGGCTCGTGGAAGTGGCTTCCCTGCCCGAAGTCGACTGCGTCATGGCCGCTATCGTCGGGGCGGCCGGGCTTCGCGCCACGCTCGCCGCGGCGAGGGCGGGCAAGAAGCTGCTGCTCGCAAACAAGGAAGCGCTGGTGATCGCCGGCCCCGTGTTCATGGAGACCGTCCGAGCCAGCGGGGCGATGCTGCTGCCGATCGACAGCGAGCACAACGCCATCTTCCAATGCCTTCCTCCGTTCGCCTCGGGAGAGCTCGTCGCCAAAGGCGTCCGGAGGATCCTCCTCACCGGATCGGGGGGGCCGTTCAGGAGCCGTTCGCGAGCGGAGCTGCACCGGGTGACGCCCGACGAAGCCTGCGCCCATCCGAATTGGGTCATGGGACGCAAGATCTCGGTGGATTCGGCGACCATGATGAACAAGGGACTGGAGATCATCGAGGCCCGGTGGCTCTTCGGTGCAAGCGCGGAACAGATCCAGGTCGTCGTCCATCCGCAAAGCGTGGTCCACTCGATGGTCGAGTACGCCGACGGCTCGGTGATCGCCCAGCTCGGACATCCCGACATGCGAACGCCGATCGCCCAGGCGCTCGCCTATCCGGAGCGCATCGAGGCCGGAGTGTCGTCGCTCGACCTCTTTCGCATCGGGCTCCTCTCCTTCGAGCAGCCCGATTTCGAGCGTTTCCCCGCACTCGAGCTCGCCTACGCGGCGTTGAGGAGCGGAGGCGCCGCGCCGGCGACGCTGAACGCGGCCAACGAGGTCGCTGTCGCCGCCTTTCTCGAAGGCCGGCTGCCTTTCCTGCAGATCACCGCGGTGATCGAGGAGGCCCTGAACAGCCTCTCCGCGGACGCGCTCGGCACTCTGGAGGATGTGCTCGCCGCCGACGCGAGAGCCCGGGCGCGGGCGAACCAGATCGTCGCGCGATTCAACTCCCACGCCGCATGAACCTCGCCATCACCGTCTTGGCCTTCGTCGTCGCGCTCGGCGTGCTGATCGTGTTTCACGAGTTCGGGCACTATCTGATCGCGCACCTCTTCGGAGTGAAGGTATTGCGCTTCTCGATCGGTTTCGGCAGGCCGCTGTGGCGGATCCGAAGCGGCCGGGACCGGACCGAATGGGTGATCGCGGCGCTGCCGCTCGGCGGCTACGTAAAAATGCTCGATGAGCACGAGGCGCCGGTCGCGCCGGAAGAAGCGCACCGGGCATTCAATCGCCAGAGAGTATGGCGCCGCATCGCGATCGTCGCCGCGGGGCCGGCGGCCAATTTCTTGCTCGCCATCGTTTTCTACTGGGCCCTTTTCGTGGGTGGCGTGCAGGAGGCGAAGCCCGTCGTCGGCACCCCGGATCCCGGAACCGTCGCGGAGGCGAGCGGTTTCGTGCGAGGCGAGACGATCCTCAAAATCAACGATGAGCCGATGGCCAGCTGGCAGCAGGTGCGCTGGCGCCTGCTGCAGCTCGCAGTGGAAAAAAAGTCGGCGCGACTCGAAGTGATCGACCCTCAACAACGGCTTACCTGGCGCACCCTGGATCTGTCGGGTTTCGATCTCGAAGGCTTCGACAGCGACCCCCTCGCGCGCTTGGGCTTGAGGCTGAATCGGCCGGACATAGCGCCGGTCATCGGCAAGGTCGTGGCGGGGAGCGTGGCCGAGTCGGGGGGGTTGCGTCCGGGAGACCGGGTCGTTTCGATCGATGGAAGCGAGATACGGGTCTGGGAGGATGTCGTGAGGGCCGTCCGGCGCCGGCCCGGCGAAATCGTCCGGCTCGGCATCGTCCGCGGCGGCAGCCAAATCGAGGTCCGGCTGCGACCCGAGACGGTGCAGCAGAACGGCGAGCGCTTCGGCCGCATCGGGACGGCTCCGCAAATGGATTCCGATCCGATGAAGAGCCTCGTTACGACCGTGCGCTACGCGCCGGCTGCCGCGCTTGGAATGGCTCTCGAGCGGACCTGGGAGATGTCGGTGTTCAGCCTGAAGATGCTCGGCAAGATGGTCGTCGGCCAGGTCTCCTGGAAGAACCTGAGCGGCCCGGTGACGATCGCCGATTACGCGGGTCAGTCGGCGCAGCTGGGTATCGGCGCCTACATTGCATTTCTCGCGTTGATCAGCATCAGCCTGGGCGTGCTCAACCTCCTTCCGATTCCGTTATTGGATGGGGGACACCTGCTGTATTACGTGATCGAGATTTTCAAGGGCAGCCCGGTTTCGGAGCGAACAATGGAGCTGGGCCAGCGTCTGGGCCTCACGCTCCTCCTCTTCCTGATGGCGTTCGCCATCTACAACGATTTCAACCGTTTGTTCGCGGGTTAACGATCCACCAGTGAAAAACGCGCTACGAGCCGCGCTCTTCCCGCTCGTGCTCGCCGCGCCGGCGTGGGCGTTCCAACCGTTCGTCGTGCGCGACATTCGCGTCGAGGGCATCCAGCGCATCGAGGCGGGGACGGTCTTCAGCTATCTCCCCGTCAAGGTCGGCGACACGATGACCGACGAGAAGGCCGCCGGCGCGATTCGCACCCTGTTCGCCACCGGGTTCTTCCGCGACGTCAGGCTCGAGGTCCAGGGAAACGTGCTGATCGTGACTCTCGAGGAGCGGCCGGCCATCGCTTCGATCGATTTCGTCGGAATGAAGGAATTCGAAAAAGACAAGGTCAAGCAAGGGCTGCGCGACGTCGGATTCCAGGAGGGCCGCATCTTCGACCGTGCCCTGCTCGATCAGGCGGAGCAGGAGCTCAAACGCCAGTATCTGACCCGGGGCCTCTACGGCGTGGAGGTGACAACGACCGTCACGCCGCTCGACCGCAACCGGGTCGCAATCAATTTCAACCTGAACGAGGGGGAGGTCGCGAAGATCAGGAGAATCAACATCGTTGGCAACCACGCGTTCACCGAGGACGAATTGCTCCAAGTGCTCCAGCTGCGCACCCCCGGCTTCTTCACCTGGTTTTCGAAAAACGATCAATACTCACGGCAAAAGCTTCAAGCCGACCTCGAATCGATGCGCTCGCATTACCTGAACGCGGGCTACCTCGAGTTCAATATCGATTCCACCCAGGTCTCGATCACGCCCGACCGCCGCGACATCTACATCACGGTCAACATCACCGAGGGCGAGAAATATGAGGTCGCCGATGTGAAGCTGGCGGGCGACTTGCTCGTACCCGAGGCGGAGCTTCGCTCGCTGATCACGATCAAATCGGGCGAAACCTTTTCCAGGGAAAAGCTCACCGACTCTACCAAGGCGATCACCGACCGGCTGGGGCGGGACGGGTACGCTTTTGCCAACGTCAATGCGAATCCCGATATCGACAAGGAGAAGCGCAAGGTCAGCTTCACCTTTTTGATAGACCCCGGACGGCGCGTCTATGTACGGCGGATCAACGTCGTCGGAAACACGCGCACCCGCGACGAGGTGGTGCGTCGCGAGATGCGCCAGCTCGAAGGCAGCTTTTTCGACAGCCAGAAGCTGCAGCTCTCCAAGCAGCGGATCGACAAGACAGGTTTTTTCAGCGAAGTCGAGGTCGAGACGCCGGCGGTGCCCGGCACCACCGATCAGGTCGACGTCACCGTGCGGGTCAAGGAGAAGCCGACGGGCGCGGTGCTGCTCGGCGTGGGGTTTTCGAACGTCGATAGACTCATCATTCAGGCTTCCGTTCAGCAGAGCAATTTTTTCGGTACCGGCAACACGGTGGGACTGCAAGTCGCTTCCGGATCGGTGAACAAGGTCGCCTCGCTTTCCTTTACCGATCCCTACTACACGGTCGACGGAGTCAGCCGCGGCTTCGACGTCTATCGGCGCGACGTGAACGCCTCGACGCTGGGAATCGGCCACTACAGGACGAGCACGGTCGGCGGGGCGGTACGCTTCGGAGTGCCCTATACCGAGTACGACACCTTGTTTTTCGGCTTCGGTACGGAGCAGGTCAAGCTCTTCCTCGCCCCGGACAGCCCGCAGCGTTACCTCATTTTTCAAAACCAGCTCGGCAGCAACTATATTACGCTGGTCAGCACCGCCGGCTGGGTCCGCGACTCGCGGGACAGCTTCATCTGGCCCACGAGGGGTCACCTCGAGCGCGCCACTCTGGAGCTGGCGACGCCGCCGGGGGACCTGCAGTACTGGAAGTATTCCTACACCCACCAGTATTTCTATCCGTACTCGCGCAACCTCACGTTCTTTCTCAGCGGGGAGCTTGACACCGGGGAAGGGTACGGTGGAAAACCGCTGCCGTTTTTCAAGAACTATTACTCGGGCGGCATCGGCAGCGTGCGCGGATACCGGACCGCGTCGTTGGGCCCACGCGACCTCGACGGCAGCTTTCTGGGGGGCAATCGGAAAGTCAACGGATCGGCGGAGCTGCTGTTCCCGGTACCGGGCAGCACCGACCGGTCGATGCGATTCGGTGCTTTCATCGACGCGGGACAAGTCTACGCCTTCACCGAAAAGCTCGACCTTTCGCAAATGCGTGCCTCATGGGGAATGAGCTTCGCCTGGAACTCGCCGGTCGGCCCGATGAAGATCAGCGTCGCAAGGCCGCTCAACGACAGGCCCGGGGACAGTATCCAGAACATCCAGTTCACGCTTGGAACCTTGTTCTGACGGCCCGGTATAATCCTTTCTCAATGGCAGGCCCCATGGCAGCTTCGAAAAGCTACTTTCTCGCCGGTTGCATCCTCACCGCATCCATGGGGGTCGTCAGCCCGGCGCTCGCGCAGTCGAGCATCGGGTTCGTCAGCTTGGAGCGGATTCTGAGGGAGGCGCCCGCTGCGCAGCGGGCCCAGAAGAAACTGGAGCAGGAATTCTCTCAGCGCGGGCAGGAGCTCTCCAAGATCGCGGAGCAGCTGAAAAAGATGCAGGGAAGCCTGGAGAAGAACGCCTTGACGATGTCGGAATCGGAGCGGCAAAAGCGCGAACGCGAATTCAGCGATGTCAACCGGGACTTTCAGCGCAAACAACGGGAGTTCAACGAGGATCTGGCCCAGCGGCGCAAGGAGGAATTCGAAGGAGTCCTCGAACGCGCCAACCGTGCCGTGAGGCAGATTGCAGAGGCCGAAAAGCTCGACATCGTGTTTCAGAACGAGCAGGTCGTGTGGGCGAGCACCCGCATCGACATCACCGACAGGGTCATCAAGGCGCTAGAGGATACTCGCGCGGGCAAGTGATTCGGCGTGACGCAATCCATTTCGCGTACGTATAGACTCGGTGAAATCGTCGCCAAGCTCGGCGGGGAGCTGATCGGCGATCCCAGCGCCGAGATTCTGCGGATCGCTACGTTGGAGAGCGCCGGCCCGGGCGATCTTTGCTTCTTCTCGCACGGCCGGTACCGGGCGCACTTGCGCGACACGCGTGCGTCGGCCGTGATTTTGGCGCGCGAGGAACGCGACGCGACCGCCCTGCCGAGGATCCTCTGCGACGACCCCTATGTCTACTATGCCCGGGCCGCGCAGCTGTTCGACTCCGGCAGTCGCCCCGCTGCGGGAATCCACGCGCGCGCCGTCGTCGAAGAGGACGCGGAGATTCCGGCCTCCGCCACGGTAGGGCCCGGCTGCCATGTCGGACGCGGGGCACGGCTGGGGGAGCGCGTCGTGATCGATGCGAGCTGCACGATCGGCGAAGATGCCTCGATCGGGGAGGACAGCCGCCTGGGTCCCTCGGTGACGGTCTATCCCCGGTGCGTCATAGGCAAGCGCGCCTTGATCCACGCCGGCGTGGTGATCGGCGCAGACGGTTTCGGCATGGCGCCGGATTCCGGACGCTGGATCAAGATTCCGCAGACCGGGCGCGCCGTGATAGGCGACGACGTCGAGATCGGCGCAAACACCACGATCGACCGCGGCGCGCTCGACGACACGGTGATCGAGGATGGCGTCAAGCTCGACAACCAGATCCAGATCGGCCACAACGTGCGCATCGGTGCGCATACCGCGATGGCCGGCTGTGCAGCCGTCGCAGGCAGCACGCGCATCGGCCGGCACTGCGCCATCGGCGGAGCCGCGCGCATCATCGGCCATTTGACGATCGCCGATCACGTGACGATCTCCGCCGCGGCCGTGGTGACGAAATCCATCACGCGCGCGGGCACCTATGCCGGGGCGCTGCCTTCGGCGCCCGCCCGCGAGTGGGCGAAGACGGTGGCGCACCTGCGCGGCCTCGACCGGCTGGCCAAGCGTATCCGCGAGCTGGAAAAGCGACTCCCAGTAAAGAGAAAGAGGTAAGAGATGGACATCCGAGAGATCCTGGAATACTTGCCTCACCGCTATCCCATGCTCCTCCTGGACAGGGTGCTCGAATGCGAGCCGGGCAAGCGGCTTCTCGCGCTCAAGAACGTCTCCATGAACGAGCCTTTCTTTACCGGGCATTTCCCGCACTATCCGGTGATGCCGGGCGTCATGATCATCGAGGCTCTCGCCCAGGCGGCAGCCGTATTGTCGTTCCGCACCATGAACACGAAGGCGGACGACAAGTCGGTCTACTACTTCGCGGGAATCGACGAGGCGCGGTTCAAGCGCCCGGTAGTTCCAGGCGACCAGCTGCTGCTCGAGGTCGCGGTGGAACGCAGCTCACGGGGACTCTGGAAATTCGCCGCGCAGGCGCGCGTCGGCGATGCGCTCGCCGCCGAAGCGAAGATCTTGTGCACACTGCGCCCGATATGATTCACCCGACGGCCATCGTTCACAGCGGAGCGAAGCTCGCCCCGGGAGTCTCGGTGGGACCCTATTCGATCATCGGCGAGCACGTCGAGATAGGGGAGGGGACCTCGATCGGGCCGCACGTGCTGATCGAGGGGAGAACTCGCATAGGGACCCAGAACCGGATTTACGGATTCAGCTCGCTCGGCGGACCGCCCCAGGACAAGAAATACGCCGGTGAAGCGACCGCGCTCGAGATCGGCGACCGCAACACCATCCGAGAGTATTGCACTTTCAGCTGCGGCACCGCGCAGGACGCGGGCGTCACGCGCATCGGCAGCGACAACTGGATCATGGCCTACGTGCATATCGCGCATGACTGCCGGGTCGGCGACCACGCGGTCTTCGCCAATGTGGCGACGCTTGCCGGTCACGTGCAGGTCGGGGACTACGCCGTGCTGGGCGGGTTTACCGGAGCCCATCAGTTCGTTTCGATCGGCGCCCATTCGATCACCGGGGTCGCGACTGTCCTGCTGCAGGATCTGCCTCCGTACGTCATGGCCGCCGGCAATACGGCCAAGCCTTTCGGAATCAACAGCGAGGGGCTGAAGCGCCGCGGTTTCGCCGCGGCAACCATCACCGCGATCAAGCGCGCCTACAAGACCCTATACAGGTCCGGTCTCGCGCTCGCGGAAGCGCGGCGCAAAATTGCGGGCCAGGCCGCCAAGTCGCCTGAGCTGCAAGTGCTCGTCGATTTCCTCGAGCGCTCGCAGCGGGGCATCATTCGCTAGCCGCGGTGGAAGGCAAACCCATCGTCGTGGGCATGGTCGCGGGGGAGGCTTCGGGGGACTTTCTCGGAGCTCATCTTATCGCCGCGCTGCGCGAGCGCGTTCCCGGACTGAAGTTCGTCGGCATAGGCGGCCCGAAGATGGAAGGGGAGGGCCTCGATTCCTGGTTCCCCATGGAGAAGCTCGCGGTGCGCGGCTACGTCGAGGTGCTGCGGCATTTTCTCGAAATCCACGGCATCCGGCGAAAGCTCCGGCGGCGGCTCCTCGCGGCGAGGCCGAGGGTTTTCATCGGCATCGACGCTCCCGACTTCAATCTGCCGCTCGAGCGCAAGCTGAAGCGAGCGGGCATTCCGGCGGTCCACTACGTGAGCCCGTCGCTGTGGGCCTGGCGCGGCGGGCGCATGTCCGCGATCGCGAAGTCGGTCGACAAGATGCTGGTTCTGTTCCCGTTCGAGGAGCCGCTCTACCGCGCCGCCGGAGTGCCGGTGGCCTACGTCGGACACCCCTTGGCGGATTTGACCTCCGACGAGGATGGATCCGCCGCGGCGAGAGAGCAGTTGCGCCTGTCGGCGGAACGGAAGGTCATCGCCCTGTTGCCGGGAAGCCGCCAGTCGGAGGTGCGCTACATGGCCCCGGGCTTCGTGCAAACCGCCAAGCTGATCGCGGCGCGGCAGCCCGGCGCGCTTTTCCTGGTACCGCTCGTGAGCCGCGAAACGCGCGCCATCTTCGAGGAAGCGATGTACGACGCCGGTGCCGCGGAATTGCCGCTCACGGTTCTGTTCGGCCACGCGCGCGACGCGATCGCGGCGTGCGACGTCGCGCTCGTGGCGAGCGGGACCGCGACGCTCGAAGCCGCGCTCGCCCGCAAGCCGATGGTGATCACCTACAAGATGGCCGGCCTCACGTACCGCATGATGTCGAGGATGGCGACCCTGCCATGGGTGGGCCTGCCCAACATCATCGCCGGGGAATTTCTCGTGCCGGAGATCCTCCAGCACGAGGCGACGCCCGAGAACCTCGCCCAGGCGGTGCTGAATTCCCTCAACGATCCTGTCGTCAATCGCAGGCTCCCGGAGCGCCTCGATCAGATACGGCGGCTCTTGCGCAGGGACACTGCGGCCCGGGCCACGGAAACCCTCCTGCCGTGGCTGCAGTCCGCCTGATCTGCGGCGTCGACGAAGCCGGCCGCGGGCCGCTCGCCGGACCGGTTTGCGCCGCCGCGGTCGTATTCGATCCGAGGCGTCGCGCGCCGGCCGGAATCGCCGACTCCAAGGTCTTGAGCGTGCGCGAGCGCGAGCGGCTCACGGTCCTCATCAAAGATAGAGCGCTGGCCTGGGCCATCGCCTGGGCGAGCGTCGAGGAAATCGACAGCTTGAACGTCCTGCAGGCGAGCCTCCTCGCCATGCGCCGCGCCGTGGAATCCCTGTCGGTCCTGCCCGATGAGGTCCTGTTGGACGGAGCGCACTGCCCCGCACTCTCCGTCAGGGCCCGCGCGATCGTGGACGGAGACGCGAAAGTAAAGGTGATCGCGGCGGCATCCATCCTCGCGAAGACCGCGCGCGATGCCGAGATGTGCAGGCTCCACGGCTGTTTCCCGCAGTACGGCTTCGACGTGCACAAGGGGTATCCGACGCCGCAGCACCTGAGGGCCTTGCGCCGGTACGGCGTGTGCGAAGTCTATCGCCGCAGTTTCGCTCCGGTCCGCGAGATCCTGGACCGCGAAGTCCGCGGTGCGAACTCGGCGAGCAGCCTTCGCAGTCCTTCCCGCTCCGCGGCAGGGCGAAACAGCGGCCGGCGGGCCGCCGTGAGGCGCTCCAGGCGCGCGTAATAAGCGGGCGCTAGGGCCGCGCGGCGTATCTGGCGCGCGAGCGAGCTCTGGTCGGCGAGCCGGTAGTAGCCGGGGTAGCCGCGGCCCAGCATGCCGACGTTCCCGGAGACCCGGGATGCGATCACCGGAACGCCCGCTGCGGCGGCCTCGCAAATGACGTTGGCGCCGCCTTCCATCCGCGAGCTGAGGACGAGGAGATGGCTGCGCGCGAGCCAGCGCATCGCCTGCCAATGCGGCAGGTTTCCGAGCCAGCGATAGCGCGGATCGGCGCGCATCAGGCGCCTCGCCGCGCGTGCCATGTCCTGAGAGAGCGCTTCCCCGAGTTGCACGATCTCGACCTCGGGCACGTCGCGCAGATGGACGAGGGCGAGCGCGGCGCGGAAAGGGTCTTTCTCCTCGCGCAGATGTCCGATCACCGCGACGCGAAAGCGGCGCGAGGGTGGTGAGGGGGACGAGTCGACCTGTGCCGATTGATAGATCACGCGGGCTTTGCGCCTGAACCGTGCCGGAAGCTCTAGCTTCCCCATGTCCTGGAGGACGATCAATCGATCGGCAAGCGCAAGCGAGGCCCGGGCGTCCCGATCCGTGCGGATGTCCCGGTACAGATCGGTGCCGGTCAGGACGACTACCAGCGGCGATGCTGGGAAGCGCTCGCGAAATCGCGCGATCGAAGCGTGGCTGCGTCGCGCGTGCAGCGCGATCATTACATCGGCCGCCAGCCCGTCCCAGCGAACTGAAACCCGGACCCGGTGGCCGAGCGAGCGCAGCATCGCAGCCCAGCGCATCGCGGTATGGCGGTTGCCGCTTCGCGAGCGCGCTCGGGCTGGGGTAATAAGCGCGATTTTCATGCTATGTTTTAAATCTCCCATGTCTCCCGAATCTCTGTCACAGCAATTGCGCGATGCCAGGCGGCGCACCCGGCTCGTTACCTGCGATCTCGAAGGCCCTCAATTGTTCGGTCCAAAGCTGGCGATCGTCAATCCCGTGCTGTGGGAGCTGGGGCACGTCGCCTGGTTCCAGGAGCTCTGGTGCCTCAGAATGCGGTCCGACGAATCGCTCTCGGAGAGCGTCCTGGAGGGCGCCGATGCGCTCTACGATTCCGCGAAGGTCGCGCACGACACGCGCTGGGACCTGCCGCTGCCGGAGCTTTCGGCCACACTCTCGTATCAGGATCGCGTTCTCGATCGCGTGCTGGCGCGGCTCGAACGGGAGCCGGACAACGAGTGGTTCCTCTATTTCGTGCAGTTGGCGCTCTTCCATGAGGACATGCACGCGGAAGCGTTTCACTATACACGGCAGACGCTCGGCTATTCGGACCCGCTCGACCGGGACGGCGCAGGGAAGGGCGCCCTGGACGGAGACGTCGAGTTGCGCGGCGGAGAGTTTCTGCTCGGTGCCACGCGAAACTCCGGGTTTCATTTCGACAACGAAAAGTGGGCGCATAAGGTCGAGCTCCGAAC
>Ga0209377_1000380_pt1 | contig 29075 bp, 27 predicted proteins | sample GraSoiAngelo_141_FD_185898 | JGI IMG/M metagenome (GOLD analysis project Ga0209377, IMG submission 185898) | Grasslands soil microbial communities from the Angelo Coastal Reserve, California, USA - 14_0929_12_40cm (SPAdes) (version 2) | ecosystem: Environmental > Terrestrial > Soil > Grasslands ...
GGAGCACAACTTCTGTTGTTCTACAATCTGTACCGCAGCTCTAGAGTTGGCCCGCCCTCCGGTCCAAACCCTTGGGACGCGTGGACCCTTGAGTGGGCGCTTCCCTCACCTCCGCCTCCTCACGACTTTGACGTCATTCCTACTTTCCAAGCTGATGGAACCATCCGCTTCGGCTCAGGCCCGGGACTTCCAAACGGGTTAGGACACTCTAACGAAATCGGGAACCCGAATGGGTCGTCTGTATCAAACAAGACTTCACCGTTGCATCACGAAGGGCTTAGTCCTTGGCCAGTTCTAATGGCGTTCGCAGCGTTCATCTTCTTCCTAGGTTTGACAATCGGAAAGCCAGCAAACCCACAACCGGTTAGCTATCAGCCCTTCTGGCCTTTGATCGCTGACGGGGTCATCCTAGGCATCATCTCCCTCTTCGGCTACAGCAGAGAGACGTTCACCGTCCATGAGGATACCCACGTTGAGAGTTGGCCCTTCAAGCAAGTTCCGAACATGAAGCTCGGAATCTGGACGTTCCTAGGGGCAGAGGTGATTTTCTTTGGGGTCTTGATAGGCTCGTACTTCTTCGTAAGAACCAACGACGCAGCGTGGCCGCCAGCAGGCTCGCTTTTCGAGATCAGGAATGGATTCGCGATGACACTTGTCCTACTCACCAGCAGTCTCACCGCGATAATGGCTCTAGCCTCCGCCAGAGCAGGAAATCGGAACGGGCTAATTGCTAGCCTTGGAGGAACGCTCGTTCTCGGTGCAGCGTTTCTCTACATCAAGGCAGGTGAATGGTTTAGCCTTGGCGCCAGCGGGGTCTTCCAGAACTATTCCCTTCCGGCAACCAGTTACTTCATCACGACCGGAACCCACGGAGTTCACGTGTTCGCGGGTATGTGCATGACAGTATACTTATTGGCCAAGGCGATAAAGGGCAAATATCTTCATGGAGATCACACAACGCTTGAACACTTCGGCCTTTACTGGCATTTCGTCGACATAGTCTGGGTATTCCTGTTCCCACTATTCTACTTGATCTAGTGATGGCGATGAACACAAACTATCTCTACCTTCTCGTCTTCGCCGCCCTGATAGCAGAAACCGATATCGAGGTAAATCTTTCATCAATCATCGCTTCCAACGCGTACGTTAGTGTCCTGTTGGGAATCGCGGCGACAAAGGCGATTCTCATCGCGATGTTCTACCAGCATCTCAAGTATGAACCAAAATCTCTTTCATCATGGGTTATAATTGGCCTGGTAATTGCAAGTCTCCTAATGGGACTCAGTTTCGTACAGCTGCACGTGGGACACCCCTAAACGTGCGCAGATTGCCTTGACCGCAGGCAAGAAGCATGCAGTCAATTAGTAGGATTGTTGCTATGACGTTCAGTCGTTGGGGAATAATTCTCCGCAGTCGTCAGATGCAGCTTACCCTTCTGGGAGTCTCCCTTGCATTCGGTGGTTTGGCGTACTATCAGGGACTGTTGGCGCTTATCCGGTATGATTCGCTCACATCAGGCTTAGTTCATGATAGCGGATACGCAGTCTTTGCATTACTTCTCATAGGACTTGTGTTGTCCTTTTCTGGTCTATCCCGCTTCGTCAGGCAAAGCGGTTCGGGCCCTTGGTGCAACTCATTTCCGACGTTGCGATTCATCTCTTCGGTGTTGGAGAAGAGACCTTATTCACGTGTCTTTGCAGCCTCATCTATTGGCTATGGGCTAGCCTTCGGGGTAACATCGAGCACTTTTGTTTATCAGCCGGGCCTCGCTTTCAGCACAGACTACGGCGTCAACGTCCCTTCTGTCGCAGAGGCGTTGTGTTGTGGCGGGTTCGGCCAGATGCCTCAGCTTGTTATGTACTTGACGCAGAATCTTGCCATTCTACTCATTCCCATTAATCTGATTCTGATGTTCACAGCGTCTTGGCTGGTCGGACTAAACACTGCCTTGGCTACATACTCATTCAGGAACGCGCCTAAAGTCGCAGGCCTACGATGGATTGGTGGACTCGGAGGTTTCATCGGACTTTTTACCGCTTGTCCAACCTGCGCGAGCTTCTTCCTCCTGACGACAATCGGACTTACCGGAGCAGTATCGTTGGCTGCGAGCCTGGCCTCGTTTCAGGGTTTCTTTATAGGAATAGGCATCACTGTCCTTATCGCAACCCCCATCCTAGCTTCGAGCCGAATACTACGGCAACGAGCTTGCGCCCTTCCCAAGGAGATGGATGAGTCAGTCGCAGAACTACAGAGTCGCTGAGCGAGAACTTTCTAGGAAAGTGCGGGTCAGATTTGTCATCCCGGCCAAGTGTAGGGGTCGACGATCAGATCGACAGCTATGACTGAGAACAAGAAACTTGGGATTTGAAGAGCTGCCCAAATGCGATTATTGCACTACGAGTGTTCCATGCATCCATGGGTGGAGTGTGCAATAATAGTGGTATGTGCCTACCGCCAGCGTGAGGTATGGAGAGGAAGGCCACTTCCCGCCGTTTTGACCTATATTGCCTGAATCGAATGATTGTAGACCGGCAGCATTGGCGGTCGGGCATCCAAGGGTGTTCGAGCTGGTTGCATGAGCTGGGTCGCAGGTAGTGACGGTGTGAGGAGACCCTCCTGTGTTAGTCCATTGGATTGTCTGACCGTGTGTAATTGTGACGTTAGCATTCCCGCTGGAGTCCTTGAAGCCACAGTCCGGTGGATTGGCAGTCTGAAGGCAGGATCCGTTGGTGTCCCATATCGTCAGCTGGACGGCTGCCGGGGTTGTTGGTGTCGTGTTTTGGGTCAGGTAGTACACTCCAACGCCAACTGCGATTAGTATGATGACGATGATGGCGTAAAGCACTGTTCTGTTTCCCGGCTTCACTGTTTCCATCGGTTTAGGTGTCTGTTCCATTTCGTCCACTGAATTTTGCGAGTTCCCAATCTTTTGCTATAAAGCTTGTTTTGGGCATCTACATACAGTTCGTTTGGTGGGTTTCTGTGTTGTCCACAACCGATTAAATAGCGGTGTAAATGTTTGAAGAGACGCGAGATACTAGGTTCGCGGAAATGAGAAAGTTTCCACCTTCGCTTGAAGCTTGGCGCGATCCAATCGAGAAGACAATCAACAAGACTTTGAAGGCAAATTTTGACAGACGTGAAGCGAACCAGATAATCAAGTACATGTTCAGAACAGGTGGAAAACGTTGCCGACCGTTATTGGTCGTGCTTTCTGCGGAGGCCTTGGGCGGGAAACCGGAGGAAGCTCTAGAAGCAGCGGCCGCTATCGAGATCATTCACGCGGCGACCCTAGTTTTCGACGATATGATCGATAAGGATCAGGTCCGTAGGGGAGCGCCTACGATTCATATGGCCTTCAGTAATGAGAAGGCCCTAACTTCTGGTTTGTTTCTCGCTTCTAAGGGCGTTCAGCTTCTGTCCAATTACAAAAATCCGGAGGTAATGAGAATGATCGGAACGACTTTAGTGGATATTAGTAAAGGGGAGCTTCTCGATATTCTTGGAGACTTCAACGCGAGTGTGAGTGAGTGTATCGCTATTGCGGATTTGAAGACGGCCTCTCTCTTCGGAACGGCAGCCGGAATAGGAGCGGCTATCGCTGGGGTTGACGGAAGGGATTTGGTCGGGGTGCAGAAGTTCGGAAGGTCGTCCGGTATGGCTTTTCAGATCCAAGATGATATTCTCGACTTTACCGACGGATCTGATGAACCTGTTTTGAAAGCTCCGAACATTGTTACCTCGCATTGTCTACATGAGGCTCCGCGTCCTAGCAGCAATATTGAGTTGTTGAACTCGAATCGGAAGAATTCGAATAGAGAGGTCTTGAAAATACTCAAGAAAGCGGGGTCCCTTGAATTCGCGAGATTGAAGGCCAAAGAATACGCGGGCAACGCGAAGGAATCACTCGACAAAGTGACCGGCCTGGAAAATCGGAAGATTTTGGATGACTATGCCGATTATCTCTGGAAGAGAACAGAGTAGCCCCGAAGCTACTCTCTAATTCAAACGTTTATAATGAGTCAGACCCGGGCTTGCGAAAATAGGCGGAGTCAACAATAGCCGTGGTCTCCCAAGGGATACCCGAGGAAACTGGCTACATTATCTTCCTCTTCGCTGCGACGTTAGCGCTCGTTATTACTTTAAGACTGGTGATCAGTCCACGGGATCCAAGACCCACCCCCGAAAAGAAGGCCCCTTTTGAGTCCGGGCAGATAGCCTCCGGTCCTGGAAGAACCCGATTCATCATTCAGTACTATCCCTACATCTTGATGTTCGTAGTCTACGACGTCATCGCGATGTTCCTCTTCGCTTGGGCTCTGGATCTTAGAGCGTTAGGAGCATCTGGAACAGTTCCAGTTTTGACATTCATGGTCGTGGCCCTTGTTCCACTTGCATACGCTCTGCATCTAGCGGGTCAAAGGGAGAACTGGTAGGAAACACTTGCCGGACCCAATCACCCAGATAATCCAGTTGGTAACCAGCACCTACTTCCTCGAGATTGTAGTCTTTCCGGGTCTGATATCCATAGCCATTCTCGGAGCATTCTTCACGTGGTTCGAGAGAAAACTGACCGCGAGAGTTCAGCTAAGAATCGGTCCCTCGTACTCGAGCCCTGCCGGAGGGATTCTTCAGGGATTCGCCGACATCATCAAGCTACTCTTCAAGGAACTCATAATCCCGGAGGGGGCGGATCGATTCTTCTTCATCATGTCTCCCGTGACCGCCTTGATAATCGGCGCTGCTCTCCTTGGATTAATCCCCTTCGCGCCCGGGGTCCAGATTGCAAACGTGGAGGTTGGTCTGCCTGCCTTCCTCGCGATCGTAACTCTCTCACCAACCCTAGTGCTTCTTGCCGGATGGAGTGCTAACAGCAAGTTTCCATTCATCGGCGGTCTCAGAGCGCTGTTTCAACAGACCGCCTACGAAATCCCCCTCTGGCTCTCAGCGTTGGGAGTCGTGATGATAACTGGAACTCTGAACCTGACCGGGATCGTCCAATTTCAGCAAAACAACGGATGGCTCATCCTGCCACAAGCGCTAGGCGCCCTTCTGTTCATAGTAACCTCAACTGCGGAGATGGAACGCTTGCCATTCGACCTCCCAGAAGCAGAGTCAGAAATCATGATGGGCTGGCAGGCCGAGTATCCAGGACCATTGTTCATGCTCGTTCAGGGTCCAGCGTTCATCAAGCTCTATGCGTTCGCAGCTCTCTTCTCGACATTGTACCTGGGCGGCTACTTGGGACCAGCCATTATTCCTCCCATCGTCTGGTTCTTCCTAAAGACCATCGTTATCATAGTTGCGGTCATGCTCTTCAGATCAACATTTCCGCGTGTTCGTCTGGACCAATTATTGCGTCAGGGATGGACTACCCTTCTAACCCTGTCGATCGTGAACATCGTCATCGCATATTTCATCGTCGTCGGAGTACCCGCGATCTGACGACAGATGACAGACCTGACATTTCTAGCCCTAGCCACGGTGACGGTGGCTAGTGCCATCCTTGCCCTTGAGGCCAGAGATCTGGTCTATGGCGCAGCCGCCCTAGGCATCACGTTTCTCGGCATGGCCGGGCTCTTTTTCCTTCTTGACGCTTCATACGTTGGAGCGTTCCAGATCGCCGTGTATATCGGTGCAGTAGTCGTTCTGATATTGTTCACAGTCATGCTGGTTGGCCCACAGCTGGGCGAGCCTCCACTGGAGCTCAGGAGACTCTCACTACTGACAGCGCTCTTGGTAGCGTTGCTGCTTGGAACAGCAGGGTCTTTGACAAGCGCTGCCGCCTTTCCTGGACCAGACAACTGCGGCGGCGGTTGTGATCTCACTCGTCTTGGCACAACACTCATCAACCAATACGGCGTCCCGCTTGAATTTCTCTCGCTCGTTCTCGCCGCAGCCGTCATCGGTGCATTGACCCTGGCCAAGGCAGATAGGAAGGGTTGAGAACATGGAACCACTAACCAGCTTCTTCGCCGTCTCGGTAGTCCTACTGGGCATTGGAATCTACGGACTAACTACAAAGAGGAACGCTCTCAGGATATTATTCTCAATCGAACTAATCTACAACGCAGCAAATCTCAACATCATAGCCTTCGCCAGGCTAAGAGACCCACCGATAGTTACCGGTCAGGTTCTAGTTCTGTTCACGATCGCGCTCGCCGCAATGGAAGCCTCGGTGGGTCTGGCCATCATAATGCTGGTCTCTCGGTTGAACGTCGACATTGACCTACGGAAACTCAATCGACTGAAAGGTTAGAGAAGCTATGACTTTTCTTCTCATAGGTGCGATAGTTGTTCCTCTAATTGGCGTCCCGGTTGTTTACTGGTTCTCGCTTCTTCTGAGACAGAAGGCCGGATATGTCGCGTCCCTTCTCTCACTGGTGCCTCTCGCGGCGGTTCTGATCGCAGGAGCTGAAGGCGCATCTTCTCCTCAAGGAGCATATTCAGAGCTGTACTCGTGGTCACCAATAGGGACCTTTGGTCTAAGGGTCGACAATCTCAGTCTACCCATCCTGCTCATAATTTCATTACTAGTGGCTCTGATCGCCCTCTTCTCCGTGCCGTACATGCGTCAGAGAATTGGAGACGATCCCGGGCGTTACGGACTCTACTACAGCCTCTACATGCTCTATTCGCTGGGAATGATAGGGACAGTTCTCGCAACAAATCTGATCGAGTTCTACCTATTCTTCGAGATTATGCTAGTGCCCTCCTTCTTTCTCATTGCGGAATGGGGATATGGCGAACGAGACAAGATCTCGCTAACCTATTTCATCTGGACGCACATCGGTGCTTTGGTCCTACTTGTCGGAATACTCGTAACAGGGTTCCTGGCCGGATCAACGGACATGGATTCGGTCGTAACCAACATCGCCGCGAATCCGTCCACGATTCCCTCCCTGGTACGGTTAGGAGTCGTCGGAGCCATGAGTTTCGGACTTTTCGTCAAGATTGCTCAGTTTGGCCTCCATGCTTGGTTGCCCTCAGCTTACGCCGAAGCCCCTACTCCAATCAGCGCTCTACTGTCTGCAGCAATGACAGGGATAGGAGGATATGCGATAGTTCGCATCGTGATGACAATCTATCCATCGGGGTTCCAGACCCTCTCCGCAATCTTTGCAGGCTGGGCCCTTGTAACAATGTTCTACGGTAGCGCGATGGCGCTGGTCCAGGACGATGTCAAGAAACTACTGGCGTACTCTAGCATGAGCCAGATGGGCTACATCCTCTTCGGACTCGCAACGTTCACTTCGCTCGGGATATCAGGTTCAATGTTCCAATACATCAGCAACGCGACAGCGAAGGGAATACTGTTCATCGCAGTCGGGGCGATAATGCTCCAATTTCGCGGGGAGCGAAGCATGAGCAAGATGGGAGGACTCGCAGGAAGGATGCCGGTAACCGCCTCTGCGGCTTTCATCGGTTCGCTAGCGCTGATGGGGTTTCCATCGACTAATGGGTTCTTTTCCGAATTTCTGCTGTTCCAGGGCGGCTTCGTGCGCGCCACAACAGCATTCTCAGATTATCGTGTCATTGTTGCCGTTCTAGGAGTCGTTGCCACTGCATTCACTGCCGGGTACTCTCTGCTCGCCCTCAAGAAGATCTTCTTCGGTCCCTCGAATGGAGACACGGCAAATGTCAAGGAAGCACCCTGGACAATTACAGTACCACTCATCGTTCTTAGCATCTTAACAGTGGTCCTCGGAATCTATCCAGGACCGGTCATTAGCCGGTTCGCCGCTATCGGAAAGGCTATCGTTGGAGCTTGAGATAAACTGATACTCGTTGCATGGCTGATCTGGACTGCACCACTTGCAGGTGCGCTTCTCACTCCAGTCTTTGCCAAGATCCATCCAGGGCTCCGAAACTATGGAGCTGTTGCTTTCACCCTCCTATCCGCGATCTTCGCGACCATTACGGCCTTTACTATTGCTCAGGGTGACTATCAAATCGCTTGGATTTCGTCCTCAATCTTCAACGTGAATGCCGGCGTTCTCGTAGACCCATTAAGCATGTTTCTCGCGAACATAGTCGCATGGATTAGCTTCCTCATAATGGTCTACAGTCTCCAATACATGAAGGGCGATTTCGGGCTCACTCGCTACTGGTTTTTCATGAACCTCTTCATCGGCAACATGCTCCTCCTCGTGCTCGCCGATAATCTTCTTCTGATGTTCTTTGGCTGGGAAGGGGTCGGCCTATGCTCATACGCGCTGATCGGCCACTTCTATCACGATGAGCCAGAGCACTGGGTCGGAGTCCCCGGCGACACAGCTCTTGGTGTGCCCCAAGCCTTCCCTCCTAGTCATGCGGGGATGAAGGCCTTCGTCATGACGCGAATTGGCGATATCGCCCTCCTGATCGCCATCTTTCTGATATTCGCGACCGCCGGGACCTTCAACTACAATGTGTTGGCGACCAAGCTTGGCCAGCCAGGCAGTTGGGCTTCTGTCTTGTCCGGGTTCGGATTGCTATTACCGACTGCACTTCTCTTCTTCGGAGGACCCATCGGAAAATCTGCGCAGTTTCCGTTACAGGAATGGCTTCCTGACGCGATGGCCGGACCAAGCTCGGTCTCCGCTCTAATTCACGCGGCAACAATGGTGAAAGCTGGAGTATTTCTCGTTGGAAGAATGGGGCCCATCTTCTACATCGCCCTGTTACAGTTCAACCTAGTCACTCCCTTCTTCGGCACAATTGCGTGGATTGGCGCATTCACAGCATTCCTGGCTGCAACTCAAGCCACTGTTGCTCGAGAGATCAAGAAGGTCCTGGCCTATTCGACCGTATCTCAGATAGGATACATGATGATGGCCCTCGGCATTGCCGGATTGAGTGCGAACTTCATCGCTGGATACTCTGCAGGATTATTGCAGCTTATGAGCCACGCCATTTTCAAGGCCTCACTCTTCATGGCAGCAGGGTGGGTCATACATGTCACCGAGACCCGCTTCATGGACCAGATGGGCGGAGTTGCCAAGGCAATGAGACTCACATCAGTCTCGATGCTCCTCGCGGGCCTCTCTCTGATTGGTATCCCACCATTTAGCGGGTTCTGGACAAAAGACTCGATACTATCTTCAGCCTTTCAAAGTAGCCAATTTGTGTTCTACGGAATCGGGCTCGCGACCGTGCTGCTGACGGCGTTCTACACAACGAGAATGCTCGGCATCACGTTCGCGGGCAAACCCAGTAGCCACGTCGACGAACTTGCAGAGGAAGGTAAGCTGGCTCACGAAGCCGGTCTTACGATGCTCGTGCCATACCTCACTCTCGCAATCGCGAGCCTCGCCCTAGGAATCTTCTACCCATTTTACAGCGAACCCCTTACCAACTACATCGCTAGTTCCCTGCCCGCGGCTCTATCCATTGGGGCGGTCCCCGGTCTGACGATTACAGAAGTTCTGCTGTATGGTGCAAGCATCGCGGTGGCGGGGGTGGGCCTAATCGTGGGATACCTTGTCTATTTCAGAAGACCATACGTTGTTCCAACAAAAGTCACGGGACTCCGAGCCTTCCTGTGGCATCGCTGGTATCTCGACGCAATCAACTACAGGGTGTTTGTCGGCGGGCTGACGAGCGCGAGTCGAGGATTGTACAAGTACGTCGAACAGGGGATCTGGGACAGACTGAGCCCAACAGTGGCTCGAGACGTGATAGACTACTCCCAAGCCAGTGGAGTCCTAGACTCGCAGGTAGTCGACGGAGCCGTGAACGATCTGGCAACGGCAGGTTCACGTCTGAGCAACCTTCTGCGTCGGCTGCAAAGCGGTGTTACTGAGCAGTACATCATATCATTCGCGATTGGGATCGCCCTTCTTCTAATCTACATGATTTTCGTGGTTGGAGCTCGCTAGGATTGTTTGGAATCCTGACGGTCATTCTCTTTCTACCAGTGGTTATGGCAATCCCTACTTTCCTGCTCGGGAAGAAACGAGAGAGACTGGCCAAGATACTGGGCATAGGCACTACGGCGGTCGTTTTCGGTATTTCTCTTATCATCGTCGCGTTGTTTCAGTATGGTAATCCGGGTTTCCAGCTAACGGACACTGGAGAGTGGGCTAGCACCTTCGGACTGAACTATGTCGTAGGAATCGACGGAATCAGCCTTCCGCTGTTAATCCTAGCTTCCCTCCTCTGCCTGCTTGCTGCTGCGGGATCGCGGGACATGATCAGTAGCAAACTGCCAGAATACTACGCGCTCTTCCTAATCTTCGAGACAGGAATAATCGGAGTCTTCACCTCGCTGAACCTGATTCTGTTCTACGTTTTCTGGGAAATAGTCCTGATCCCGATGTTCTTCTTTATCGGGATCTGGGGAGGACCCCGGAGAAAATACGCTTCTCTGAAGTTCCTAATCTTCACCTATGCTGGAAGCGCCATCATGTTGTTTGGGTTTGTGGCTCTCTATGCATGGACAGGAAGCCAGGGCACTCCCTCCTTTGACTATGCCACGATCCTCACGAGATCTGCAAATATCGCCATGCCCTTTCAAGTAGCCGCGTCGCTTGCGACGTTTGTTGGATTCGCTGTCAAACTGCCGATCTTCCCTCTTCACACGTGGCTTCCAGACGCCCACGTCGAAGCTCCTGCACCTGTGAGTGTTCTTCTCGCCGGCCTCTTGTTGAAGATGGGCGGCTACGGACTCATCAGATACAACCTATTGCTGTTCCCAGCAGCAGACAAACTTCTCTGGCCAGTCTTCACCGCTATAGGACTCATAACAATGGTCTACGGAGCGTCTGTCGCGTTCGTCGCGCAAGACATGAAACGCATGATTGCCTTGACGAGCGTGAATCACATGGGATACGTGTTGTTGGGCACCTTCACTCTCGGATCAATTGGGACCTCCGCAGCCGTCTTCCAAATGTTCGCCCATGGACTGGCCGTTGGAATGCTCTTCCTCATGTCGGGCTACATCCACGAACATACTGGTACTCGCAACATAAACGAGCTGAACGGTCTAAGAGGAAAGATGCCGACGACCACTCTGCTACTCATCCTAGGCTCTATGGCCGCCATGGCAGTCCCAGGATTTGCCAACTTCATCAGCGAATACCAAGTGATCCAAGGAGCACTCAGCCTAAACTACCTATTCGTACTAGCAATACTCGCCCCAGCACTGACGGTCGGATACTTCCTCTGGATGCTCAGACGAGTGGTCATGACTCCTGCCGCAGGCCCGAAAAACGAGATAGAACGGCACTCACTCCTCATTCTAACAGCATTCCTCGTTCCGTTACTCGTCTTCGGAATCTACCCATTGCCGTTGCTCGGGAACGCGATCAAACCCACGGTCGATCACTTGCTCACTGTACTCTTCCCGGGGGGGAAGTAGATCACAAACCTCTGGGTCCTCACGCCCTTCCTGACACTCGCAACATTCGGACTACTCGTTACCCCGGCTGGTCTGATCAGACGGGGCAACACCCCAGCCGGGATTGCGCCGTACGCAGGCCTGACCGGACTGATCATTGCCCTTGGTTCTGCAATATGGCTAGGCTTCTACGGCGGACCCTCTCAGATTTTCGGAGGATTCCAGGTAGATCTCTTCACCTACTTCTTTACGGGGGTCCTCCTCCTCGTCTCCCTATTCGTCGCGATATCATCCCTCGAATTCATGAAGGGCGACTCGAACACAGCTCCCTACTTCGGACTTCTGCTCTTGTCAACGCTGGGAATGATCGTTCTTGCAGCGTCAATGGATCTCATTCTTCTCTATGTGGGTTGGGAACTCATGAGCATTCCCACCTACGCGTTGACGGCGATTAAGAAGAAGGACCCTAACTCGAACGAGGCAGCGGTCAAGTTCTTCGTATTGTCCGCTCTCTCGTCCGCCCTGCTCGTCTTCGCCATATCGCTAACGTTCGGCATAACCGGGTCTACTAGTCTCCCGGCAATCGCGAGTTCTCTTGGGACTCTCACTGCGGATACGAGGTCCTTCGCTTTGGTTGCCATCGTAATGTTCGTGGCCGGGTTTGGCGTCAAGATGGCGGTGGTTCCTTTCCACATGTGGATTCCCGATGCCTTCGAAGGAGCCCCCACCACCGTCAGTGCTCTCTTGGCCGCGGGAGCAAAGATGGCCGCCTTCGCGGCAGCATTCCGCGTATTCATCGTGGCAATGACTGCGGTCAACATCGACTGGTATTCGACTTTCGCGATTGTAGCGATCGCGACGATGACGTTGGGTAACCTCGCCGCGTTGATGCAGAAGAGTTTCACACGTCTTCTCGCGTATTCAAGCATCGCTCAGGCAGGATATGTCATGATCGCACTCGCCACTCCCTTTACGGCTGGCGGTGTTCCACTAGGATTGGCTGGAGGACTCTTTCACGTGCTCAACTATTCGATAGTCAAGACCGCGGCCTTTGTCGCAGCCGCAGCGGTCGCCACGAAACTTCCCACAAACACCCTAGACTCCTTCAATGGTCTCGCGCGACGCATGCCCCAGACTGCCTTCAACATCACCATATTCTTCCTAGCACTGGCCGGTGTACCACCGCTAAACGGCTTCTTCAGCAAGGTCATGCTGTTCACAGGGGCAGTATACTCGCCATATTCTTGGGGCGGCTACTTGGCGATCGCGGCATTGTTGAACAGCGGTTTTAGCATGAGCTACTATGGCTGGCTGATTAAGAGGATGTACTTTGACGATCCCGCGGATTCGTCAAGGATAAAGGAGCCTCGAGCCTATACGAGCGTTATGTGGACAGCAACAGCACTGGTCTTCATTATCGGACTGTATCCGGATCCTTGGATTCGTCTAGTCCAAAGCGCCGCTGCTGCTCTCTGAGAATCCCAACTTCGCGTTGATTAGGCCAACAATGTCTGCAACACTGTTGACGATCTGATCTTTCCAGAAACTTCGCTCCTCCGGGCCGAGATCGATTTGAATAACATGTACCGAGTGAGTCAACGATCTCACCGCTCCTCCGTCGTTGCTTCGAGAGCCAGATAGTCCATTCCTAGATTGGTCCACGACTGCAGTGACTGCAAAATGAGGTTCAAGTCCGCTCTTAATCAGGTCAAGGACCTCTTCACTTTCTGAACCGTCTAGTTTACTCTTGACGGTTATTCCCGGCTCCGCAGTTCCACCAATAACAATCATGCACTTGATTCTGTACTCGTCAACGAAATCTCGTACACTCTTCTCCCAATCCGAGTTGGCCGACTCTCCTTCCTCTCCATCTTGGACATGCTTACTCTCCTTTGCGATAATTGCCCAGCTCTTGGACAGGAGCGCAGTCTCCTCAACGATCTGTCCCGTGTAGATATCTCGTTTCGCGCCAGTGACGGGACGACTCGATAGAAGAACCAGACCTGTGCCTACTACTTCCGTATGATGGGGATGAATGATCTTTACGGGCATTTCGAGCTCTTAGAAGTACTCCTACCAGTGGATTGTCAGATCATACGGATAAAACTATTCTCGATTTCTAGCAATCGGCCAGGTTTCCAATCCAACGTATCGAGAGATCTCTCTGGCCATCTCCGAGGCTTGATTTTCATTTTCCACCCCTCCTATGAGAAATCGACCATTCCGGAAAAGCGACACTGTGAACCCTTCGTATTCATAGACTAGAACTGAGGCTGTACTTATGAGAATTCTTTCGGAAGGTATCTTCTTTGCAACCCTCGAGAGATCTACAGTTAGGTCCTCAGGAGGAAGAACGTTTGCCGTGTGTTCTCCGCACAAGAATGTCACCAGACCATTATGTCGAAGTTTTTCGGTATCGCCGTTTCTGCATCCGTCACAATCTTGCCGTTTTGCCAGCATGGAAAATAGGAATTCGGGACCGGCCATGTCGAGCGTAAGGAGTTTGTCGCTCCATTGGTCGGGGTTTCCTAATAGGAACCGAACTGCTACCCCGGTTCCCAACGCTCCGATTAGACCCGTGATCGATGGGCTAACTCCGAGAGTTTCGCAACTCTCTTCAAACCTATCGATGACGCGAGGCATGATACATTCAAGACATGCTGTGTCGGGAGGATTGAGCAGCGCTAGGTGAGCCTGGTCAGCTATCGCGCTCGTAAATAGATAGGGAGTTCCACTCCTCAGGGCAGACCTGTTGAGAATGTATCTGGTTCGAAAATTGTCCAGACCATCGAATATCAGATCCACGTCTCTTAGAAATCCATCCGCGTTTCTATCTGTCATTGTTTCAATGATTGGCTCGATATTGCACCATTGTGCTTCCTCCGACAATCTATTGGCTATGACCTCCGCTTTGGGGTGATAGAGGTCGTTCATCGTTGCCGCATGAAGTCTTTGGAGATTTGTACTCTCCACGATGTCTTGGTCGATCAGCTTGAGATGTCCGATTCCTGATCGCGCCAGATAATACGCAGCCGCACTTCCAACTCCTCCAGCTCCTACTATAGCTACGGACGATTCCTGCAATTTACGGAGTCCTTCCCGCCCAATGCTCGGAACCGAGATTTCTCTTGAGAAATAGTCGTTTGTTTGTACGCTCATTGCTCAGAACTGGCTGTTATGGACCCTTGAAGTGTCTTATCGAGCCGGAAACTACGGGAACTTGGGAGACAAGGCTCCGGCAGGGCACGCATCTATGCAAGCCATGCACAAGATGCACTCTGAGTCGTTGAACTTCTTCCAGTCGAGATCGAGGATCGGTATTTGCATCGGGCAAGCGGTCTCGCACTCCTTGCATTCTGAACATTTGATCGGGTCTCGGTGCATTCCGAGGAGGCTGTTCTTTTGGGTGACGGCCATGATGGCGCCAACTGGACAGACGTAGCGACACCAGAATCGAGGAATCCTCCACGCGGCGTATACAAATCCAACTAGTACGACAACATTGAGCCATGTCAGAGCAGAAATGTGGCCGAACCATGATGACAGGTTTCCGAAGGTTAGGTCGGAACTCTGTGCGGTTCCGAGAAATCTCCAAGAGCCCGCAAGGATCGCGGGAAGCGTTCCGAACAAGGTTCCGTCAGGGGTTATTGCGACGAAGAGTCCGTCGGCAAGAGGCCCAAGACTCGTTCTGTAATCGCTTCCTACGCCATAGTATACAGCCAGTCCCAGTGACCCGCTTATCAAGAACGCGAGGACCACAAGAGCATACTTTAAACGAATCCAGTAAAGGTGAGCCCGCTTCTCGACTGAATCAACTCGTCCCTTAACGCTAGTGATCACGTCCTGTAGAAAGCCGACGGGGCATATCCATCCGCACATGAAACGACCCAGAATCGCGCCGACGACGAGCATTATGCCAAGAGGGAGCCATGGGAATAGTCCGTTCTCGAGAAACAGTGTAATAGCGTCCATTGTGCTGGTCACCTGGGCTTGAGATTTGACGCTCGAAACGATTGGGAGCACAATCCACGAGCGTGTTCCATTGAACGCTGGGATGAGGCTCATGATTCCGATGCCGCTGAAGAGTATGAAGAAGCCGAGTTGAACGATCGTTCTTACGGGCCAGTAATAGCCTCGAACCTTGATTCGCCCGAGACGAGCACGCAGGCCACTCGTCTGTTCGGTTTTCGCCTCAGGAACTCGCGTTTTCTCCATTTGATTGACCTATCCAAAGAAGGGGAGGAACGGTCGGATAAGCTGTTGCAGGAGAGCCCATTGTTGACCGTGGACTCCGACCATAATTGCCGCGAGTCCCACGAGCAGGGTGAGTGAAGCTATTACTCGATTCAATGATTCTCACTTGGGCGTCCTGATAATCGATTGAGACTCTCGATTCCTTGGTAGTTATATCATTTCCGAAATCGTGACGAGACTGAACAGGTGCTAAGACATAAGATTCAGTTAGTTTGTCGTCGGGCGCCTCATTGACTTATGGACTAGTTTTCGGAACTCTTGTCGCCATTTCTCAACTAGGAGTCGAGGTGCGCTCTTTCAGTCTCACCAGGAACAGGCTGAGTCTTTCTATCGCCCGGAAGACTCCAAGACTAGAATGTGCGTCTACGGTTGGGGTCGACCGTAATCTTCGTAATCTCACAGTCGGAAACGACGAGCATATTCATCACTACGACCTGTCAAAAGACTATCAGAGTAGCCGACACCACTGTCCGTATCGTCGCCTCTTTCAGACGGGACGATGTTAGGATAAGAGGAGCGATAGCTTCGAAGTATGGACAGCGAAGAATCGCTAGGAATGGTCATCTCCTCCACAATGTTACAAAGACAATTGTCACATTAGCAGTCAAGCGGAGAGAGACAATAGTTCTCGAAGACATCAGGGGCATACGCTGTCTCTACCGTAAGGGTAACGGTCAGACCAGAAAGTATCGGAGTAGAATGAACGGGTGGAGCTTCGGTGAAGCTCAGCGTCAGATAGAGTACAAGGCTAGATGGTCTGGTCTTCCAATCACTCGATTGTCTAGGCGTGAGACCAGAGGATCCAGTGTGACTTGTCCGAGATGCGGGGAGAGACTCCAATCAGACAAGCGACTGGAACGTAAGCTCTGGTGCGGAAAATGTAGAATAGTAATGGACCGGGACATGGTAGCTGCTGTTAGCCTGGCTCGGCGGGGACGGGTGAGGTTCGCACGTTCCCGGCCTCCCATCTTACTAGAGGCGCAAGGCGGAGCAGTTGAAGCGGTGAAGACCTTCAAGAAGATGGAAGCCCGTCGATGTAGCGGCACATGGACAATTCGTCAAAGTGCCAAAGGTGGGGCTGTCGGCTGATCACGAATCCTACAATCCTAGCCCTTAAATACGATTTGGATGGCTCGACGAAAAATATTGCTCTAGAGCGACTGAGGACATGTCGGACGACGAGAAGAAGGCAACCCCTCAACCTAGCGCTGCTGCCTCGCCCGCTGCAAGGACACCGACTGTTCCTCCGCAACCCGCAAAACAAACGTCAACGACAAAGACTACCAAAATCTCCCGAAGGGCATTCGTCGTGGGTGCTTTAGGCGCTTCAACTTTGCTGGCAATTGGAGCTTTTGCTCCGCCATCTATGCCGTCTTGGGACATTCTCAACCCTTTGCCTCCAACCAGAGAGGGTCCTACTCTAGTCACTACGTGGAAGACGCTGGATTCAAAATATCAGAACGCCGTTTCAAAAGGTAATCTCTATTCTCCTTCTGAATATTCGGAATTCTTCTATTTTCCTTACCCCGTCACCGCAAGTCCATATTACAAGAACGTGATCACCCGTCTCCCTGGGCCGCCGGATGTACCAATCGATCTCGTGAATCCGTTTTATTCTAACGATCCCATCCTAAAGAAGGTCGCCGCGTTCAACTTAACATGTGTTCATCTTCGTTGCATCGTGAACCCTGGCTACGGATCCGGAGAATTCAGGCTCCAGTGTCCCTGTCACGGAAGTCAGTACAGATTGACCGATGCTGTACCGGTGGCCGGACCGGCATTTGACTTGGGACTTCTCCCCTTGCCACGAGTCAAGCTTTCTTACGACTCGGCCTCAGGGAACATAACGGCTACAGATTTGGATGGTACAGCCGGAGTTGGCCGGACAGACTAGCGCGAAGAAAGGGGTCTTAGACCCGATCATCGCTCTCCTCAGATGGATATGGGACAGGCTCGAAAGGACCCTTCTTCTCGCAATAAAGCTCGTCTTTCCTTCTCGCTTCATCAGCCCCCTCGGATTCCTAGGAATGCTTACAGTGATAGTGTTCCTAATCCTGGGAGTTACAGGAGCCCTTCTGCTATTTCACTTCCAACCAATCTTTGGGGATTGCCCCCCGGCTGCACCTAATACGACGTATGTACCAGCTGCGACCTGCAATTCAGCGTTCAATAGTGTATCGTCAATAAACAATCAAGTGAACTGGGGATTCCTGATCAGGAACATCCACTATCAGGCGTCCAACGCTATGGTGCTTCTTGCCGTCATGCACATGTTCTATCAGTACTTCGCTGGCCGATACAAGCTCCGCTACGAGATTCTCTGGGTCACCGGAATTATTCTTGGCGTCGTCACGATAATCGAGGCGTACACAGGATATGACTTGATCTTCAATATCCGAGGACAACTGGCAATTAACATAGGGCAGACGCTTACGTACTACACTCCTGTGCTTGGTGCGAATCTTGCTCAGATAATTTTCGGTTTCAGTTTTAACGACCTTACTATCCGGTTCTACGCGTTCCACGTTTTCATAATCCCGATAATCATGCTGGCAATAATGTCCATCCATCTTCCCAAGAACCTCGTCTTGGACATTCCTGTAGCCGCGGCAATAACTGGAATCATTTTGATTCTTGGTGGGCTCTTTCCTGTGGAAGTGGGAGTGCGTTATGATCCCAACCAATTGACGCAGATCACTTTTCCGGAATGGTACTTTACGAGTCTCTACTCATTCATCAGAATCCAAGGCCTAAATCCGTTCATAGCGGGAGCTATAATCCCAGGAGTCTTCGTACTGATCTTCACGATCGTGCCTTTCTTCGATAGGGGACGAAAGATCGCGATGATCGATAGGCCATTCTGGGTCGCGTTGGGAGTCGCGTCACTCGGACAGATCGCAATCGTAACCGTCTGGGGATTCCGAGCAGGCAATCCATTCCAGCCATTGCTCACAGAGGGTCAGCTACTTATCGATCCCGTTCTCTTCACCGGCTCTCTACTCATAGCGACAGCACTCTCCTACGGCTTTGTCTACGTATTCGTACGGTGGAGGAGGGCAAAGCTCGACGCCCTCCGCGCAGCCAAGAAACCTATACCCTACCGCAAAGCGCAGCCTTACCTCTTGACCAAGAGCGAAGTATACGCGCTCCTCGGAGGTCTCTTACTATTGCAGGCATTCCTCGACGTGGCCATTTTCCGCGCATTCCTAGACACGCTCAACAACTTTGCGTTGCTGGAAATCGGAATGGTACTTGTGGCGTTCGCCGCGACCGTTCATATATACAGAGTCAGCGCTCAAGTGAAATAATAATGCAAGTTCCGAAGAAACACTTTCCCATTGTCGGGCTCATTGGGCTAGTGGTCGTAGCTGCCGCCGGAGGGGGCATCTATTATTACCAGTTTGTGATGTCCCACAACACCGTGACGTTTACTCCTTCTCACCGTTTGATATTCATGACCGCGGTGGTTCAAGAAGAGGGAGGTTTCCATGTCTTCAATACAGCCTTTCTGAATCAGACTGCCCTCCCCAGTTTCGACGTGGCAAAGGGCTACAATCTGACTGGAGTCAACTATCAGAAATACTCAGGTGATAGTGACAACAGGACGATTGATGCTCATGTTGGGGACACCGTGACCTTCTACATCCTGGCCAAAAACGCAACAAGCACAGACCCAAATCTACACCTCACTGACGCGCATAGTTTCCAGATCTCAGGGACCGGTTCTTTCACCGTTGACAGCTCCGCGAACAGTCCTGGGATTCTACCGTCAGGTAGGATTCCTTTCAATACGTGGTACAGTGTAACCGTTACATTCAACTCAGCTGGTTCGTATACATATCTCTGCACGTTTGTTACAGTTTGTAGCCCACAACACGGATTCATGACTGGTCAGATCGTCGTATCGTAAGGCGGCTCACCTGCTAATCCAGAATCAAAAGGCAATTTCTGCGAAGAGCCAGCTTCTCACTTACTACGAGTACACGAAGCCGAAGATCTGGTATCTCCTAGTCTTCACTTCTCTAACAGCAACCTTCGTTGCAACTAGGGTACTCGCAATATCATTCAACCTGGTGGGATGGTTGACAACGGGAATCGCTATCGTAGCAGGAACCGCGGGGTGTAACGCCCTTACAAACTTTCACGACCGCGATATCGATGCCTTGATGATGCGGACCCGCCATCGTCCTCTTCCTTCAGGACGGATCACGCCTAGGGCAGCTCTCGCATTTGGGCTTGGACTAATCTCGGTCTCACTAATCCTCGCAGCTCTGCTGAATCTATTTTCTCTTCTTTGGATGGCACTTGGAATTCTGGACAACGTAGGCGTGTACAGTCTACTCTTGAAGCGACGTAGCTCGCTGAACATTCTCTTGGGAGGATTCAGCGGTGGATTGCCCGTGCTGTTCGGATGGTCTGCCGTCACTCCGGGGCCCGTGGGTAGTTTGCCACATGCCATTTTTCCTCTCCTGATGGCCGGTCTAGTCTTTGTCTGGATCCCTGTCCACATCTGGTTCCTAGCTGTATCTTACCGCTCGGACTATTCCAACGCGGGGGTGCCCATGCTGCCCGTGGTGGTAGGGTCCACTACAGCCCTGCGGCTGATCACCATTTTCTCGATGATTATGGTGCCCTTCTCGCTCGCGCTTTACTTCCTAGGCCCTTTCGGCCAGATCTACGGTGCAGTCGCGCTTATCAGCGGGCTTACGACTCTAGCGGGCAGCCTCTGGGTCCTCTACAAACCGACTGAGACGAACGCGTGGCGTATGTTCAAACTGACAAGCCCATATCTCTCGCTTCTCTTCGCCGTAATGATAATCGACGCAGCTCTAATGCACTAGGCAAGTAAATGCACGAAAGTTCCCATACCACTTGGGACCTGGCACATTATCACGTCCGCAATCCTCCGCGTGCCCATAATCCTCAGCATCATGTCGAAGACAAATCCGTGACCCATTAACCGGTCGGAAGCCTGTCGCATGTTCTTGGAGTTCTCCATCTCTACACCGATCTGCTCCTTCCAAGCCTCCTCGTAGCTTGACAACGGAGTCTTATCTGACTGCCGCCTCTCCGGCCAACTGTCCAGTTATCATGGCAGTCTGTATCCCGCCCCCGTTCGTGGGCATCACCATCCCAGCTGCATCCCCGATAGCCATCACGCGGTCAGTGTAAGTCCGTGTAAGGGGTCCATCGACTGGGAGGCTGTCTCCGATGAGAGAGGCCGTCCTTCCCCCCTTGAGCCGTTTCGCAGCGACTTTGTTCTTTTCGATGAAACCTGTCAACAAGTCTCTGATCCGCCATTCCCGACGAACGTACGGTTCTCTGATGCCTATGCCTACATTCGCTCTACCATGTCCCTTCGGAATGATCCAGCCGTAACCCCCCGGGGAGAATCTTGGATCCATATAGAGCTCAGCCACGTCCTGCTCCACTTCCAAATCTGTCATCAAGTATTCGATATTGGTCGCGACCGCATAAGGACCAGCGTATTCCCGCTCTGGAAGCCCCGCCCTCTCTGCAGTCTCACTCGGATAGCCATCCGCGGCAACGATGATCTCTCCGTAGTCTGCAGTTTCGCGGGTCGGTCCGACCCAGCCACCCCCATCTTCGGGATAATAGTGAGCTTGAACCCCGACGTCTATGTCGGCTCCGTTGGTTCGCGCAACGTCCCCGAGATGGGTTTCGAACACATGTCTATCGAGAATGTACGCCTCAAAGGGAAATTCGAATTCGTGTCCTCTAGGGCTGACTAGTCTGATGGACTTGCACTTCGAATCGATCGCGTCCTCGGGCGAATCAATGATATCGATGCATTTGACGCGAGGAAGCAGTTTGACCATTTCCTCCTTTACAGGGAAGTATTCGCCGCAGCGAACCGGTTTTCCGAGAAGTTTCTTCTTCTCGAAGACCTTCACCTTCAGACCCTTTTCCGCTAGATGGATGGCCGCGGACAGGCCGCCAGGGCCTCCGCCTACAACAATTACATCGTACTTGCGACCGGACAAGTGTGCAAATCAGTCGTTGAATTCGATAGTGGACTCGGGCGATGATACGATTTATGGGTTTTGCAAAGTAGAAAATCGACGACAGTGAACATGTTTATAATAAAGGCCGAGGCGGCTCGATGGAAATTTCATAACTAAGGAAAGCAGGAACCCACGCTTGGCGTTTGACCCGTTAATTCTTACAACCTCACTAGCGGTCGCGGGTGTGGTCGCCGCAGTCTTCCTCGTCCTCTCGGTCAGAAAGTATCCGAAAGGCAACGAGAAGATGATCGCGATCTGGACAGCCATCAGGGAAGGCTCAAACGCATACCTGAAGAGACAATTCCGGACTATCGCAATAATCGCTATAATTATCTCATTCGTCATCGCGGCCGCCTTCGGCGCTACTGTCAACTTCACCTACGGAAGTGAAATAGCTCTCAGCTTCCTACTTGGAGTAGCATTTTCGCTCTTTGCAGCATACGTTGCCCTCTACTCGGCCACCAACGCCAATGTCAGATCCACAGCCGCCGCGGAAAAGTCAACTTACGAAGCGTTGAAGGTGGCAACCCTCGGGGGCGGCGCACTCGGGCTGGTTGTCATTAGCATGAGCCTGTTGGGACTGTCACTTCTCTATGCCCTGTTTCGGGATCCCGGGGTTCTAGCCGGATTCGGATTCGGCGCTTCACTCGCGGCCTTGTTCGCGCAACTAGGGGGAGGAATATTCACCAAATCCGCAGACGTCGGCGCAGACCTGGTGGGGAAGGTTGAAGAGAACTTCCCTGAAGATGATCCCAGGAATCCTGCGGCTATAGCGGACAACGTCGGAGACAACGTAGGAGACGAAGCTGGAAGAGGAGCTGACCTGTTCGAGTCTCTCACTGCCGAGAACCTTGGCGGAATGATAATTGGTCTGATCGTTTCAATTATCATATTCCAAAGTATCAACGTCTACTACGTGACAATGCCTCTGATTGTCAGGTCACTGGGGATAATTGCAACATTCGTTGGGCTCGGCGTTGCGGTTTTTGAGAAGAAGTTCAAGAATCCGATCAAGCCGACGAGAGACGGTCTACTTGTGGCCTCGGTAGTTGCTGCGATCCTAATGTTCATTGCAACGTGGTACGTGTTCGGACCGTCAGGAGTTAGTTCTTCGGGTAGCGATCTCGCCGCCTACGCGCTTTATGGGTGCATGGTCTCGGGACTCGCAGCTGGCTTACTGATTGTCATTTACACTGAATTCTACACGGGCTCCAACGCTAAGCCCGTAATTACTATCGCGGAGCGGTCCCAATCTGGACCTGCTTTGACAGTCATGTCCGGTAACGCGGTGGGACTGATATCTAGCGGACTGCCAGTCATCACGGTGGCAATCGCCCTTCTCATCTCGTTTGGTCTTGGGGAGCAATTTGCAAATCTCATACCTGCACTCAAGGGCAACATTTTCCTCGGAGGAGTTTACGGAACAACGATGGCGACGATGGGAATGCTGTCGACAGCTGGAATAGTACTGACGATGGATGGATTGGGCCCGATCGTCGATAATGCGGGTGGAATCGCTGAGATGTCCGGCGCTCCTGATGTCATTCGGGAACGAATAGAGCCCTTAGACGCTCTAGGCAACACTACGAAGGCTCTGACGAAAGGCTACGCGATGGGCTCCGCCGCTCTAGCGTCTCTTCTCCTCTTTCAGGCGTTCGTCCTCGAAGTCGCACGTTACCAGGCTAAGATAATCGATCTCACTACCATAACTTCCGCTCAGGCCACCCTTCTGGCAACAAAATTGTCGAGTTTGGGAGCCTCGCTCGCACTCAACCATCCGGATGTAGTCATAGGAGCGCTAATCGGAGCCATGTTGCCTTTCGTCTTCTCAGGCACAGCCATCAATGCAGTCAGCGTGGGCGCGTATCGTATGGTCGAGGAGGTTAGGAGACAGTTGAGAGAGATTCCTGGACTTAGAGAGGGAACTGCCAAACCAAACTATGCTGCAGCTGTCGACATTTCCACTAGGACGGCTTTGCGATTGATGGTTGTCCCTGGCGCGATTCCAGTGGTCGCTCCTTTGGTTGTCGGCATATTCTTGGGGTGGGCCGCTGTGGGAGCGTTGGTCGTGGGCGCTACGACTTCCGCAATACCCCTGGCGATAATGATGATGTGGGGCGGAGCTGCAATGGACAACGCGAAGAAATATGTGGAGATGGGACACTTCGGAGGTAAGAACACAGAAACGCACGCGGCTACTGTTGTGGGCGACACCGTGGGTGATCCTTGGAAGGATACTGCCGGTCCAAGCCTACACATCCTCATCAAGCTGCTGAACACGATATCTCTCGTGTTCATTCCTCTCTTCCTCGCAGCCATCATAATCCTCTAAGCCCTGCGGAGAAGAGGGCCCTGCCAAGGTTCTCGCCTTGCTCGGAGAAGACGAGGCCAAGGAATCTTCACTATCTAGGGTGATAGAGCTGAGCAAGCCTGACCTTGAAGCGAAGGTAACACCGAAGATCGAAGAAGCCATCCAGGCCGCCGTGGACAAGGTAGGGCGCGCAGAGTTCCTGGCGATGGCCGAAATGGGCGATCAACTCCTTCAGACCATTCTCACAGGCGACGATGAATACGTTTCTGTTGGACTTGTAACACTAGCCTGTGGGATCAACAAGAGTCATAATGATCCAAATCCTAACCATTCGAGCATAACTGAGTGTCTGAAAGGATCGACAATCCGGATTCCATCAACAGGCCAGCCGGCTCCACCCAAGATGGTTGCAAAATCGATCAGTAGAAGCCAGTTTCGAAGGTTGGGAGAGGAAGGCAAATCTCCAGGTCCGCTTTACGAGAAGACGACATTCCGGCTAGTCGGGTTCAGCGCAAACACCGTCGCGTTTCTCATCCTCGGCTACTTTCTAGGGGGGATAGCGCTTTCGCCGCTTCTTGGACAACCATCATGCACAGGAGTATCCATCACTCCACCTGCACTCATCCCTTGCACTGGTTCAATAGTCGGTCTCGTCGTCAGCGCGATCGGAGGCATCGGATACACCTACTACTACTTCGTGAAGAAGCTGTAGTGTGATCAATGTCGCGAATAACGAGATTATTCTTGAACAGCTAGCAGTGAGCGAAGTTTGTCCGCCGGCAATCCAGCAGCGACTCCCGCGAGAACCGCCGCTAGATTCCTCGCTTCGTTTTCTTTCAGGGTAAGAAAGGCGAGCACTATTCCAACCGAGTAGGGGAAGCCGAGGAAGACCCGTCTGCTTAGATCCAGCTGGTATCGTCTTAGGGCAACTTCTATGACGGATAGGGACTTTGACTCTTCATACTTCTGGCGGGCGCCGCTCAATATCCGACTGTAGTATTCATGACTCGCTGCAACGTCCAGGGCCTGTGCCACGTCCGTGGCGGCTAGCAGTTGGTCGATAGCTCTGTGGTTGAGTTTCCAGTGAGATGGAATCAAGTGATCCTTGATCCCTGAAGCTCCGATGATCTTGCTCCTCACGATGATAGTGAGATTTGCAATATCGATTTCGGACCCTGCGATGGGGAGACAGTTCTCACGGTCTGGACCTGACAATTTCCCGTTGATGTACTTGTAGAATCTCTCTTCTCCCCAGCCGTTGATGACGTCCCGGACGAGGGATGCCCTCTCGCCTTCGATGTCCGTCATCGAAAATCCCTTCACCCTGTCAACGAGGTGTCTGTCACCGGCTTCGCGTGCTATCGTTGAAAGGTCATCGAGAGAGTAGAGCCTATGCAATTTTTGCTCGTTCATCAAGGCAAGCGGCTGCCGAGTTGCCAAGTACTCTTCCCATGTCCTCCCTTGGGCTTTGAACACAGCCAGCCCTCCGATCGCGTACGCGTCGGATCTTCGTCTGTACTGAATGAGGAACTCACGCGTGTCCCCACCTGAGGCTCTGATCAAACTCATGACGGATTCAGCATATCCGAGCCGGACAGCTCTCTCCGTCTCGATGGTTGTAGACTCGCCCCCTAACTTTGACAGTTCAGGCCCATAGGGCCCCTCTGCGAGCAGTCCGATGATTTCCGTCTGAGATTTGGACTCTGAGAGGGCGACTAGCTGCTGGCGTCCTAGCAGATGACTGCGCTTGCCACGTAGCCGTGCGATAAGATAGTTGTCGCGTACTAGATGAGAAATGGTGTCTGAGAGCACGCTGGTTCGCTTAACCAGTGAATAGCAAGAGCAGCCCCGTAACGAGCGCGTAGATGGCGAGAGCTTCGGCCAAGATTAGCGAGATGACGGCTCTAGAGAAGATTTCCGGCTTCTCGGCGGTCGCGGACGCCATGGCGCTACCAGCAGCCCCAATTCCAAATCCTGAACCCAGGGCAGCCGCGCCCATGGTCAGGCCGGCGGCGAATATTCTAACGCCCTTCTCGATGGTTAGAGTCGGAGTGATGGCAAAGACTGACAATAGTCCGACGACGAGACCGTAGATGGCGAGTGCCTCTGCGAGGATGGTTGCGATGAACGTTTTCAGCATAACTTCGGGTCTTTCGACTCCGGCACCCGCAATCGCTGGCCCAGAGATTCCGATTCCGAGGCCTGCGCCGATAGCTGACAGGAGAACGCTGAGCCCAGCGCCCAAGCCTGCCCAGAATGTCGGGCAGAGCGTCACCGAGGAGAGTGTTGAACAGTCAACTGCCATTAGTTTGGTACAATCCAGCTCATTGGTTCTTGATAGGGCGCGAATGGGTGGCCGGTCCCTTCATAAAACTTACCAAACCATTCAACCCAGTGAAGCCTCAGGGTCTGAACGAAAACGATCAGGCCCTCGAGGATCATGACAAGGATGTTACCGAATATTGCTCCGACGATGCCGAAGGATGTGAAGAAGGCAAATTTTACGGCAAAGTCTGCTAGGTTCAATGCCCAGATTCGAAGGTAGGACAGTGTGTTGCTGCCTGCGCCGATGAAGGCTTCCATGACGTGGAGGCCTCCCTCGCCGTATCCCATGAGTGCCATTGGGATGAAGACAGACGCTATCACAAGTGGATTCTTGAGCAATACTGAGAATTTGAAGTTGGCCTGAACGACGATCACGGCTGCGGTTATGAAGGCGGCATAGAACCACGCCCAGGCGATTGGACCGAGGAGGGCATGTCTGTATTCCTTGTTGCGAATCTTGTTGTACGCGCTTATTGCGAGGCCTGAAAGATAGTGGGCGACGCCAAAAAACAGGATGAATACCATGTAGACTATGAGGTTGGCCGTGCTCGGCAGAACACTCGGATTGGTTGGGAACGCTCCTGCGGTAGGACTGAAGATTGGGTTGATACCCAGAACTTCCCGCGCCTCGAACCCGAAGATGTCTCCAAACACGAATCCGAAGATTGTCGCGCCGATCCCGAGCATGATCACGAGCTCGGCGCCGTTGACGAATATCTGGCCTATCTCGAAGACCTTGACCTTCTTCCTCTTTAGGTATAGGAGGAAGAATCCGAAGGCTAGGAAGAGAAGTCCCTCGCCGATATCGCCGAACATAAGGCCATAGATCAGTGGGAAGGTGAGGATCATGAAGGGCGTCGGGTTCGTCTCTGAATAGGATGGGATGCCGAAGTTGTCGACAATCGATTGTAGAGGTTGGGTCCACCCCGGAGCCTTGACTAAAGTTGGGGGCTGGGAATCTCTGGCATGTGCCGACTCTTCGGCTGAATGGCTCCGGTTCTGCTTTTCTATGAACATGTTCGCAAGCCCGCCGCTTGCTTTCGAGACTTCCTGCGCAATCTCGCGCGATTTTGCCTCCGGGATCCATGCTTGGAGAAGAACGGTCGCTTCGGTGGTAGATGCTCCGGACAGGGCTTTTGTCCTGGAGTCAAGGATCTCGGAAAGTGTGCCCAAGGCTTTGATTTTCGGACCGTACTCTTTTGCGATTCTAGTTCTCGTCTCTTCGTGGTTCTTCGATTCCGTCTCCAGGTTTGCGAGTTGGAGGTCAATTGCTTCTTTTGCCTTCTTGGGGTCTGAGGGTAGACCAGTCCACGGTGGGCCGAGTTTGGCGCCTAGAGCAGTGATCACCTGTCTTGCATCGTCTTGGAAGTCCGCCGGGAAGATTGCGAGGAAGGTCTGAGTCTTTTCAGAAGTATTGGTGATCGCGAAGATTAGATTGCCCTGCGTTATCTGGTCAAGATCCTTCTGGAGCAGTTCAATTGTTTCGATGCTGGCTTCTCCGACGAGGCTTGTGAGGAATCCGCGGCCGGCTATCGCGTCTAGTGAGACTCCGACGTTTTCTAGGCCTGAGAGGAACCTTGAGAGTTCTGAGGCCTGTTCTTTCTCTGTCTGAAGCTTTCCTTCAGCATCCTCGAGCTCCCGGACCCAGTGTTCAAGCTTCACTGTCTCTTCGTCTAGAAATCTTGTGAGCGCCTCAATATTGTTGACAGGCGCCTCGAGATGCTCGAATCTGGACTCGGAGAGTCTGAGGGCTGTGTTGAGGATTATAAGTCGGCTCCTTATCGTGGAGGATTTGGCTTGGAGTTCAAGTGCCTCGTAGCGTTTCGCTCCCTCTGGAATGCTGCCATCTTCGATCTCTGTGAGGTGGAAGAGTTTCTTGGAGCCGGCATATCCCAAGAGGTTCGGAAGCTGGTCTTTCGCTACGATAATGCTGACCTGCTGCATTCGTTCAGGTTTCAGCATTCGAGAAGCTACTCGCCAAAAACCGTTGATGATATCAGTGTCAGGAGCTGGTTGTCGAGTCTCTCGAGGCGAGACTTGAACGTGTTATTGAATATGACCCTACCTTCGGGATCTGTTGCCACTACTCCCCCAAGATCGTCAATCGGCTTCTCATCGATAACAAGTTTCCCTCCTCTCGGGAGGACTCTCGATATTCCATCGAGATTCTTTTTGCTCACGTCTCTGAATCCGATTCTGACGACCGGCTGATCAGCATCTACAGCCTTCACCGCCTGCGTCACAAAGCGCTGTGCAGTGTCTTCGAACTGTTCTGACTTTGCGATGCTTGAAAGCTGGTCTTCAACAGTATGAATTATGTCCTGGACGATTTGGTTCTTCTCGTCAAGAATTCTTAATCTGTTCACGCGGACCTTTGAACTCAAAATGCTCCTTCGAATCGCCTCCGCGTCCACATTCGCTCTAGCGATGATCTCCTCAGACTCCTTCTGTGCTCTCTGCCTTGCCTCTTCGAGAATCTGCTGGGCCTTGGTCTGAGCCTCCTTGATCGTTTCTTCCGCCTGATGCTTCGCGTCAGAGAGGATTCGATTTTGCAGCTTCTCTAGAGATTCTGACATTCTGTTCACGCGTTCAGAATCAATTCCACGGCCTTGCTGACCGCGGCGGCCTTTCTCTCCTCCGAGAGTTTCCGGTAAGTGTCCAAGATCTGTTCTGTCTCCACGTCCGATTGGCGAGCCTCTGCATCGGCTTTTTCCTTGGCCTCGCGGAGAATCTCCTCCCTCCGTTGTTGAGCACGGGTGGTAGCTTCCTGTCTCATCCGCTCCGCCTGCTCGCGGGCCTCAGAGATTATGTGTTGGGCTCTTGCTGATGCTTCGTCGAC
>Ga0209377_1000382_pt1 | contig 29061 bp, 28 predicted proteins | sample GraSoiAngelo_141_FD_185898 | JGI IMG/M metagenome (GOLD analysis project Ga0209377, IMG submission 185898) | Grasslands soil microbial communities from the Angelo Coastal Reserve, California, USA - 14_0929_12_40cm (SPAdes) (version 2) | ecosystem: Environmental > Terrestrial > Soil > Grasslands ...
CTGGTGGACGAGACGACGGGAATCCGCGTCAAGCCGGACCCCGGGCCGATCGCCGAGGCGGTGATCTCGCTGCTTCAGGATTCGCAACGATGCGACCGGCTGGGCCGGGCCGCCCGGCAGCGGGTGGTCGAGCAGCACTCGGATGAACGGTACCGGGCCTATCTCAGTTCGCTGTACGCCAGGGTCGAGGCATGAAGGACTGGCGGTGGGGCTGGCGGCTGCTGGCGGCCGTCCTGATTCTCGTGGCGCTGGCCTATGCCGTTCCGTTGGGGTTGAAGGCGCTGGGGGTGGCCTTGATCACGGACGATCCGCTCCATCCGGCCGGTGCGATTCTGGTACTGGCCGGCGAGTCGCGTGAGGGCGACCGCGTGCGGCACGCGGTCCAGCTCTTCAAGCGCGGCCTGGCGCCGCTGCTGGTGCTGAGCGGGACACCGATGGGGTTTCGGACGCACGAGGCCGTCGTCATGCGGCGGCATGCCGAATTTCTCGGCGTCCCTTCGACTCGTATCCTGACCGTGAGGCAGAACGGCGATTCCACCAAGGAGGAAGCCGGTGTGGTTGTGCCGATCCTGAAACGCCGAGGGCTGAAAGAAGTGATCCTGGTGACGTCCAACTACCATACGGCCCGGGCCAAACGGATTTTTGAACGGGCTGCGGGCCCCTACGGTCCTCATTTCCTTGCGTCTCCGGTGAACGACGGCCTGTTCGAGCCGGACGGTTGGTGGATGCGCCGCCGCTATGCGAAGACCTTCGTCTATGAAGCGATCAAGACCGTCTGGTCCGCCATCGAGGTCGAGTGATGGTGCTGTACTTGCTGGCGTTCGTCCTCGCGCTGTTGCTGGCCCTGTATGGAGTTCCGGTGGCGCGCCGTGCGGCGCTGCAGTTCAACGTCGTGGACCGGCCGGACGGGCGGCTCAAGCACCAGTCCGCACCGGTCCCCTACTTCGGCGGGCTCGCCGTCTACCTGGCGTTCCTGGTCAGCTTGGCCCTGACCTTCGAATTCCGCCAGGACGTCCTGGGGCTGGTCCTGGGCGGGACGCTCATGGTGATGCTGGGCTTGATAGATGATTTCGGGGTCCTCGAGCCCTGGCCCAAGCTGATCGGCCAGCTCATCGCGGTGTTCGTCCTAATCCGGAGCGGCATCCGCATTGAGATCGCCGCGTTTCCCGACTGGCTGGACCTGCTGCTCACCGTCATGTGGATGATCGGTATCATCAACGCCGTCAACATCATCGACGTGATGGACGGACTGGCCGGCGGGGTCAGCGTGATCGCCTGCCTCTGGCTCTTCGTCGTGGCGCTGGTGAACCATGACACAACGGTCGCCGTGATGCTGGCGGCGCTGGCGGGGAGCCTGGTCGGGTTCCTGCGGTACAACTTGCACCCGGCGACGATCTATCTGGGCGACGCCGGCTCGCTCTTCGTGGGCCTTATGCTGGGGGCGCTGGCGATGGTGAGCAAGTACACGGCGGTGAACCCGGTGGCGGTCCTGGCGCCGGTCCTCATTCTCGGCGTGCCGGTGTTCGACACGCTGTTCGTGATGTACGTCCGCCGGCTGCGTGGCCTGCCGATGTTCCTCGGGAGCCTGGACCATTTCGCGCTCCGCCTGAGGCAGTTGCGGCTCTCGGTTCATCAGGTTGTCGGCGCGAGCTATGGCGCATCGGTCGCGCTGGGCGGGGCGGCCCTGGCGATGATGTTCGTGGCCACGGCGACGGCGCTGATCATCGCGGGCGTCGCGGTGCTCCTAGCGGTCGTCGCGGCAGTCTGGCTCACGCGCGTTGAAATGCCCAGGCCGGCGAAGGGGGCTGTGGTGCCTCCCGCGCCGGAGTCCGTGCGGAGAGCGCCGTGATCCTGATCATCGGGGCCGGCCTGGCTGGGCTCAGCACCGCGTATCACCTGGGGGACCGGCCCTATCGGGTGATCGAGAAAGAGAAGGAAGCGGGCGGCCTCTGCCGGTCCTACCAGAAGGACGGCTTCACCTTCGACATCACGGGCCATCTCCTCCATTTCCGCCAGGCCGCGATCCAGGCGCTCGTGGAGGGACTGCTGGACGGCCGGCTGGAGAAGCATGTCCGCCGCTCCTTTATCTACTCGCACCGGACCTACACGGAGTACCCGTTCCAGGTCAACACCTACGGGCTGCCGCCCGAGGTCGTCCGCGAGTGCCTGATAGGGTTCATCGCCACGCTCGCGAAACCGTCCGCGGCCCGGCCGGCGGACCGCTCCTTCAAGGACTGGATTCTCGACAACATGGGCGAGGGCATCGCCAAACACTTCATGGTGCCGTTCAATGAGAAACTCTGGCAGGTGTCGTTGGACGAGCTGACCTCGGACTGGGTGTCCTGGCTGGTGCCCAAGCCGGACCTCAAGGACGTGATCAACGGCGCGCTGGGGATCAAGGATAAGGCCTTTGGCTACAACCCGACCTTCCTCTATCCGGCGCAGGGCGGGATCAGCGTGCTCCCCCGGGCGTTCCTGCCCGGCGTGCGGGCCATCGCCTACGGCTGCGAATTGATCGAGGTGGAGACGAAGCGCCGGCGGGCGACCTTCTCCGATGGCCGCGTCGAAGAGTACGAGACGCTGGTCTCCACGGTCCCGGTGCCCGAACTGGTCCGCCGGTGCACCGACCTGCCGAAGGCGACCCGCGAGGCGGCGGGCGGGCTCCGCTGCGCATCGGTCTACAACGTCAATCTGGGGATAGCGCGGGCAAAGGTCTCCGACAAGCACTGGATCTACTTCCCGGAGCCGGAGTTCCCGTTCTACCGTGTCGGCTTTCCCATGAACTTCTCCCCCTCGTTGGGGCCGCCCGGGTGCAGCTCACTCTACGTGGAGGTCTCGCACCAGCCAACGCACGCCGTGCCGGAGGCGGCGTTGATCCAGCGGATCCGTAACGGGCTGGAACGCGCCGGCATTTTCCAGCCGGACGATGAGCTGGTGGTCGCCGACGTCAAGGACATCCGGTACGCCTACGTGTTGTTCGACAAGCACCGGGCCTGCGCCTTGCCCGCGATCCTGGAGGAGCTGGCGCGGCGGGGCATCCATTCGATCGGCCGGTACGGTCGCTGGGAGCACACATCCATGGAGGACGCCATGGCGCAGGGTAAGCAGCTCGCGGAGCAATTGCGCGCATCATGACGCACACCATCTGCCAGATCATCACCAAGCTGGAACTGGGGGGAGCCCAGCAGACCACGCTGTACATCGTCGCGCATCTGGCCCGGTCCCGGTTCCGGCCTGTCCTGATTTCGGGCGAGCCGGGTCTGCTGGATGACGAGGCAAAAGCGCTGGGTGGCGTCGAGTTCTACCAGGTGTCGAGCCTCGTGCGGCAGATTCGGCCCTGGCGAGACCTGCGCGCGCTCGCCGAGCTGACGAGACTCCTGAAAACGCTGAAGCCTGCGATCGTGCACACGCACAGTTCCAAGGCCGGCATTCTCGGCCGGTGGGCCGCTTGGCTGGCCGGCGTGCCCATCATCATCCATACGATTCACGGCTATGGCATCTCCCCGAGCCAACCGGCCTGGCTGCGATGGTTGCTGATCGGGCTCGAGCGGCTGACCGGCCTGATCACGACGCACTGGATTGCCGTGTCGGAAGTCGATGCAGTGAAAGGACTCCGGTGGAAGCTCTTTCGACGGGGCGCGTTCACGGTGATCCGCCCTGGTGTCGATACCCGGTCGTTCCAGTTTCCACCACTCCCTGAACCCGATCGCGATCGGTTGCGAGCGGCGTGGGGCGTCGGCCGTCAGCATCTGCTGGTGGGCACCGTGGCGCCCCTTAAGCCACAGAAGGCGCCGCAGGACTTCGTGGCCGTGGCGGCCCGCGTGTGCGCACAGGTGCCTGCCGCCCGTTTCGTCTGGGTGGGGGACGGCGAATTGCGCCCCGCCGTCGAGGCCGCGATCCGGCGGGCCGGCCTCGAAGACCGCATCCGGCTGGCCGGCTGGCGTCAGGACATCCCCCGGGTGATGCGGACCCTGGATCTCTTCCTCCTGACCTCCCACTGGGAGGGACTACCGCAAGTCCTGTTGCAGGCAAGAGCGAGCAGCCTGCCGGCCGTCGCCACGCGGGCGGGCGGGGCCGCTGAGGCCATCGTTGATGGCCAGCATGGCTGGCTCTGCGAGCCCGGCGATATCGACGAGTTGGCTGCGCGGGTCATTCACTTATTGACGGACAGCGCCGAGCGGGAGCGGATGCGCTGCTGCGGTGGCTACATCCCGGACGAGTTCGAGAGCCGTTTCGCTCTTGAGAAACGAGTCAAGCTTTATGATACGTTGCTGGCCACGGCGGGGCTCGCCGCATCTGCGGACACGGGCTCGACACGGAGTGAACAGCCAGTTGCCAGGTAGAGGAGGCAAGAAACGAACATGAACGTTCCGTTGCTGGATTTGCGGGCGCAGTATCAGTCCATCCGGGCGGAGGTCATGGCGGCCCTCGAAGCGGTCTGCGACGAGCAGGCGTTCATCCTCGGGGCGCGCGTGGCCGATCTGGAGAAGGACATTCAGAAGTACGTGGGAGTGAGCCAGGCCGTCGGCGTGGCCTCCGGCACCGACGCAATTTTATTGGCGCTCATGGCCTGCGGCGTGGGAGCGGGAGATGAAGTGGTCACGGTGCCCTACACGTTCTTTGCCACGGCCGGCTCCATCTCGCGCCTGGGGGCGAAGCCGGTGTTCGTAGACATCAAGCCGGACACCTACAACATGGATCCCGCGCTGCTCGAAGGGGCCGTTTCGTCGAGGACCAAGGCCCTCATGCCGGTGCACCTGTTCGGCCAGTGCGCCGAGATGGAGCCGATTCTGCAGATCGCAGCTCGGAAGAAAATCCCGGTGATCGAGGACGCCGCGCAGGCGATCGGGGCGACGTGGCGGAATCGCAAGGCCGGCTCGCTCGGGCAGGCGGGGTGCTTCAGCTTCTTTCCCTCCAAGAACCTCGGCGGGTTCGGAGACGGCGGCATGGTCACCACCAACGATCAGGCGCTCGCCGACCGGGTCCGCATGCTGCGGGTCCACGGCAGCCGCGCGAAGTACGTCCACGAAGCGATCGGGCTGAACAGCCGGCTGGACGCGCTCCAGGCGGCGGTGCTGCGCGTCAAGCTGAAACACCTCGAGATGTGGTCCAAGGGCCGGCAGCGAAACGCCGCGCGCTATGAGGCGTTATTCAAGCAGGCGAATCTGCTAGGCCGTGTGACCTTGCCCACGGTCACCGCCGAGAACCACCACGTCTACAACCAGTACGTCATTCGCGCATTACGGCGGGATCAGTTGCGGGCCTACCTGCAAGAGCAAGGGATCGGCACCGAGATCTATTACCCGTCGCCCTTGCATCTCCAGGTCTGCTACAAGGACCTCGGATATGGGCCGGGCTCGTTCCCGTACGCGGAGCGCGCGGCCCAGGAGACGCTGGCGCTGCCCATCTACGCCGAGCTCGCCGAAGACCAGCAGGCCTACGTCGTTGAGACGATCAAGAAGTTTTACGGCAGGAGCTGATTAGAGCGGGACCTGTCGTCCGTAGGGGCAGGCCGATGTGCCTGCCCGATGATTGGGCACCCACGTAGGGATGCCCCTACACAAAACGATTCGCGTCCGGGCGCCCGTTCGCCGCCACCCGCTAAATCATTCTGTGGTAGATACCGTGGCCTGTTGACTAAGAGATGACCGCACCACAATCTGAAAGGTGGACATGAAGATCCGCCTCCTGGAATCTCTCCGATGTCCATGTTGTAAGAGCGAGCTAAGACTCAGCCGAATAGAGTCGCACAAAGTCGTTCTCTCGCCGGAGGCGTCCGGCCGAGCTACCGCTGAGCGGATAGATCGTTGTCTAGTAGAAGAAGTCGTAGAAACCGGCGTGTTGGAATGTGCGTCCGGTTGTTCATGGTATCCGATCGTCAACTATGTGCCTGTCCTTCTCGACTTTCCGCTGCCGCTCCACACGCAGTTCAGCAACCGATATCGACACCTCGGAATCAAAGCCTTGGATTTTCCTTTACCCACTGGTGCACCAAGGCCGGGCGAATTGGAGATCCAGGAAAGTTTCACGATCGAATGGAAAGGACTCGGCGAAGGCGCGCACACATTCATCTACACGATTGAAGAGCGTGAGAGGTACCTCCGGGCGGAATTGGACTGGCCGAGCTCCCTGCTCCAGCGAATGCCCGGGGCTCCGGCGCTCCGCGTCCTAGATGTCGGCGCAGGCTTCGGCTTGGAGCCGATCTATATCCACAATGCAACCGGCGGGATTGCACGCGGCGCGGAGGTTGTCGGGATCGATCTCAATCTGTCACTGTTGAGCAGCGGCGCAAGGATTTCCGCGATGCAGTTTGTTCATACGGTGATAGCGAGTCTGTTTGCCCTGCCGTTCCCCGATCGTTCTTTCGATCTTGTCTACGCGCACGGCGTGCTCCATCACACGTACTCCACCGAGGCCGCGTTTCGAAGCGTCGAGCGTTTTCGCAAGCCGGATGGCGCAATCTACCTCTGGGTCTATGCACTCGAAGACTTCTTCCAGATGAGTTGGAAGAGGCGCGTCCATTACACCCTCGAGATGTGCTTCAGGCCAACTTTCGCGCGCCTGCCAAGATGGCTGCAGGACATCTTTCTTTATCCGCTGGCATGGCGGAACCTCCGCGTGACCAGACGACTCTACGACAGAGGTCCCACCTATACGATGAAGAATGCGCTCCACGTTGCCCGAGATTGCTGGACACCGCTTTACGCACACCGACATCGATTCAACGAGGTCTTACGCTGGTTCTCTGAACTGGGTCTTGAGGCTCGTCCCGTCGATCCAGTCACCGTTCAAGCGGCGCTGCCGGTCCCATTAGCCGGCATAGGTGTACGGGGGATCAGCAAAAGCAATGCACGCGTGGATTCCAAGCACACTCCATAGCTAGATCAATATTAAGAATCATTACCTGGGCCGGCTCACGGCAGAGCCGCTCTTATCTCTTTCCTTCAATCTTTGGCTGGTAACCGTACAGCTTCTGCACGCAGTCCGGGCAGATGCCGTGGGTAAACGATGCTTCCGAATGTTCCTCGATATATGTTTCGATGTTTTTCCAATAGTTTTCGTCACTCCGGATTTTTTTGCACGACGAGCAAATCGGCAATAAGCCTTTCATGGTCTTCACTTGGGCCAGCGCGTCCATCAGATCGCGGACCAGGCGTTCCAGTTCCTCTTTGGCGCGCTGGCGTTCGGAGATGTCCCGGGCAATCTTCGAGATCCCGATAATCGTCCCGGCCTCATCCTTGATCGGTGAAATGGTCAAGGAGACGGCAATCTCCTCTCCGTCTTTCCGTCGCCGCATGGTATCAAAGTGTTCGATGTGCTCACCACGTCGAAGCCGTTCAATGACCTTGGGCTCTTCGTCCGAGCGGTCGGGGGGAATCAACGCCGTGATCGGCTGTCCCAGGACCTCCTCCGCGGTGTACCTGAAGATGCGCTCGGCCCCTCTGTTCCAACTGACGACGATACCCTCGAGCGTCTTCCCAATGATGGCATCCTCCGAGGAATCCACAATGGCTGCTAGTCGGGCATTTGTCTCTTCGGCCCGTTTGCGTTCCGTGATGTCGGCGACGAAGGCGTTGAACCGATAGGAGGCTCCAACCTTCAAGGGAAGGATTGAGAGCTCCACGGGAAACTCCGTCCCGTCACGCCGCAAAGCAGTGATTTCGATGCGCCGGTTGAGAACCGGCCCTTGTCCGGTGGCGAGAAAATGCCTCAGGCCGCGGATGTGCGCCTCCCGATATTGGGGTGGGATCACTACCTCGGAAAGCTTTTCCCCTACCGCTTCACCCGCGGTCCAACCGAAGATGACTTCGGCTCGAGGGTTCCAATTTGTAATGACGCCATGCTCGTCCATCCCAATCACCGCATCCAGAGCCATATCGAGAATGGCCCGCGTGTTAGCTGCCTCGCGTGTCAGCGCTGCCTCCGCCCGCCTTTGTTCCGTAACGCCTGCGGCCAATGCCAGGGCCATTATGGCAGTGACCCCCATGAAGGCTTGCAGCAACAAGAGTGACTCGTTCTGGGTTTCTCTTGCAAAGGGGCCGAACCCAGACAACGTGCCCCAGATCGCAATCCCTGAAAGCAGCAACGTGGCCGTCGCGGTTTCACGTGGGCCGAACCGGAAGGCCGTCCACAACAGGATCGGAATACACAAGAAGCCCAAGGCATACGTTTCTATGGTGATGGGAAGCACCCCGCCAAATACGGCCAGCCCCACCAGCAGAAGGGTCACAAGCAAGAGGCCCACTTCCTTCACCTGAGCCAGAGTCCAATGCGCACGGGGGTCCTGGCCCCAGAGCAGCAGGACCGGGGCCACAATGAGCGCACCGCCCGCATCTCCCAACCACCAGGTGAGCCAGATGCGCCCATACTCGGCCCAGTCTGCATAGCCGCCGAGGGCCAAGCTGGTCACCCCGAAGAAGGGGCTTACCGTCGTGCTGGCCAGTCCCGCGAGGACTGCGAATTTGAAGACATCCTGAGGACGGTCAAAGGCGTGGGCGCCGTGGGCAAACCTGTTCACCAGGTAGGCGCCGGCGAGCCCTTCGAGGGTGTTCCCCGTCGCGATGCCAAGCGTGGTCGCGACGGACCCTGCCGTGGTGAGGTTGACGAGAAACGCGCCCAGGAAGATGCCGGGCCAGACGCGATAGCCCAACAGTAAGAAGGCGGCCAGCGCAATGCCCGTGGGGGGCCACACCGCCGTTGCGCTGGCATGCACGAAGGCCAGCAGCAACCCCAGCTTGCCGGCTAGGAGATAAATCGCGGCGAGACCGAGGACCACAACCGGAGGTGTCCCCCAGCGCACACGCATCAACCGGTCTTCCCCTCCGTGGTTAGAATGATTATATCAGAAGCGGAAGGCTCGCAGCAGAGGGCAAGTCCACCAAGGAATTTCGTCCTCTAATTCCTCCAGCCACACCGGTGGCAGTGCCATGGTTCCTGGGGGTCTCGTTTGAAGAGCACGCGCCAACAATGCGGACAGGTTCTCATCCACATCATCGCTTCACCTCTCGTACGGACGTTCTGACGCCTCGCGACCTCTCCTTTGGGAATGTATTCATCGACCCCTAGGCCGCCGCATCGAGAGCAGTCCACCAAACACTTCTAGAAAAAATGGCGGTCGCTACCAAGACATGCGCATGACCGTCCGCCCGTCACGTAGGCCGAGTTGATAGCGATTCAACCGATGGGGGTGGCAATTTGTCGTGAGCTCAGTCCGATCTATGCCGAGAAAGGCATCAAGGAGTCCTGCTTCCTCAGCCTGCCACCCCTCTTCCTCTTCCCGCGTAACCGCCATTTTTCGCAGGCGCTCGCACCATTCGATGCGTGTTCTGAATGAGTGCCCCATTGTTTCCCTCCCCGCTTCGCTTTTTATGCCGAAGTCACCCGTGGTAATGGCGGAGAGGGCGGGATTTGAACCCGCGACAGAGCTTTTGGCCCTGCGGCGGCTTGGTAAGCCTATGTCTTTGACCGTCGACACCTCTCCACCCCACTTGTGTAAGGTAGTCGACTGGCCTGAGAGGAACAATCAGTTGAATCCAGGAATCGAAGGGGGGAAAACGCATGAGGGGAAACGCTGAAAGGGAGGGGGGCGACTGACGCTTACGGCCGCTTCGTAGGAGGTTTCCCAGCGGTAGGAAGCGCAATTTGGATCGCGACCAGAAGCCGGTCTGGCGTAACCGGTTTCTGTAAATGGTCGATAGTCTGTAACTTCGATGCCTGAGCCTCCATGGCGTGATCAACTTTGTTGCTCATCAGGATGAGCCTGCCAGGGTAACGAATCTGGCGCAAGGCGTTGAGGAACTCCGGCGCTGTCATTTTCGGGACCCCACGCCACGGATCTTCGATCCGAGTCAGATCCATATCCAGGACAATGAGCTGTGGAAGCGCCTCACTTATCAGGGCCAATGCCTCGTGGCTGTCTCGGGCCACTCGAATCGACACCCCGTGGCCGCGCAAAAACTTTTCGAAGGGCTCTCGGGTCTCGTCCGAGTCAGTGACCAACAAGACCGAGCCAGGCTCGAAGAGCTTGCTCGGGTCTTTCACCACCCTTTCCACCACGGTGACGATCGAATCATACGTGAGCTGCTTGCTGAGAAAGTCGATGGCGCCATATTGCCGAGCCTGTTGTTCCAGCTCATCGGTTCCCCAGGCCGTCAGCATCATCACTGCTGCCTTGGGGTCGATCGTGTGAATTTGCTGCAGTACTTCGAGCCCGTCCATCTCCGGCATGCGAATGTCCAACACAGTAATCTGCGGGTGGTGCTGACGAAAGAGCTTGAGGGCCTCGCGGCCGTTGTACGCGGTGAGCACCTCATGGCCGTGGCCACTTAAAATCCCTTGCAGCAGATTGCAGAAGATCTCCTCGTCATCGGCTAAGAGAATCTTTGCCATACACGCCTCTCTTCAAGTCATTGCATTGGCCCCACTGTTCTCCCGGTCCAACCAGCCCCCTTGCATGCAGTATACGCGGGTTTGTCGCACTTGACGCGAGAGATGGACCTGCGCGAGGATATCTTTCAGGAGTTTGCCTATGAAGGGCGTGATGTTCAGTTGCGTACTGGGCCTGGCGGTGCTGGCTTCCGGGTGCGGTGTCTTTGACGTCTACAGAGACCAGCAGATGCCGGCTCCCAGGTCGTCTGCAACGCAAGACCGGCAGGCTGCGCCCCAGATGCCGCCGGACGCCCTGACGCTTCCCCCGGTCTCGTCACCCCGACCCGAACAGTTGCCGCCCTACTGGTACTGGGCTGAGAAACAGCAGCAAGAGTTCGACCGGTACTTGCAGCAGCAGTGGATGTACTACTACCTGAACCGGCAGCCGCCGCCGCAGTTCTCCCGCCCGCCGATCTGCACCAGCACCCTCCTCGGCGGCCAGGTCATCACCACCTGCCGCTGAGTAGCGAAGGGACTGGCGCCATTTCCGAATGGTGCCAGTCCCCGGTTCTGTGCCGTTTTTAATGCACTGCGTGGCCGACCATCTGGCCCATGCTCACCTTGCCGTTAGGCAACTTGGCCCCTGCCGGCCAGAGCGAGAAAATGATCCCGTCCGTCTTGGCGACCGTGTCCGCCACCTCCTTGGCCTTATCAGGGGGGAGATCCAGCACCTTGACATTTCCTGTTGCGATCTCCTCCGCATGATCATGCCACACCTTTTTCCAGATACTCGCCGGGACAACCTCCCTGTTTCGTGTCAAGGGCTTGGCGACGATATACTCGATTCCGACCAGCTTGGCGTTGGGATCGTTCGTCTCAAACAACAAACACTGGATGAAAGGGTCCGGAGCGACAACCTTGCAATAATGGTGGAACGGGCCGCGGACCTTGCCATCAATCAGGTGCGCGGCTGTGACATGGATCGTGTAGCCATCGCCCGGTGTCGGCTTGGCTTCTGGTGCGGGCTTGGCCTCCGGTGGGGGCGCTTGTGTAGGCGCTTGCGCGAACGCAGCGCCGCCTATGAGCAGCAAGAACAGTGCAGCAACGAATGGTCTGATCATCGTGACACCTCCTTTATGACGAACTGGCCTATTTCTTTACTTTTTGAAACCGCACGAGGATACGCCGAAGGCAAAGAAAAATCGACTGCTACTTCTTTACGCTAATTGGCTTCATGTATTGCGCAACCAACTCTCTGTTGACAGTGTGGACGGTGTACTCGATTGCCTCTTTGGTGTTCTGTTTGATCCTGGGGAACACCTCGGAGCTTAAGACTGCGTTCATTGAGGTGTTGATAGCAGTCTTCGCAGTGAGATCGATTGCTTTTTTAACCTCTTGGCCCAGCATTCCCATGAAGATTTTCATGGTGATGAGAAATGCCAGCGAAAAAACGATCGCCCACGGAACAGCACGCACAATCCCTTCAGTCAGAAGTTGGCCATAGCTCTTCTCTGCCATTTTCCACCCTCCTTATGATGATGGTTAAGTCCTCCGGGGACTCTCCTTACATCTGTTCCTGTGATGCATCTACAAGGTACCTCCAAACGGTATCTGCCTCCTCCCCACGCAATTGAACCGGTTTCTCTAACCCCACAAAGAAGAGATGAATTTCTTTTTTTCCCACGATACGGAAACAACGGGTAAAGTTCTCGAAGTTGATGACCGCCCCACTTTCCTGATCACCTAATACAAGCAGTTTCATATGATCACCTCTTCATGTTGACGTGCCTGTTCGGAAGAATTACTTATTGAAACCAGATAAGGATACGCCGAAGGCAAAGAAAAATCGACGCGCCCTCCTGGGCGGCCAGGTCCTCACCACCTGCCGCTGAAATGCGGCATTATCCTACTCAGAAGGGAATTGCTACCTTGAACCAGAACTTGTCGCCTTGAACACGGTTATAAGCATAGACCTCGTGCTGCATTAGGAGCTTCATCACTACCCCCTTCCAAAGGTATTGCACTCCAGGGCCGAGCGCGAGCACTTCACCGCGGTTACCATCCGGCGCGACCTTCACGCCATTGATCGTATCGTCTTGGGTCTGACGGTCGTAATACCCGACGCCACCAACAGTCCAATTCCCAAGAATCCAGCCCGCGGCGAAGTCAAAATGGAACTCCTGGCCTGAGCGATAATTAGTCGCCGGATTCGTCTGATTGAAGTCATACATGAACTTCGCATTGACCGTCGGCCCGTTCGGGTCGATATAGCTCACGGCAAAGATGGGCTCAACTTCCCAGTAATTTCGGCCGATATTGAGCAGGCTAGCCTTGTTATAAACGCCGGTCGGGGCATTAATATCCGTCGAGACAACTCCATGCCAGCGCTCGCCATGCCAACCAAAGAAGAACGGTGTCACGGTGATATCTCCGAGACCCGCCTTCTCTACGTGACTGCCGGCGTCGCGGAGATCCAGGTGGACGAAAGGTACGATCATTTGTACGCCGTAGGTGGATCCAAAGGGCCCCGGCGTGAAATGTAAGAGATGAATTGCTTCTGCAACCGCCTGGAGGTGGAAGTTCGGCGCGACGCTATGGCCGTGCCCATCATTCACACGGCCCGCGTCGTAATAGTTGACGTCGTTGACGATATAGCTCCCCGGCGGCGGCAGTGAGCCAACGAGAAAACTCTCCACACCATGAGGATAAATGCTGTCCCCATTCTCGGTGGCTTGGGCAGTTCCCGCTGATACCAAAGAGAGCAACAACGCCCCCACCCAGCGCGGCCATTGGGTTCGGATGTTCCCCACATCTGTCTATTTGAATTTATCCGACCTTCTCGTCAGCCAAGTCATCACCACCTGCCACTGACCTGAGCGAGGGGACTGGCTCCATTTCCGAATGGTGCCTGTCCCCCTTCTTCGATTCTATTGCAGCCCCCCAACGCCCAGATCGCCTTCTGATTGATTTGCGGCGAAGCTTAGGCTCCACGCGTAAAGTGTTTGTCCAAGCAATCTGGACAAATGGAATGGCTAAAGTCGGCGCTTGAACGGTCCCTGACGTAAACCTCAACCGGCAGCCAATGGCCCTTTTCATCACGGATTTTTTTGCAGCGGGAACAGATCGTCAAGATGCCCTGGAGGACCTTGATTTCTGCCATGGCGTCTTGGAGTTCTCTAATCAGCCGCAAGCGTTCTTCGTCGCCGCGTTTGCGCAGCATAAAGAGCAGCGCGACGAGCCAGAGAACTAATACACCAAAGGAGCGATTGACGGTCGCATTCGCGAACGAAATACTTGGAGGCGAGAGCACCAACTCCACATAGATCAGGACGGTGCAACTGGCCGCAATCAGGATAGTGGAGTTCCGGCCTTTTAACCAGAACGTAATGCACAGCGGGATCAGATATAGCGCCCAATCATACATTCCTAGGGGCACCGACAGGTCTAAGAGGAAAGTCCCGACGATCAGCCCCACGATCATGCCGGACACAAGGCGAGGGGTCTTTTCTAATGAAGCCATCACATAATAATCCCGTTCACAGGGAAAACCTAGACTTCGACAAGGCTAAGCCTCACCGTTAGCTGCCCCAGTTGTTGTACAAGATTATTACTTTTTGAAGCTAAATGAGGATACGCCGAAGGTGAAGAAAAGTCGACTTGCGGGTGGCGGCGAGCGGGATAAATCCCGCCCCTACATCAAATGCGTTCTTTGAGGCGGGTGGCGATGAGGCGCAGCGCGCCTTCGGTGCGCTTCGTCATTGCTCTGTCCTTCCCGCACAGCCCGATGAACGCCTTCAAGTCCTCCAGCGTGTCGAGGTCGCGACATTCCGGCAGAAGCCCCAGCGACAGACCCGCTTGCTCGATCTTCTTTTTCGTCTCCGCAAACACCGACGGCGTGCTCCACGCAATGCCGTCGAACAACGCCGGCACCATCTTGCGCAAGCCGATCAGGTAATATCCCCCGTCCGCCGTGGGCCCCAGCACGACGTCGTGGCGTTTGATGAGCGTGAGCGCCTCGACGAGATGGGCGCGCGGCAGCGTCGGCAGATCCGTGCCGGTCAGCAGCACCTCTTGCGCTCCCTGCTCGACCGCGTCCTGCATGGCCCACTTCATGCGGCTCCCCAGGTCCGGCCCGCGCTGCGGCAGCAGCTTCGCCCCGTAGCGGCCCTCCATCACCTTGAAGAACGGATGGGCGAGGTCTGGGGTACCCGCGACATAGAGCGAGACGCCGGACAGGCCTTTTGCCCGCTCGACCGCGTCCAGCACAAGCGTCCCATGCAGCGAGGCCGCTTCGTCGTGATCCAGGGGCGGGCAGAGGCGCGTCTTCACCTCGCCGGGGATCGGCGCCTTGGCGAAGATGATCAGCGCCGTGCTCACCGCGCGTCTTGGTAAAGGTGCTTCAACCGGTCCGGGCTCACGCCCAGGAAGAAGAGCAGCCGGAGCCACCACATCAATAAGATGGTCCTGGCCGCTCCGTGCTGTTCCCAGCGGCGGCCGGAGGTCATGACGCAACTGCGTAGCGCGGCCACGCGCCCGGCCCGCTTGAGGCGCTGGCAGAAGGCGATGTCTTCCATCAAGGGGATGTCGGGAAAGCCGCCGAGTTGTTCGAAGACGTTCCGCCGCACGAAGATCGCCTGATCGCCGGTCGCGATGCCGGTGAGTTTCGCGCGCCAGCTCATCATCCGGCCCACGAGCCACAGCAGGCCGCGATCGGGTTCGATACGGGCGGCGAAGTGCCCGCCCACGACCCGTGGATCGGCCAGCGCGGCGGTGATGTCGTCGGCAGCCGTCGGCGGCAGCAGCGTGTCCGCATGGAGAAAGAGCAGCACGTCCCCGGAGGCGGTGGCCGCGCCAGTATTCATCTGCCGGGCGCGGCCTGTCGGCGCCGTCACGACTTTGGCGACGGGCGCCGCCAGCGCGACCGTCCCATCCTGGCTCCCTCCCTCCGCGGCCAGGATTTCGCTGAAGGCGGGATGGTGGAGCCTGTCGAGTGTCGCACGGATGTTCTGCGCTTCGTTGAGGGTGGGAATGATGACCGAAATGGTCATTCCTGCGGCGGGCGGGCAGGAGGCTGGGGAGGCAAAGGAGGATAGATGCGTCGGGCCGGTTTCTTGGAGGTGAGGATGAAGTAGGCGACGACGACGATCGTGCCGTACACCACGACAGCCTTCTCCCAGCGCGTGGCCGCGCCGAGGGATTGGATGTGGTAGTGCAGCGCCAGGCCCGCGATGGTGGCGGCGAGCATCAACGGGTACTTGTACCAGGCCGTGACCGTCCCGTTGATGAAGATCACGACGCCGGCGAAGAAGATCAGGAAGGGCACGGACGTTGCCTCCGAGCCGCTGCTGACGGCCAGCAGGAGCTGGAGCCAGCCGAGCACCAGCATGACGAAGCCGACGAACCGCTGCATGGCCGTGACATGGCGCTCGCCCTCGGCTTCCTCTTCCTGTTCGTCCTGGCGGTCTTCTGGTTTGGGTGCGTGCTCCATTGCTCTCCTTAGCCGCGGTACGGCTTGAACTGCTTGCTCAGCGTCAGCCCCTGGAACTGGTACGACGAGCCGGCGACTTCACCATACACCCTTTCGGGCCGCTCCTGCATCCGCTCGAAGAGCACCTTGAAGAAGGTCTGGCCATCGTGGATCAGGAATGGCACGTCGTGCGGCCGCACCTCCAGGACGATGGGCGTGCCGTGCAGGTCCCCGGCGCCGTACCCGAAGCCGGGATCGAAGAAGCCGGCGTAGTGCGCGCGCAGCTCGCCGACGGCGGCTTCGTAGGCGACCATCTCCGCTGCATAGTCCGGCGGCACGCGGATGCGCTCCTTCGACATGAGAATGTAAAAATCTTCCGGCTCCAACAATAGAGTTTCGTTGCGGTGCCGCGGGAGGGGCTCCCAGAAGTCGGCGGGGTCGTAGTGCCCGATGCGGGACAGGTCCAGCACCTGGCTGTTCTTCTTCGCGCGGAACCCCACGATCTTCTTCTCGCCCGTCAGGTTGATGCGGAGGAAGAGGCCGTCATCGACCCGCAGCTCGCGGTCGGGGAGCGGCGTGACGTCGCGGTAGAGGAGCCGGTCCGTTTTGTGCCGGCGGCGGATCTCGGCGTCACTGACCGACGGCGAGCCGCTGAACAGGCGCAGTTGGTTGAGGCACATGCCCGCGGCGACCCGGACCGAGAAGGAGCGCGGGACCACCTCCAGGTAAAGCTTGCCCCGGTAGCCCGGCCGGATCTCGTCGAAGCGGGCGTGAAAGTCGGTGATCGTGCGGGTGAAGACGTCGAGCCGCCCCGTGGTGCTCTTGGAGTTCGTCTTGCCGGCCAGTGTGCGCGGCAGCGCCAGCTCTTCCACGAGCGGGATCAGGTAGACATGCCCCTTTTCCAGGACCGCGCCCTTGCGCAGATCCAGCTCGTACATGACGAGGTCGGCCTGGAAGAGATCCTGCACCGTCAGCCGCTGGGCGATGGCCGACTGCTCCGGTAGAAAGCTGCTCAGCATGCGGTAGGCGGTGTCACCGAGGCGCAGGTCGAGGCTCGCCGGCTGGTATTGCCGCTCCTCGATCGGGACTTTGGCCGAGATCGCGCCGTCGCGGACCAGTCGGCGGAGTTGCTGGGAGGCCAGCACGCCACGCGGGCGCGGCCGGCGTTCCCGTCTGGGAGCCGAGGCGGGCACGTGTTATCCCAGCATGGCGTCAGCCATGCCGCAGCCGGTGGAGGGCGCCGCCACCATGGGCAGCTCGCGCCGTTTGCCGTTGCCGTCCCGATCGACTTGGGGCGGCTGCGGGTAGATGTAGGTCTTCCCCTCGTAATTGGTGAGGATGGCCTGCTCCGGCGTGAGGCTCACGAGGTAATCGGAGGGCAGCAGGGGAATCTTCCCGCCGCCGCCCGGCGCGTCAATGACGAAGTGCGGCACGCCCATGCCGCTCGTGTGGCCCTGCAGCGCCTTGATGATCTCCAGGCCGGTCTCCACCGTGGTGCGCAGGTGGTTGGTCCCGCGGGTCAGGTCGGCCTGGTAGAGGTAGTAGGGTTTCACCCGCGCCAGCAGCAGTTGGTGGACAAGGCGCAGCATGACGGCGGGGTCGTCGTTGACGCCCCTGAGCAGCACCGTCTGCGCGCCCAGCGGTACGCCCGCGTCCGCGAGCCGGCCGCAGGCCGCCTTGACTTCAGGCGTCAGCTCGTCCGGGTGGTTGAAGTGGAGGTTCATGTAGAGGGGGTGGTACTGCTTGATCATCGCGCAGAGTTCCGGCGTGATCCGCTCGGGCAGGCTGCCTGGCACGCGCGTGCCGATCCGGATGATCTCGAGGTGCGGGACGGTCCGCAACGCCTGGAGGATGCGCTCCAGGAGGTGGTCCGGCAGGAGCAGCGGGTCGCCGCCGGAGAGGATGATGTCCCGCACTTCCGTGTGCGCCTTGAGGTACTCGATCACGCGGTCCAGCTCGCCCTGCTTGAGGAAGCCTGGCTTCCCCACCAGCCGCTTGCGCGTGCAGAACCGGCAGTAGATCGGGCACTGGTTGGTGACCATGAACAGGACGCGATCGGGATAGCGGTGCACGAGGTGGGGCACCGGGCTGTCGAGTTCCTCGTGCAGTGGATCGTCCGCCGGGCTGTCGTCGGTCAGCTCTTCCGGCTCGGGAACCACCTGGCGCCAGAACGCGTCGCCCCGCTCCTGGATGAGCTGCATCCACATCGGGGTGATGCGCATCGGGTACTCCGCCACTACGTCGGCGATGGCGTCCGGGTCCACGTCGAGATGCTTGGCCAGCTCCTCGGGTTTGGTGATGCTCTTCGCCAAGGCCTGTCGCCAGGTTTCCATAAAGGGTCTACCTCTCAGGTTGTGGGCTCGGGAGGGGCGCCCTTGGCGGGGCCCCCTCCCGCTATAATTTATGAACGCGCGGCCTTCGAACCGTACGTGGTTTCCAAATGGGACAAGATGTCGCGCGTCTCGCTCAGCACCGTGTCGCCGTCCTTGAGCACCGGCACGTAGTACTGGCCCGACACCTCGAAGACTTGTTTCCGGAACGGGCGCATGTCGGGTACGATGACGCTCTCGTATTGCAGACCCAGTTCCTCCAGCTTGTCGCGGACGATCTGGCATTCGGGGCACCAGTTCACGTGGTAGAACGTCAGCGCCATCGGTCAGCTTGCCGGTGCCGGAGCGGCGAGGGCGCAGGGCGCCATGACCGCCTCGGGCATGCCGTGGATCAGCTTCTTGTCCAGGGGGCACACCGTCGCCAGGATGCCGGCCAGTTCTACGTGGTCGCCGGCGATGAAATAGTACGGCGAGAGCCGGACCCGGCCGGGCATGGGCACGATCTCGTCCTTGACGTGGTCGTGATAGCTCACGGCGACGCGCCGCCCCTTGCGGAATTCCTGGAGGATGCGCGGGACCCGATGGAAGGACGCCAGGGCCGCCTCCAACGCGGCGGCCCATTCGGTCTGCGGCAGGTCATGGCCCACTGACACGCCGCGCGAGCCCCATGCCAGTTCGGAGAAGCCCGAGGGCTTGATCACGAAGCGGCGGCCCTTCTGCCCGAGACTGGCCAGGACCTTCCAGTCGGAGACGCTGTGCCCGTCCACCGTCAGGCCGGGAATGACGGCATGCGGAGGGACCGGCCGTGGGTCGAGGATCCAGGTTTTCGGCATCAAGCGGTGCAGCAGCTCGAAGGTGTCCGCGCCGAGTTCGTGAGTCCAAAAGGGCTCGAGCGCGGGGTGATGCACCAATGCAAAGGCCATCTTCTCTTCGAGCCATGGCTTTATGGGAGGCGTCAGCGCGAGGCGGCCCTTCTTGACGGCGTACATGATCAACTCGCTTTTCGGAATATTTTTCAGATCGAAGAGCTCGAAGAACCGGTAGAGGACGGTGAGGGGAGTCGACCCGGCCAGAAACAACCCTTCTTCGGTAAAGATCACGTCCTCGGGTGACACGGTCTGGGCCGGCAGGCCGGCCTCCCGCAGCCGGGCCGCGAGCCACAGCATCTCCGGACGGTAGTCCTTGGCCTCTTCGGAAACAACAATGGCGAGTTGAAGTGGCTTGTTAGGTTGATCGTGAGGCAAGCTGCGTATCATCTGGGCGAAGCCCGCGACCATGCCATCGCGCTCACCGATGATCGGCCAGCCGAGGTCGGCATAGGCCTGGCCCATGCACCCGGTGAGCCCGATGCCGCCGGGGACAGAGTCCAGCTCGCTGATCATGAACCCGTCTTCCGTGAGGATCAGGTCCGGGCGGATGACGCCCGGCAGTGCGGTGTGGAACCGGTTCATGCGCGCGTAGGCGATCAGGTCGGGCGGCTTGCCCTGATCCAGATAGTCGGCCACCCACGTGGGCTGCGCGCCGCGGACGCTCTCGTAGTAGAGGCGGTTCAGAGCGTGCGTAAATCGCAGGAGGTGCGGCCCTAGCGACTGGATGGCGGACAGGTCGGCTGATGTGAGGAGAAACGGCGTCGGGGAGATGCGCCATGTGGCGCCGTCGTGCAGGCCCGCCTCCATGAGGCGAGTTCTGACGCGGCGGCTGTGCTCGCGGGAGGTTGCGGGGAGCAGCTCGGTCGGCGGGGAGCCAGGCAGTGGGGATGCGCGCTCCATCACTCCCACAATGAGTGGTTAGACCGCCACGACTCGTGTGATTTCAGGGACACTGGCTTTCAGCCGGCGCTCGATGCCCATGGTCACGGTCATGCTGGAGGACGGGCATCCCGTGCAGGTGCCCTTGAGAAGGACTTTGGCGGTGCCGTCAGGAGAGACCTCGAGCAGCTCGCAGTCGCCGCCGTCCATCTGCAGCGCGGGGCGGATCCCGTTGAGGGCATCCTGGACCCGGCGTATCAGCGACGCACCGGGGTTCTGTGTTGCATCCACTCCCATCTTCCTTGAAAGGAATGCATTCATCCTACCATGCCGGGGTATGGGGAACAAGTGGCGCAGGCCCTGCTGGTGGGGTCCGACACCATGATGTACAATGACCATCGATGGATATTCGTGTCGTCGAGCAGATCGTGCCCAGCCGGGTTTGCTTCACCTGCGACGTCTGCTGTCGGTTTCCGGAGCGCGACAGTCCGCTGCGTCCCTACTTCACGCGGGAGGAAATTCAGGCGGCTATCGCGCGCGGGATCTCGCCGGACGCCTTTCCGGATCACACAGGCTCGAAGGTCGCGGTGGTGCCCCAGGGCGAGGGATACCGGTGCCCGGCTTTTCAGCCGGAGACCGGCCGGTGCGGCATCTACGAGGACCGTCCCCTGGATTGCCGGCTCTATCCGGTCGCGGTGATGTGGGACCGCGAGAATGCCGACGTAGTGATGGGCTGGGACAGCAAGTGCCCGTTCATCCGCGACAACCTGGAATCCACCGAGTCGCGGGCCTACGTGGAGCGGACCGCCGCCTTCCTTGAATCTCAAGAAGCAGCTCAAGTATTTATTTCCAACCAGCAGTTAATTGGCTCATTCCAGGACGATGTGATTGTCCTGCGACGGCTCGACCGGCTGACCCAAGGCCTGCGCACAGTGTCCCAGCTAGGCCTCACGGTAGCCCGTGTGTCGGAGCCGCCCCTCCGCCCGCTCGCCCTGACAGATCGTCCTCGATTTGAAGCCGCGCTGGCCGCGCATGCCGTGCCCGGCAATCCGTTGGCCGCCCGCTCCTTTCCCTTTCATTTCATCTGGCAGGGCCTTCTTCGGTACGAGTGGATGGAACTGGAGGGGCACCTCTGCCTGTTCGCCGGGGATCAGGACGGCAGTTTCTTGGCGCTACCGCCCATCGGGCCCGATCCCGGCGGTTCGGCCATGGCCAAGGCCTTCGAGTTCTTATCCAAACGGAATCGGACGCTAGCCCTCACCCGCATTGAGAATGCGCCGGAGAGCCTGGCTGCTCGGTGCCGCGAAAAAGGCTATCGCGTGGTGCCCAAAGGGCCGGACTTTGTCTATCAGCGGGCCGAGCTGGTCGCGTTGCGGGGCGACCGCTACAAGAGCCAGCGCGTGGTCTACAACCATTGCGTCGCCCACGCGAAGCCACTCTATCGCCCATTTCGGCCTGACGACGCGGGTGCCTGTCTGGCCTTGTTTCAACAGTGGCGGCAGGGAGCAAAATACAATGGCGTTTCCGATCTGGCTGCGCATCTGGCCGCCGATGCCGAGCACGCTCACCGCCACGGCATCACGCGCGCTGCTGATTTAGGTCTCATCGGGCGCGTCGTCGAGGTCGAAGGACGGATCGCGGCCTACACGTTCGGCTACCCCCTCAACGCAACGACATTCTGCATCTTGTTTGAGATCGCCGATCGCAACATAAAGGGGCTCGGAGCGTATATCTTCCGCGAGTTCTGCCGCGAGCTGGAGTCCTACGAGCTGATCGACACGATGGACGATTCAGGATTGGAAGGACTCCGCCGCGCAAAGCTGGCCTACCACCCAATTCGGCTCGTGGAATCCTACATTGTAAGCCCAGCGTGACGCGGGTCCTGTCGCCGTACTGATTTGCATGACTATCATTGTGAGTGGGCAAGCGGCTGGGGCAGGTCACTGGTCTTATAAGCAATTATCAACCTTTCCTGTCATAAAGAACCTCGCGCACCTTGCGCGCAAGCGTCTGCGGCGTGAAGGGCTTCTGGAGAAACGCCATGCCTGGGTCCAGCTCCCCGTTATGGAGCATAGCCTTGTCGGTGTAGCCCGACACAAAGAGGATCTTCATGTTGGGACGCAAGGGCTTCAGCCGTTCCGCCAACTCGCGCCCGCTCATCTCCGGCATCACCATATCGGTAACCATCAAATGGATCAGTCCCTCGTGCTGCCCGGAGAGACGTAAGGCTTCTTCCCCCTGCGCCGCTTCCAGCACCGTGTATCCCTGGGTTTGGAGGATCGTCTTCGCTAAGTTCCGAACCCCGGCTTCGTCTTCCACCAGCAGGATGGTCTCCGAGCCGCGGGGCGACGGCTCCTGGGCTTTGTCTGGTTCGACGGCTTGAGCGGCCTCTTCAATCCTCGGCAGATAGATTCTGAACGTGGTCCCGTGCCCAGGCTCACTGTACACCCAGATGTTGCCGCCGCTCTGTTTCACGATCCCATAGACCGTGGAGAGCCCAAGCCCCGTGCCCTTGCCCTCCGCTTTGGTGGTGAAGAAAGGCTCGAAGAGACGCGCCTGGGTCTGCTTGTCCATCCCGCACCCGGTGTCGCTGACGGCGAGCAGAACGTAGCGGCCAGGGCTGACATCGACATGCCTTCTGGCATAATCCGTGTCCAGCACCACATCCGCCGTCTCGATCGTGAGCCGGCCCCCCTCGGGCATGGCGTCGCGGGCATTCACCACCAGGTTCATCAGGATCTGCTGGATCTGCCCTGGATCAGCTTTCACCGATGTCAAACTTGGGCTGAGCATCGTCAGGAGATCAATATCCTCACCGATCACCCGCTGCAGCATCGTGTCCATGTTGGCGACCACGGCATTGAGATCCAGAACTTTGGGTTGAAGTACTTGTTGGCGGCTGAAGGCCAGCAACTGGCGGGTCAGCGACGCGGCTTTTTCTCCGGCTTGCCTGATCTGCTCAACCGAATCATGGTGAGGCACCCCTACAGGAAGCGAAAGGAGCATGAGTTCACTGAACCCAATGATCACCGTCAGGAGATTATTGAAGTCGTGGGCGATCCCTCCAGCAAGTCGTCCGATCGCTTCCATCTTCTGTGCCTGGCGCAACTGCGCCTCCAGGCTCTTACGCTGGGTGATGTCGGTGGCGATCCCGCAAATCGCGTACACCGTTCCTTCCGTATTGCGCAGCGGGAACTTCGCAACGATGCTGGTGTGAAGCTCGTCCTGGTGGCCGGCGACTTCCTCGAACTCCAGCGCCACGCCGGCCTGGAGTACCTTGAGATCATTTGCGCGGAACGCGGCCGCCTGCTCTGGCGGAAAAATTTCGTCGTCTGTCTTGCCCAGGATTTGCTCAGGGGCCAAAGGAGTGAGCTGTCCAAACTGGGGATTGACGAATAAGTAGCGGCCCTCGGTGTCCTTGAGAAAAATGATGGCTGGACTGTTGTCCAGAATCGCCTGCAGCCGCTTCTCGCTTTCCCGTAGCGCCTCTTCCGCCTTCCGGCGCTCACGGTGGCTCTCCGCTTCACGCAACTCCCGATCAATGGCGGGGATGAGCCGCTTGAGATTACCTTTCAGGAGGTAGTCATGGGCTCCGGCTTTCATGGTGAACACCGCCGCTTCCTCGGTGATCGTGCCGGAGACGATAATGAACGGCAGGTCGTGCCCCCGTTCTTTCAGCAGGGCCAGTGCGGTCATCGAGTTGAAGTTCGGAACGCTGTAGTCGGCGATCACCATGTCCCACTGTTGTCGAGCAAGAGCGCGATCCATCGCAGCGGCAGAGTCCACGCGTTCGTGCCTCGGGTCGTAGCCGCCACGTCGCAGTTCATGCAACAACAACTGGGTGTCGTCTTCGGAGTCTTCGACGATCAGGACGCGAAGGGGCTTCATGACTGACATCCTCCTCGGCTTTCCTCCGTTTTGAAGTGTGCGCCGCGGAGTTCGTGGAGGTTGACAGTTCCCTGCGGAACGAAGGGTCGCCTGTCACACCCGGGGAATTTTTCTCCAAATCCCCACAACGTTTGTCCTTAATAGTGTAGGCAACCGAGCCGTGGGGCGTTATTAGTAGAATTCGGGAATCGGTGTAGCTGAAACACCTCATTCAGACGGGGGAAAATTCCTGACCTATGGGAATTCCTGTATGAAAAGAGAGTAATTCAATTGAAAGGCGCTGAAAAATTCTTAAATCTTATGGAAAAAGTCCCGCCCATAAGCGAATAAACGAGGTTCCTTATTCAAAAACCTCCACGGGCAGCAGAATTGGACTCATTGATTTTGGGGCGCTTGTTCCAGGCTTATGCAAAAGTCCATTAAGAACTTTTTTGGCCAGGCATAGGGCCTCTGCTCAAGACACAGAAACGGGGACAGGCTACTTTTCCGGCTTTTCTTTGATGGATGCTACGGCGGTTCTGGCGCCAACTAGAGAGAAAAGTTGCCTGTCCCCATTACTCTCCTCCTGGCGGAGCGCAGCGCGACTTGCTTGCGCTTCGCGGAGCGCGAGCACGTCAGGGTGGCTCGGCGACAGGACCCGCGTAGGGCTAATACCAAGGATCCCACCAAAAGGGATAGAAGGGATGGTACGGGTAGCGGTAGAGGTAGGGGTAATAGGGGTAGGGCCACGGGCGAACGTACCGCTCCTCCGGCCAGATCTTCAGCGTGCGGATCTTCATCGTCGGATAGGTGTACTCGACTTCGTCGAGGGGGAGGGTCTTGGCTCCGGTGACCTCCGCGATCATGGATACGGCCGTGCCGGCTGGCAGCGTGGCGGGGTCGAGGAACCCTTCTTGGTAGGCCAGGAAGCGGCCCTTGGATTGGACGAGGGTCATGATCGGCGCGTCGGCCTTATCTAATGGCAGTTGGAGCACTTCGATCTGCGTGCCTTCCTTCAGCCGCTTCGCGCTCAGCACCTTGCCCCCGAGGACGACCACGCGCCCCTTATATTTTTCTGGCTCCGCCTTGATGGACTCAAATGGAAGATCGCGTGCAATCTGGGCTTCCATGTTGGTGGGTACCAACTCGGAGGAAACGCATCCGGAGGCGAGGAACAACGTCGCAGCGAGCGCCGCAGGGGAGCCGCGCAATCGAAGAGGTTGTGGGAAGACCGCCATCTCCTATATTATAGGACACTGAGTTTCCGGTGGGGGAGACGCGAGTGGCGAAAGGATTGGAGCAGGGGATCGAGCAGTACCGGGTGAAGACCGAGCCGTTCTACGCAGAGGTGAACGGCGAGATCGGGCTGTTCAAGGCGGCCGCCTCGGCGCGGATGCCGGTGATGCTGAAAGGCCCGACCGGCTGCGGGAAGACTCGGTTCATCCAGTACATGGCGCACAAGCTGGGCCGTCCCCTGATCACCGTGGCCTGCCATGAGGACCTCACTGCCTCCGACCTGGTCGGGCGCTTCCTGCTCAAAGGCGATGAGACCGTCTGGGTGGACGGTCCGCTGACGTTGGGAGTCAAGCATGGCGCGATCGTGTACCTGGACGAAATCGTCGAAGCCCGCAAGGACACGACCGTCATCATCCATCCCCTGAGCGACGACCGGCGCCTCCTGCCGATCGAGAAGAAGGGGCAGATGATCGAGGCGGTGGACGATTTCCTGCTGGTCATCTCGTACAACCCCGGCTACCAGAGCGTGCTGAAGGATCTCAAGCAGAGCACCAAGCAGCGCTTCATGGCGATCGAGTTCTCGTATCCCCCGCGGGATCTGGAAGCCCGCATCATCGAGCGCGAAGTCGGCGTGAACAAGGAGATCGCGGTGGGCCTGGTCACGATCGGCGAGAAGGTCCGCAATCTCAAGAACCATGGGTTGGAAGAAGGGGTCAGCACCAGGCTGCTGATCTATGCCGGACAGTTGATCAAAAGCGGGGTCAGGCCCCAGGCGGCGTGCGAGGCGGCGATCATCCGGCCGATCACGGACGATGCCGACATGCAGCGCAGCCTGCATGAGATCGTCACAGCGGTATTCTAAGGGAGTACGTTATGGCTACCAACGATCGGGAGAAAAAACCGAACGACACTCCATCAGCCGAGACTTCGAAGGCGGCCGATCCGGAAGAGGCGAAGCGAAAGGCCAGGCGAAAGCTGAAGCCGGTCGGGCCGATCATGAAGCCGCTGAGCGACGAAGAAATCAAGACGTTGCTCAACGATCCGGAAGACAAGGAGCGGGAAAACTTGCTGGATGCGATGCCCAAGGGCCGGGACTATGACGATCAGGATGGTTTCTAATCCAGCGGCGTAGCTTCGCTTCGGCTTTCTCCTCAAACCCCTTCACGAACTTCCGCATCTTCTTGAGACTCTTTTCGCTGGGCTCAGCCACGACGACGGTCCTTCCTTGGCGCGAGCTGCGCATCCTACGCACTGAAGCACTTGAAATCAACGATGAATGCGAATGTGGATGATGCTATAATCGCGCCGGTTTTGCGAGGGCTGCAGGTGAGTGCTGATTCCATTGTGAACAAGCTAACAGCGTTGCTCGCGGACGACCTCGATCAGGCCGCAGCGGCGACGCTCGCCGGGCGGCTGGCAGAGGTCGGGCAGGCGGCGGCCGCGCTCGAGCTGCTCACCGAGCTGCGGGAAGGCTCCCGCAAGGTGGCGTCCGCGGCCGTCGAGGCCTTGCCCGAGGTTGCGGCGCTCCTTCCGGGAGAGGCGGTCGTCACCTGGATTGATCTCACCGTCTCGCTGAACGAGCAGTCGGGCGCCGCCTCCATCAAATTCTGTAAGGAGAGCCCCGGCTTGGTGCGGACAATGGGGACCGCGACCGCTGGCTCGGCGCTGGCGCTGGCCTTGGAGCTGGCGGAACAAGACGCCAACGTGGCGCTGGAAGGCTTCCGTCAGGCTGCGGGGGTGGTGGCCGCCGCTGGTGTGGAGACCCTGCCGCTGTGGGCGCATATCGGCGCGGACCTCGCCAAGTTGGATTACGTGCTGGGGATTGAATACCTCCGGCGTGGTCCTGAGATCCTGAAGGTCCTGGCCAGCGAGGATCTGAAGGCCTGGGCGTCGGTCAGCGTCAAGCTCGTGACGCCCAACAGCCTGGGCAAGCCAGATTACATGGCGGCGCTGGCCTTCTTCCGGACGAGCCCCGCGCTGCTGGGGGACCTCGCCACACCAGCAGTGCGCCGCCGGGTGCTGGCGCTCGACGGCGCGTTGGCGAACCACTCACCCGAACAGGCCGTCGAGTTCCTGAGCGAAGCGCCTGGATGGCTGCGCCGCATCCGCGACCCGCAGTGGCAGGAACGCGTGCTCCAGTATGGGACGTTGATTGCGGAGCGGGACGCGGCGGCGGCCCTGGAATATCTAAGGAGAGCGCCGGAGGTGATTGACCTGGCCGATCCGGACGCGCCCGCCCCCTCTCCCGCGATGATGGACCGGTTCGACAAGTGGTACCGAGGCGGCATGGAGGTGCTGGCGTACAATCCCGACGCGGCGCGCGCCTACTTCGCGGTCGAGACCCGCAAGGCGCTGGAGGCGATCGAAGAGGCTGCGAGCGGCGTGGCGTTACGCAGCGTGGCCCGTGTGCTCAAGCTCTTTGCGGAGGGACTGAGCGGCCATCCGGTGACGATCCGCCCGCTTGATGAAAGTAAAGGAGACGGGAGCACGATCGCCTTGCCCGCGCGGATGCGGCGCTACCCGACCAAAGAAGATAATCTGCGCATGTATAAGGTGCTGACCGCGCACGAGGCCGGCCACTTGGAATACGGCACGTACGACCTGCGACTCAGCCGTCTGGCGGACCTGGCCGCCCAGGCCGGGCTCCGTTATGGCCGCGCCGCCGCTTCGCCGCCGACGTCTCTTGAAGAGTTCTTCCAACTGTATCCGCATCCGCTGTTGATCCGCGACCTCTGGATGATGGCGGAGGATGCGCGCATCGAAGCCTGTCTCAAGGCGGAGTATCCAGGCCTGCGGCGCGACATGGACGCCGTGGCGCGGGAGGAGGTCGCTCGGCGATCCCTGACCCACGGCATGTCGGTCCGCGAGCTGATCGTCGAGTTGTTGCTGGAGATGTCAGCCACCGATCCTGACGAAGTCCGCGTCCCCGACGCGCTGGCGGACGTTGTGGAGCGGGCTTGGGCGCTGCTGCGGGTGGTCGCCATCTCGCAGGCGACGGCCGAGGACGTCGTCCGGGCGGTCCATCGCGCGTACGTATTGATTGAAGAGCTCACCGCGAAAGAGCTGCCAACGCCTCCGGACGGGGCTTCCGAAGATTCGAACCGGCCGCTCCAACCACGCGCCGGCGAGGAGCAAGGCGGCGCCTATCGGCCCGTGACGACATTCACCCATCGCGGTGTCATGGATGCCGCGCGTGTGCGGGAACCTGAACAGAGTGTCGGCGGCCAGGCGGATGAGCCGAGCACGCCTGCTCTGGAAAGCTCCCGCGGCGAACCAACCCTGTCGGGAGGATCAAGATCCCAGCAGGGGCCTCGCGTGCTTCGTGACGCGGCATCGGTCCCCTCGCCGGTGGAAGGACGACGTGAGTCCGCGTCCCTGGCTGACGATGCGCGTGTGATCCCGGAGGAAGAAGCGGGCGCTGCTTTGCCTGCTCTGCCGGGCATGCGTACGTTCCTCTATGACGAATGGGATGGCCGGATCCAGGACTACCGGACGCGCTGGTGCCGGGTCGTCGAGCAGACGGCTCCCGAAGGCACGGAGGAGTTCATCGGGCTGGTCCGGAGTCGGTACGGAGGTGTGGTGAGCCTGATTCGCCGCTACTTCGAAGGGATCCGTCCGCCGGCTCTGCGGCGGATGCGCCGCCAAGCGGACGGCGAGGAAGTGGATATCGAGGCGGTGGTGGAGGCGCTGGTCGAGCGGAAGGCGCACGTCAGCGCGTCGGAGTTCGTGTACATCCGCCGGGATCGGCGTGACCGGGACGTGGCCGCGGCATTTCTCGTGGACCTGAGTGGCTCCACCGGCCAGCAGATCGGGCCGGGCGGCGCGCGCATCATCGACGTCGAAAAGGAAGGCTTGGTGCTGCTGTGCGAGGCGGTGGAGGCGATCGGCGATCAGTACGCGGTGTACGGGTATTCCGGGCAGTCCCGCCATGACGTGCAGATCCTGGTGCTGAAAGACTTCGACGAGCGGTACGGGCCATCGGTGTGGCGGCGCATCGACGCGGTCCGGCCCCTGGTGCAGAACCGGGACGGTGCGGCGATCCGGC
>Ga0209377_1000387_pt1 | contig 28801 bp, 24 predicted proteins | sample GraSoiAngelo_141_FD_185898 | JGI IMG/M metagenome (GOLD analysis project Ga0209377, IMG submission 185898) | Grasslands soil microbial communities from the Angelo Coastal Reserve, California, USA - 14_0929_12_40cm (SPAdes) (version 2) | ecosystem: Environmental > Terrestrial > Soil > Grasslands ...
CATGCCGAGCCCGCGGAAAACCCGCAGCCTGACTGTCGCTCACGGGGAAATCGACGCATCCGACAAGACCACCAGCCTGCTCTTGCCGAATCGAGATCATGGACCCTGGTTGCCCTTCGAACGGTTCGCCGAGACGATGACGACCTCGCGCACCAAGCTCGGCCGTCACAGCCATCAGGCCGAGGAGGTCGTGATCTATCTGGTCGAAGGCGAGGTCGACCACATGGACGACTCCGGTCGGCGCGAAGGTCTCACTCCCGGGTCGGTCGCGGTGCTCACGGCGCACGAAGAAATTTCTCACGATCTCGAGATGCTGAAGGGGAAACGAGCCCGCTGGTTGTCGGTCGTCGTCCGCCTGCCCTGGCACACAGAAGCACCGCCGACCACGATCCAAATCAAGACGGCCGGAGATGCAACGGAGGAATCCGACGGGACCGTCCAGAAGCCGGTCGTCGGACCGCTCGCGCGCGCCGACGGCTCGTCGGGCCTCGAATTCACGGACATCGAGTTCGCGCGACAAGCCACCGCGTTCTTTCGGATCGGGCGGGATCGCCGGGCGGTCGCGTACGTGCTCGACGGCTCCGGGATGATCGACGACGTGCCGCTCAAATCAGGTTCCGGCGCCCTCCTCGAAAACATGTCGGCCGTCGCAGTCGGTGGCGCGCCGGGATACCGGATCGTCCTCGCCTCCGTCCCGATCCCCGCCCAGCACGAGGACCCTCCAGACGCCGCTCCGCGTCGGGTGAAATGAGCCGCGGGGCAATCGGTGCACAGGCATGAACGCCGGTCAACTCCTGGTCTCTTGCCTTGAGAGCGAGGGCGTCCGTTTCGCGTTCGGGATCCCGGGAGAGGAGAACCTGGAGCTAATGGACGCGCTCCGGGGAAGCTCCGTCCGGTTCGTCCTCACGCGGCACGAAGGCGCTGCCGCGTTCATGGCCGACGTGTATGGCCGTCTCTCCGGCCGCGCCGGCGTCTGCCTTGCGACCCTCGGCCCCGGTGCGACCAACCTCGTGACCGGGGTGGCGGACGCGTTCCTCGACCGGGCGCCGCTCGTCGCAATCACCGCCCAGGCGAACCTCTCGAAGATCCACCGAGAATCGCATCAGTACGTCGACATCCTCCAGCTGTTCAGCCGAATCACGAAATGGAATGCGCGGGTCGAGAGCCCGGACGTCGTCCCCGAGATCCTCCGGAAAGCGTTCAAACTCTCGGAGGCAGAGAAGCCCGGGGCGACTCACGTCGAGTTGCCGGAGAACGTCGCGGAGGACGAAGCCGGCCCGAACCAGAAACCGCTCCCCCGCGAGCCGGTCGGCGCCCCGGCGCCGGCCCGAGCGAGCGTCGAGCACGCGGCCCGCCTGATCGAGGTGGCCGTCCGGCCGATCATCCTCGCCGGGAACGGGGTCATCCGCAATGGCGCGTCGTCGGAACTGACGCGACTCGCCGAACAACTCCGGATCCCGGTCGTGACCACCGTGATGGGGAAGGGTGCGATCCCGTGGACCTCGCCGATGAGCCTCCTGACGATCGGCATCCTGCCTCGGGATCACGAGCTCGCGGGACTCAATGACTCCGACCTGCTCATCTGCGTCGGGTATGATTTCGTCGAATACGATCCTCGGTCGTGGAACCCTCGAGGCGACCGACGAATCATCCATGTCGACGCCCTCCCGGCGGAGATTTCCGCGAACTACCTCCCGGAGGTCGAAGTCATCGGAGAGATCCGCGAATCGTTGCAGGCCTTGGCCCAGCGGATCCGCAAGACGCGGCAATCGGCGCGATTGGAGCCGACCCATGATGCGATCCTGAAAGCCCTGGAGTCGGAACTCGGGCCACACTCCGAGAATCTGCTGAACCCGCGTCGGGTCTTGTGGGACCTTCGTGAGATCCTGGAACCCGACGACCTGTTGATCTCGGATGTCGGGGCTCACAAGTTATGGCTCAGCCGTTTCTTTCGCGTGGCCAAGCCCAAGACGATCGTCATCTCGAACGGCCTGTCCCCGATGGGCATCGCCCTCCCGGGCGGAATCGCCGCCAAGCTACTGGATCCGGATCGTCGGGTCGTGACCCTGAGCGGGGACGGCGGCTTCCTGATGAGCGTCCATGAACTGGAGACGGCGAAGCGGGAGTGCGCCGCGACAGTGAACCTCGTCTTCCGGGATAGCGGTCTCGGGAGCATCCGATGGAAACAGATGGCGAAATTCAAGCGAACGGTCGGCACGGACTTCGGCAATCCGGACCTCACCGATCTTGCGAAGGCCTTCGGGCTCCGGGGGTTCCACGTCGAGCATCCGAAAGAACTCCGGTCCGTGCTGGAGGAGGCGATGGAGTCGAAGGATCCTTGCCTGGTGGACATTCCGGTGGACTACACTCGCAATCCGTTCGTCGATCTCACGGGCTAGTGGGCGAGCTTTCGGAGCCGATGCGGCTGAGGGTAGGCGGCGCTCCCGCGGAGTCTACGTGAGCGGATGTGCGACGCCTACGATGGTGCCCGGTTGGGCTCTCCGCCCGCGATCACAAGTTCCATGTGATCGTGAACTGAGGCAGGCCCGTGAGGCCAACGATCTCGTACTTGGCACAGTAGTTCCACGAATTCTGGGTCAGGGTCATCGGCTGGCCGTCGGTAATCCGCGAAGCGCCAGTCCGAGCCGAGCAGGTGCCCGTGGTGACCGCCCCGTTCGCGACGTAGGCGAACAGACCGGTCGAGTTATACGGAGGATTGAGGCCCGTGACCGTCGGAGTGACAAGCACGGGGCCGCCGGTCGTGAACGCCGGGTGCGTTGTCGGTGCGGCCGTATCACAGGAGAACGTCTCCTGTCCGCTACCGCCGAGCGTCACATTCGTGGGAGTAGCCGACGTTGTCGGGCAGTTCGCCGTCATCCCACCCGCGACCGGGACCGCCGGCTGCGTTTGTGAGATCAGGACGACCGCCGAGACGACTCCAAGGGCCACCAAGATCGCAAACAGGCTCACTAGACTCCAGCTGCTTCGGAGCTTCATTTTCTCCTCCCCCAATTCCGATGGAAGTGTGTGGCGTTCTGGGTACATAAACCCTCCGGCGTGCGGCGAAACGGGCTCACGGCTCGTTGCCTTCCTGCAGATCCCTGTAGAGGACCTTCCTTGGCCGGAGACGTTTAAGGCCCGCGGAGCCGATTTGGAAACGCGAAGAGGGCTCTGCAACGGTAACGATCGGAGGAGAAACGCATGAGAAAACTTGTTGTCGGCACCTTTCTGACGCTTGATGGAGTAATGCAGGCGCCGGGCGGCCCCGACGAAGACCGCGACGGCGGCTTCGAGTATGGCGGTTGGTCGGTGAAGTATTGGGATGACATGATGGGCAAGCTCATCGTCGAGCAGACGATGCGACCCGACGCGCTCCTGCCGGGCCGCCGGACCTACGAGATCTTTGCCGCGCACTGGCCGCGCGTCACGGATCCGAACGATCCGGTCGCTGCCAAGCTCAACACCGTGCGAAAATACGTCGCCTCTCGAACCCTCCACAAAGCGGAATGGCACAACTCCTCCCTGCTGCGCGGGGAGGTCGGAGACGCCGTGCGGCGGCTCAAAGAGCAAAGCGGCGGAGAGATCCAAGTGACGGGGAGCTCGAACCTCATCCAGACGTTGTTGAAGCACGACCTCATCGACGAGTTTCGCCTGTGGATCTTTCCGGTCTCGGTTGGCTCCGGCAAGCGCCTCTTCGGCGACGGCACCCTTCCCGGGGCCTTCCGGCTTGTCGATGCCGAGGTGTCGACCACCGGCGTCGTGATCCACCGGTACGAGAGGGCCGGCAAATTCGAGCAGGGCAGCTTCGAGGTGGACGAGCGGGGCAGAACCGCGGCGCTCTGGGAAGAGAAGTCGTGAGTTCCGCACGCCGCGGATGTCCGCATGAATGACAGGCGGCCCCGGAGTTGTTCGTCTTCAGCCGAGCCCGATTTGCTTCATGAGCCCGACTTGGTCGTAGAACAGCCGCTCCTCCGTGATCGCTCCCTGGTCGTTCCACGTGGCGACGGTGCAGAACTCGACGCGGAAGCTCTTGCCCGTCGGTGGGATCACCTGGTCTCCCAACTTCATCGGCCCTTTCATCGTGCCCCGGAACTCGGCGACGGAACACGTATGGTTGCCGTCTGCAAACAGGATCTTGTACGGTCGGTTGATCAGATGGTTGTCCGGGAAGGTCTTGAAAAACTCAACGGCCTCAAGGTCGTGGTTGCGCCGTCCCCTCGTCGGCGGAGCGCCGCCAGGCCAGTACACGGCGACATCCTCGGTGTGACGTTTTCGGAAGGTCTCCCACAGGGAACTTCCAGGTCCGGCATTCCATGCGTCGTCCAGCGTCGTCATCAACTCGAGAAGCTCCTGCTGCTTCAATCTCCTTCCCTCCCTTCCGCACGCTCCCACGAGCCTATGTAGTTTGCTTTGTATCATTCCTCTGACAACCCTCGTCCGTGAGAGCCGCGGTGGTCCCGGGGTAAGACTAAGTACCCCGCGGACGTGCGACCGACCGGGGGCGAGATCCCATGAAAGCGATCGTCCAAACCGGGTATGGCTCGTCGGACGTGTTCCAGCTCCGAGAGATCGAGATGCCGGTGATCGACGACGACGGCGTGTTAGTGCGGGTCCAAGCCGCTTCCGTGAATGCCCTGGACTGGCACCTCATGCGGGGCATCCCGGCCATCATCCGCCTGACAACCGGGCTGCGCCGACCGAAGAGCCCTGTCCCGGGGGTCGATGTGGCGGGTACCGTCGAATCGGTCGGCCGGAACGTGACCCGCTTTCGACCCGGCGATGAGGTATTCGGCATGCGCACCGGAGCCTTTGCTGAGTACGTAGCCGGCAAAGAGCGGAACTTCGTGCCGAAGCCGGTGGGCCTGTCGTTTGAGCAAGCCGCGGCGGTGCCCGTCGCCGGAGAGACCGCCTTGCAGGGTCTCCGAGACAAGGGCCAGATTCGGCCGGGGCAGAAGGTCTTGGTCAACGGCGCGTCGGGAGGGGTGGGCACCTTCGCCGTGCAGGTCGCAAAGTCGTTTGGAGCGAACGTGACGGGCGTCTGCAGCCCGCGAAACGTCGACCTGGTCCGATCGATCGGCGCGGACCGAGTGATGGACTACACCCGCGAGGACTTCGTCCGGGACGGGCAGCGGTACGATATGATCTTCGACGTGGCGTGGACTCATTCAGGATCCGACTGCCGACGCGTGCTAACTCCGAATGGGATCCATGTCTTGGCCGGACAATCGAGCCGCAAGAAGCCATCGATCTTGCCGTTGCTCTTGGCTCCCGTGGTCTCGCGCTTCAGGAGGCAGAAGTTGGTTTCGTACATCGCGAAGCACAACAATGCGGATCTCGTTGCCCTCAAGCAACTCATCGAAGCCGGGAAGGTCACGCCGATCATCGACCGGACTTTTCCGTTGCGCGAGGTTCCTGAGGCGATCCGGTATCTCGGCGAGGGACACCCTCGAGCGAAGATTGTCATCACCGTGTAGCGACACGCGACGGGTGTGTCCGGCCGACAATCTGGATAGCTTAATAGCCGCGACGCCGGTGGCCAAACCCGTTGAGTGAGACGGCGATCTCGACGTCCCTGGAATCTGCAAGGCGCCTGACGGTAACGAAGCAGCGTCTTGCCGGCAAGTTGCCGACAGGTCCAGTGCGTGAAGCAATCCTGACCGTGATTCGCGACCTCGGTTTCGTTCAATGGGACCCGGTCAACGTGGTCGCGCCGTCGCATGTCCTCACCCTGTGGAGCCGGATTGGCGATTTTCGTTTGTCGGACCTGGATCGATTGCTGTGGGACGAGAAGAAGCTCTTCGAACATTGGTCCCACGCCGCTTCGATCGTGCTCACCGAAGACTATCCGCTCTTCTATTCGATGATGAGAAGGTACCCGGAGTCCCTTTCCAAATCTTGGGGAGGATGGCGCGAGAGGGCCAGGGCGTGGCTGCCACAGCACGCAGAACTGCGAAAGGCCATCGTGCGTCAGCTGAAGAAGGGACCCCTTCGACTGAGCGAATTTGAAGATCACGTTCGAACCAAGGGACCGGCAGACGGATGGGGCTTTGGCAGCGATGTCTCCATGATGCTCTTCCACTTGCAAATGAGCGGCGAGGTGATGGTCGTGGGCCACGAAGGAAACCAGAACATCTGGGGCCTCTCTGAAGCGTTCCTCCCGAGTTCGGTGGAGAGGAGACAGCTCCCGGAGGACGAAGTCGAGCGGGAGGGCGCCGAGAGGACGATCCGAGCCCTCGGAACGGCTTCACCTTCCGAGATCAACCGCTATTTCCTCCGCGGCCGGTATCTGAACCTGAAAGAAGCTCTGAAACGCTTGCAGGATGAATCGACGATCCATCGGGTTCACATCACGGGGATTAGCGGCGAGCGATACGTGCATGATCGGGACGTCCGCCTCCTGGAATCGATGAATTCGGAGGCGTGGCAACCCCGCATGTCGCTGCTGGCTCCCTTCGACAATCTCCTGGCCGTCAGAGAAGGAACGAGTCGACTGTTCGGGTTCGACTATGTCCACGAAAACTTCCTGCCGAAAAACAAACGGAAGTTCGGGACCTACGTGCTGCCCATTCTCTGGGGTGACCGGTTCATCGGCAGGGTTGACCCTCGGATGGACCGACCGAACGCGAAGCTCCTGATCAATTCGGTGCACGCGGAGCCCGGCGCCCCCGGCGGCAAGGAGGTCTCGCTGGAGATTCGTGAGACGATCGAGCACCTGGCCGAATTTCTCGGAGCCAAGGAAGTCGTATACACGGCCCGCGTGCCGAAGGCCTGGAGGAGTTCGCTTCGCTGAGTTACGTCAAGGCTTGGCTCGTGGCACCTTGCCTGACAACGCGGACGCCGGCTCGGTTTCCGGATCATAGTCGGCCTGGGCGAATTCGTCTTGCTCCTTCTGCAGGAGCCAATTCTCACGTTTGCCTCCGCCCATTTTGGTCTTGATGATGACCCATTGCCCCCGAAGTTTCTTGCCAACCAGAGCGAATCGCACGAGTCCATCGCGGAGCGCTGCGGCGGCATCATCCGCCTCGGGTCCGACGACCTCAAATTCGCCGAAGTCCCACACGATGACTTCGCCCGCGCCATATTCGCCTTCGGGGAGGGTTTCCTCGAACATCAGGTAGTCGAGCGGGTGGTCCTCGACATGGATCGCGAGGCGCTTGACCTTGGGATCCTTGCTCGGCCCTTTCGGCACCGCCCAGGAGACGAGGACCGCGCCGATTTCTAGTCGCAAGTCATAGTGAAGATTCCGAGCCCAGTGTTTCTGGACCACGAATCGGGCTCGCGGGGCTGCGACCCGAGGAGCCGCTTCGGGGATGGTTGGGGAGGCCATGCCGACGACCCTTGGGCGCCCTCAGGGGTGTGGCATACTAGACTCTTCGTATCGCAATCCCCGCGATCCGCCTCGGTGCCGTAAACCGTCATATAGCGTGTGGGCGTTCGTGCGCCCGAAGGGTTACGGTGAGAAACATGACCGACCGGATTACACCGACGCGGTTCCATGAGTCCGATGGCGTCGAAGACTGGCGAGTCGTGGGCGAGGGAGCGTGCGCGTACTTCCGTACCGGGTCGTTCGCGATGGGCGCGGGGCTCGTCAAGGCCATCAGCGAGCTGGCCGGCCTCGACGACCACCACCCAGACGTCGACTTGCGGCACGAGGGCGTGATGGTGCGGCTGATCACGATCGCTCAAGACTACATGGGGATGACGGAGCGCGACGTCGAATTGGCTCGACAGATCTCGGCGGTCGCGCGCAAGCTGAGCCTCCCCGCCGACCCATCCGTCGTCAAGACCGTCCAACTCACGGTCGACGCGCACGACATTCCCAAGGTGAAACCGTTCTGGCGTGCGGTCCTCGGGTACCAGGACCGCGCCGACAGCCCCGAGGACGTGGTCGACCCGCATAGCCGCGGGACACCGATCTGGTTCCAGAAGTTGGATGCGCCGGACCCGCTGATGCACATCGACGTGTGGGTGCCGCCTGAACAGGGCGAGGCGCGCGTCGCGGCGGCGATTGCCGCGGGAGGCCACCTCGTCACCGACAAGTACGCACCCTCCTGGTGGACGCTTTCCGACCCCGAGGGCAACCTCGTCGACGTGTGCACGACGAGGGGCCGCGACTGAGCGGTCTCTCCCGATGGCGGCGGTCGGTCCTGCACATCGGGTTTGGACTCCGAGGCTGCACAAGAGACTTACCGGAGCACGGGTTTTCGTTGGGCCATGACCCAGAAGACTCCTGCCTATGGCGCCCGCGCAGCCAAGGCACCCCTCGCTTCGATGACGATCGAGCGACGCGACCCGGGACCGCGCGACGTCGAGATCGAGATTCTCTATTGCGGCATTTGCCACAGCGACGTGCACAAGGTGAACGACGACTGGGGGACCACGCACTTTCCGGTCGTACCCGGTCATGAGATCGTCGGCCGGATCGTATCACGAGGCGCCAAAGCATCCCGTTTCCACGAAGATGACCTCGTCGGCGTAGGCTGCATCGTCGATTCGTGCCGGGCATGCTCCGAGTGCCGCGCGGGCCGCGAGATGTTCTGCGAGAAGGGTGTCACGTTCACGTTCGATAGTCTCCAGCAAGACAAGCAGACGTGGACGTACGGAGGCTACTCCGCGAACATGGTCGTCGACGAGCGCTACGTGCTTCTGATCCCGAAAGGCCTGGACCACGCGCGCGCGGCACCGCTCATGTGCGCGGGGATCACCACGTACTCGCCGCTGCGCCAATTCGGCTGCAAGCGAGGCGATCACGTTGCTGTCGTAGGCCTAGGCGGCTTGGGCCACATGGTGGTCAAGTTCGCGGTTTCCATGGGTGCGGACGTCACGGTGCTCAGCACGTCTCGGGACAAGGAGAAGGACGCCGCCCGCCTCGGTGCCAAACGATTCGTCGCCACGAGGGAACCGGGCGCGTTCGAAACCCGTGAAGGCACGTTCGACCTCATCGTGGATACGGTGAGCGCGCCGCACGATCTCAACCAGCCGTTGATGCTCTTGAGGAATTTCGGGACCATGGTCCTCGTGGGATTGCCGCCCGCCGCCACCCCTCTCGACGCGGGTGTGCTCATCCGCGGCAACAAGCGCATTGCGGGCTCCAACATCGGCGGAATTCCCGAGACGCAGGAGATGCTCGACTACTGCGGGAAGCATGGCGTCGTCGCGGACGTCGAAGTCATCAAAGCGAACCAGATCAACGATGCGTATGCCCGAATGGGCCACGGAGACGTGCGCTACCGATTCGTGATCGACGGCGCCAGCTTTGGAGCCTGAGTCAAGCGAGAGGAGTGCGTGGAAGACATGGAAATCAAGACAGGCGGTTCGCGATCGTCGAGCGAGGGACCGACGGATTGGTTCACCGGCAAGGTGCGCGTCGAGCCCCTGTTCCAGGCAAGTGCCCCGGGGCGCGTGCAAGGTGCGAGTGTGACGTTCGAGCCGAGGGCCCGCACGGCATGGCATACACATCCGCTCGGTCAGACGCTCATCGTGACGGCCGGTCGCGGCTTCGTGCAAAGCTGGGGAGGTCCTGTGGAAGAGATCAATCCCGGAGATGTGGTCCTGTGTCCGCCGGGAGAAAAGCATTGGCACGGCGCGACGCCGACCAGCGCCGTGACGCACCTCGCCATCCAGGAAGCACTCGAGGGCAAGGTCGTCAACTGGATGGAAAAGGTCAGCGACGATCAGTACCGGCGAGTTCGAGGTACGAGAGAGGTCGATCCCTCGTGAGCGCCTTCAACGGATGGGAAAACTTCTACGTGATCGTCGGCTCGTCCGCGGGGGCCCTGATCGGATTGCAGTTCGTCGTCGTTACGCTCATTGCTGGAAGGCCGCTTGGCCGAGCGGAGGCGCAAGCCGGCGGCGCCTTCGCGACGCCGAACATCGTTCATTTCGGAGTCGTGCTGGTGCTATCTGCGATGGTGAGCGCGCCATGGAACGAGGTCACTCTCGTCGCAGCTCTTTGGGGCATCGTGGGTCTCGGTGGGGTGGGGTACGTCGTCCTCGTCTCCCGGCGTATGCGGTTGCAAGGCGCCTACGTGCCCGTGTTCGAGGACTGGTGCTTTCATGTTCTGCTTCCCCTCTCGGCCTATGCCATTCTGGCGATCTCAGCATTCGCGGCTCAATACGACGCGGGCCCAGCCCTCTTCCTGGTCGGCGCAGCGGCGCTGGTGCTCCTTCTGATTGGAATTCACAATGCCTGGGACGCCGTCATGTACCAAGTCTTTGTCCGACCAAGGAAGGACGGGTAAGTTGCGCGTTGGGATTTTGGGTTCCGGTTTAGGAAGAACTCAATCTCTTCGGTCTCTTGACAGCTCGGCGGGCGTCTCTTTGCTTTCGCTCTCCTCTTCGGACCGGCGGCGCCGAGAACGCCAGACGGCAAGAATGAGGATGAGCGCGATCGCGGAGACGACGCCGACGAGGAGGACTCCCGTACCGATCCCGAAGAGGGTCTGCGGCCACCAGCCCGGCGTGGTCCCGAGAGGCAAACCAGCGGTCGCATAGCACGTTTCAGGGTCGAAGATGCGCACGCCGCTGCTGCCGTACGCGGGATCGATCGCCGCATTCTCGTAACAGCGACGTGCTGGGATCTTGTAGACATGCCCGCCATATCCGGGGATGTCCCCGCCGGCGACGTCCGGACCGATCGCGGGCCAAGGCACTGTGCCCCACCAACTCGGCTTGGCGGACAGATAGAGGGAGGGCGGCAGCACGTGGGTCGCCGGGACGGAATTCGCGAAGTTCGTCAACCCGGTCGGGACCTCCGCGGCGTCGAAGCGGAAGCTCGCGCTCACGGTGTCGTAGTTCCCCCATCGTAGGGCGGTTTCCCGCGTCCGCGAGTCGCCGGACAGACCCGAGTCCGGCTGTCCAAACGAATAGATGTCGACGTCGTCCGTGCTGAGGTTGGTCTCGTATGTCGTGTAGTATCCGGGCCGCCCCAGCACGTTGCCAACGATGTTGAAGAACCGGGAGTACGCCCAGAGGTGCATCGTCGCCGTGTTCGCCGTCTTGTTCGGGTCGCCGTGGAAGTGATTGCGGAAGAAGGTCAGGAAGTGATGCGTGCCGTGGATGTTGTCGGTTCCCGCCCCCAGGCCGTCGTTGCCCTCGATCAAAAGCATAGCGTCGCCGCCGTTGTGGCCGGCGTAGTTGGGCTGCATCCACCCGCCGCCGCCCGGGGTGTACAGGTCGTCGATCGCGAAGTTGTACGTGAGCACGTCGCCGCTCCCCGTGCCGACCAGCATCGGCGACGTCACGTGCTGGAAGATGTTGTTCTCGACGAGGTTGTCCGAGCCTGGATACCATTCGATCCCGTAGCTCTGCGACTGCCCGCCGGATCCGTAGAAGTAATTGCTCCGGATCTCGTTTCCGCGGGTCATCGTCAACCAGACGTGGTTGCGACCTCCACCAGGCCCACCGGGAGGCGCAACCTTGACGGAGCGTACGCCGGTAATCCAACATTCCATCGCGTTCTGGATGTTGATGCCGCCTCCGCCGTCGACCGGCTGGATCGTCATGTTCTCGATACCCGCCCGTCGCAAGACCGTCGTCGGCCACCAAGCCTGCGGCGCTTGCGAGGCGCGCCAATTCGGCATGTAGATGCCGGGCGTGATGGTGACCTGGTTGCCTGCCATCGCGGCGACCTTGACAACCTGCCGCTGGTTCCGGTAGCCGCCCGGTGCGGTCCGCATGCCGTCGCTGCCCTGGCTGACGCAACCGTTTGCAATCCCACAATTGTAGATGTCCCCGCCGTCGGCCGTGTCATCGACCTGATCGAGGATCAGGAAGCTCTCCCCCGCCCGCAGGTTCGCCGTATTGCTCAAGGTGATGACCGTGGTGCCTTTCGCATAACCGGCGGTCCAGTCCGCGGAGTTCTCCACGCCCCCCGCCCAGCTGAAGCTCCCTTTGAGGCAGATGACGGGGTATGGCGGGGGACCGCGGTCACACGGCGTGGTGCCGGTGAAGACCAGCTTCGTCCGATTGGCCCCGGCGCCTCGGAGGGTCACGTCGCTCTTCATGTTCAGACCTGCGGAGAGGGTGAAGGTCCCCGCGGTGAGGGAGACGACCTGATCCGGCGGACACGCCGCGATCGCAGCGTCGATTTGCGCGGCGGTGCTGCCGGGGTCGAGGGATGCGCAAATCGTTACGCGGTTCGGAATGCCACCGGGGATGCCTGCGTGGCTCCAATCGATCGCCCGCGAGGGGTCCAGGATCTCGGACCACGGCTCCGCGGCGGCGCGGACAGTCAGATCCCTGCCGACCGCGCCGACGGTAAAGGTCATGCACAAGCCGAGTGCGATCCCGAGCAACCGCTTCGCCCAAGCCTTTCCAACCTCGTGGGGCTTCACCGTCATCACCGCCGAGCCGGCCGCGACATTCGGCCCCGGTTGTCCATCGCGGCCGTGCCGGACAATACATTCGACGCATAGACTTGGCGGCCTGAATTCGCTTGGCGAAATGCGCGTGCCTACTCGAAGCCGAGATCCACCAGTCGGTTGACAGAATGCGTCTAAGCTGTAACGTTCCTGTGGAGAGAGCGCTCCCGACGGGAGTAGATGAGCACACTGGCAACCCCGGGCTCCTCCCTGTCCGATATACCGAAGAACCTAAGCGGGCTTCTTTCGCTGGACCAGCTCAATCCAAATTCCGTCCGGGTCCTTTACGAAGGCCTCACGCCAGCCTAGCTCGTCCCCGATAGTTCCCGGCCGCACGACGACTTCGACACCCTTCTCCTCCAATCTCTTGACCGCATGTTGGAGGTCCTCGACTTCGAAGCCAAGATGGTCCAGTTCTTCGCCATTCACGTATGCGGTCCCGAACCGACTGCCCTCTTCGTACCAGTTCAGTTCCAAGAGTTGGGACGAACCCGGACTGCGAAGGATGACGGCCTTCCCACGGGTCGGCTCGAAGCTTTCAAGATGCTCCACGACTTCCATGCCGAGAATCTCGGTGTAGAACTTCAAGGAGCGCCCGATATCCCGGACCCGAAGCCCGGTATATACAAGGCGGAACGCCATGCAAACGGGAGCCGCGAACCCGACTAAATAACATGGGTCTGATCTGTTTTCCGCGCGCGGCTGACGGGGCGAGACACCGGCGGGACGATCAAATCGACCTTCGACTGGGATTCACTTAGTGGACGAGTGCTCCCGACGGAGAGTTCGGCCTCCAACCATCGCTACTACTGCTCCTCCATGGGGGTATTCCACCGGCAACGTCTGGGGCCGTTTTGTCTCGATCGCCCGCCTTCCCAACCTGGAGCCGACCTCGGCCTCCGAGGCCGACGCGAGGCGCCGATCGCGCTCAGCGGACGGCGCGCTTCCTCCGTCGGACCGCGACCACCACGCCGGCCACCGCAATCGCGATCACGACCGCCGTGGCGCCGAAGAACACGGGCGGATCGAGCCCGAAAATCGTAACCGCGGGAGCGGGCGTCGGAGCGAGTTCGATGTCGATGTCGACCGCGCTGTGGAACGTGAACGTGATGTAGATGTAGTAATTGGTCGCGTCACTCGTCACGGTCACCGCCGGACTGCTGATTTGGGTGCGGTTCACGAAGACGTGCAGCTCGTTGATGTTGGGAATCGCGGCCTTGGGGACGGTCACGTTCGCGTAGCCTTGGGTCCCCGCCGGCCCGGTCGCGGTGAAATGAATCGTGTTGCCCGCGAACTTCACGTTCGAGAGCGCCGCACTGCTCTGGACGGAGCACGACAAGTCGTGCCCGCAGCTGACGGTGGACACGAACGGCGGATTCACAATCAGATCGACCGTCGCCGTCGCACTCTTGCCGACCGCGTCCGTCACTGTGACGGTGACGGTGAAGGTCCCCGTCGCCGTCGGCGTGCACGTCAGCGAGGAGACGTTCGCCGACGAGCATCCGGAGGACAGACCCGCATAGGCGTAGGTCAGCGGTCCGGTCCCGCCCCTCGCGGTCACCGTTAGAGTCACACTGGATCCGAGGGTAATCGGGGACGAGGAAACGGAAAACGAGCTGATCGTCGGCCCGCTCGGCACGACCGCGAACGTGATGGTTTGCGTTACGTCATATCCGCTCACCGTAATCGTCCCGGAGGGAGGGCTGGCCGTGTACCCAGTCACCGCGTCCACCGAATATGGGTATGCTCCGTTCGCGTCCGAGAATGTGATCGACGAACCGGTCGAACTCTTGGTCGTCCCGGCTAGGGTGACGGACCAAGAAGTGCCCGAGGGCAGGCCCGTCTCCGTGAACGTGACCGAGTACGTCACCTGCGTGAACGCGATCGACTGGCTCACCGCCGCGCCGTTCACTGTGATCGTCCCGGAGGCCGGCGAGGCCGCGTAGCCGGTGACCGGTCCCACGGCGTACGAGTACGTCCCGTCCGCTTCGGAGAAGATGATCGTACTAGTCGTTGACGTACGGGTCGTCCCGCCGAGGGCAACGGACCACGAGGTGCCCGTCGGGAGCCCGGTCTCAGTAAAACTCACATCGTACGTCGGCGGAGGCACAGCGGTGAACGTGATCGACACACTCGCGCCCCCTCCATTCACCGTAACGGATCCTGACGAAGGCGAGGCCGTGTAGCCGGCCACCGGTTCCACGGTATACGCGTACGTCCCGTTCGCCTCCGAGAACGTGATCGTGGTCGTTGTCGAAGTGTGCGCGGTCCCGCCTAGGGTGACGGACCACGAGGTGCCCGTCGGGAGCCCGGTCTCAGTAAGGCTCACGAGATACGTCGGCGGAGGCGGAGCCGCGCCGCCGGGCGAGATAATCGAGATGGTCCCTTGGAAGAGATTACTCACGTAAGTGTAGCCATCGACGACATCGTACGTGGCTCCTAAGGGGCTGGAGCCAACAGGGATGCTCGCCACCACGGCGTTTGTCACATCCGAGATCACGGTCACATTGTTGGAACCCGCGTTCGTGACGAACACTTCTCCCATCCGGCTGTCGTAGGCGACCCCTGCGGGAATGCTCCCCGCCGAGACGGTCGCCACGACGGTGTTCGTCGCGTCGGAAATCACGCTGACGTTGTTCGAACCCGTGTTCGGGACGAACACCTCGCCCTTTCCGCCATCATAAGCCACGCCGGCTGCCACTGCGCCCGGGCCGAGACCTACCCTGATACTTGCGACGACGGTGTTCGTTGCATCTGAAATTACACTCACGTTGTTGGACCCCGCGTTCAGAACGAACACTTCGCCCTTTCCGCCGTCATATGCGACGCCCTCGGGACTGGTCCCGACCGGGATGTTCGCCACCACGGCGTTCGTCACATCCGAGATCACGGTCACATTGTTGGAAAACGCATTCGCAACGAACATTTCTCCCTTCCCGCTGTCGTAAGCCACTCCGATTGGACCATGACCGACCGGGATGCTCGCGATGACCAGGTTCGTCGCGTCCGAGATGACGCTCACGTTGTTGGATAGGTAGTTTGCGACAAACACCGTCCCCTTCCCGGCATCGTATGCCACCCCCCCTGGAAAAGAACCGACTCCCATGCTCGCGACGACCGTGTTCGTCACATCTGAGATCACGGTCACGTTCCCCGTCAGGCCTGCGTTTACGAAGGACGCCAGTTTCGCGACGAACACCTCTCCCTTGCCGCTGTCGTAGGCCATCAGCGCGGGAAACGCCGCTAACTCAACGGTCGCCACGACCGTGTTCGTTGTGTCTGAGACTACATTTACAGTGATCGAACCTGCGTTCGGGACGAACACCTCTCCCTTGCCGCTGTCGTAGGCCACCCCCCGCGGATCGGAACCCACCGGGACGCTCGCCACGACGGCGTTCGTCGCGTCGGAGATAACGGTCACGTTGCCCGATGCCCGGTTCGCGACGAATACTTCCCCCTTCGCGCTGTCGTAGGCCACTCCGAACGGCGAGGAACCCACCGGGATGCTGGCCACGACGGCATTCGTTGTGTCCGAGATGACGCTGACGTTGCCCGATCCCTGGTTCGCGACGAACACCTCTCCTCTCCCGCCGTCGTAACCCACTCCGAATGGATTGTAACCCATCGGGATGTTCGCGACGACGGCGTTCGTCGCATCGGAGATGACGGTCACGTTGTTCGATCCGGCATTCGTGACAAAGACCTCGCCCTTGCCGCTGTCGAAGGCGACCCCCTGCGGATAGAAACCCACCGGGATGTTCGCGACGACGGCGTTCGTCGCATCGGAGATGACGGTCACGTTGTTCGAATTCTGATTCGTCACGAACACCTCTCCTTTCCCGCCGTCGTAGGCCACCCCGTACGGAATGGATCCTACAGTGACGCTCGCCACGACGGCGTTCGTCGCATCGGAGATGACGGTCACGGTGCCCGATCCCTGGTTCGCGACGAATACTTCCCCCTTCGCGCTGTCGTAGGCCACTCCGAACGGCGAGGAACCCACCGGGATGCTGGCCACGACGGCATTCGTTGTGTCCGAGATGACGCTGACGGCGTTCGATCCCTTGTCCGTGACGAACACCTCGCCCTTCCCGCTGTCGTACGCGACAGCCGTCGGTTCAAAACCGTTCGCCGCCAGGAAATTCCCCGGAACGAGCGTATTGTTGACGAGGACGAGCGTGTATATGACGAACGGGCCGGTCGACGCGGCGAGCACCGTCAAGGACAGGCTCGTCGAGTGAGCCGCCCCACCTCCAGTCGCGTCAATCGACACGGTTCTCGTGCCGACGGTTGCGGTCGAAGTCGCAGAGAACGATACGGTCGCTGTGCAGATGGGATCACAAGGGTTGTTTTTGAAGGTCGCTGTCACACCGCTGGGCAGTCCCGATGCGGAGAAGGTCACCGGGCCCGTCGTGCCGGAGACAAGCGTTGCGTTGATCGACGAGGACGGACTCGTTGAGCCTTGGACCACGGTCAGAGCGCCCGGCGACGGCGCGGCGAGACTGAAGTCGAAGGCCGGCGGGGCGGCCGTCGTCCAAAGGACGGCGTGAGTAGCCCTCGAGGCCGTGTCGCTGGAGCCGACGATCTGTCCTAGATCGTTGATGCTCAAGGCCAAGCTGATCGTCCCGTTGGGAAGTGTGCCGAGATCCGTCATCGTGCCGTTTTGCCAGAGGACGGCGTGGCCCACGGCCCCCGAGGTTGTGAAGCTGACCCCGACGATCTGCCCCAAGTCGTTGACGCCGGTCGCCTCACTGAAAGCCCCGAGGTCCGTCATCGTACCGTTCTGCCAGAGGAAGGCATGGAAGACGAAAGGTGTGGTGGACTCATTGAGGCTGACCCCGACGATCTGCCCCAAGTCGTTGACGCCGGAGGCCGAGCTCACTGTCCCGCCAGGGAGGGTCCCGAGATCCGTCATCGTGCCGTTCTGCCAGAGGAAGGCGCGGTAGGACCCCGAGCTCGTGTTGCTCTCGCCGACGACCTGTCCCCGGTCGTTGATATCGTTGGCCAGGCTGAAGGTGCCGCCCAACGTCCCGAGGTCCGCCATCGTGCCGTTCTGCCAGAGGAAGGCGTGAGCGGCGAAGGAGGCAGTTAAACTGACACCGGCGACCTGCCCCGGGTCGTTGATCGCCGTCGCCGCGCTCTCGTAGTTGCCTCCCAAATTCCCGAGGTCCGTCGTCGTGCCGTTTTGCCAGAGGAAGGCGTCGATGGGAAAGATCCCTGACGTGGTGTTGCTGGCGCCGACGATCCCCCCCGCGTCGTTGATGCTTCTGGCCTCGCTGAAGGTGCCGCCCAAGGTCCCGAGGTCCGCCATCGTGCCGTTCTCCCAGAGGAAGGCGTGCTGGAATCCCGAGGACGTGCTGCTCTGACCGACGACCTGTCCAAGGCCGTTGATACCGGAGGCCGCGCTGAAGCTGCCGCCTAGAGTCCCCAAGTCGGTTATCGTCAGGCCGGCAGACAGCGGCTGCCTGAATGCAGGTTCGGAGGACGACGGCAACACCCCCACCGCACCGATTCCACTATCATACGCAGTCCCAGCTGGACCCAACTCGTTCCACGCCAAGACACCTCCCGGAGTGCGGGTCATGCTAGAGAGTGCTGCCGGGTCGGCGGCGTAGGGCCAGGACGAGTCCAATTCTACCTTCCCTGGCACCCGGTTGTTGATACGGGACGAAGTGCCCATTCCGATCCGAGAGACGGCGACCCGAGGAGACGGACCCGTCACGGCGACCGCCGCCGCCAACGTACCGATTACGATCAGTCCCACTCCGACGAACGCCAGCAGCCGCCTCACGGGCATCGCCCCTGAACCCCCCGAATCGAGAACGGAAAGAGAAGCCCGCATGGGTCCGCGTAGCGATAAAGCTATCATCCCGCAACAATCGACTACGGGGAATTCCAAGGCGGAATCGGGTGTGTGTAGTTTCGATGGCGGTCTCGAGAGGCCTACGCCGGAGGGTAATGCTCCCGACGGAGAGTTCGGCTCCCGACCCTCGCTACCCACCGGTCCTCCATGGGGGTATTCCACTGGCAAGGCTCGGCCCTACGGCTTGGCCTTGGCGCGCGCCCTCCTGGTCCTGTGCATAGAGGTCCACGTGAAGTCGATACGGCTCCAAGTGTCCTCGGAAGTCAGGTTCGGGGAGAGGTTGGGACCTCGCCCATCCGGATCCTTCGGCCTTCACGGAGTCTTGACTGTCCGCGAATGACGGCCGGTGAGTCGGACGTCACCAGCATGAGTGCGGGCTGTAATGGCTCCGGTGAGGAGGGGGCCCGAACCCGTCCCTAACTAGGTGGTAGCATCAGCGAGCCATGACTCGTGAATGTCCACGATAACCTTCTCGTTAGAGTGGCTGTCTGGGGCTTGGGTGCTGCCGAAGAGCACGCTGTAGAGAGGACCCCAGTCCTCCGAGTGATCGTGGGAGTAGTCGGGCACGGCACCGTGCACCCTGAATACGACACCCAACCTTCCTCTGACATAATCCGGTACACGCCGGTTCGGGCCCAGGTTCTCGGTCTTTACACGAACTCTCTGGCTGACAACGAACCCACCCATAGGCACGACCTCACATTATTTCGATTGGACAATGGCGGCCTTGAGGGGATCCCCGACACCGATTAGGCTCTCCTGGGTTACAAGACTCGCGAGCATCTCCTCGTTCATCCCCTCGGTTCTCTCGGGCCTCCTCGGGAGGACCATGTACCGGATGTCCGAAGTGCTATCGTACACATGGAGTTCCACGTTCGCCGGTACCGTGAGCTTGAACATCTCTTCTAGCGTCTTCGTGGGGCTCGTTATGATTTCCTGCTTGTAGCTGTCGTGCTTGTACCACCACGGAGGATTTCCGAGAAGCTCGTATGGGTAGCATGAACAGAGGGTACATACAATGACGTTACGAACGAACTCGGTGTTTTCCAGCACCACGAGTTTTGGCGTTCTGTTCAGCGCAAAGCCAAGCTCCCTGAGGGTCGTCTTAGCATCGTTTACCAGCCTCGACCTGAATTCTGCGTCGAGCCACGCTTTCGCAACGATTCTTGCCCCGTTCTCGTACCGTGGAGGATTCGTAGCAGCCAGCATTTCATCCACCTTCTCAAGCGTGACGAGCCCCTTTTTCGTCAGGGCAATCAGTAGCGCCTGAAGGAGCAACATGTTTCCCGTCAGCATCTCCTCCAGCTCTGAAGTGCGATCAGTTGTTCCGTCGCTTAACTCCCGGTGCTCTAGCTTGGCCTCCTTATCGTAGACACCGGCCTCCTGTCGACTCTCCTCAACGAGGACCAAGCTCCCAATGATCGACGTTGCGACTTCGGTTCCGCGGATGAACTTTCCGAGCCCGATTTCAAGGGCTGCCACTCGGTCTTCGAGGTCCCCGCCGGACTTCAGCTCCTCTATTCGGGAGTGAGCCACCGTTGAGGCCTGGATGAGGTCAGAGAATGCAATCGTCCCCTTCCTTATCAGCCGAATCACGCGCGGCTCCAGCCGCTTCGTCCTCCAGTACTCCATATCTTCCTCTACGGACCGGATGTGAGCGGCGATGTCTTCTCTGTGCATCAAAGCGAATCTTAGCGACAGCCGCTTCCGCCGATAATAATCTTGCTCTCATGGCTTTGGAAATGTCCACACGTTCTCTCACGCGAACGCCCATCGCTGCGCGAACCCGCTGAACATCAACGGCCTAAGCCCCCAGGGAACTCGTGCCGACCGCAGGACCCGCTCATCAGGAGCACGCAAAATGCCCAGACGAACCCGCACCAAAATTCCAAGTCGACTCCGCGACCATCGAGGGGAAGCGATTCTGGTCGTCGGAGTGTCGAGGGAAGACAACCCGGCCTCTTCGGGCTTCGCACGCGTGCATACGATCGCAAGCCCCACCTCCGATTACATGTTGTGTAGGATGGAGAGGCCGCTTGCAACGAGCGCTCAGGGTGTAATCGCACCTCTTCGCGTCCCTCCTCGGCGCCGTGAATTCGGTGCCGCAATTCGGCACCCTCCGAGTGGCGTCTCACGGAGAGGAGTGCGTACAAGCAAGGTCGGATTCAAAGTGCCAATCGGAGAGGAGAAAAATCGGAGGAGGGCGCGTCGCAGCGCCCTCGTGCTTCCTGGGCGCCCAGCTCCTAACTGCTCGTGCAGCTCACATGCGATCCCGGGACTGCGCCGTCCGAGGTCGGCGAGCTGAACGTGCAGCTGACCGTGAGGACTACAGTCCCCGGCGGCTGCTCCACAGAAATCGTGGCGCTCGTGAAGGCCATGTCCGTGATGTCTTCGATCCAGTTCGAGTTCGGGCACTCAGGCGCCTTCGGAACGGGCGTGACCGGCGGGTTCGTTACGACGGCAAACGGAGTGTTCCCGTTCTTGATCTCGGACGCCGGGATTGCTTCGCTGCCCGTCACCGTGATCGGCGCTGGGTTGTGTCCCGCGGGCTGGTGGGTGTCGCTGCCCGGGTTCGTACACGTCGCCGTCGGGTTCCCCACGGCCGTGAGCGAGACGAGCACGTCGCCAAATCCGAGACCGGCAAGCTCCCCGCTCGAGCTCAGAGTTAGGCCGCCGTCGAAAAATGCCGGCTTGGCGTGGCTCCCTCCCTTAAGATGGACGTTCGACGCGAGTGCAGGCGAAGTCGCGAGTAAGACCATCACCAGCGCAGACACGACTGCAATTCCGACCGCTCTTCTTTTCATGTTATGTCCCCCCACGATTCGTGGTGTCGGGGGTGATAGCCTGTAAATCATTGAGCCTCGTGGAACAGCTTTTGACGGAGGCTGTCCACCAAGATTCCAATCGATGCTCTGCCCGGCGCGTCGGAACCTATTGGCGCCGCATCCCGACGAGGACGTCGTGTAGCGCGTCCTTCAGCCGTGCGAAGTAGGTCGCCCTCTCCTCAAGACACGAGGCTCGAGGGCCGCCGGGTCCCACGAACGCCGCTCAGCCCAAGGACGGTCGCAGGGACCGTCACCGCCGTGATGACGAGGATGAACTCGAGGCCCCCGAGGATCGGCGCGCCCCGTTGGGCGAACGACGCGCTGACGGCGAGGTAGTAGGGAACGACCGCCTCGTTCGCAAGGAGTCCCGCCCACACGCCCCACGCCTGGGCCCGACGTACGGCGAACCAGGCGACTCCGAGTTGGAGGATGGCGAAGGCCATCATGAACGCGCACATCGTGTACATGAATATGACGAGGTACGCGCCCATGGCGGGGTCGGCGGCGTTCACGGCGGTCAGCGATCGGCCGAGAAAGGCGGCGTCTGCATCGTTGCTGAGGACTAAACCCCCACTAGCATCCGGGCCGAGGAAATGGAGGAGGATAGGCGTCGAGACCGCGGAGGCGAAGTTTATCGCCCCGCCAACCAAGAAGAGGGCGGTAGCAACTCCGATGCGGCTTCGCCAACGAACGGCGGGCTTCCTCTCGGCTCGTCTCCTCTCGTTCTCCTGCGAAGCGCTCTCGGACGAATCGTTCGAAGATGACATGGCGGGCGCCAGGGAGATGTCCGAATAAACCCCTATCGGCAGTGGGAACGGGGGTGTAGGGTGTGGAATGTAGAAGAAACGGGAACGTCTCCGATCGCCGAACCCGCGGGACTGAACCCTGTGGGTTGCCGAGCCCCGGGCTTGACTGACTTTGAGGCTACCGTCCGGACTATCGAATGGGCCTTTCCGAGCGTCTACAAATGAGTCAGGGCACGCGGTGTTCCAAAACGGAACCGAGCGTGACTGTCTGCCTATCTGACCATTGGTTAGGGCCTCGTCTATGTTGGCCACCGTAGCGAACCTGCGTGGGAATGCTCCCGACGGGAAGTGGCCTCACGTGGGGTTACTTCCAGCTCTTCCTATCAAGATGAACCTAACGCTCCTGCTCCCGTGGGCGGCTGGATCGACTCGGATTCTGGGATTGCCCTGGATGTAAACGTTACAAATATGTTGCGTTCGCAGATTGTGGTGGTGTTGGGACGTAGCCTGTCTGCAAGAGTGGTGATCCCGTGACAGACGTCCCTTGGTGGGTGCTGGCCGGACCCTATGCGGGGTTGGCCGGGTCCATCCTCGGGCTGGCTTTGTGGTTCTTCCGTTTGAGACACTCGCTAGCTGAAAAGGGTTGGAAGCACACCTCCAGAGTGTGGGTACTTTTCCCGATTTTTATTCTGACTGACTCAGTGCGTCGCTTGCTGATAGAACTTCAAGTCATCCAAATCGTAGATCGGACCGAAACTGCGCTGCAATACACCTTTGCCGCACTGGGTTGGATTATCCTGGCGATCATGGTTGCAGGAATGATGCTCGATGCATGGAGAAGGACGCGCCAATCAACTTGATGTCGCTGCCCTCGATGGCCTCGGAGCGTGAGTGAGTTCTTCCATAACGACTTCCGGAGTTCCGCGGGGCTAGGGGTTCCGCCTCATGTTAGATGAACCTACACGTAGTCCGGCTTCGCTCATCAAACGCGTCGATTCTCTCTGCTATTCTGAATACACTGCAATCATCCAATTCCTGACGTCAAACCCGCTCTTGGTGAGGAGCACTCTTGACGCGGCGTTATCAACGTTCAGCGTTGCCAGCATAGGCTGGATGTCGTGCTGTCTTGCGTAGGATTTGACGGCAGATAGAAGTGAGAGACCAACGCCCTGGTGCCTGTGTTCCCTGCCAACGGCTATGTATTCCAGCCAAAGTGTTCGTGGCGCCGAACCCACCCAGTCTAGTGGCTGAACTAGGATGAAGCCGACAACTCGTCTGCCAATCAGAGCGACAAAACTGCAGCCCTGCTTTGCATAGAACTCAAGCTCCTTCAACGGAAGGGCGCGGCTTATTGTGGCCCGTTCTCGGTCGAACTCCCGCTGCCTGCCCGAAGTCTGCAACTCGTCGAGATATTCCTTCACAACTCCCCGGTAGATGCCGTCCACCGACCTGTAGTGGATCGTCTTGAGGGGCTTGATCTGGAGCTTCTGTTTCAACTTGGTCTGGGGCATGAATACCATTTCCTGGCAGGTTTATTAATGCTTGCGAACGCGCGGTCCGCCTTCGCTCGTTCTGCCTTTCGGTCTGCCTGTATCCACCGTCAGCGTCGCCTTGGACCAGTGGTTCCTAGTCGAAGCGTTCCAACCGTGAGGCTGTCCGCTCTTACGCCCTGCTTTCGTCTATGGGGGCTTGGCGGGTTCTCTAGCCCGGACTACTTTCGGGTTTCCACCTGGATGCGGGGATGCAGTTGGTGCACTCCATTGCTCCCGACGGGATTTGAACCCGTGTCAGAAGCTCGAGAGGCTTCTATCCTTGGCCACTAGACTACGGGAGCGCGGGGACGCGCTAACGGTGGAACCCGCATAAAGGTTCCGCGGCTCCGCCTTCGAGCAGCTCGATGGGAATGCTCGCGGTAGGCTCAAGTCGGACGCCTCCATCGTGGGGCCAGGTGTCGAGCGTGACGTCTGCGGATCGCGCTCCCATCCTTTGGCTCGGATCTGCAGTCGCATGCTCGGGCCTTGGGATGGCCGTGCACACGGTGCGGGAATTTGGCATCCCGGGGGTGTTCGCCTGGGAGACGGGTCTGGCTCCTGTCATCTTCGTCCAGGTCGCGATCTTCGTCCTCTGGTGGCACGCGCGATCCGCGCGGCCGACCCTCGGCCTTGTGCTCGCTGCGACGGGACTCTTCCTACTCGTCGGCGGTGCGATCCTTTCCATCCTTCCGCTTCCGTTCCTGCCGTTCGCGCCGGCCCAGACCGTCAATCACTATCTCTCCCACGTCATCCTCGGCATCACGCAGATTCCGATCGTCGTCATCCCGTTGAAGCTTCGCAGACTGGAGGGGCTTGTCGATCGCTCGAAAGGACGAGAACCGACACAAGGGTGATGGACCGTCACCGTCCTTGATGGTGCGCCACACGATTCAGGTCGGCGCCTGAGGCCCGGTAATACGCACGCCGCCGCGGGCTGCAGAAGCTTTTTCCCGGAGCCGCTCCCTTTCCGAGACCGAGGGAATCTTGAAGGCGGCGCTCGCCCAGCTCGATGCGACGGTCGGCGACAAGGCGAAGAACCTGAAGAAGCTCGAGAGGGCCGTCACCGGCGCAAAGGCAGACCTCTTCCTGGCGGGGGAGTTGTTCCTCACGGGATACATGGCGCGCGACGCGTTCGCGCAGCTCGCCGAGCCGCTCGACGGGCCGTCGGTCCAAGCCGTGCAGGCGATCGCCGCGGAACATGGAACCCACGTTCTTTTCGGGATGCCGGAACGAGAAGCCGGCACCCAGCGTCTGTTCAACGCCGCCGTCCTCGTCGCGCCGGACGGCAAAGTCGCCGCGTATCGGAAGGTATACCCCGCGAACTTCGGACCCTTCGAAGAAGGGCTCTACTTCGCGCGCGGGGAGGACCTCACCATCGTCGACACGAAGATTGGGCGCATCGCCCTGCTAATCTGTTACGACTCCTTTTTCCCCGAACTCGCGAAGGCGTATGCGATCGAAGGCGCGCAGTTGCTCGCGATCATCAGCGCTTCGCCCGCAACATCGAAGCCGTTCTTCGACAAGATCCTCCCGGCCCGCGCGATCGAGAACGCGATGCCGCTCGTGTACGCGAACCTAGTCGGGACCGAACTGAACATCGTTTTCCAGGGCGGCACGCAGGCCATCGGACCTCGCGGCGAGAACCTGGGCCGGGCCGAGGACTTCGTCGAGTCAACGATTACCGCCGACTTGGACTTGCGAGATGTCCCGATCGCTCGGGCGTTCCGGCCGACCCTCCGCGACACGAGGAAGGAGTTCTGGGAACCGGTTGCGCCGACGATCCCGGTGCGCCGGGCTTGAGCCGCGACGGTCGCGGCGGTCAGGAACGACTTCGCGGTGGATTCTCGGGGTTCGCGGCGGCCCATTCCGTGAGGACGTTCGGCAGTGCCGTCCTTGTTTCGATCCCTTGCCGCGCACACCAGGCCGCCAAACTTGGAAGGACCTGCGGCTCGACGACGAGGCGGTAGACGCAGACCGCGCCGAACACGGCCGGAAACAGACGGACCGCCCAAATGCCAAGGAGTAATAACGCCGATTCGTAGGAAAACACGGACGTGTGCAGGAGCGTCACGAACCCGGCAAGGATCGCGACGGCGCCGACAGGCCCGAGCGTCCTCTCGAACCATTCTGCAGGTCGCACGACTTCTCCGCGGGCGGGATTGATGAGCCGCAGTTCAAGGGCATCGAGGAGCCATGCACCCGGGAGGAGTGAGGTCACGAGCCCCGCGAGGAGGAGAATCGGGAACGCGACGAAGCCTGCGACAAGGGCAGCGGTCAGTTGACGCGCGTCGGTCGCCTGGAGGAACACGGTCTCCGCCATCACGAGGACATCGATCGCGAACGGGCCGATCGACATTAGGAGGGTGTCCCGCGCGCGGATTGGCTCCGCGCCGGGCAAACGCACGTAGACGGCCCCTCTGCCGAAGATCTTTCGATGGACTTCGTAGGCGCCTCGGGCCAGCGCCCTCGAGAACGCCGGGACGAGCCACAGGGCGATCGGAACCAGCGCAATGGCGAGGAAATACGCGGGCGTCTCCCGGATCCCTACGCGGCGGACGAAGAACGGCAGAACCCCGTAGTGGAGGAATAGGGCGACCGCGAGGACGACGACGAATCCGAGAATGTGCCTGCGTGCGGCGCGGTCCACGGCCGGCCACCAAAGCCGGGACCCCATTTGGTCCTTGCGGGAAAGTCGCTACGTGCGTTCGGAACGCCGAAGGTGGTCTTCGATCGTTCGGGCGAGCACCTCTCCCATCGCACGATAGCCGGCGACATCCGGATGCAGGCCATCCGGGCTGCCCCGCAGGCGGTTCGAATCGGCGGGATCCGCGACGGCGGCATGGGTGTCGCAGAACAGGATTCCAAGGACCTTCGTCAGGTTCTCGATCCACGCGTTGAGGGTGAGGATGTCCCCGGACGCGCTCACGGTCGCGGAATTGTACGGAAGGACCGTGGCCGCAACCGGCACGACCCCGGCATCCAGGATGTCGGCGTACATGGCGGCCAGATGACGTTCGACCGTCTCGGGCCGTTGGCCGGCAAAGATGTCGTTCACTCCCGCGAGGACGATCACATAGGCGGGACGCGCCCCGAGCGCATCCCGAAGCAACCGGGCTCGAACCTCCTCCGCGGTCTCGCCATTCACCCCGCGATTCAACACGATCCAATCGGGGTGGGACCGCATCATCCAAAACGCGTACTGGCTCTCCGGATTCCCTTCCCCGTTGGGAGGAGCCTCGAGCGGCGAGCGGAATCCGGGAGTTCCCGCGGTCGTCGAGTCGCCGAGGCCGACGATCGTGACTCGGGAAAGCGGCATCGGGAGGGAATCGGGAGCCGGCTTAACATGTTAACCAACACGGGCTTGGGTTCGATCGGAGACCGGGTCGACGGGGTTCCCGCAAGAGCTATTTAGCCTCCGTCCGACTTAGCGGAACCGTCGGAGTTCGAGCCTTCGACTCGGATCGACACGAGGAGGGTTGCTCGCGGCGCGAGGCACGCTGAATCCGGACCGAATCCGGCGGAGATGCGTTCTCCTCCTGGCGGTTGGTGCACTCGTCCTCCTCGCTGCCGAGGCCTCGGTCTGGCATGCTTCGGCCCAAGAGAAGGTCTACCATCTCGCGGCCAACGCGATCTCCCTGGACGTTGCCACGAATGGAGCCCTGCGGATCGAGGAACACCTCACCTTCAGTTTCGACCTCGGGACGTTCTCGTTCGCGTATCGCGACATCCCGTGGCGGGGGTTCGACGACCTGGTGGACATCTCGGTCCTCGACGGAGCGCAGGTGCCGCTGAACTACACCGTTTCGTTCGCACCGCAGGCGACGGGGGATTGGCACATTCGATGGACCTTCCCTCTCGTGACCGCACCCGCAATCCGGACCTTCATCGTCCGGTACACGGTCACGAATGCGCTCCTCCAGCCCGCGAGCGCTCTGAACCGACTCGACTGGCAGGCGGTCGGCACCGGATGGAGCGTGTTCACGGACAACCTCACGGTGGACGTCGTCCTGCCGGCCGGCATCGACACGGCGCAGCTCGCGTACTCCCCGAACCCCGTCCGAATCTCGCAATCCGGGGGCCGGACGGACCTCACGTTCGGCGACACGAACCTGGCTCCCTTCACCTCGTATCGGGTCATCGTCGACTTCCCGAAGGTCCTCGATGTCCGCTTTGGGATCGCGAGGATCTCGCGGGAATCCCCGGTGGCGACCGCGACCTTCACGTTCCTCGGCGTTGTGGCCGCCATGATCGGCCTCTGGGCCCTCCGGGGTCGCGAGCCCAAGAGCCGCCACCCACCCGGGGACGCACCAATCCTGACGCCGCCCTCCGGACTCGAGCCCGAGGAGGTCGGATTCCTCCTGCGGCAGCAGGTCGATGCCCCGGTCCTGCTAGCGACGCTGCTGAATCTCGCGAAGAAAGGGTATGTCGTCCTCCAGGGACCCGCCGACGCGGGCGGTCACGTGCTGGAAGAAAAACAGATCGAACTCACCGACAAAGCACGCTCGGTGGTCGCCGAGCCGGAAGGATGGAGCACGGAGCCACCTGCGTACCAGCGGACGCTCCTCCAAGCCATGGGCTCGCACCGAAATCGGATCGAGGCGATTCGATCGTCCGCAAAGATGCTCACCCGATCGATCGGGGACCGCCTCGCCGCAGGCGGCCTCCTGGCGGGGAGCCCCGCCCGGGTCCGACGCCGCTACGGCATCGCAACAATCGTGATTGGCATCGTCGCGCCGGTGCTCGTGGTCCTCGGGTATGTCGTGGCGGCGTTGTACAGCTACGTCGCGGTGAACGTGGGCCTGTTCATCGGGTCGTTCGCCATTGTGGGGATCGGCTACTACATGCCTCGCGCGACAGAGAAGGGAGCGGAGGAGAAAGCGCGCTGGGAAGGGTTCCTCGATCAGCTGCGCGATCGAATCGAGTCCCTCGCGGGATCGAGCCCGGAGGAGAGCGTCCGGCTCCTCGACGAAAACATGGCCCTGGTCCCCCTCATCTCGAATCTCGAGATGTCCAGCTGGCTGAAGTCTCTCGCGAACCGAATTCCCGCGGTGCCGTACCGGCCGAACTGGTACCATCCGATTGGCGGCATTTGGTATGTTCCTTCTCAAAGCCCAGGTGAGACGTTCCCGGATGTTGGTGGGGAGCTCGCACGCGACTTCGGGACGTTCGCGAACTCGTTCGCGACGACCCTCGGCCACTTCCAAACGTACATGGCGCCGTCGGGCGGCGGGGCGGGTGGCGGAGGCGGTGGGGGAGGAGGTGGGGGCGGTGGCGGAGGAGGGGGCGGTGGCGGCGGGGCCGGCTGAGCGTGCCACCCTTCCTGCCGTTGAGCCTTTAATCCGACGCGTCCCTCCAGGGATTCGATGGTCCGCGCCGTGAAGCCCACCCGCAAGCGAGACGGCCGGCTCGGCCCGCCGCAAGGCTATCCGAAGGACCCGGAGAAGTACGGCGATCCGGCGAATTGGAAATATCC
>Ga0209377_1000389_pt1 | contig 28732 bp, 26 predicted proteins | sample GraSoiAngelo_141_FD_185898 | JGI IMG/M metagenome (GOLD analysis project Ga0209377, IMG submission 185898) | Grasslands soil microbial communities from the Angelo Coastal Reserve, California, USA - 14_0929_12_40cm (SPAdes) (version 2) | ecosystem: Environmental > Terrestrial > Soil > Grasslands ...
GCGGCGATGCTGGACACATTCTTTTGTCCGCGCATGTAGCGGAAGATTTAGCCCAGTACCGGCAATGGCAGCCGTACTTGCACGATCTGGGCGAGTGCGAGGTGAAGCACGGGCTACGGTTGCACTTATTTAATCTCTACAAAGATGATCTCGGCAATCCGCAGGTCCCTGAGAAACTCAAGCGACGAAGAAGATGGAAACAGGAATCTGCTGCGGCTCGTCCGGTTAGTGCTCTGCGTTGGCCCAAGTTAGTGCTTACGGCTGCTCTGCTCGCGTCGACAATCGCCCTGGTTATTAGTTCATTGATCTTTTTCCATCGAGCAACAGCGCCGAAGATCACACCCGCCGGTCCCGAGGCAACCGTTAGTCACGTGGCAGCTCCTATTCCCGAAAAAAGCATCGCTGTTCTACCTTTCGAAAACCTGAGCGATGAAAAAGAGAACGCTTACTTCGCAGACGGCGTTCAGGATGAAATTCTTACGAACCTTGCCAGGGTCGCTGATCTTAAAGTAATCAGCCGGACATCGACAATGCAGTACAAAGTTGGTGCAGAGCGTAATCTGCGCGAGATCGCCCAGCAGCTCGGCGTCGCGCATGTGCTGGAAGGAAGTGTGCAGCGGGCGGGTGGTCGTGTCCGAGTCAGCGCGCAATTGATTGATGCCAGATCGGACACCCATCTTTGGGCGGAACGTTACGATCGCGATCTAGCGGACGTCTTTGCCATTCAGAGCGAGATTGCCAAGAAGATCGCTGACCAACTCCAAGCCAAGATTTCTCCCAGCGAAAAGGCGGCGATCGAGAAGCCGTCCACAACGGATCTCGCAGCATACAACCTCTACTTGCGCGCCCAGGAACTCTTCGCCGACACGTCGGACCCAATCCACGCCAGGGAGAAGCTGCCTCAAGCAGCCCAACTTCTCGATGAAGCTGTCGCACGCGATCCGAACTTCTTACAGGCTTGGTCTCTGCTATCCAGAGTACATGGCGCTGCCTACTTTAGGGGCCACGACCACACCCCTGCCCGTCTCGGTCTGGCTAATGCGGCCGCGCAAGCCGCTCTGCGCCTTCAGCCGGATGCGGGCGAAGCCCACCTCGCCCTGGCCATTTATTACTACAACGGATTCCGCGATTACGGCCGGGCTCGCAGCGAGCTCGTTATCGCCCGGCGCGCACTGCCCAACAACGCTGATGTATTCCGATACACCGGCATGATCGACCGCCGCGAAGGCCATTGGGAGGAGGCAACGCGCAACTTGGAGCGCGCGCTTGAGCTGGACCCGCGCAACTTTTTCACTCTCCAGCAACTCGCTTTGGCTTACGGGTGGCAACGTCGCTATGCCGATGAAGTCCGAACCTACGATCGAGCACTGGCGATCATGCCGGGCGACCCGGCAAGTCGCATAAATCTGGCGCTGGTTGCGTTGGATTGGCGGGCGGACATCAAACCTTTTCAGGCCACGCTAGCCACTTTGGTCGCTGAAAACCCCGGCCTGCCGCTCGATTTAGATGCTCTTCGCCCTGCACTGTGCGAGCGGCCTGCGACCGCCGCAACCCGGGCGCTGACAAACTATCCGCGCGAGGGCGTCGTAAATAATGGAGTCAACAATCCCCGCGCCTATTGGGATGGCGTCATTGCTCGTTGCCAGGGTGATTCAGCCAAAGCGCAAGCCGCGTTTACCGCCGCGCGCAGAGAAGTCGAAAAGACGGTGGAAAGGCAGCCCGACTTCGCTGCCGCTCTCAGCCTGCTAGGCATGATCGACGCCGGCCTCGAGCGAAAAGAACAGGCAATACAGGAAGGCCGGCGCGCCTGCGAATTGCTGCCCGTCTCCAAAGATGCTATCGACGGCGCGGCCTTAGCCATTAATCTGGCGCAAATCTACGCATGGACTGGTGAGAAAGATCGCGCCATCGAACAGATCGCAACTGTGGAGCGCGTTCCGAACACCCTTAGCTATGGCCTTCTCAAGCTCCATCCTTATTGGGATCCTCTGCGCGGCGATCCACGCTTTGAAAAAATTGTCGAGGCGCTCGCCCCAAAATAGACTGTAGCTTTTCACGCGCAGGATAAAACGGCATCGTCCTCATGGCGAGATGCTCTCTGCGCGCGAGTTACTTTGTTTTACTATCGACCACCGGCAACATGCGGCGAAAGTATTAGCCGATTGCGGAAACCGGAAAGCGGATTTGCGAAAATTGTAGTGGCGGCTGTCTCAGCCGCAGAAGGGTAAGGCGCGACCGCCGGACGGGTCGTCGCTTCCATTGCGTTGAAAAATCGCTGTTCCATCCGTGCCCATCTGTGGCTAAATAATGTCTCATGACGCCGTCGCTGCGCGCCGCTGTGATTACCGAATGGCGCGGGCTTCCCGAAAAGAAGGCACGAACAGACCGGTGGCAATCATCGGCCGACCTGCTGCCGAAACTGATGCAGCGCTCGGGGCTCCGCGAGCGCTTGCATGAAACAGAAGTAATCGATGCATGGTCAAAGATCGTCGGCGAATTCATTGCCGCGCACTCGGCGTCGGTGGCATTACGTGACGGAATTCTCTACGTTCGCGTGCTCCAACCAGCGCTTCACTACGAGCTCGAACAAGTTTCAAAGATCGACATCTTGCGAAAACTGAAAAAACGCTTTGGCGGCAAGACGATTCGCGACGTCCGGTTCCGGGTTGGTTGATTTGGAAGAATCTGTGGCACCCAAGAAAAACCCTATACGTAGCATCCTCGTTTTAGAAAGTATCCTGTGTTTACAAGAATGTAGGTTCCTAATCGCTCTTTACGATCGCTATTCGGAGCTAACATCGAGCCGAGATTATAATTGTCAGCCCCTTCTCGATTACTACACGCTTCGAAAGGTAGATAACGAGTCGGCCAGCTGTTTGTATGGTGTAGCATTGCGATGCAAAGAGAAGATCGAGGGATCTCTGAGTACCCCAGAATTATTCGTCGAATCGCTCTTCATCGCGTGTCTGTTACCGGGGGATTCACATATCGCGCATGCGGACAATGAGCGAAGAGAACACGGCCGGTGGGTGCCTAATCACACCCCCCAACGCGACTACACAGGGCTCGCTTATCTGAATGACGACTTCACGGGAGGCGAATTGGTCTTTCCGGATCGTGATGTAGTTATCGCCCCCAAGCCGGGTTTATTGGTTGCCTTTCCCAGTAACCACGAGTTCGCGCATGCAGTCCCAAAGGTTCTGTCTGGCAAACGATACTCTTTGCCAGTCTGGTTTACTGTGAATCCGGCGAAAGCTATGCAAGTTTGATCTTGCTGAAGCAATGGCAAGAAGCCGCATTCTTGTAGCCAACCGGGATTATCCGCAGTATTACGACATTTGCCTTCCAAGCCTACACCCCAACGGGAAGCCGACTTCATCGAGGCCGCATGCCGAAAATATTGTCCCTTTAGGGCTCGCCGGTTGATGGAGCCGGCTTGCGGCAGTGGTCGACTAATCACCCAGTTGGCCGCCCGTGGTTACCAAGTGGTCGGCTTCGATCTGAGCCAGCCAGCGTTGACCTATCTTCGACGCCGGCTTACACGCGCCGACTTCATGCCGAGATATTTGAAGCCGAGATGTCCAATTTTCGGATCGGTCAGCCGGCTGATGCGGCATACTGCGTTGTCAACACGTTTCGGCACCTGCTAACGGAGCAGGCGGCGCGCGGCCACCTGAAGTGTATTGCGCGCAGCCTTCGTCCGGGCGGCACCTATGTCCTCGGCTTGCATCTGTTGCCTTTGGGTGGCGATAAAGAGGACTCCGACTGCTGAACGCAGCGGAGATGCGAAACAAAAGTAACCGTAACGGCCGCTTACTACGCACCGATCGCCGCCGCCGGATTGAGGACGTTCAGCTTTGCCTGATGGCCCGCCGCGGATCGAAAGAATTGCGGCTGCGCACGCGTTTCAGTTGCGTACATACACGCCAAGGCAATTTCGACGGTTGCTCGATTCGGTCCCGTCGCTGGAACTGTGCGACGTCTACGATTTCCGGTACGACATTGCACAACCGTTCGCGTCGAATAATGAAATGGCTTACAGCGTTTTCGTGTTAAGGCGCCGATAGCCATCTTAGCTAAACCTGAAAGGAGGGCTTGACATTAACGTAGAGGATAAGTTACACCTCGTGTATGACACAAAATACACTTCCAAGACCAGATACACAGCACCCGCCACCGCCACCGCCACCGCCACCGGGACCGCCACCGACACCGCCACCGCGTTAGGCATTAGAGATCGCGCCGGGACTGATGGCACTGGCGCCTTGAACTAGTTGTGACCGGTTCGAGATCAAGGTTTTTACCCGTCTCGCGTTGGTGAGCTATAGATCGGAGAAGTTTACTTCGGCGCGGGTGAAGCGACGAGTTTCTGGAAGCGCGGATCATTCCGGAGCGGATCGAACATCGGATCCAATCGGAGTAGCCCAGCAGTGAGCGGTACATTTTGTGTAACCAGCGGACCTGCGTACGGGATCAAGAGTAATTTCTGTAAAGCGGCGACGGCCCGGTCAGCCTCTCCTATCTGGGCCGCCACTCGGGCGAGGATCTCGATAGGAGCGGGACCAGCTATCGCGTCTTTTTCGGTCGAATTCGCGGCCATGGCCCGTTCCGACAGAGCCAAAGCGGCCGCTTTGTCACCAAGGCCCATGTTTGTCAGCGCGAGATCTCCAATCAGGTAGTAATTTTCCGGCTGTTCTTTGAGGAAAGATTCCAGTTCGCTTCGCGCTTGTCGCCAACTTTCCTGCGCTGCGGCATGGTCGCCGGTGGCTTCTTGCGCCCAGCCTAACCAAAAGCGCAGTTCGCCATTGATGTAACCCAATGCCGGATCAGGCCTGGCCAATATTTCCTTTAGCCGCGGAATGATCGGTGCGGGATTACGTTCCAGGATCGCTTGGTAAACTTGTGTTTCCAAGGCGGCATCGTTGTCGGCGTTCGGATGCAGCGGAGCGAGTAGCGCTGCTGCACGCGGCAAGTCGCCCTCGGCTTGTGCAATAGCCGCCTTTTCCGCGAGGGTAGCCACGTCGTCTGGCGTAATATTCAGAACCTGATCAAGCTTTCGCAGCGCTTCGGGGAAACGACGGAGTGCGATATAGGAAAGCGCGTGCTGGCTGAGCAGATTGACGTCGCGTGGGTTGAGCCGCTCGGCTTCGTTGAAGTACAACTCACTCCGGTCCCACTTACCTTGCCTCCGCGTGACCAAGGCCAGCGATTCAGGAATACGGCTGCTATTGGGCAGGAACTGACGTGCTTGCTCAAAGTAATGCTCCGCGGTGTCGAAATCCTTTAGACAAAAGTAGTAGTAATAGCCCTTGGCCAATACGGCCTCGCCGAGATTAGGCTGAAGAGTGAGCGCGGTTTCGGCTGCCTGCCGCGCCTCTTCACGGAGAGCGGCCGTTGGTTGAAGCGTCCGTGTGATGTAGCCGACCGCATCTGTGTATGATAGCAGCGCCCAGCTAAGAGCGAACTTCGTATCCAGCCGCACCGCTTCTCTGAGATATTTCTGTGCACCAAGGGAGTTAGCAGCTGTGGTGCCAGCTTTGAGTGTATAAGCCAAACCACGCAGGTAGGCATCGTAAGCTTCTGGAATGTTTGTCGGTTTGGCGGCGATGACTTGCTCTTCCTGACCGGTAAGTTTCGCCCGCAACTGATCTGCGATTGCTGTTGCCACCTCGCTCTCGACCGAAAAGATGTCGGTCAGTTTGCGATCAAAGGTATCAGCCCAAAGATGGGATTCATTGGCCGCTTTGATCAGCTGCACATTCACGCGCACGGCGTCGCCGCTCTTCTGGACACTCCCTTCCAAAATGTGCGCCACGCCGAGTTGCCTGGCGATCTCGGACAGGTTTTCAGGCGCGCTTTTATAGTGCTGTGTCGAAGTGCGCGAGATCACCTTCAGGTCGGCGATCTTGGATAAGCGCGTCAGAATCTCATCCTGGATACCGTCGGCAAAGTAAGCGTTTGCTTTTTCTTCACTCCGGTTTTCGAAGGGTATGACGGCGATCGATTTTTCTGGAATCGCCGCCGCCAGTGATATCGGTTTGGCCTGCCGCTTTAACACTCCGAAGTACACCCCAGCGAGCGCAAGAGCGGAGATTGCCGCGATGCATCCGACAAGGAGCGCTTTCTTGTTTGGTTTCTTGGCCGCGGCCCTCCTTATTCTTGGCTCCGTTAGCCTGAGCTGGAGTCTTTGTGCAACTTCCGCTGCCGATTGCGGACGCCGCGATGAACCCTTTGCCAGGCAAGCTGCCACCGCGTCTTCCCAGACTTGTGGAACTAACGCCGGCTCAATGTCCAATTCTTTCCGCCGCTCCGTCATCGAAGGAGCAACTCGCTCGCAAATCTGCCGATCGATATTGCCCGAATAGAACGGCGGCTTGCTCGTAAGCAATTCGTAGATAGTCGCACCCAAAGAGTAGATGTCGTCCAGGTGCGTACAGCGCTCGCCATTGAGCTGTTGCGGGCTCATATAAACGAGCGTGCCGCTCCGACCTTGCTCCGCGGTTAACCTGCTCACTGAATCACCGAGACTGCGCGCTATACCGAAGTCTGATATCTTCAGCTCGCCCTGTTGATTCACCATCAGGTTTGCGGGCTTCAGGTCACAGTGGATAATCTTCGCGTGATTGTGCGCGTAATCGAGCGCGTCACAAAGCTGGCTTGTCCAGGTAGCTATCTCGTCCGGCTCAAAAACTTTCCGCTCTTTCTCAGCTCGCAAGTTCGATAGCGTTTCGCCATCAATGTATTCCATCGAAATGCAGCCGGAGCGCTCGTCGTGTACGAAGTCGTGAATCCGAACGATATGCGGATGCGTCAGTTCGAGACAGCGCTTTGTCTCTCGCTTGAGCTGATCAAACACCGCATGATCTTGAATCATCAAGTCGGGAAGAAATTTCAGCGCGACATCGCGCTCCAATTCTTCGTCGCGCGCGAGCCAGACAATCCCCATCCCACCTCGGCCGATGACCTTGACCAGCGTGTAGCGACCAAAGATCTTTTGTCCACTGGCGAACTCACGCGAAGTCGCGCCCGCGACCCCGCCCGCGCGCTCGTTAGTCACATTGAGAAGATATCCACAATTGAGATAGAAATAAAGGTTAAAGCTGGGAGCGGCGGCTCAGCGACGCCTATTCGGATTCGCACTGTTTGGAGGAGGCTGGCCTCGATGGAAGACACTTTGCGTCTACCATGCTTTTTGGTAGAATGCGTCTGCGTGAGCGCACCCCCAGAGGAAGGTGCCTGGCTGGAAGCGGCCGACGGCACACGCCATCCGATCAAAGGCAGTTGCTCGCTCGGACGAACCCCCGCCAACACGATCGTGCTGCAATCGCCGAAAGTACCGCGCGCCGACACGCGCTTATTCATCTGCAAAATATCGGCGAACTTTGGCTGATCGATTTCGGCAGCAGCAAGGGAACTTTTCGGATTGGTTAATCTGCGTTGTTAAACGGGCTTAACGTTCTCTTTTGTGCATACCGACGGTTCATGGCCAACAAACCGAAAATTTTCCAGAATTGTTCCAAAAATTCGCCTAGCAGATTTCCTAAGGGTAGTTATTTCGATGAAACCATTTCCGTGGTTCGTGGCGCTCGTCGGCTATTTTGCTTTACACAGCAAAGCGTCTTTGCTAAAGCTTCGGCACAGTAGCGGGCTAGCTCTATCGAATTCTCAGTTTCAAAGACGACAAAATTGGCATGAAGACACGTTCGGAGCGTAAAAGAGAGGCTCCTCCGACAGAATCACTCCACAGATTAATTGCCTATCAAATATACGAGGATGATTTCGCACCAATACGCCCTGCGCCTCGCGAACGTGGGTGGATGGATCGTGCAAGTCGGAAATTCCCGTATCGGTGCCTTCCGTTAGTCGTGGCGAATCAGTACGGCTGGGAGATTCTGTCTACTCATCACGTCCGTGCCAGGTGGGATGGCACGTCGAAAGCAGAGGGTTTGTACGTCGAAAACCTATGCGGGGACGGTCCCCTACACTGCTACTCTCACTTCGGTGAAGGGGTGCTGACTTTTCAAATTCCATTTCTCTTCAAAACGCCCGATGGCTGGAATCTGATGGTCCGTGGTCCGACAAACAGTCCCAAAGATGGAATCACAGCTTTGGACGGCATTATTGAGACAGACTGGGCTCATTCAACGTTCACAATGAACTGGCGTTTTACGAGAGCTTGCACAGTCGAGTTTGCGGTTGGAGAACCCATTTGCCTGTTCTTTCCGATTCAAAGAGGTGTGCTTGAGAGGTTCCGTGGCGAAATTCGTATGTTGGAAGGCGACCGGGAATTTGAAAATAAATTTCGAGAATGGTCTGCCAGCCGGGATCGGTTTCTCGCGGGCCTCGAAAAGGGAAAGCCGGAGATGGTCGCACAGGGCTGGCAGAAAGATTACATGCAGAATGCCAAAGATAAAAAGCCAGTCGCCCATCCATTCGCAAACGAAAGGTCGTCGACCGAGCGAGAACGGACGGATGGTAATCATGATAATTCCGCAAGCATGTAGTTCCGTTTTTGGACCAGCATGAGCAGTCGTTCTCGTGCTTACTATGTTCGAGCTGCGAAAAGGTTTCGCGAAAGGCGATACCTGTTCGTTAAAGGGATATTGCCACAGACGCTGTTGGACTATTTGAAAGTGTACTATGCCATTCTTATGGCGAACAACAGATTCGGCACCGATCACCAATGTCCGTCATCATTGTCTCTTGGCGGCGATGCGGCGCTAGATGCCGTCTTGGAATGGATTCGACCGGAGGTCGGCAAACTGGTCGGATTTGAGTTGGCGCCAACTTATTCCTACACGCGCCAATACGCGAAGCGTGAGGTGCTGACCCGACACACCGATCGTGCTGCTTGCGAAATCTCCGTAACTGCGGCAATCCAAATTCCGAAAGGAGCCGGACCCTCGGTTGTGCATCTAAAACCTCCTAACTTCGACGAAACCAAGGTTGAAATGTTCGAGGGCGACGGATGCGTGTACGCTGGAACCGAAGTTGAACATTGGAGAGAACGATTTCGTGTTGGCGGATATATTCAGCTGTTTCTGCACTTTATTGCGAAGCACGGCCGTCATTATCCTAAACTGATATTCGACGAACGGGACTGTCTCGGTGCCGGCTACAAGGAACACAAACGAAAAAAAAGATTTGACATTCGATATCAGAATGAGTCAAACGTCTCGCGTAACGCATGGCCAAGGTAAAGCTGGAAGGAACATTCACAGTTAAAGGGCCCCGCGCGCCGAAAGGGGCACGCTCGCCTGCAGGGCTGAAGGGAACATTCGCGGTTAAGGGGCCCCGCGCGCCAACAGGAGCGGGCGCGCCGACGGTAAAGGTGCAGGGAACATTCGCTGCTAAGGGGCCCCGCGCGCCAACACAGCTGCAGGGAAAGTTCACGGTTAAAGGGCCCCGCGCGCCAACAGGAGCGGGCGCGCCGGCAGGGCTGCAGGGAACATTCGTGGTTAAAGGGCCCCGCGCGGCGAAAAGGCCTCGCAGGCCGAAAAGGCCTCGCAGGCTGAAAGGGCCTCGCACAGCGATAGCGCCTCGCACAGCGATGGGGCCTCGCGCAGCGATGGGGCCCCGCGCGCCGACAGGGCCGCGCCCAGCGTAGGCTCCACAAAGTTCGCTTTGCCGAATTAGAAATTGGGCAGCATCACTTCGGCCCGGGCGAGGCGACGAGTTTTTGGAAGCGCGGATCATTCCGGAGCCGATCGAACATCGGATCCAATCGGAGTAGCGCAGCAGTGAGCGGTACGTTTTGTGTAGCCAGCGGACCAGCGTACGGTATCGAGAGTAGTTTCTGTAAAGCGCTAATGGCGCGGTCGGAATCTCCCGTTTGTGCCGCCACTCGGGCTAGAATTTCGATAGGGCTGGGACCAGTCATGGCGTCTTTCTCGATCGGATTTGCAGCCGTGGCCCGCTCCGACAGAGCCAATGCGGCGGCTTTGTCACCAAGGCCCATATTGGTGAGCGCGAGATCTCCAATCAGGTAATAATTTTCCGGCTGTTCTTTGAGGAAAGGTTCCAGTTCGCTGCGTGCCTGGCGCCAACTTTCCTGGGCGGCGGTACGATCGCCGGCGACTTCTTGCGCCCAGCCTAACCAAAAGCGCAGTTCGCCATTGTAAAAACCCAACGCTGGATCAGGGCTAGCCAGTATTTCTTGTAGCCTAGGAACGATTAGCGCAGGGCGGCGCTCCAGAATTGCTTGGTAAAGTTGTACTTCGAAAGCGGAGCGGTGATCGGCCGACGGATGCAAAGGAGCGAGGAGGGCCGACGCACGGCGCAGGTCGCCCTGCGCTTGTGCGATAGCCGCCTTTTCCGCAAGAGTATCCAGGTCGTCTGGCATGATATCGAGAACCTGATCAAGCTTTCGCACCGCTTCGGGGAAACGACGAAGGGCGATATACGAAAGCGCGTGCTGGCTGAGCAGTTTAACATTGCGCGGATCCAGCTGCCCCGCTTCGTTGAAGTACGCCTCGCTCTGCGCCCACTGGCCTCGCCTGCGTGTGACATATGCCAGTGATTCAGCAATCTGGCTGCTATTGGGCAGGAGCTGCCTTGCCTGCTCAAAGTAACGCACTGCGGTGTCGTAATCCTTTAGGCAGGCATAGTGGTAAAAGCCCTTGGCCAATACGGCCTCGCCGAGATGGGGCTGAAGAGTAAGAGCGGTTTCGGCTGCCTGCCGTGCCTCTTCACGGAGGGCAAGCGTTGGTTGAAGAGTCGTTGTGAGGTAGCCGACCGCATCAACGTATGACAGCAGCGCCCAGGCAAGAGCGAAGTTAGGATCCAATCGCACGGCTTCTCTAAGATATTTCTGCGCGCCAAGGGAAGCGGCAGGTGTGTCTAACGCTTTCAGATTATAAGCCAGCCCGCGCAGGTAGGCATCGTAAGCCTCGACATTGTTTGTTGGCCTAGCGGCAATGATTTGCTCCTCCTGGCCGGTGAGTTTCGCTCGCAACTGATCGGCGATGGCTTTGGCTACTTCACTCTCGACCGAAAAGATGTCGGTCAGTTTGCGATCAAAGGTATCAGCCCACAGATGGGAATCATTGGCTGCTTTGATCAACTGCACATTCACGCGGACGGCGTCACCGCTTTTTTGCACGCTGCCTTCCAGGATGTGCGCAACGCCAAGTTGTCTAGCGATCTCGGGCAAGTTCTCCGGCGCGCTTTTGTAATGCTGTGTCGAAGTGCGCGAGATCACCTTCAGATCGGCGATCTTGGATAAGCGCGTCAGAATCTCGTCCTGGATGCCGTCGGCAAAGTAGGCGTTGGCCTTTTCTTCACTCAGGTTTTCAAACGGTAAGACGGCGATCGATTTTTCTGGAATCGCTGCCGCCTGTGATATCGGTTTAGCTTGCCGCTTTAACACTCCAAAGTACACGCCAGCAAGCACGAGAACGGAGAGCGCAGCGATGCCACCGACAAGCAGCGTTTTTCTCCTTAAGCTCTTGGCAGGGGCTATCCTTATTCTTGTTTGCGCTGGGGCGAGTTGCAGCCGTTGCGCAACCTCCGCGGCCGATTGCGGCCGGCGTGACGGATCTTTTGCCAAGCACGCTGCCACCGTGTCTTCCCAAACAGGTGGAACCAATGCGGGCTCAATATCCAATTCTTTTCGCCGCTCTGTCATCGAAGGAGCAACTCGCTCGCAAATCTGCCGATCGATATTGCCCGAATAGAATGGCGGCTTGCTCGTGAGAACTTCGTAAAGCGTGGCGCCCAACGAGTAGATGTCGTCCAAGTGCGTACAGTGCTCGCCGTTGAGCTGTTGCGGGCTCATATAAACGAGCGTGCCGCTCCGACCTTGCTCCAACGTCAACCGGCTTGCTGAATCACCGAGACTGCGAGCTATACCAAAGTCTGCCACCTTCAGATCGCCCCGTTGATTCACCATTAGGTTTGCGGGCTTGAGGTCACAATGGATGATCTTCGCGTGATTGTGCGCATAATCGAGTGCGTCACAAAGCTGACTTATCCAAGTAGCGATCTCATCCGGCTCGAAGATCTTTTGCTCTTTCTCGGCCCGCAAGTTCGATAGCGTTTCACCATCGATGTACTCCATCGAAATGCAGCCGGAACGCTCGTCGTGTATGAAGTCGTGAATCCGAACGATGTGCGGATGGGTCAATTCGAGACAGCGATTTGTCTCTCGCTTGAGCTGATCAAACACCGCATGATCTCGAATCATCAAGTCGGGAAGAAATTTCAGCGCGACATCGCGCTCCAGTTCTTCATCGCGTGCGAGCCAGACAATCCCCATCCCGCCTCGCCCGAGGACCTTGATCAGCGTGTAGCGGCCAAAGACTTTTTGTCCGCTGCCGAACTCACGCGACGTCGCTTCCGCGACGCCGCCCGCGTGCTCGTTAGTCACATTGGCACGATATCCATTATCAAGGTGGAAAGAAAGGTTAAAGCTGAGCGGCGGGTCCGCGGCGCCTCTTCGCATTCGCACTGTTTGGAGGAGGCTGGCCTCGATGGAATACACTTTGCGCCCACCGTGACCTTTTGGTAGCATGCTTCTGCGTGAGCGCACCCCCAGAGGAAGGTGCCTGGCTGGAAGCGGCTGACGGCAAACGGCATCCGATCAAAGGCAGTTGCTCGCTCGGACGAACCGCCGCCAACACGATCGTATTGCAATCGCCGAAAGTGTCGCGCCGACACGCGCTTATTCATCTGCAAAATATCGGCGAACTCTGGCTGATCGATTTCGGCAGCAGCAACGGAACTTTTTTGAATAAGCGGCGGATTCATCATCCGATTCGACTAAGCGATGGCGATCAAATTACAATCGGAGATCAGGTTTTCACGCTGCGGCAGCCGGTCGCCGTTTCAGAGGAGTACAAAACCGACGTGATGCAACGAACGTTGCGGGAGATCGAGAATATTCCTTGCTGGCTTCTCGTCGCGGACATTCGCGGTTTTACGCCTCTCAGCCGGCACATACCGAGCGAGGATTTGGACATTCTTCTCGGAGCGTGGATTTTTCGTTGCAAGGAGATCATCGAAAATCAGCGTGGGGTAATTAACAAATATCTTGGCGATGGTTTTCTTGCCTATTGGCCTGACGCCGCGACGAGTCCGGAACAGATCATGGCGGTAATCTCCCCGCTCAAAGAATTGCAACGAAAAGACTGGCCAGAATTTCGCTTCGTTGTTCACTTCGGGCCGGTCGCGATTGGAGGAGTCGCGTCGATGGGCGAAGAGAGCTTGATGGGAGGCGAAGTAAATTTGATCTTTCGTCTGGAAAAGCTGGCCAGCTCGTTAGGCGAGCGTTGCTGCCTGAGTGAAACGGCAGATACGAAGCTACATGGACTCGTTGCAACACGTTCTCTTGGTGAATTCGAGTTGAAAGGTTTTGAGGGAAAGTGCGCGTTCTTTGCTCTTTAGCTCTGTTTCGGCACTAGAGTCAGGGCCAAAGCCTCCCGCGATTTGAATGCCGGTGACCTACTCTGATTGGCAAAACATCTCCGAAGCTTAAGCCATCTGAGCGCTGCAACGATTCACACGCGGTCACCAGAATGTTTATGGCGCCGAACCCGCCTGCGGCAGGCAGCTCGTTCTCATCGCGGGCTTAAATTTCACTCAGCTGTGAAAAGAAGGAGCTGGGCGATCCAGCCGATTGTTTCAATCGGCTGCCTTTTGGCGCGCAGCGGATCGATCTTTGAAGGTTAGCTCGGCGATTCCGGATTTATCGAGTTCGCCCAAACCCTCTGCCACCATGCGGTCGTATTGTTCCTTGGTCGCGCGGGCGAGTGGAAGATCCAGACCAAGGCTGCGCGCAAGATCCAGCGCGATGCCGCTGTCTTTCGCGGCGTGCGCGGCGGAAAAAAAACAAGCGTGGTCTCGGTTTTGCATGTCTTCGCCATCGGTCTCGAGCACACGCGATGCCGCGCCGGTCTGCGAAAAGACTTGTCTCAGCATTTCCAAGTCCAGACCGAGCGCCGCACCGAGGGCGAGTCCTTCAGCCAGACCTGCCGTGTTGATGTTCATCACCATGTTGACGAGCGCTTTTACCTTGGCGGCTTCGCCAGACTTGCCGATATAGCGCACGACTGAACCGAGCTCCTTCAAAATCGGTTCAGCTTTGCGGAATGTCGCTTCATCTCCGCCGCACATTAGATAGAGCTTACCGTCGCGTGCCTGGGTGATGCTCGAGGCCATGCATGCTTCCAGACTTTCCGCGCCGGCTTGATGCGCCAGCTTCTCAACATCGATCTCCACCCCCGGCGAGATTGTCTCGCAGTTGATGAACAATTTGCCTCGTGCATTTACGAGTAAGTTGTCACCAGATCCGGTAAAGATTTGTCGCATCGCGTTGTCATCAGTCACTACCGTGAAGATCACGTCCGATTCTGCCGTGACTTCCGACAAATCCTGGCTCGCCGCGCAACCAACCTCGGCAGCAACAGATGTAGCTTTCGCGCGGTTTATATCGTAAACTGCCGTAATTTGGAACTGCCGATCTTTTAAATGGCGCGCCATGTTCGCGCCCATGCGTCCAACGCCGACGAAACCGATATTCATGTAAGATGTTTGATGTTTGATGTCCGATTTGAAGCGGCGGATTTTCGCCCAGCCGCAAGAATAGCAGTTAATTCGTTGGCTTCTTTGAGCAGCAAAGATATTTTCGAATCCGACATCAATTCTCCGTCGCGAATCATTTCCAGCCAATACAAGCTCTCGTCAGCTTCTTCTAGCACTGTGCCAAGTTTGGCAGCGAACTCAACGCGAGAACGGGCGCGACACGCGGCTCGGTGGTTTGCGCCAACCGACATCGCGCTGCGCACGAGTTGGCTGGAAATGGCACGTCCGGCTATTGTATTCGGGAGCGCATCCACGAGCTTTAATACACGAAGAGCAAATCGTCTTGTGCGATCCTGAAGTTCGCGCTTATCCACCGCACGAGACTACATCATCCATCTTAAATCTGACATCTGACATCACAGTCGTCCCGCGAAGAACGGATTATGTTGTTTCTCCTCGCCTACCGTCGTCATCGGGCCGTGTCCCGGACAAATGATTGTTTCATCTGGGAGCGTCAGAATCTTTTCAAGATTGTTTTGAAGCGCATCATTGTAGGAGACATTTCCACCGCCCATCGAACCGGCGAAAAGCGAATCGCCTACGATAGCGATGGGATGCGCGAGACCGGTCACTACGAAAGTCATTCCGCCCTGCGAGTGGCCCCAGGTCAACAAACTGTCGATTTCCAATGCGCCAAGGCGAAAACGTTTTCCTTCTTCGATAGGCTCCGCTCCAGGAACCGGTTCACGTGCTGGAGCAAAGACCTTACCACCAGTTTCCTCGCGCAGGCGTGGCAGATCCGCGACATGATCTGCGTGCGCGTGGGTGAGAAGGATAAGGTTCACGTCCAATCTGCTACGGTTCGCAAAACGCAGCATTTCTGCGCAATCGGCGCCAGTATCAAAAGCTGCTGCTGCACGACTCGCGGGATCCCAGACCAGATACGCGTTGACCGCCATATCGTGATAATGCGTGTTGAATTGCGCAAGGCCGTCCTGCGCATCAATTTTTTTCGGATGCCATTCGCCTTTGCCGAGTTCGCAAAGGGCGCGCCCGGCGAGACCTAGAACCGGGGCAACGCGCAAAAGCGCTAGCTCATCGAAATCGCCATCGCGCAGCTGACGGATTGTTTGCGAACTGACACGCGCTTTCTCCGCCAGTTCAGTATCGGAAATGCGCAAGCCGCGTTGCGCTTTTCCAATGATGTCAGCGACATTGTCTTCGAGCGGTATCATTTCTCGATTTCCTAAACGTTGATCGACTGTGTTTCAGGAGCCATACGCAAATCCCTGATCCGATCCAGGGCGAGTTTCTCGAGCGCTTCGGCAACATCGGCAACCGAGAACACATCGCCGGTTTCTTTTTCCATCGACGTCATGCTCACATTATCAATGCCACATGGCACGATGTGATTGAAAGGCGAAAGATCGCCGCAGACGTTCAATGCGAATCCGTGCATCGTAATCCAATGCCGCACACCGACGCCGATCGAAGCGATCTTGCGATTCCCGACCCAAACTCCCGTTAACGATTCGCGCTGCGTCCCGGCAATTCCATACTCGGCGAGGAGCTCGATGAGCAACCGCTCAAGCCAGCGCAAATACCTGTGCAAATCCTGGCCGCATCGACGAAGATCGATAATCGGATATCCCATTAACTGGCCAGGTCCGTGGTAGGTCGCCTGGCCGCCGCGATTGATGGAATAAACCGGGTGCGGCAGATGCTCCGCACCAAGCAAGCTGGACCTGTCCGGTGTGCGGCCAATTGTGTATACCGGTTCGTGTTCGAGAAGAAGCAGTTCATCGCTCGATGAAGGATCTTCCCACTTCTTCGCGACGATTTTCTCCTGCAACACAAGGGCATCAGCAAAGTTCACTCGCACGAGCCAACGCGTACGAAGCGGGGGAGCGAGGCGTTGGTAGAGACGCCGCACTGCCTCGAAAGTTTTCGGGCGTCGGCGCAGCGCGCCGACCCTACCATCAGTGGCGTTCATATTTGTATCGCTGCCGGAACACCGAGACGCGCCGTCTCTGCCGCGCGTAAATGCGTCAGACCGATTGCCAGCGCATCGGCCGCGTCCGGATCTGGTGTCTCCGTCAAACCAAGAAGCGCGCGCACCATGAACGCGACTTGATCTTTTCCGGCTGCGCCCCTGCCTACGGTCGCCTGCTTGATCCGGTTCGGGCTATATTCAAAAATCGGCAATCCGTTTTCCGCCGCAGCCAGAATGGCTGCTCCGCGCGCGGCCCCGAGAACAATCGCAGTTTTATAACTTTGCACGTAGATGACCGATTCGAGCGCGCAACAATCAGGTTCGTGTTCGCGAATTAATTCGATAAGCCGGTCGCGAATCACCACCAGACAGGACGAGGAACGCGTCGAGCTCGCGTTGTGAATCGTTCCAAAATAGAGCGAGCGCGGTTTTCCATTATTTGCATCGATAATTGCGACACCGGTGTTGCGCAAAGAGGCATCGATGGCCAACACACGCATCGCTTAATCTTAGGATCGCTCGCGGCGCGTTCAACTCCGAAAGCTGCCGCGCTAAACAGTGAATCGACAAACTCTGCAGTAGCGGTTTTACTCGCGGCATCATGGAAATGGATAGGGCGAGAGACAAAGAAATCAGACTCGCGATTGCGACCACTGTAATGATATTAGGGATCCTTGCGAGCGCGCCTTCGTCTCTGGCCACGACAAAAGGCCTCAGTCAAATCGTGACGCCAGACCTTCAAGGCGAAGGCGATCTTTCCCTAAGTTTGCAAATTCAAGACAAGCGGATTGCCAACCCGTATGAATTGCAAGCCGAGTTGGGCCTAACGAAATGGGCTGAGGTAGCGGTGTTTCGCGGCTTTCAACCGGACGATTGGATCTTTGGGACGGAGATCGGATTGCTAACGAAAGAGCCCTATCTTCTTTCCGCTGGGTTCGTGAATTGGTCGCCTCACCTGAATGTAGATCCTCAGCCGTATATCGAAACTGGCTACTACACCGAGCATCACAAAGTGATCGTCGGCGCGATTCACGCTGGTTACAAAAATGAAGCGATCCTCGGGTACGCGTACGATTTCAATCAGACTTGGCGAGTGCAAGTTGATTTCCAAAGCGGATCGGAAAACTCATCAACCATCGGTTTCACCTGCAATCTTACCCGCGATTTCCAATTCAATCCCGCGCTCTACGTGAGCAACGGCCCCAAGCACGATCTCTTCGGCTACATCGTCTTTACCTATACGTTTCATGTCTGGGGCAAAAAAGAAAGCAGCGCGGTCTCGACAAAGTGAACATCGCAGCGCCCGCACCAGGCATTCTGCGTGGAAAGCCGCGAAGAATAGCCTGAAATCTCACTCGTAGGCCGATCTTGGATTCGGGCCAACGCGCAATGTGCCGTGTCCAATGGCAACATTACACGTTACATTCGGAGATCCCGATCCATGAAGGCTATTTCGACGTCTGGGAGCTCCGTAGGGCAAGATGACAGCTTCCCTCACAAGCTAACTCGCACCAGTGCGCCGCGAGATCGCGGACACCGAACCTCGAGCCCCAACGTCGACATCGCAGGGCGGCTGGACGAGGTCGCGAATATTTTTGTTGAGCAGGGCGCAAACCGGTTTCGAATCCAGGCATATCGCCGCGCCGCAAATGTGCTCCGGCGTTTATCGCGTTCGGTCGCCGACATCTTTGCCGAGCAAGGAATTGAAGGCCTCGAACAAATTCCAGGAATCGGTGTGACCATCGCGCGCTCGATTCGCGACATCCTGTTGCACGGCCGGCTCGCCATGCTGGATCGTCTCCGCGGGGAGAGCGATCCAATTGCAATTCTCGCGTCCGTGCCGGGAATCGGGAAGGTGTACGCCTGGCGTCTTCACGACGATCTGGGGATCGAAACGCTTGAAGACCTCGAGCTGGCAGCGCACGATGGCCGGCTCGAACAATACCCTGGCATCGGCGCAAAGCGTTTGGCTGGCATTCGCGATTCGCTCGCCCAACGATTGGGACGTATCCGCAGACAGCGAATGCAAATACCGACAACGCCAGCGCTGGCGCCTCCACCATCCGCACCGCAGAAACCTTCGGTGTCCGAGCTACTCGACGTGGATCGAGAATATCGCGACAAAGTCGCAGCTGACACGCTCACGAAAATCGCGCCGCGAAGGTTCAATCCTGCAGGCGAAGCGTGGCTTCCCATTATGCACACTGCGCGCAACGGGCGCCATTACACCGCGCTTTTTTCTAATACGGCGCGGGCGCATGAAGTTGGGAAGACGCGCGATTGGGTGGTCTTATTCTGCGACGACGGCAATACGGAACGCAGATTCACGGTGATCACCTCGGAGTTCGGCCCGCTACAGAGACGTCGTACCGTTGCGGGGCGCGAAGCAGAGTGCGAGAAACATTACGCGCGAGCCAGAACACAATTAGGGCGATCTGGATAAAATTCTTAAAGATCGAGAATCTTCCGCAAATTCTTTGCGGAATCGAAGACTTCTATCGCGGACGCGCGTGCCTGCTTTGAAAGGCGTGGCCAATCCCTAAGCACCTTTTTAACTGCCGTCTCCGCGTCGCCGATACTCGCAACGAAACAGAATCCGCTTTCTGGCGGCAGATATTTTTCGGCGCCAGTGTCCTCCGTAATGACCGGTCGCCCCATCGCGAGAAAGGCCGCCGCCCGATCGCTCACCCATCCGGTTCGCCAGGCTACGTCCACGCCTTTGATTGCTGTGAATTCGGCAAGCGCGCCAGCCATGTATCGGCGATACAGCTTCGGGCTACGCGCGACGCGATGCGGATCGACAATATGCCATCCGCGTTCCTGTAGGCGCGCCCGCTCCGGGTCGTCTGCTGCGATGTTCATCCCTAGTTCAAAATGCGCGTCTGGAATCCGCTTCGGCAGATCGAGATAACGTTCGAAGGCGAATTTTTTCGAGAGATCGGGGAACTTGCCGTTCACTTCCACTGCCCCGCTCCAGTACCATTGACCGATCGTCGTGAATTTGGGAGTCGCCGAACGTAGCCGGCGTTGAAGAAGCTTCGTGTCCGCCAGCGGATAAAACGTTTTCCAGCGAAGAGCCGACTTTGGCAGCCGGCAATCGCGGCTGTGAACGTTGAGCCCGATCGTCCAGAACTCATCGTGATACGACTGGCCCATCTCCAGCTTGGTCATCCAATAAAAGATTTCGCTCGGATCGAGATCACAAAAAATTTTTCTCTCGAATTGCAAAAGGAACGGCGGATGAATCGAGTAGCTGAGATTCAGCAGCGCGTTAGGCCCCGCCAGCCGATCAAGCAGCGCTCGCTTCGACATTCCGACGCAACGCATTCCGGATAAATCGTGCGTGTCGGACGCCGGGCTCTGGTACAGCAAACAGTATCGGCCGGCCAACCTATGCGCACGCAATTGCCGCTGAAAATTGTCGATCCTGGCCTGGTCCGCGCGCGGATCATTTGTCGCCGGCAACAGCTCCAGCCAAATCGCATCCTGTTTCAATCGCCGCAGCCCGAGCATCCATTGGAGCGGCACCGAAAGCACGCCGCCGCCCTCGCGATATTTCGCGCCAAACCCGCACCCGAGGAAAATGGTCATCACGCGAAGGATTCGCGGCGGCTAACCAGCCGTCAGCAATCAAGAGGGTTGAATCAACGGGATCGTTTGCCGACCGTGTTTACGGTATGTTTCGAAATCGGTGTCAGTCGTGAAAATCGTTGCGTCGTCAATCAGTTCCGTCATCCGTACTAAACAAGCGTCAGCAAGACTCATCGGTGTGTCGCTGTAACGACGGAGTAGGCGCAAAGTCTCGGCAAGTTGCTCCTTCAGAGAGAAGGCAACCGTAATAATTTCGCGTTCCAATAATCCGCACAACGCTTGCTTACCTTCGCGAGCGCGTTCGAGAAGAAAAAAGCTTTCCGATAAGACGGCCTCACACGTCAGGCAGGGCTCCACAAAAGCTTCGAAGTGCGCTCGGGCCCAGGCGTGGTGCTGGTCGCGCCGGCGCAGTGCGGCGACAATCCCACCGGTATCAATGAGAACGATTCTTGCCATACCCACGCAAGTGCTTCTTGTTAGATGAAAGATCGCGCGGGAGCCGGTCGGAAGCGATCACCAGGTCGCGCATCCGACTCCAAAGCGAGCTGCGTCGTCCGTTCGCCCCGGCAGGGCCAGCTCTTTGCGCGAGTCGCTCTCGAACCACGTCCGACTTCGAAATATTGCGTGCTTTGGCTTGATCAGCGATTTCCAAGAAAAGCGGGTCGGGCAATTTCACAGTCAGAGTTTTCATAATAAAAAGTGTAATACGATTTCAGCAATTTAGCAATACCAGATCTGTTCAGTTGGAATCCTCCGCGCTCAGCATCTCATTTGCAGCACGGAGAATACGCTGCCGCCCTCGCGATATTTCGCTGCAAACCCGCACCCGAGAAAAATCGTCACGCGAGCAGAATTGCAGTTCTGCTCGCCTGCTCAACACTAAAGCGTCGCAATCTTAGAAGAAGCGGCCGTGCGGCAGGTGTGCTTTGCCTTGCGGCTGATGACCGGTGCAAAATCCGCCGTTCGGGATCGGCTGGATGGCGCCGAGCAACTGCGGCTGCTGCCGCGCATTGAGCGCTTGCTCGAGATCGTAAGCCATCGCGATCAACTGCGCTTCGCGGAAGGCCGTGCTGTACATCAACATCCCCGCGGGTCTTCCAGACGATCTTATGCCCACCGGCATCGAGAAGTTGGGATAACCTGCGACCGCCGGTCCTGTTGAGTTCGTCAGGTGCGGCGCAACAATTGCATCGAGATGATCGCGCGCGATTGCGCCATCAATTCCCGCGCGAGCAGTGCCGGTCGCGTGATTTCGCGCAGCGATGTAGCTCAGATCGTTGGGATAACCGACGAACTGCTCCGCCAATAGGAACACGTCCTGGTCGTAGTAAACCAGCTCTTGCGGACAATGTGCTTGGTTGAAAGCAATCAAGTCAGCCAACGTCCGCATGTCCGTGCGTGTAAGCGTGGCGAGGTAGTCTGCGATTTGCGCCCTGAATTCGAACAACAGGGCAGTGAACTCGTCGGGGGGGTTTACAGCGTAGGCGTATACGTCGCCTGTATCTGTGTCCACAACGGTGGCGCCAAGGCGTTCCATTACGCTCAACGCGTTCTCCGCAAACGCGACCGTCAGCTCGTCGCCTGGAATGCCGCTTCCGTAATAGCTGTAAACGAAGTAACGCACGTCGCGGCCGATTCTCTTGCCGTTCAGCGCGCCCCGCTGAAGAAGCGGCGTGTAATCGGTTTGCGGCGATTGCATAATGCCCAGCAGAATCGCGACGTCGGTGACCGAACGCGCCATCGGCCCGGCAGTGTCTTGCTGATGACTGATCGGAACGATTCCGTCCTGCGAAATCAACCCGAGCGTCGGCTTCAAACCAAAGATGTTTTCGACCGCTGACGGGCCGGTGATGGAACCGTCCGTTTCGGTGCCAACCGCCGCTGCGCACAGATTCGCTGCTGCGCCAGCGCCGGAGCCGGAGCTTGAGCCCCACGACGTGTAACTCAAGTCATAGGCATTGTTCGTACTCCCACCGCGCGCGCTCCAACCGACTGCTAGAGGATAGGTCTCAGCCTCATCGTCCCGGAAGTTTGCCCATTCGCCGAGATTGGCTTTGCCGAGAATGATTGCACCAGCCGCGCGCAATTTTTGGATGAGCGGCGCGTCCGCCGGAACCTGGCTACCATAAATCGCGAGCGAGCCTGCGGTCGTCTGCATGTTGTCCTTCGTGGCGATGTTGTCTTTAACAAGAAGCGGAATGCCATGCAGAGGGCCGCGCACATTTCCGGCGCGCCGTTCGTTATCAAGAGCAGTAGCAATCGCAACCGCATTCGGATTCACTTCAATCACGGCGTGCAGAGTTGGGTTCAGCGACTGGATTCGCTTGATGTAACCCATCGTCAGGCCTGCGCTCGTCAGCGCACCAGAAGCCATCGCGGCTTGCAGCTGAGGAATCGTCGCCTCGATGAAATCGAACCCCGCCGCCGACACCGTTGATTGTAATAAGGAAGCCAGTCCCCCGGTTAACAGTGCCGCGCTGCCGCCAGCGGCGGTACCGATAAATCTTCGACGAGTTATCCCGTGGGCCAAATCATAATAGTCCGAGTCTTGCTTGTTCATCCTATTTCTCCAGTTACGCTGTTCTCGCGACTGAACAGACGTGAGTTTGTAATTAGACGACCTGCGACCGGGAGAGTCCGGGTGGTCGGTTTAGGTCGCAGGGTGAATTGATTTCGCGATGTCAATTCCATGAGGCTGCGTAAGCAAATCGTTTCTGATTTCAAAAGTGGCCGTAAATTTTAAAATCTTTGGCATTATTTGACCGCCCTGCCCTTCCCCAGCAAATTAGTGACTCTCGGGGCGCCCGTAGCTCAACTGGATAGAGCATCTGACTACGGATCAGAAGGTTAGGAGTTCGAATCTCTTCGGGCGCGTTTTTCCAACGGCTTGATCAAATTGCCTTTGGCAAAATAAAGGCGAGAAAATGCTCGTAACCTTTCTTAAATATTCGCATATTCCTCGCTAAACCTATGAAAGTCCTGCTTCCCCTCCGGTGCCTCGCAATCATTTCCGCGGCGATTTTAGTTTCATCCGGATGTCAGAAGGAAACTGTCGTCACAAATCCCGACTCTCAAGGCAACAATGAATCGAGTGAAAAAACCAAGCCGCTGCAGGCTGCCGATCTCGTGGGATACGACGGAACAAAACTCAGGAAGAGCGTAGATAAGACCATTCAGGACAACAACAAACATAACAAAGAACTGGAAAATGCGACCGAGGACCAATAAGTCCGGCCCAATGAAGGCTGCAGCCAACGGAGTCTGGCATGATGACCAGTTTGGATTTTTGGCCGTTGGGTTTGTAATGTACTTGGCTGCGATGGCTCTCGGGCAAATTCAGCGTTCAACGGCGAGCGCCGCCATCTTATTCCTCACTGAAAATAGGGCCGGATCTGCGCGTATTTTTTATCGCCGATCCCGCTCACTCTTTTCAGGTCGTCAGCGCTTCGGAACGGTCGCGCTGCGATAATTCGAGCCGCCATTACGTGTCCGATCCCTGGCACCGTCGTCAGTTCTTTCTCTGTCGCCGTGTTGATGGCGATCCCGCCGAGCGGAATTTTTTCTTTTAGATGCGATCTGTTCAGCTCGGGTGCGCCGCCGGGTGCCGTTGGCGCGCGCGATTTCGGCGTGGACAAAAACGAGGGTGAAGCTGGAGGCGTTCCAGGTCCTCGAGGCTTTTGGTATGGGGCGAAATGACTAAACGGACCCGAGTTCGCTGGGGTTGCGTTTAATCGACCGATGCTGACGCCCCACGCTCCAATCTTCTCCTGTTTGGCTGCGTTCTCGAGTTGCTGAAGCTTTTCCATTTCCACTCGCAAATTTCTTAATCCGGGTGGCGCCGCTTTGAATCCGTAGATTCGCGCAAGCCCGTTGCGAACCAACTGCCCGCCGAGGTCGCCGTCTTTGGTCTGAACATACGCGTAAAACCGCTCGAGCCTGCTCTGCCCCATCGCATCTGACATGTGCGTGAACACGATGAACGGTTCGGACAATTTCTCTCGCGTGAACTCTGTTGCCGCTCGCCCCACTTCGATGGCCTGCGGCACACTGATCCCAAAGTAATTCGCTTGTTCGACCAGGCGCCCCGGAGTCATTTCATCCGTCTCCGGCGCGTCAACCATGTACAGGCGGAAGATATATTCCTTCGCGCCCGCGCTTGCGTGAAAACTGTCGCCGTCATTCGCCGGGTTGGCGATGAGCCGGCAATTGTTCAGGACAATCCACTGTTTGGATCCGTCTCGTGCGGCAAGAGTGACAACTGCGGCCCAAAGAGCAACAAAGGCGACCAGCGCGTTTACACCGACTCGCGCGAAAATCGAAGAGCGAAAGATCAAGCGGGCACCTCGAATTGGCTCATTAGTTTCAATAATTACCGCGTTCTCTCAAGTCAATTCGAGCCGCGCCAAATGCGCCGCATATGTGGCGACCATCCCGCCTAAAACGCTGTCCACGATGACATCGCTGACAAAATGATAGTTCATCGCTACAAGGCTCACGAGCATCGGAACACACAGAACCGTCGCTATGATTCGGTTGTGGGGCATCGCAATTACCCAGACGGTGGCGAACCCGAGGATTCTGCAGGCGTGACCTGACGGAAAGCTGCCGATGTCATCGCCGCGCTGAAAGGGATGAAAACCGTATGTGCCGGTGCCGATGAGCGATGGATTATCATGGGTCCAAGTCTCCGGCCAATAACGACCAAAAACATCGCCTAACGAGATGCGGAAATCATCGGCAACAATTAAGCTGAGACACGCGACGAGCAGCACCTTCTGCCAGCGCAGAAATGGTCCCCACGCCCGTCGAACCATTAAGATCGTCAAGACCAGAGCCGACCAATTCTGGACTTCTGGCGGCGGATAAGTGAGCCATCGAAAAACCTGGATCGTGTTGATGTGGTGGCGATAGACAAAGAACGCCACCGGGCGATCAATCCAAAAATAACAGACCAGCACCGCAACAATGCATAAAGCCGTTGTGATCAACGTGCGGCGCAGCAAGCTGCAATACTCCTGTTCGTGCATCGTCATCACGCCGGCAGCTCGAACTGGCTCATGAGCTTGAAAGTCTCATAGCGCTTCGCAATTTTCTCCATCGCTAATTTGCGCAGTCGCTCGAGACTAAATGCTTCGACGCAAAGGCTGGCCAGCGCGCTTGGGTAAATCGTCGCTTTGCGCAGATCACTAGGGCGCAGCCTCGTTACCGTGGCCGCGAAACATCCGGCCGGGTGGCCGGCGAACGTATCGCCTTCCCTGGTCGGATGGTGGCTACCTACGAGTGGATCAACCAAGACCCATTGTTCTCAGGAGCCATCGATAGATCATACCGTAGGCCGGCACGTTGTGGTCGCGTTCATAAGCGCGAATGGCCCGCCGCGTTTGAGGTCCCAGGATCCCATCGATGGGTCCACGATAGTAACCAGCGCGAGCAAGTCGGCGCTGTACTTCTACAACCGTATATCTGCGGTCATATCCGTAATTTTGGTAACCGTAGTAATCGTACGGGTAGTAGTAACCATAATAGGGATACGGATAGAAGATTGGAAAACCAAACGTGTCGAAAAATATGAACGTTCGATTGTGGAAACGGCGGAAATGATGCGTGCCCGTCATGGTCCTTGGCGCAAAGCGCGAGGCTGGTCGGGTTATCGTAGATCGCGTCATCGTTGGTGAGGCATGCATGGCCGCAGGTGCAGGGGTTGCAGTCAAGCTCAGCGCTGCGGCAACGATTAAGAGAAACATGCGTTTCGTTTTCATAGATAATTGGCCTTTCTAATAATTAGACCCCGCCACGGTGCCTGGAGTTGTTGACGAAAAGGAACGCAAAAGTAACGCGCCTGTTACCTGGTCCGCAGACTTACGCCCAAGCGTTGTGGCGCTTTGTTGTAGCCGCGACTGCGGCGCTACTGGCAAAGGCGGAAATCGGCTGGGAGCGAAGCTGTGGCGGCGGTCGCGCCGTACCACAACGTCGCACTTGCTGTTTATGAGACGGTTGCTACCGGCAAAGGCGGAAATCGGCAGGGAGCGATGCGTTTGCGGCTACTGTCTCGCTGGCATCAGACTTGGTATCATGTGCGCTGGCGCTGGCTGCCGGCGCAGAGATTGGCTGCTGGCCTTTGGACTTGAGAGATTCGTTTAATGCCGGCAGATCTGTTGCGAGCAGTTGATCGAAGTCTTTTGTCACGTCGCCGAGTTCGCGTTTCAGCGTCTCGATGTATGCGAGCTGGTAGTCGCCGGGTTTGCCTTCGTAACTGAGGATTGCGCCGTAAAGCTGGTCGGTGTGTTCTCGCAAACGTTCTTCGCCGGTGATCGCGCCTCCTTCAGTGGTGGCGACGATTTTCTTACGTACGCCGTCAATTTTTCCGTCGAAGTCGCTCACGTTTTTGCGAAGCGGGTCGCCCTCCGGCAAGGCCGCGCCGCTCTGGGCCAACGCTTTTCGCAAAGAGAGGATCCGATCCATCAGTGCGCTTTCTTCCCCAAATAGCGCGTGGACCTTCATCGCTGCGTCGAACTGCGCTTTCCGATCGGCTTCACTGAATTTCGCCCGGCGATCTAAACCGATCGTCAGCTTTGTCTCCGAAACTTTTCCGGCCTTGGTGAGTCGGACGGTGTACACGCCAGGCACGAGACGCGGCCCGCGTGTCCCCCCTTGAGCAATCTGTGCAGCAGGCGGCACACGCGGCGGTTTTGCGCGCATCGCCCAGGTCACGCGATTAAGACCCGGACGTCTGCTGGCCGGCAATTCGTCAATGACGCGCCCGGAGGAATCCAAAACTTCCAGTTTCAGTTTTCCAAACAGATGGCGCTCGCGCTGATAGTAATTGATCACGGCCGCGTCCGGTGGATTATCGCCGATAAATACCGCGTCGCCATTGGCCCAGCCGCCGCTGCCTTCAATTCGCTGCTGAACGGGACGCGCTGAAACGAAAGCGACATCCTGAGTAAGGAGATCTGGCGTCAAAGCGCGCAGCGGCGTGATATCATCCACGATCCAGATGCCGCGGCCGTGCGTTGCCAGAACCAGCTCGTTGTCGCGCGGATGAATTGCCAGATCGCGAACAGCAACAGCGGGGAAATGGTTGCCTTTGAATTGTGCCCAGTTTTTTCCGCCGTCGATCGAGACCCAAAGTCCGAACTCTGTGCCGAGAAACAGCAGATCCGGTTTTACCAGGTCCTCCTTGATGACGTGCGCGTAGCCACGAACGCCTTTGACGTCCTGCGAAGTGACAAGCGGCGTCCAGGTTTTCCCGTAATCGGTCGTTTTGAAAACGTACGGCGCCATATCGCCGAACGTATGTCGATCAAACGCAGCGTAAGCCGTGCCGGCGTCGAAGTTGCTGGCCTGTACCCAACTCACCCATGAATTCTTTGGCAAACCGGGAACGTTGCCGATGACGTTGGTCCATTTTTTCCCGCCGTCCCGGGTAAGCTGAAGATTGCCGTCATCGGTGCCGACCCAAATTAGCGATTTATCCTTGGGCGATTCGCTGATCGAATAAATCGTGGTATGCATCTCCGCCGACGAATTGTCCACGGTCACGCCGCCGGATTGCTCCTGCTTCTGCTTCTGAGGATCATTCGTGGTCAGATCGGGTGAGATGCGTTCCCAGGTCTGTCCGTGATTGCGAGAACGAAATAAAAACTGCGCGCCGATGTAGAGCGTCCCTTTTTCATTCGGCGACAGCGCGATCGGCGTGTTCCAGTTAAATCGGAGTTTTTCCTTGTAATTCGGTCTTGGTTTAATGTTGCGAGCTTCATGCGTGTGGCGATTTATTCGTCCGATCTCGCCGCCTTGATATTCGGCATAGATGTAATCGGGATCAGCCGGATCCTGAAACATCCAGAAGCCATCGCCGTTGTACATATTTTCCCACTGCGCATTGGTGATGCCGCCGGGGTACTGTGATTCGCCCACGAAGGAACTATTGTCCTGCAACCCCCCATAGACGCGATAGGGATCGTTATCGTCGAGGCTGACGTGATAAAACTGCGACACGGGCAGATTGTTCCCTTTCCACCATTTGCTGCCGCCATTGTAGGAGTACCACATCCCGCCGTCGTCGCCGACAAACACAACTTGCGTGTTGGTGGGATCGATCCACACATCATGCGCGTCCCCGTGCGTCCCTAGAAAACCGCCTACGACTGCGAAACTCTTGCCGCCATCATCGCTGACAATCAGGGCGCCGTCGGGCTTGAACACGCGATCGGGATTTTTTGGATCGACAATCAGATTCGCGAAGTAAAACGGCCGCCACACCATCCACTGGCTTTTGTCGCGCTTGTCCCAGGTGACGCCGCCGTCGTCAGAGACGAAGAGCGCGCTGTCCGGCGATTCGACAAACGCGTAAACGCGCTTCGCATTCGAAGGAGCGACGGCCACAGCGATGCGGCCATACGGTTTCTTTGGGAAACCTTTGTTGGCCTCGGGCGTAATCTCAGTCCACGTGTTGCCGCCATCTGTGGTACGAAACAGACCGCTGGCCGAAGGGGCTGTGGGGCCCTCGCCGCCGGAGCGATATTCCCAGCCTTTGCGCCGGAAATCCCACATCGCGGCGAACATCACGTCGGGATTCGTCGGATCCATAGCAATCGACGTGCAACCCGTAGAAAGATTGCTGCCTTT
>Ga0209377_1000390_pt1 | contig 28657 bp, 25 predicted proteins | sample GraSoiAngelo_141_FD_185898 | JGI IMG/M metagenome (GOLD analysis project Ga0209377, IMG submission 185898) | Grasslands soil microbial communities from the Angelo Coastal Reserve, California, USA - 14_0929_12_40cm (SPAdes) (version 2) | ecosystem: Environmental > Terrestrial > Soil > Grasslands ...
GATGAAATCGCCGGCCGGCTCGAGTCGCTCGAGATGCAGACCATGTTGCAGGGACCGGATGATGCGCGCGATGCGCTGCTCACCATTCATCCGGGCGCCGGCGGTACCGAGTCACAGGACTGGGCCGAAATGCTGGTCCGCATGTACACGCGCTGGGCGGAGCGGCATGGCTTTGCCGTGAACGTGCTCGACATCCTCCCGGGTGAAGAGGCGGGCATCAAATCTGCCGAGATCGAGATTCGCGGCCAATACGCCTTTGGCCTCCTGAGGGCGGAGAAGGGCGTCCATCGCCTGGTGCGGATCTCGCCGTTCGACTCGCAGTCACGCCGGCACACCTCGTTCGCGTCGGTCTTCGTCTATCCCGAAGTCGACGACGAGATCGAGATCGAGATCAAGGACGATGATCTGCGGATCGACGTGTTTCGGGCGTCCGGCAAGGGCGGGCAACATGTCAACAAGACATCGTCTGCGGTGCGGATCACACACTTGCCGACGGGGATTGTCGTATCGTGCCAGCAGGAGCGCAGCCAGGGCAAGAACAAGGCGACGGCCATGAAAATGCTGAAGGCGCGGCTGTACGAGCGCGCGGTCGCCGAGCGCGAAGCCAAGAAGGCGGAAGTGGACAAGCAGAAGACGGACATCGCGTGGGGCAACCAGATTCGGTCGTACGTGTTCCAGCCATACACCATGGTGAACGATCACCGCACCGAGCTGAAGGTGAGCGACGTGCAGAAGGTGATGGACGGCGATCTCGACCCCTTCATCGAAGCGTTCCTCAAGCGCTTCGGAAGCAAGGCCGCGTAATGACCGGTTTCGTCGAAGCCGCGCGCCGCGAGAAGCTGAAGGAGCTGATCGAGCGAGGTGTCGCCCCGTTCGCGTACCGCTTTGAGCGCAGCGCCACCGCCAAGCAGGCGCTCGGGGCGTATCGGGATGACAACGACCACACGCAGTACCGCCTGGCGGGTCGCCTGGTGGCGCTGCGGCCTCACGGCAAAACCACCTTCGCGCACCTGGAGGACGCGAGCGGCAGGATCCAGCTTTACTTCAAGGGCGATGAGCTGGGGACGGATCTCTACGGCCTGATCGAGCTGCTCGACCTGGGGGATCACATCGGGGTCGAGGGGCGCCTGATGAAGACCCGAACGGGCGAAATCACCGTGCGCGTCGGCCGCTGTACCTTGCTGGCCAAGGCACTCCGGCCGCTGCCGCTCGGCAAGGAAGACGCGAGTGGCGTAAAACACGGCGAACTGACCGACCCGGAGTTACGCTACCGGCAGCGGTACGCCGATCTGGCGGTGCATGCCGAGGTGCGGGAACTGTTCCGGCTGCGCACCCGGATTGTCCAAGGGATTCGGGCGTTCCTCGACGGCAAGGGGTACTTGGAAGTAGAGACGCCGGTGTTGCAGCCGCTGTACGGCGGCGCGACGGCATCGCCGTTCCAGACGCATTACGAGGCCCTCGACGCCACGTTTTATCTCCGCATCGCGGATGAGCTGTACCTGAAGCGCTGTATCGTGGGCGGTCTCGAGAAGGTGTACGAGATCGGCCACGACTTTCGCAACGAAGGATTGTCGCGCTTTCACAATCCTGAGTTCACGATGGCGGAGTGGTATCAGGCGTACGCAGACTACAACGACATGGCCCAACTGACGGAAGAAATGCTGTCGGGTCTCGTGCTCGACTTGTTCAAGAGCAGCGTGCTGGAGCGCCACGGCGCGACGCTCTCGTTCGAGCGGCCGTTTGCGCGCAAGGACTATTACGCGCTCGTGCGCGAGCACGCCGGCGTCGATCTCGCCCACACCAGCGACGCCGAGCTGCGGGCCGTGCTGAAGCGCCACAATGCACCGCCAGACGAGATCGCTGCGCTCAGCGGGCCGAAGCTCGTCGATGAGGTCTTCAAGACCTGCGTCGAGCCGAAGCTGGTGCAGCCGACGTTCGTCTTCGACTATCCCGTGGCGCTCTCGCCGCTCGCGAAGCCGAAGCGCGGTGATCCGACCAAGGTCGAGCGGTGGGAGCTGTTCGTGCAGCACCGCGAGCTCGCCAATGCGTTCAGCGAGCTCAACGACCCCGACGAGCAGCGGCGCCGCTTCGAGCAGCAAGCGGCCTTCCGCGCAGCGGGCGACACCGACGCACAGCAGCTGGACGAGGACTACCTGCGCGCGCTGGAGTACGGCATGCCGCCCGCGGGCGGCGTCGGCCTGGGCGTCGACCGGTTGACCATGATTCTCGCCGACCAGACGAACATTCGTGATGTGATTCTCTTTCCGATGCTGCGGCCCGAATGACGATTTCCATCACGGTCCTCGACATCCTCAAGGCCCTGTTCGTGATCGCGACGATCGGGGCGCTCGTGGTGCTGGCCGCCAACTGGCCGAATTGGCTCGATCTGCGCGTCGCGATGCGCTACCTGCGCAGCCGCCGGTCGTCGCGTCTCCTTTCCTTAATTACGGTGATCGCGGTGGGCGGCGTGACCGTCGGCGTCATGGCTCTGGTGATCGTGCTCGGCGTCATGAACGGGATGCAGAACGACCTGCGCGAGAAAATTCTCGTCGTGAATCCCCATCTCCGCGTCCTCACCTATGGCGAGGGGCTGCGGCTCGACGATTGGGGCACCGTGCTCGGCAAAGTGCAGCGCACCCCGGGGGTGGTGGCCGCCGCGCCGTTCGTGCTGACGCAGGGCCTCATCTCCGCGGGGCACGATTACGCCGAGGGAGTGGCGGTGATCGGCGTCGAAGCCGATACGGGCACGCGCGCCGTAACGAGTCTGCCGCATTACTTCACAAAGGGCGACCTGACGTTCCACACGACGCAGCCGGGCGTGGAAGGCGGCATTGCGATCGGCACCCGGCTCGCCACCAAGCTCTCGGCCTACCCGGGTGAGATCGTGACCATGGTCGCGCCGGCCGGCTCGCAGTTCAACCGCAGCCTTGGCGCGTTCGTCCCGAAGTATCGCCGCTACGAGGTGACGGGTCTGTTCGAAACGGGGATGTACGATTACGACAACAGCTACGTCGTCATGCGGCGTGAAAACGCGCAGGACTTCGCCGGGCTCGCCAATGCGGTCACTGGGCTCGAGGTGCGGCTCGCCAATCCCGAGCAGGCGAACGCCTTCGGGCAGCAGCTCGAGAGCCAGCTCGGATATCCGTATCGCGCGCTCGACTGGCAGCTGCAAAACCGCTCGCTCTTTTCGGCGCTCAAGCTCGAGAAGCTCGCGATGGGGCTCGTCGTGTTCCTGATCTGTGTCGTGGCTGCCTTCAATGTCGTGGGGACGCTGACCATGGTCGTGCGCGACAAAACGCGCGAGATCGGCATCCTCCTGGCGATGGGGATGGCGCGCAACCGGATTCGGCGCGTCTTCCTCATCCAGGGCGTGTTCATCGGCCTTACGGGTACGGCCCTCGGCACGGTGTTGGGCCTGATCGTGGGGTCGAGCGTCAATCGCGGTCACCTGATCCCCATCGATCCGTCGATCTACTTCATCGATCATCTGCCGGTGCTGACGAATCCTCTCGATGCCCTGGCGGTCATCGCTGCGAGTCTGGTCATCGCCACCCTGGCGCCGCTGTACCCCAGTATGCAGGCCGCCCGGCTCGATCCGGTGGCCGCGATTCGATACGAATGAACGCGCTGCTCGTGGCTCGCAGTGTCCGCAAGGTCTTCGCGGGAGGCGATGGGCAGCCGCTCGAGGTGCTGCGCGGCGTGGACATGGAAGTGCGACGCGGCGAGTTCGTCGCCATCGTCGGGTCGTCGGGAGCGGGAAAAAGCACGTTGCTGCATTTGCTGGGTGCGCTGGATACGCCGACCGGCGGTGATATTTGGCTGGACGGCTCTCGCTATGCCGATCAGGATGCGGGCGGCGCCGCGGAACTTCGGAACCGGAAGCTGGGATTTGTGTTCCAGTTTCACCACCTGCTGCGTGAGTTTTCAGCGGTCGAGAATGTGATGATGCCACTCCTGATCGGCGGTACGTCGCCCCGCCAGGCTCGCTCGCGGGCCGAAGAGGTGCTGTCCGACGTGGGTCTGGCGGGGCGGATGAGCCATCGGCCGGCCGAACTGTCCGGCGGCGAACAGCAGCGGTGCGCGGTGGCGCGCGCGCTGGTCCACGATCCCAACGTCGTGCTGGCCGACGAGCCGTCGGGCAACCTCGACCACGCGAATGCCGAACGGTTGCACGAGATCTTCTTCCGCCTGGCTCGGGAATACGAGACGGCGATCGTCGTGGTCACGCACAATCGCCAGCTCGCCGGCCGGGCGGATCGGGTGCTTCTCCTGGAGGACGGCCGGCTCACGGTGGTGAGCTCGGTCGATGCGATACCCTGATGCTGTGCGATAACTGCAAGGAGCGCGACGCGATCATCAACCTCACGCAGGTGGAGCATGACTCCAAAGTCACCCTCCATCTCTGCGAGCAGTGTGCCCAGCTGAAGGGTGTCGAAACCGGTGGCGCCGTCCTCAAGACGCCGCTCGGCGGATTCCTGACGGCGTTGGGGAAGGGAGGCGCCCTCGTCCCCACGCCGGCCGATGGCGTGCGTTGCGCGTCGTGCGGCAGTACGCTGCGCGACTTCCGCGACTCCGGCCGCCTGGGCTGCGATCAGTGCTACGCCACATTCGACGCGCACTTGCGTGATCTGCTCCGCCGGCTCCACGGCTCGAGCCAGCACGTCGGGGAGCGCTACGATGCGCCGGGCGACCTGGAGGGGGCAGCCGATCCCCGCAGCCGCCTGCTCGAGCTGAAGGCGCAGCTGCGGCGGGCGGTGGAAGGCGAGAACTTCGAGCTCGCGGCTGAGCTGCGCGATCGCATCCGGGTACTCGAGTAATGGACCTGACACTGCTACCCGATGGCGGGATGCGCTGGCTGGACGCATCGGGGCCGAAATCGACGATCGTCCTGTCCACCCGCATCCGGCTTGCCCGCAACGTGCGGGGGATCCCGTTCAGCCAGCGGGCGAAGGATACCGACCGGAAAGCCGTGCTGGACCGTGTGCAGGAAGCCGCCGCCGCCTCCGACCACTTGTCGTCGGCCGTCGCATTCCATCTCGACGAGATGGAGCGTCCCGAGCGGCAACTGCTGCACGAGCGCCATCTCATCAGTAAGGAGTTAGCGGGCTTGGAGCGCGAATCGCCGCCTCGACCGGGCGCGGCGCTGTTGGTGCAGGATCAGGTTGGGGTGATGGTGAACGAAGAGGATCATCTGCGGCTGCACGGCATGTGGTCGGGATTCGATTTGGAGGACGCCTATGCCGCGGTGGAATCGGTAGATGCCGAACTCGGCACGCTGATTCCTTTCGCCTTTCACCCTGAATTTGGCTATCTTACGTCTTGTCCCACGAATGCAGGAACCGGTCTCAGGGCCAGCGTTCTTATCCATTTGCCGGGCCTTGTTTTGACCAAGGAAATCAACAAAGTTCTGCAAGGCCTCTCGCAGGTGGGATTGACGTTTCGGGGCCTGTACGGGGAAGGCAGTGAAGTCGTCGGAAATTTCTTCCAGTTGTCCAACCAAACAACCTTGGGGAAGACTGAAGACGAGCTCATCGATCACCTCGGGAAGATCGTCCGGCAAGTCGTCGAATACGAAGAGCAGGCACGGGACGTGCTGTTGCGAACGGCACCTGAGGAAGTCGAGGATAAGACATGGCGCGCATACGGTTTGCTGAAACACGCGCGCCGGTTGACGTTTGAAGAGACGATGAATCTGTTGAGCGGTGTGCGGTTGGGCGTTGGGCTGAAGCTGCTGCCGGGACCCGGGGTATATACGCTCAACAAGCTGCTGATCTATACCCAGCTCGCGCACCTGGCAGCCATGGACGACCGGTCTACCGGCGACCGCGAACTGCCGACGGTGCGCGCGGCGTTTGTGCGGCGCTTGCTTGAAGACGAACCGAATGTGGAGCCCCGATGAACGGCTACAATTTCACGGATCGAGTCCGGAAAGTTCTGCAGATGGCTCGCGAAGAAGCGGCCCGCCTGCATCACGAGTACGTCGGTACCGAGCACATCCTGCTCGGCTTGATCCGCGAAGGTGAGGGCGTCGCGGCGGCGGTCTTAACGAATCTCAACGTCGACCTCGAGGAGATTCAGCAGAAGATCGAGGAGACGGTGAAGAAAGGAAAGGCCGCGGCCGCGGCCGGTCCCGACCTCCCCTATACATCCCGCGCCAAGAAGGTGCTCGAGCTGGCGATGAGCGAGGCGCGCGAGCTGAATCACTCCTACGTCGGCACCGAGCACCTGCTGCTCGGCTTGCTGCGTGAAGAGAAGGGCATCGCGGCGCAGGTACTGACCGACGCCGGGGTGAACCTCGAACAGGCGCGCGCCGAGACGCTGCGGCTGCTGGGCAGCGAGATGCCGGCGACGCCGGCTGGTGGCGGCACCGGCGCGCAGCCCACGCCGCCCAAGAGCGAAAAGAAATCCAAGACGCCCGCGCTCGACCATTTCTGCCGCGACCTGACGCAGCTTGCGGCAGAAGGCGCGCTCGATCCGACGATCGGGCGGCAGAAGGAAATCGAGCGCGTGATGGAGATTCTGTCGCGCCGCAAGAAAAACAATCCCGTGCTCATCGGCGAGCCCGGCGTCGGCAAGACGGCGATCGTCGAAGGCCTGGCCCAACTGATCTCGAGCGGGCAGTGCCCCGACGCGCTCAAGGATCACCGCGTGTTGTCGCTCGACATGGCGGCCGTCATCGCGGGCACGAAGTATCGCGGCCAGTTCGAAGAGCGGCTCAAGGCGGTCATCAACGAGATCGCGCAAAACAAGAACATCATCCTGTTCATCGACGAGCTGCACACGCTGGTCGGGGCAGGCGCGGCCGAGGGCGCAGTGGACGCGTCCAACATGCTGAAGCCCGCGCTGGCGCGCGGCGAGCTGCAGTGCGTCGGCGCGTCGACGTTGAACGAATACCGCAAATACATCGAGAAGGATGGCGCGCTGGAGCGGCGCTTCCAGACGGTGATCGTCGATCCGCCGACCATCGACGAGACGATCGAGATCCTCAAGGGACTGCGGAAGCGGTATGAGGACCATCACCGCGTCGTGATTCCCGATGAGACGCTGATCGAAGCGGCGAAGCTGTCGGAGCGCTACATCACCGACCGGTTCCTGCCCGACAAGGCGATCGATGTGATCGACGAAGCCGGCGCGCGCGCGCGGCTCGCCGCCCAGGTGCCGCCGCCCGAGGTCGCCGAGCTGAAGGAGAAGCTCGAAGGCATCAACGGCGACAAGGAAGCGGCCGTGCGCGATCAGAACTTCGAGAAGGCGGCGTCGCTGCGCGATTCGGAGCGCGAGCTCCAGGCCGAGATTCGCCGTAAGCAGGAGGAGTGGGAGCGTGAGCGGCAGACCCGCCGGCCCACGATCAGCGAGGAAGGCGTCGCCTTCATCGTGTCGCGCTGGACCGGCATCCCGGTCACGCGACTGCAGGAGGCCGAGACCGCCCGGCTCCTCCGGATGGAGGACGAGCTCCACGAGAGCGTCGTCGGCCAGAACGAAGCAATCCACGTGATCTCGCGCGCGATCCGGCGGAGCCGGGCCGGCCTCAAGGATCCGAAGCGGCCGATCGGCTCATTCATCTTCAGCGGCCCCACCGGCGTCGGCAAAACCGAGTTGGCGCGGGCCCTGGCGCGGTTCCTGTTCGCGGATGCCAACGCCCTGATTCGCGTCGACATGTCGGAGTACATGGAGAAGTTCTCCGTGAGCCGGCTGATCGGCGCGCCCCCGGGTTATGTGGGCTACGAGGATTCCGGCACGCTCACCAAGGCCGTGCGGCGCAAACCGTACTCGGTCGTGCTGCTCGACGAAATCGAGAAGGCGCATCCCGACGTGTTCAACATCCTGCTGCAGGTGCTGGATGAAGGCCATCTGACCGACAACTACGGCCGCATGATCGATTTCAAGAACACGGTCGTGATCATGACGTCGAACGTGGGCGCGCGCGACGTGGCGAAGGGCAAGACGCTGGGCTTCGGGCAACCGGATGCGCGCACCGAGTTCGACCGGATGTCCGAGAAGGTGAAAGAGGAAATCAACAAGGTCTTCAATCCGGAATTCCTGAACCGGCTGGACGACGTGATCGTGTTCCACGCGCTGAACCGGGAGCACATCGCGCTGATCGTCGGCATCCTGGCGCGCGACGTGCAGAAGCGGCTTGGCGAAGAAGAGCTGACGCTGCGACTCACCCAGGGCGCCACCGATTTCCTGGTGGACCACGGCTACGACGAACATTTCGGCGCGCGGCCGCTGAAGCGCGCCATTCAGAAGTACGTCGAGGACCCGCTGTCGGAGAAGATCCTCGTCGGAGATTTCGCCAAGGGCGACGAGATCGAAGTGGACGTCGCTCCGGACAAGGAGCGCCTCGCATTCAGGGCACTCTCCGGCTCGAAGGCGTGATTCGCCGGCTCACCCTTCCAATCGTCGTCAGCCTCGCCGTCCTCGCCCCGGGCCTGTCCAAGGCCCAGGGGCGGGTCGCGGGCGTTGATTCGCCGCCGACTCCCGACTCCATCGCCGTCGCCGGTCAGAAGCGCAATACCGCCGCCAGCGTCATCCAGATGAGCGGTCTCGTTCCCGGGCGGGCGCTGAACTACCGGGACGTGCAGCGTGCCATCCAGGCCCTGTTTGCGAGCGGCCAGTTCGACGACGTCCAGCTTCTCCAGACGCAGGCCGACGGCAGGAACATCCTCGTGATTCAAGTGCGCGAGCGCCCGCAGCTCGTGAAGTGGACGGTCCGCGGCGTGGAGCGGCTCGCCGAGGGCAGCGTGCGCGACAAGGTCCAGCTGTCGGAAGGCCGGCCGCTCGATCCCGCGGCGGTCACGCGCGCGCTGGCCCGCATCGATTCGATGTACCACGCCCAGGGCTATTATCTCGCCGAGGCCAAGCCGGTCTACGTGTACGAGCGCGACTCGGCCGCGGTCCGCGTGATCTTCGACCTCCAGGAAGGCAACCGCGTCGCGATCTCGCAGGTGGACATTCAGGGCAATACGCATTTCACCGACCAGCTGATCGTCGAGCAGATGCATTCCAAGCCCGAAGGCTTTTTCTGGATGCATTCGGGGGAGTACAACGACGACAAGGTCGCCGAGGATCTGCGCCAGACCCTGCCGGAGTACTACGGCAAGCGCGGCTACGTCGACTTCCAGGTCCTGCAGGACACGCTGATCGTCAACGAGAAAACGGGGAAGGCGACGCTCGTCGTCACCGTGAGTGAAGGCGAGCCGTACAAGGTCGGCACGTTCGAGATCGTCGGCAACCGGCGCTTCTCGACCGACGAGCTGCAGCCGTACTATCCGTTCGACACGCACAACCGCACCGGCTTGCTCGGGCTCGGTGGCCGGCCGTCGAACGCGTACTTCGACGACCAGCAGTGGCAGGATGCGACGCGCAAGCTGCAGACGCTGTACTACAACAACGGCTACATCTACGTCCAGGTCCGGCCCGACGTGATTCGCCGCTTCGATGCGAACGGGAAGCCCGTGGTGGATCTGCGCTGGGTCATCAACGAGGGCCAGCCCGCGATCGTGAGCCACGTAGAGATCCGCGGCAACGACGTCACCCACGAGCGCGTGATCCGCGAGGCGATCGTGATGGTTCCGGGCGACGTGTTCCGGCAGGACGCGCTGATCGCGTCCTACCAGCGCGTCTCGAACCTCGGGTTCTTCAACCAGCCGTTGCCTTTCCCCGAGACCAAACCGGCCAACGAGCAGGGCGACATCGACGTCGTCTTCCACGTCACCGAAAAGCGGACCGGAAACATCAACTTCGGCGCGTCGGTGGGGCAGGGCACAGGCGTCGGCGGGTTCATCGGACTCGACGAACCCAACCTGTTCGGCAAGGGCAAGCGCGGCCAGCTGCAGTGGCAATTCGGGAAGAACATCAACGACTTCAGCATTACGTATACGGATCCCGCGATCCGCGAGTCCCGGATCTCGGGAACGATCGGGGTGCACGACCAGCGCGTCCGGTATGTGATTGCCGACGTTGGGCGGCTGCGGCGGCGGGGCGCCAACGTGCAGTTCGGCTTTCCGCTGTTCGGCTCCAACTACACGCGCCTGTTCCTGAACTACGCCCTCGACGAGCAGAGCTATACCGGCTCCAGCACCAACGCGGCGTTTACCAACGCGTTCCGCTGCAATTACTGCGTGCGTTCCAGCCTCGGCGCTTCGGTCATGCGCGACACGCGGGTCGACTTGCCGTTCCCGACCGCCGGCACGATGGTGCAGTTCGGCTTCACGCAGAACGGCGGCTTCCTCGGCGGCACCGGCGACTTCCAGCGCGTCGACGTCGAAGACCACTTCTACGCGCCGATCGGCACGCTTGGCGGGTCCCCGACGTCCAACGTCAAGCTGGTGCTCGGCCTATCGAGTCGCACGGGCTTCGTGTTCGGCGTTACCCCGTTCTTCGACCAGCTCTTCACGCTCGGCGGCACCCAGTTCTTCATCCCGCTGCGCGGCTACGACGAAGCGTCCATTACGCCCTTCGGCTACGATCCCAACGCCGCCGTCAACGGCGCGAGCCCCCTCGCGTTCGGGAAGTCGTACTTCACGATGACGGGTGAAATCGGGATCCGCGTGTCCCAGATGCTGTACCTCTCGACGTTCTACGACGCCGGCAACGTGTGGTCGCGGCCGGCCCAATTCGATCCGACGCACCTGTTCCGCGGCGCCGGCTTCGGGGCGGCGGTCATCTCGCCGCTCGGCCCGTTGGGTATCGACTATGCGTATGGCTTCGATAAGACCGATATCACCGGCCGTCCGGCGCCGGGCTGGAAGCTGCACTTCAAACTCGGCAATTTCTTCTAAGCCATACCCACATACTCAGCACCCACGTTCTTCCCGGGGAGCTCCAGCTTTATGCAGCGTTCCATGCTCGTCTCTCTCGCCGCGGTCGCCGCGCTCGCGTTCCACGTCGCGGTACCCAGTGTTGCGCGCGCCCAGGGCCCGTCGGCCAGTCAGGCGGCCTCGGCGATCAAGATCGCCTACATCAATTCCCGGGAAATTCTGCAGCGCACGCCCGGCTACGCGGCCGCCGAGTCGACGTATCTGAAGGAAGTCGACGGCTACCGCACCGAAGTGCAGAAGCTGCAGCAGGCGCTCGACTCGGCCGTGCAGGCCTTCGACCAGCAGTCGATCGCGCTCTCGCCGGCGGCGCGCGCGCAGAAGCAGAAAGACCTGCAGGCGATGCAGCAACGAATGGAAGCGCGCACCAACGAGCTGCAGGACAAGGCGCGGCAACGGGAACAGGAGCTGCTGCAGCCGATTCAGGCGCGCGTGAACTCCGTGATCCAGGGAATCCGTGCCGAGTCGAACTATTCACTGATTCTCGACGCGGATGCGGCCGGAGGATTGATCGCCGCGGCAGACCCCGCGCTCAACATCACGGCCCGGGTGCTGCAGCGCCTCTCGCAGGCGCAATAATCGACGGCTAGCTTCCCACCGTGAATTCGGCGGGAACGCGGCCGCTCGCCGCAAGTGAAATCGCGGCGCTCACCGGCGGACGGCTGGTGGGGCCGGGGACAACGACGGTCGCCGGCATTGCGCCGCTGGAGCGCGCGGGTCCCGGCGACCTGTCTTTTCTTGCCTCGTCCCGGTACGTCCCATACCTTCAGCGCACCAGCGCGTCCGTCGTCCTCATCGCGCCCGATCTCGAGCAGGCGGCGAGCGGCGCAGGGCCCGAGACCCGCGTCATTGTCGCCGACCCGTATGCCGCGCTGCTCGTGGTGCTCCCGGTGCTGTACCCGCAGGCCGTGTGGGAAGCGGGCGTGCATGCGAGCGCGGTCGTGGGTCGCGGCGCGACGTGGCAAGAGCCGGTCGAGATCGGCCCGCATGCGGTGCTGGGCCACGGTGTGCAGCTGGGTCGCAACGTCCGCATTGGCGCCGGGTGCGTCCTCGGCGACGGCGTGGCGGTCGGCGACGACTCGCAGCTCTATCCCGGCGTCAGTCTGTACGCGGGCACGGCCCTCGGGAAGCGCGTCATCGTACATTCGGGTGCGGTGATCGGCAGTGATGGGTTCGGGTACATCCCCGGCAAGGGCAGCGAGGCGCATCGCAAGATCCCGCACGTGGGGCGCTGCCTGATCGGGGACGACATCGAGATTGGCGCGAACACCTGCATCGACCGGGGCAGCGTGGACGATACGGTGATCGGGTCGGGCACCAAGATCGACAACCTCGTCCACATCGCCCATAACGTGCGGATCGGCGCCCGCTGTCTCATCATGGCGCAGGCCGGCATCGCGGGCAGCTGTCAGGTGGAGGATGATGTCATCATCGCGGGACAGGCTGGCGTTTCCGACCACATCACGATCGGACGCGGGGCGCGACTCCTCGTCCAGTCCGGCACGATCGCCGATATCCCCGCGGACGCGACCTACTTCGGCACGCTGGCCCGCCCGCACCGCGAGTATCTGCGCGGGCAGGCCGCGCTGTACCGTCTCGCCAAGATCATCGGTGATCTCGAAGAGCTCGTGACATCCAAGACCGCCCCCGCTCCCCCCCCCCCCGCTCCCTCGGCCGGTGCGTCCTCCGCAACAGAGCAGTAGGCGCTCCGTCACGCGTCCGGCGTCCCTGCGCGGCACCGGGCTGCACACGGGTGCTACGACGGAGGCGACGTTTTTGCCCGCGCCTGCCGGGCAAGGGATCGTATTCCGGCGCACCGACCTCGCGGGCAAGCCGGAAGTGCCCGCACGCCTGAGCGAGGTGGAAGCCGTGGAACGGCGGACTGCGATCGGGAAGGGTGAGGCGACGATCCATACCGTCGAGCACGTCCTCGCGGCCGTGGCCGCGCATGCCATCGACGATCTGACGATCGAGCTGACGGGCCCCGAGCCGCCGATACTCGACGGTAGCGTGCAACCATACTTCGAGGCATTAACGAAGGCCGAGCCGGCACCGGTAGGTGGAGAGGCCTCCTTTCTCACCGTGCAGGCGCCTTTCACGGTGACGGACCGGGACGCAGCGTATGTTGTGGCGCCGTCCAAGACCTTGCGGCTCACGGTCTCGATCGAGTGGCCGCACCCTTTGATCGGATGCCAGGCTGGGACGTACGAGATCACGCCCGAGAGGTTTGCGACCGAGCTCGCGGCCGCGCGGACATTTGGCTTCACGCACGAAGTGGCGGAGCTGCAGGCGCGCGGGCTGATCAAGGGGGCGTCGGAAGCGAACGCCATCGTGCTCGACGATGAGAAGGTGGTGGCCGGCGGCAAGCTGCGGTGGCCGGACGAATTTGTGCGGCATAAGGCGGCGGATATCGTGGGGGACCTGGCGCTCACCGGCGCCCGGATTCAGGCTCATGTGGTGGCGACGCGGCCCAGCCATGGCGGCAACATCGCGCTGGCGCGGGCGCTCGCACGCGCAGGGAGGCGCACGGGAATGCCGGCGATGGACATCAGCAAGATTATGGATTACCTGCCGCACCGTTATCCGTTTTTGCTGGTCGACCGGATCCTCGAGGTCGAGGGGCAGAAACGCATCGTCGGGATCAAGAACGTCACCATCAACGAGCCGTTCTTTCAGGGCCATTTCCCGGGTCATCCCATCATGCCCGGCGTGCTCATCATCGAAGCGATGGCGCAGGTCGGCGGGATGCTGTTGATGAGCCATTTCGAGGACCAGGACACGGCGAACAAGGTCGTGTACTTCATGTCGCTCGATAACGTGAAGTTCCGCCGGCCCGTCGTGCCCGGCGATCAGATCCGGTTCGAGCTCGACATGCTGCAATTCCGGGGGAAGACCTGCCGGATGAAGGGCGCCGGGTTTGTGGACGGGCAGGTGGTCGCCGAGGCCGAGATGATGGCCATGGTGGTCGATAAGTGATCCATCGGACTGCGCTGGTCGACCCCACCGCCGAGCTGGGCGCCGAGGTTTCGGTCGGCCCCTACTGCGTGATCGGGCCCAAGGTGACGGTGGGTGAGCGCTGCACGATCGCGGGGCATGCCGTGATCGAGCGCAACACCCGCGTGGCCGACGGCGTCAAGATCGGCTACGGGACCGTGATCGGTAACGACCCGCAGGACCTGAAGTACAAGGGCGAAGAGACGTGGGTCGAGATCGGCACCGGCACGATCATTCGTGAATACTGCACGATCAACCGCGGCAGCACGGCGACGGGGAGGACCACGATCGGCGAGCGCTGTTTTATCATGACGTACGTGCACATCGCGCACGACTGCGTGGTCGGGAACGACGTGATCATCGCGAACTCGGTGCAGATGGCCGGGCATGTCACGGTGCACGATCGGGCCATCATCAGCGGACTCGTACCCATCCATCAATTCGTGCGCATCGGCACGTACGCGTTCGTCGGCGGCCTCTCGCGCGTCAACCAGGATGTGCCGCCGTACACGAAGGCGGCCGGCAATCCCGTCCACCTGTACGGTCTCAACTCTGTCGGCCTGCAGCGCGCGGACTTCCCGGCCGAGGTGAAGCTGGCGCTGAAGCGCGCCTATCGCCTCGTATTCAACTCGGATCTGACGGTGAGCCAGGGGGTCGCCCGCGCGCGGGTCGAGCTGCCCGAAGTGCCTGAAGTGGAAACGTTTCTGCGCTTCATCGAGGCGTCGCAGCGCGGGGTGATGGTATGACGCGGCATCCGCGGCCGGTGCGCGTCGGTGTGGTCGGGGCGGGCGCACTGGGCTTCCATCACATCCGGCTGCTCCAAAAGATCGACGGCGCCGATTTCGTGGGGTTCTACGACCATAACCCCAAGCGGGCTCCGTACGTCGCGAAGGAGCTCGGGGCGACAGCATTCCCGTCACTCGAGGCGCTGCTCGACCGTGTCGAGGCGATCACGGTGGTCGTGCCGACGCCGGCGCATGTGGATGTGGGCCTGGCAGTGTTGGACCACGGCATTCATGCCCTGATCGAAAAACCCCTTGCGGACACGCTGCCCGGTGCGGAGCAGCTGGTTCACACGGCGCGTGAGCGCGGGCTCTGCCTTCAGGTGGGCCACGTCGAGCGGTTCAACCGCGCGGTGCGCGCCGCGGCGCCGTATCTCGAGGAGCCGCGGTTCCTGCAAACGGAGCGGCTGGCGCCGTTCCAGCCGCGTGGCACCGACGTCGCGGTGATACTCGATTTGATGATTCACGATCTCGACCTGGTCCTCGAGCTGGTGCGCTCGGAGGTGGCGGAGGTCCGGGCCACGGGCGTCCCGATTCTCACGCCGCACGTCGACATCGCCAACGCGCGCGTGGAATTCGTGAACGGCGCGGTGGCCGTCATCACCGCCAGCCGGGTTTCCCGCGAGCGGACGCGAAAACTGCGCATCTTCCAGCCCACGGGCTATTTCTCGCTCGACCTCGCGCAGGGCAACGGGCACTTCTACCGACTGAAATCGGGCTGGCAGGGGCTCGGCGCGACGCGGGTCGAGGAGATCGTCGAGCATGTTGGCCTCGAGGCACCGGAGGCCGAGCCGTTGAAGCTGGAGCTCGAGAGCTTCCTGCGGGCGGTGCGGGGCGAGGCAGAGGTCGTCGTCACCGGCGCGGCCGGGTTGCAGGCGCTGGCGTTGGCCCATCGGGTCGCGGACGCGATTGAAACGTCGCCGCTCGCGTCCGCGAGGCCGTGAGCACCCGCAAGACCCCGCGCATCTACATATCGGCGGGCGAGCCATCGGCGGACGCGCATGCGGCCGCGGTCGCGACGGCGCTGCGCCGGCGTTTCCCCGGAGTCGAGCTCGAGGCGCTTGGCGGTCCCCTGATGGAGCGCGCCGGTGTGCGCGTGCTGGACCGGATGGAAGCCTTTTCGGTGGTCGGCTTCGTCGAAGCGATCGCCAAGATTCCCGCGCACTACCGACTGCTCGCCCGGGTCAAGAAGGCGTTCAACGAGAGCCGCTACGACCTCGTAATCCTCGTCGATTATCCGGGCTATCACCTGCGCGCCGCCGCCGCCGCCGCTGCGGCCGGCATTCCCGTGCTGTACTACATCGCGCCCCAGATGTGGGCCTGGGGACAGAATCGGGTGCGGAAGCTCGCCCCGGTGAATCAGCTCGCGGTGATCCTGCCGTTCGAAGAGGCGTTCTTTCGCGCCCGCGGCGTGGCCGCGACGTTCGTGGGCCATCCGCTCAAAGATCGGCCGGCGCCGCCGGCACGCCTCGATGCACGCCGCGCGCTGGCGCTCGATCCCAATCGCACCACGCTCGGGTTGTTTCCCGGAAGCAGGGCCCAAGAGGTGCGGCGCCATTGGGCCATGTTCCGCGAAGCGGCCGGGAAGGTGTTGGCGGTGCGGCCCGACGTGCAGATCGTGCTCGCCGGAACGCGGGAAGCGGAGTACCCAGAGCCCGGCGTGATCAAGGTGCATTACGGCGATCCCTTACTTGTCTTCGCCGCGTCGGACGCCGGGATCTGCAAATCAGGCACGACGACGCTCGAAGCGGCGATCGCCGACCTGCCCATGGTCATCACGTACCGCGTGCATCCGATTTCGTCGTTCATCGCGTTGCGCGTCTTACGGGTACCGTGGGTCGGGCTCGTGAATCTGGTGGCGGGATATGAGGTCGCGCCCGAGTTCCTGCAGCGTCGCGCGACGCCCGACGCCTTGGCCGGCGGTGTGTTGCCGCTGCTCGATGCCGACAACCCCGCGACGCGGCGCCAGCGAGAGGGTCTGCGTCTGGTGCGGGAACGGCTCGGTGCGCCCGGAGCCGCCGACCGCGTCGCGGATCTTGCGGCCGGGCTGATCGAGTGAAGCTCCGCTGGGCGGAACCGGTCGCCGCGGCCCTCGGGCCTGTCGTGATCAAGACGCTCGCGGCGACCTGGCGTTATCGCGCCAGCGGCGTCCGGCCGTGGCAGTCCCCATTCATTTTTGTTTTGTGGCACTCGCGCATTCTGCCGTTGCTGCCGTTCCACAAGCACAACGGCCACGTGCTGCTGATCAGCCGGCACCGCGATGGCGAGTATCTGGCGAATCTGGCGGAGGGATGGGGCTACCGGTTCGTCCGGGGCTCGACCCAGCGCGGTGGTGAAGTCGGACTACTCGGGGTTGTCCGCGCCTTACAGGCAGGAGCGATCGTCGCGATGACCCCCGATGGACCGCGCGGGCCGGCGGAACGCGTCCAACCGGGCGCCATCGCCGCGGCTCAGCACGCCGGCGTTCCGCTCGTCGCCGCGGGTGCCCGCGCATCGTCGGCCTGGTATCTCCGCTCGTGGGATCGCATGTGCATTCCGAAGCCGTTTGCCGGAATCGACGTGCGATTTGGACCACCCATCTCCATCGGCCCCGGCAAAGAGGGGCTGCGGCAGGGCATCGCGGCCGTGCAGCGCAGCCTCGACGAGGTCAACGCATGAGCGCGCAGCGCGTCGCGCAGTGGCTGTGGTGGAGCAGCACGGCTCCGGCGCGAGCCACGCGGGGCGTGCTGGTGCCGTTCGCGCTGTTGTACCGCACGGTGATGAGCGCCCGAGCGAAGGCCTACCGGCGCGGCTGGCTGCGCCGCCGCGCGTTGCCGCTGCCGTCTGTCGCCGTGGGCAACCTGGCGGTGGGTGGAGCGGGGAAGACGCCATTCGCGGCGTGGACGGCGGCATACTTCGCCCGCAGGAATGTCCGGCCGGGCATCCTGCTCCGCGGCTATCGCGGTGACGAGCAGGCGGTGCACCAGCGGCTGGTGCCGGACGCGATCGTCGTTGCGAATCCCGATCGCGTGGCGGGGGCCGCAAGTGCGCGCGCTGCAGGCGCGCAGGTCCTGGTGCTCGACGACGCCTATCAGCGTCTCGATGTGGCGCGCGATGTGAACGTGGCCCTCGTCAACACCGAGAGTGCTCCACCGCGCGCCGTGGCCTGGCCGTTGCCCGCCGGGCCGTGGCGGGAGGATTGGAGCGCCTTGGGCCGGGCCGACGTGATCATCGTGACGCGGCGGCATGCGGCGATCGCGGAATCCCACCGCCTGGCCGCGCGCATCGCGGCCCGCTGGCCAAGCGCTGTGGTGGCGAGCGTACATCTGGCGGTCGAGGGGCTGAGGGGGCTCCGCTCGGGCGGGCGGGTGGGGCTGTCCCTGCTCGCCCGCAAGCGCGTCGTGGTTGCGGCGGGCATCGCCGACCCCGTGAGCTTCGCTGCCCAGGTGCGCGCCTCCGGTGCCACGGTGCAACTCATGGCGTACCAAGATCATCACCCGTACCATCCCGGTGATGTCGCCCGGCTCGCGCAGGTCGCAAAAGACGCCGATTATGTTGTAGTCACCGAGAAGGACGCGGTGAAGCTGCGCGATCGCTGGCCGTCGGATGCGCCCGAGCCGCTCGTGGCGGAGCTGGCGCTGCACTGGGAGCTCAATGGGGAGGCCGTCGAACGTGTCCTGGAAGGGGTCCTGAAGCGAGCGGTATGAGCGAACCTGCGATTATCCGACCCGATAAGCAGACGTTTCTCGCCGAGGAGAACCCGTTCGAGGCGATGATGGAGCGCTTCGATCATGCGGCCAAGCTCCTCAATCTCGACCGTGGTCTCTACAAAGTGCTCCGCAATCCCGAAAAACAGATCATCGTCTCCGTCCCGATTCTGCGTGACTCGGGTGAGGTGGAGGTCTACACCGGGTATCGCGTGCTGTACAACACGTCGCGCGGTCCGGCCAAGGGGGGCATCCGCTTCGACCTCAACGTCACGCTCGAAGAAGTGAAGGCCCTGGCCGCATGGATGACGTGGAAATGCGCGCTGGTCAACATCCCGTTCGGCGGCTCAAAGGGCGGCGTGGTCTGCGACCCGACGACCATGTCGATGGGCGAGCTGGAGCGGGTGACGCGGCGCTACACGTCCAGCATCATCGAAGTCCTGGGTCCCGATTCGGACGTCCCCGCGCCCGACGTGAACACGAACGAGCGCGTGATGGCGTGGATCATGGACACCTACTCCATGCACAAGCGCCACACCGTGACGGCGGTCGTGACGGGCAAGCCGGTCGAGATGGGCGGGTCGCTGGGCCGGCGCGAAGCAACGGGCCGAGGGTGCATGCTCGTGACGCGCGAGGCGCTGGCGAAGCTGGGGATGAGCTTCAAGGGTACGCGCATCGCGGTGCAGGGCTTCGGCAACGTCGGGTCTGTCGCTGCCGACCTCATGGCGCGGGAGGGGGCGACGATCGTCGCAGTCTCCGACAAGTCGACCGCGCTGTACAATCCGAAAGGTCTCGACGTACAGGAGCTGCTGAAGTGGGTCAAGGAGCACCGCCAGCTCGCGGGGTACACCAAGGCAGAGACGATCACACACGAGCAGGTCTTGACTGTCGACTGCGACGTCTTGATCCCCGCCGCAACCGAGAATGTCATCACCCGCAAGAACGCTCCCCACATCAAGGCCAAGATCATCTGCGAAGGCGCGAACGGTCCCACCAGCGCTGCGGCCGACAAGATTCTCGAAGACAAAGGCGTGTTCGTGATTCCCGACATTCTCGCGAACGCGGGCGGCGTGACGGTGAGCTACTTCGAATGGGTGCAGGACCGGGGCGGCTACTTCTGGGACGAAGAAACGGTCAACCGCCGGCTCGAAGCGATTCTGGTCCGCTCTTTCGGCGAGGTGATGGCGATGGCGGCGAAGCACAAGGTCGCCAATCGCATCGCGTCGTACATCGTCGCGGTCGATCGCGTGGCGGCCATGCACCGCCTGCGCGGCATGTATGCCTGATGCGCTATCGCGTGGTCGCGCTCGGCGGCGGCAAAATGAAAAGCGCCGCGCTGCGCGCCGCCTGTGACGACTACCTGAGCCGGATTCGACACTACGCCAAAATCGAGGAACGAGAAGTGAACGAGGCGCGGATCCCCGAGGATTCGCGTCTCATCGCGCTGGCGCGCGACGGGGAAGGGTGGTCCTCCCCGCAGCTGGCCGAGCTGGTGGGGCGCTGGGAGATGGACGGTCGCGATGTCGCGTTCGTCATCGGCGACGCCGATGGCCTGCGCCCGGATGTGTTACGCCGCGCCGAGCGCACCTGGAGCCTCGGTCCGCTGACGCTGCCCCACGAGCTCGCCCGAGTCGTAGTCTACGAACAACTATACCGGGCCTACACGATCCGTCGGGGAGAGCCTTACCATCGCGGGTGAGCTCTCGCCGGCTGACCGGAGCGCATTCCTCGCCCTGGCGCGGTGCGCGATCGAAGCGGTCCTGGCGGGACGCGCGGCCCCGCGGATTCCGAGCGTGCCGGCCGCCCAGCAACATCGCGGCGCTTTCGTATCCTTACACGAGTCCGGCGGCGACCTGCGTGGCTGCATTGGTCATGTGACGGGCGACCGGCCGCTCGGCGAAGTCATCTGCCAGGTCGCGGTGTCGGCCGCGCGGTCGGACCCGCGCTTCGCCCCCATTACGCCTGATGAGCTCCCCGATTTGCGTATCGAGATCTCCGTGCTGAGCGAGCTGGCGCGGATGGAGGCGGCCGACTGTGGGCGCGTGGTGATCGGCCGCGACGGCGTAGTGGTGCGGCGCGGGCGTGCCCAGGCGGTGCTGCTGCCACAGGTGGCAACCGAGCACGGGTTCGGGGTCGAGGCGTTTCTCAACGCCGTCTGTCACAAAGCGGGACTCACCGCCGGCAGCTGGCGGGAACCGGCCACGCACGTTTTCACTTTCACAGCAGACGTTTTCGTCGAATGACCGAGTGGTTCGAGCAGTGGTTCGGCGAGGAGTATCATGCCCTCTATCCGCACCGCGACGAGGAGGATGCGCGCCGCGCGGTAGAGCTGATTCGCGGTGTCGTCCCGTGGAGGCCCGGAAATCGCATACTCGATCTCGCCTGCGGGCCGGGGCGCCACGCCGCGGAGCTGGAACGGCTGGGAGGGGGAGGACACGTCGTTGGATTCGATCTGTCCCGGGCGATGTTGCGGCGCGCCCGCGAGCGTACACGCGCCGCGCTGGTGCGCGGCGACATGCGGGCGCTGCCGTTTCGCGCCGGGAGTTTCTCGTTAGCCGTGAATCTCTTTACTTCATTCGGTTACTTTTTGAGCGATGACGAGCATCGTCGCGTGGTCCATGAGGTGGCCGCCGCGCTCGCGCCCGGCGGGCATTTCGTCCTCGATTACCTCAACGCGGAAGAAGTGCGGCGGGCGCTGCAGCTCAGCGAGCAGGGCAAGCGGCGCTCGGAAAATGGTGAACGGCGTCGCGATGTACGCGTCACACGGCGTATCGACGATAACGGCCGTTTTGTGATCAAGGAGATCGAGCTGCGGGATGAGGGCCGGCGGTTTCAGGAGCGGGTCCGCCTCTACGGACCGGATGAGCTCGCAGCGTTGCTGGTCGACGCCGGCCTCGAGGTCACCGGGCGCTTCGGGAACTACGATGGCGGGCCGCTGGAACCGAGCGCGCCGCGGGTGATCTTGGTCGCGGCGCGCGCATGATCTCGCGAATCCTCTCAACCCCAATCCCCATGCCGGCGGGAACGCTTCCTGCCGGCAAACCCCGCCGCATCCACGCGGACGCGCTCGCCTCGATGCTCCCGGGACCGGGCCGAGACCGGCTCGCCAACGGCGAAGTGCTGACCATTACGACCGGGCAGCAGCCGGGACTGTTCACAGGCCCGCTGTACACCGTGTACAAGGCGCTGTCGGCGATCGCACTGGCGGATCGGATCGAGCGGGAGCGCGGCGTCCCGGTCGTCCCCGTGTTCTGGGTCGCGGGAGATGATCACGATTTCGCGGAAGCCAACCACGCCTGGGTACTGGGGCGGGACGGCGAGCCGGTCAAGATCACTTTGCGCGAGCGCGCGCACGACGCGCCGCAGTTGCCGCTGTTTCGCGAGTCGCTGGGATCGGATATCGGCGCGGCGCTCGACGCGCTGGATGCCGCGCTGCCCGATTCGGAGTGCAAGCCCGACGTTCGGCAATGGCTGGCGGCGTGCTACCGGCCAGAGATGAACCTGGCCGACGCGGGGGCCGAGGCGCTGAATCGGCTGCTCGGCGCTCGCGGAAAAGGGCTCGCTGTCTTTCGGGCGCACGACCGCGCCGCGAAACGGGCTGCCGCACCCTGGCTGCTTTTGGCGCTGGACGAAACGCTCGCCGACGGTCTGTCGCCGGTCCTGGTCGAAGGGCGGCTGGGCCGCGACCGCCTGCGCAAGGATGGCGGCGGCTTCGTCACGCGCCGCAGCGGCGAGCGCTTTACCCGGGGGCAGCTCGAGAAAATCGCGGCCGAAACGCCCGAGCGACTGTCGCCCAATGTGCTGCTCCGCCCGGTGATCGAGGCGGCCCTGTTTCCGACGCTCGCCTACCTCGGCGGTCCGGGGGAGATGGGATATCTGCCCGAGTCCGCCCCGCTGTTCTCGCGTCTCGGCGTCGCGCCGCAGGCGCACGTTCCCCGCTGGTCGGGGGTCATCATCGAGGCGCGGATCGACAAGGTGCTGAGCAAACACGGCCTCACCCCGGCCGAGTTCAATGAACAACCGGGAGCGCTGGAGAGTCGGCTCGCGAAGGCCGATCTGCCTCCCGATCTCGCCGCCTCGCTGGACGAGCTGCGCGCGGATGTCGAGTCCCGCTTCGCCCGCATCAGCGGCGAGGTCCAGCTGCTCGATCCGACGCTGGAGCGCACCGTTGAGGCAGCGCGGAACGCGGCCCTGGCGGGCACCAACGAAATCGAGAAGAAACTCGTCGCGAGTCTGAAGCGCACTCAGGGCACGGTGGTGAGCCAGCTCTCTCGTGCCCGTGCGGCCCTGGCGCCGCTGGGCAAGCCACAGGAGCGCGTGCTCACGATCGCGTCGTTTCTAGCGCGTTACAGCGGGTCGCTGCTGGATGAAATCGATCGAGAGGTGGCGCGCTGGGCCGCGGCTTCATAAAATCCGGACATGTGGGTGCTCGCAATCATTCTCGTCGTGGCGCTGCTCATCCCGGTTGCCGCCATCCTGGTGGACTCGCCGCTGGGCAGGTCCGTCGCGCGGCGTATGGAAGGCCGCACCGAGGGTCCCCCGCCTGAGCTGCGCGATATGCAGCGCAAGGTCGAGCTGCTCGAGTCCGAGATAGAGGATCTGAACCGCTCCGTGGCCGGGATGCGGGAAGAGCTGCAATTCATGCAGCGCCTGCTGGAAGACCCCCGCCGAAAGAAACCGACGTCTTGAAGGAAAGCGGCGGCCGTCACGCGGCGCGGGTGGCGGCCGGTATTCTCGTCACTCGCGTGCTCGGGTACGTGCGCGAGCGTGTCTTCGCGCACTACTTCGGCAACGGCGCCGCGGCTGACGCTTTTCGCGCCGCGCTGCGCATCCCCAACGCTCTCCGCAATCTTCTGGGTGAAGGCACGCTCTCGGCATCGTTCATCCCCGTCTATGCACAGCTGAACGAGGACAACAAGGAGGCGGCCCGCGCCCTGGCGGGGGCGATTCTCGGTCTCCTGCTACTCGCGAGCGGCTTGCTCGCGGTCATCGGCATCGCATTCGCGCCCGCGATCACCGCCATCGTCGCCCAGGGCTTCGACGGACCGCGACGCGAGCTGACGACGGTGCTGGTTCGGATCCTCTTCCCGATGACCGGGCTCATGGTGGTTTCGGCCTGGTGCCTCGGGATTCTCAACACCCATCGTCGTTTCTTCTTGCCCTACGCGGCTCCGGCGCTGTGGAACGTTGCCGGCATCGCGGCCATGGTCGGCGCGGCCGCGTGGATGAAAGGATCGGGACTCTACGGACTCTCGCTCGCCCTCGCCTGGGGCACCGTCGCGGGCAGCGTGTTGCAGGTCGCGATCCAGCTCCCCGCGTGCTGGCGGTTGTTGGGCGGGATTCCTCTGCGCGTGAGCTTTGCCCCCGAGGGTGTGCGCCAGGTCATCGTCGCCTGGGCGCCGCTCGTACTTGGCGCGGGAGTCGCGCAGGTCTCGGGTCTCATCGACACGTTCCTTGGCTCGTACACCGGCGAAGGCGGGCTGGCGAGCCTCGGCTACGCGCAGCTCGTGCAGCAGCTGCCGATCAGCCTGTTCGGCGTGGCCGTGACCGCGGTGTCACTGCCCGAGCTCTCCCGTGACGCGGTTGGTGAAGCCCCGCATGCGCAGCTGCGTGCCAGGATCGCGATCGCGTTCCGGCGGATCGCGTTCTTCGTCATCCCGGCGGCGTTCGCGTTCGCGGCCTTGGGTCCGCAGATCATCGGCGCACTCTTCCAGACCGGACGGTTCGACGCGGACGATACGATGCTCGTAGGTGGAGTGCTGGCTGCCTACGGCATCGGATTACTTGGCACGTCGACCGTCAGGCTGTTTGCGTCCGGTTTCTATGCGATGCGCGATACGCGGACGCCCGTGAAGATCGCAATCACCTCGCTCGTGATCTCCGCGCTGCTGTCGTGGTATTTCATGCGGCGGTTCGGGCCTGCGGGCATCGCACTCGGCTCGTCGATCGGGCAGTCCTTCAACACGGTGCTGCATCTCTACGACCTCGACAAACGCATTGGCGCGATCCTGCAGCGCTCCGATTGGCGCACCCTCGGCCTGGTCGTCGCCGCCGGATTGCTCGCGGCCCTGCTAGGCATGGCGGCTCGGCCTGTGGTCGCAACCTGGCGACCCGTCCCTCAGGGCATTGCTGTGCTGGGTATCTTTGGGGTGGCTTACGGGGCGCTCACTTTGGCGTTCCGTCACCCCGACGCGATACGCGCATGGCAATTTCTGACCGGCTCGCCCGCCAACTAGCGGCCCTTCCTGCTCGCCCCGGCGTCTATCTCTGGAAAGACGCCGCCGGGGAGATTTTGTACGTCGGGAAGGCGGCCAACCTGCGCACGCGCGTGCCCAACTACTTTGCCGAAGAGCAGGGCAGCGTCGAGCGCGAGGCATTGCGCGAGCAAATCGCCGACCTCGAGACGATCATCGTACCGAACGAGGCGCAGGCGCTGCTGCTCGAGAACACGCTGATCAAGGAAAACCAGCCAAAGTTCAACATCCGGCTGCGGGACGATAAGAGCTATCCGCAGATTGCCGTGACCATCGCCGAGCCGTTCCCGCGCGTGCTGGTCGTCCGGCGGGTCGCGATTCCAGGAGCGCGCTATTTCGGGCCCTACACCGACGTCGCGACGCTGCGGCAGACGCTGAAGATCATTCGCCGCATCTTCACGGTCCGCTCCTGCTCCTGGCATCTGCCGGAGGACGCGCCGGACCGGCCGTGCCTCGATTTTCATATCGAGCGGTGCAAAGCGCCGTGCGTCGGGTATCAGAGCGCCGCAGACTACCGGCGGATGATCGATGACGTGCTGTTGTTTCTCTCGGGGAAGACGCTGGACGTGCGGGCGCGGCTGCGCGAGCGTATGCAGGAGGCGAGCAACGCCCAGGACTACGAGCGGGCGGCACAGCTCCGCGATGCGCTCAAATGGCTGGATCAGCTCGAGCAGCCGCAGACCGTCGAGGTCGTGGGGGGCGGAGACGCCGACGCCATCGGCCTGGCGCGCGACGGCGACGACGCGGCGACGGTGATTCTGCGCATTCGCGACGGCCGCTTGATCGCGCGGGAGCACCGATTTCTCGAGCACGTCGAGCACGCGCCGGAGGGCGACGTATTGCGAACGTTCCTGGTCGGCTACTATCTGCCGCTCGAGCAGCGGGCGCAGCGTGTGGTGATGCCGTTTGCGCCTGCTGATCTCGATGCGTTACGAGAGCTGGCGCCGGGTGTGGATTTCGCCGTGCCGCAGCGTGGCTCGGCTGCCAAACTCGTGGAGCTCGCGGACCAGAATGCCCGCCATCTGCTCGACAGCTTCAAGATCGACGCGTTCGATATCGACGAGCGCGCGGCCGATCCGGTGTTTTCGCTCGGCCGCGATCTCGGCTTGCCGGTCGTGCCGCGCGCCATGGTGTGCATCGATATCTCAACGAATCAGGGCCGCGATACCGTTGGCTCACTCGTCTGGTTCGAAGGCGGTCGCCCACGCAAATCCGAGTACCGCCGCTACCGGATCAAAGGCGTCCAGGGCATCGATGATTTCGCGGCAGTGAAAGAAGTCGTGAGCCGATTCCTCACACGACGCAGTGCCGAGAACAAGCAGCTACCCGATCTGATCGTGATCGACGGCGGAAAAGGCCAGCTGGCGGCCGCGGTCGAAGCCGCTCGCGAAGCGGGGCAAGAGGGCCTGCCGCTCGTGAGCCTGGCAAAGCGGGAAGAGGAGATTTATCTGCCAGGCTACGGCGACCCGCTGCGGCTGTCGCGCAGCAGCCCCTCGCTCAAGCTGCTGCAGCGAGTGCGAGACGAGGCGCATCGATTTGCCGTCACGTACAGCCGCAAGCGGCGGGCGCAACGGACGATCACTTCTGAGCTCCTGCGGATCCCGGGAATCGGTCCCGCGCGGCGGCGATTGCTGCTCGAACGCTTCGGATCGCTGGCCGGCGTGCGAACGGCCACGCCGGCAGAAATCGCGTCATTGCCGGGTTTCTCCAACAAGCTCGCGGATCGCATTCTCGACCGGTTGCACCAGCGCGCGTGACCACCTGGACGCTGGAGTGCTCGGCGTGCGTTCCGGTTCGCACGCGTGACGCCGAAGGCTTTCCCGGCGTGTGCGACGTCTGCGGCGCGCCCTACCTGGTCCGTTACGAAACGCTGCCTCCACCGGAAGCCAAATCGCTCCTGAAGCGCCAGCGCTGGACGATGTGGCGGTACCGCTCCTGGCTGCCGCTGGCGGAAGGTGAGCACCCGGTGACGCTCGGCGAAGGCGGCACGCCGCTGCTCGCCGCGACACGCCTCGGTGCGCGCCACGGATTCCAACAGCTCTGGGTGAAGGACGAGAGCACCAATCCCACCGGATCATTCAAGGCACGCGGGCTTGCTGCGGCGATCACACGGGCGGTGGGAGCGGGTGCGAACCAGTTCGTGGTGCCGACGGCCGGCAATGCCGGGATCGCGCTCGCCGCGTACGCGACCCGTGCCGGCGCCCAGGCAAGGGTGTACGCTCCCACGACCACGCCGGCCCCGATTCTCAAACAGATTCGTGCCTTCGGGGCCGATCTGCAGCTGGTCGATGGCCATATCGGTGATTGCGGCATCGCCGCGCGACTGTTTTCAAGCGGCACGGGCGCCGTCGATGTCTCGACGCTGCGCGAGCCGTATCGTATCGAAGGGAAGAAAACGCTCGGCCTCGAACTGGCTGAGCAGTTCGGATGGACGCTACCGGACGCCATTGTTTATCCCACAGGCGGCGGTACCGGTCTCATCGGAATGTGGAAGGCGTTCCAGGAGCTGCGCGACAACGGCTGGATCCGCGGCGGGTTGCCTCGGATGTACACCGTCCAGGCGACTGGTTGTGCGCCCGTCGTCCAGGCTTTCGAGAGCGGCGCGGAGCGCGCCACGGGTTGGACCGATCCCCAGACGGTCGCAGCGGGCCTGCGCGTGCCGTCGCCCCTCGGCGATCGCCTGATGCTGCGCGCGCTGCGCGACAGCAACGGCGGCGCGGTGGCGGTGAGCGACGAAGCGCTGGTGGCCGCCGCTAATGCGCTGCAGACCGTGGAAGGCATCGATGCCTCACCGGAGGGCGGCGCGGCCCTGGCGGGCGCCATAGCGCTGCAGGAGAAGGGACTGGTGAGTGGTGACGAGCGCGTGGTGTTGTTCAACACCGGCGCCGGGTGGCTCTACAGAGCCTAAGCCATTTATATTCCAAGACTTCGGCCTATGCGCATCGCCATCTTCGATCCGGCAGCCGGTATCAGCGGCGATATGACCCTCGGTGCGCTGCTGTCGCTCGGGCTGCCGGTGTCCTGGCTCGAGGAGCTACCCGGACGGCTCGGGGTAGGTGATGTGCGCGTTGCGGTTCGCGACGTGCGGCGTTCTGGAATCACGTGCAAGAAGGTCGCCTTCGAGATTCCCGAGCAGCCACATGGCCGTCACGTCTCTGAACTGGTTCGGTTAGTCGAGCGCGCGCCGATTTCCGATTGGGTCAAAGAACGCGCGGTCCGCGCTTTTCAGTTGGTGGGTGAAGCCGAGGGGCGGGTGCACGGCGTTGCGCCCGAGAAGGTCCACCTCCACGAGGTTGGAGCGGTGGACGCGGTGCTCGATATCGTCGGCGGTATCGAAGGAATCGAGCGATTGGGCGTCGAATCCGTGTACCACCTTCCAATCGCGGTCGGTAACGGCTGGGTCGTGGCTGATCACGGACGGCTCCCGGTTCCGGCCCCCGCGACGGCGATTCTGCTTGAGGGCCTGGAGCTCGCGGCGGCCGGACCAGTCGAGGGCGAAGCGACAACGCCGACGGGCGCCGCCTTGTTGCGCGTGCTATCGGCGGGTGGTCCGCCGGATCGCTGGCGCATCGTGGGCAGTGGCTGGGGAGCCGGGGATCGCGATCCCCAGCATTATCCCAATGCGCTGCGGATTCTCGTGGCGGAAGGGGCAAGCGAGGCGGGCCGCGTGGTGCTGCTCGCCACCGATGTGGACGACATGAGTCCGGAATACGTGGAACCATTGCGCCAGGCGCTGATTGGCGCAGGCGCGCTGGATGTCCAGACCTGGCCCGTGCAAATGAAGAAGGGGAGGCAGGGGTTTCGGGTGGAGGTCATGGCGCCCGAAGCGCTGGCCGATGCAGTCACGGCCGAGCTGTTCCGGCATAGTACCACCGCCGGGGTGCGGCGCTGGTTTGCCGAACGCGCGACGTTGCCGCGCCATCAATTGACGGTGCGGCTGGATGGCGTCGCCATTCGCGTGAAGGTATTGGACGGTGGCAGTGTACGGGTGAAACCGGAATACGACGATGTCCTGGCGGCGGCAAAGGCATTGGGACGGCCGCCCATCGACGTGGCGCGCGCGGTCGAGCGCGACGCCGAGGCTCTTATCGCGAAAGGTAAGGAGTGAACGTGCGAACAGTCCG
>Ga0209377_1000391_pt1 | contig 28644 bp, 31 predicted proteins | sample GraSoiAngelo_141_FD_185898 | JGI IMG/M metagenome (GOLD analysis project Ga0209377, IMG submission 185898) | Grasslands soil microbial communities from the Angelo Coastal Reserve, California, USA - 14_0929_12_40cm (SPAdes) (version 2) | ecosystem: Environmental > Terrestrial > Soil > Grasslands ...
AGGCATGTATGCCGACATCACCGTCTTCAACCCGGCGACGGTGATCGACCGCGCCACGTTCGAGCAGCCGCATCAGACATCCGCCGGCATCGAGTATGTGCTGGTCAACGGGAAGGCCGTGCTGCGGAAGGGTCAGATCACCAGCGAGCGGCCTGGTCGGGGACTGCGAGGGCCGGGCTACCGCGGGTCGCGCTAGGTGACGCTCGGCCGGATCGTATTCGCCTGGATCGTCGTCGGCGCGTGGTTCGAGATCGCGACATTTCTCACGACCTATATCGTCAACCGGCTGGCCGTGCCACCGGACGCCACGGTCTACGTAGGCGTGCCCACGTTCGTGCTCAAACGACGACTCGTGGAAGCCGCGCTCCTCACGTTGATCGCGTCATTGTGGTTCGATTCGCTGGGGAGCGGTGCGTGGTGGATGTTGTTTCTGTTGTTTGGATTGCTGGTTTCTTCACCGAAGTGGTTTACACCGGCGCCGGAGGGGATGGCAAGGCGCGCGATCGTGACCGATATCGCGTGTGATGTTGCGCGGTACGTCGCTGCGGGAGCGCTGCTCGCCTGGCGTCTTTCGTAGCTATCTTCGCTGCACAATGACGACCATTCGGCTGACTGCGCTTTCGCACGGCGCCGGCTGAGCCTGCAAGCTCGGCCCTGCCGAGCTGGCGCAGGTCTTGCGCCACGTGCCAACCTTCACGGATCCACGCATCCTGGTCGATGCTTCGACGCGGGACGACGCCGCCGTGTACCAGTTGACGCCGGATCGCGCGATCGTGGCGACCGTGGACTTTTTCACACCCATCGTCGACGACGCCTACGACTTCGGTCGCATCGCCGCTGCCAACGCCCTCTCCGACATCTATGCGATGGGCGCTACGCCGTTGCTCGCGCTGAACATCGTCGGCTGGCCACGCGACACCTTGCCCTATGAGCTGCTGGGCGACGTGCTGCGCGGCGGCGCCGATATCGCGCGCGAAGCCGGAGCGTTCGTGCTCGGCGGCCACTCCGTCGATGATCCCGAACCCAAGTACGGCATGGTCGCGATCGGCGAGGTACACCCAAACCGCATCGTAACACTGGCCAACGCCCAAGCGGGCGACGTGCTCGTTCTCACGAAGCCGATCGGCACCGGCGTGCTGACGACCGCGCTGAAACGCGATCTCGCTTCCGCAGCGGATCTGGCAGATGCCGTGACGTCGATGGCGACGCTCAACGCCGGCGGCGCGCGCGCGATGCTCGCCAATGGCGCGCATGCAGCCACGGATGTCACCGGATTCGGGCTCCTGGGCCACCTGCACAACATGCTTGCGGCGAGCGGTGTGTCTGCCGAGATCGACGCGGCGAGCGTGCCGCTGCTCCCCAGGGCGGCGGATCTCGCAGCGCGCGGCGCGATCCCGGGCGGCACCAAGCGCAACCGCGAGGCCCTCGCGGACACAGTGCGGTTCGATGCCGCGGTACCCGAGACGATTCGCGTGCTGCTGTTCGATGCGCAAACATCAGGTGGCTTGCTGATTGCCGTGCCGCCCAATCGAGCTGACTCACTGCTGGCCGCACTAAAGAATGAAAAGACGCCTGCCGCGGCGCGCATTGGGCGCATTGTGGGTGGACCGCCCGGAACTATTACGGTCTCCTGACACCCGGCTCATGGCCACGATTCCCGAATACCGCTCGTTGTCGCCGGAGGCGCTCGATGCGTTGGAGCGCGCCGTCCGGCAACACCTGCGGGTAGCGCTCCGGCGTCGCGGCACCGAATATGTCGTCGTGGCCGAGCGCCTCGAAACGAGCGGGCGCGATGACGTGCTCACGGGACGGTTACCCATGACTGGCGACCTGCTTGCGTTTCGCTTGCGCGACCTCGAGAGCTTCGCGGTGCTGCCCTGAGCGCCGCTCCGTAGCGTGTTCACCCGATTGCTGATTGGCCTGGACGGCAGCCCCAACGCCGATGAAGCGCTGGAGCAGGCGGTCGTCGTCGGCAAACGATTCAAATCCCGGCTCCTCGTCGTGCACGTCAGGGAGACGCACCTGCTCGGTGGTGGACGGCGCGCCTCCGACTCCGGTGAACTGCTGAGCCGCGCCGAGGAGCGCGTGAGCGACGCCGGGTTGCCGGTACAAACGGTTCAGCTGTTCGGTGACCCCAGCACAGAGCTCGCGACGCTCGCGCGTGATGTCGACACAGTGCTCGTGGGAAAGCGCGGGCGCTCCTCACCGGCGGATGGGCTGGGCAAGACGGTCTCGGCATTGATCCGGATCGCGGAGCGCAGCGTGATCGTGTGCGCGAGCAAGCCGTCGCCCATGAACTCCTGCGCCATTGCGTATGACGGCCGGCCGACGGCGCAACGGGCGCTGGCAGCGGTGGCCCGGTTTGCGAGCGTCACGCAGAGCACGGTGCACATCATCCACGCGACGATCGATCCGGCAATCGGCATTCTGGTCGTTGGAGAAGCGGAGGCGGTCTTGTCGTTGCAAGGCGTGGCGTTCGAGACACACATCGAGCGTGGCACACCGGGTGAAGCCGTGGCCCGGGTGGTTCAGCGCATTGGGTGCGACGCGCTGTTTGCCGGGGCCCACGTCGGCCAGCGGGCGCAGGTGACCGCTTCCCACGCCGAGGAGATCTTGCAGCAAACCGACATTCCCGTCGTGATCGAGCCATGACAGCAGGGCAGCCGTTCGTACTCGTGCACGCCGACGAGAGCTGTCTCGGGAACGACTCGAGCAAGGCGAGCCGCGGCGGCAACGCGTCGCTGATCGAGGCGCCCGCGGGCGACAGCGTGGCGCGCTGGGATTTCTACGACTGCGCGCCGCAGACCACGAACAACCGGATGGCGCTGGCCGGCGCGATTGCGACGCTGGAGTGGGTTCGCCGCCAGTGGCACAACGCCGTCGTGCGCTTCGTTTCAGATTCCGAGTATCTGGTGAAAGGGATGACCGAATGGATGCCCGCCTGGCAGGCACGGGGCTGGCGTCGCAAGACCGGCACGCTCGAGAACGTCGAGCTGTGGCAGGCGCTGGCGCAGGTGGCCGCTCATCATACCATCGACTGGCGGTGGGTGCGGGGCCACAACGAGCACGTCAAGAATGAATACGCCAACTTTCTGGCGATACGCTCGGCGGAGCAGCAAGAACGCTCCAACGGCCTGACCCCCTCCGGCTTCGACACCTGGCTGGCGCAACAGCGGGCGCGTGGTAAATACGTCGCTTTCGACCCCGATGAGGAGTTACATGAGCGCAAGTAAGGACCACCTGCTCGCCGCCGACCCGTCCTTGCAGGTCGATCGGATTCCGCTGTACGAGGTCTATATGCGGATGGCCGAGGAGCTGGCCAAGCGCTCGACCTGCGCGCGACTCCAGGTGGGGACCGTCGTCACCGATCAGCGGCTCGAGAACGTCCTGGCGATCGGCTACAACGGCAACGCGCGCGGGCTGCCCAACAAGTGCGACTCCACCGTCCCGGGGAACTGTGGCTGCATCCACTCCGAGATGAATGCGCTCGTGAAGGCGCCGGGCAGCGTGCGCGACAAGGTGGTGTTCGTCAGCGCGTCGCCCTGTGTGATGTGTGCCAAGTTGATCATCAACTCAGGCGTCACCCACGTCTTCTATCGGAAGGCGTACCGCGATCCGTCGGGCGTCGAGGTGTTACAGCAGGGTGGCGTCGTGCCCGTGTTGTATGATCGATGGGCGAGCGCGTGGAGAAACGGGGCGTAGCGTCAGCGCGGGAATCCTGACCATGGACGAACTGGATCGCTTATTCGGGTTATTGGTCGCGGCGCTCGCGCGAGAAACGCGTATCGCCGTGCCGTTCCCTGCCGCCGATGTTTACGAGCGGCTCGTGCCGTACCGCTCCAATCGCTCGCACCTCAATGTCGCCACCCATCAGGACTACGAGATGGCCGTGCTGCGCCTGCTCTCGGGCGAGCGCGGCTACGTGCAGCTCGAGCCGGAAAACGTGCGGGAAGCGATGCAGCGCGAGATCGCGACGATCAACCCCGATCCGACCTACTTCCGCACCTTTCCTGACGCGCAGGTCATGGTCAATGGGCGCGCGGCCGAGCGGATGCTGCATGCCGATCGCGCATATGCGCCGTCGAGTGCGCCAGACGAGGATGAGGAGCTGAGCGACGCGACCGGCGAGAATCCCGTCCCCCTGTCCCACGTGCCGCCGGCCGCGTTCCGCGTCCCGCGCTCCAACGATCAGCCATCCTCCAATCAGTGCGAGTATTGCGGCGGCGTGCTTCCCGCCAATCGCAAGATTCGTTTTTGCCCGCACTGCGGGCAGCCGCAGGAGGGCGAGCTGAAATGCCAGGGCTGCGCCGCGGTGCTGGACGTCGGATGGGCGTATTGTCTGGCGTGTGGGAGAGCGACGGGATTCGAATGACGGGCCGTTGAAGACACATCACGTCGCCGTGATCGCGGGTGACGGTATCGGGCCCGAGGTCATCGAGGCGGCGATTCCGATCATTGATGGCGCCTCGAAAAAGCACGGCTTTGCTATTCTCTGGGAAAGACTTCCCTACTCAGCACATCATTACCTCCAGACGAAAGAAACGCTGCCGGATGCTGCCTTCCACCATCTGCGCGATGACGTCGACGCAATCCTGCTGGGTGCCCTCGGCGATCCCCGAGTGCCCGGGAACGAGCATGCCCGAGACATTCTGCTCGGTTTGAGATTCAAACTGGACCTGTACGTCAACTTCCGTCCCGTTGTCCTGCTCCACCCGGACCTCACCCCCCTGCGATTACCGCCCGTCTCGCCCGTCGATTTCGTGATTTTTCGGGAGAACACCGAGGGCCAATACCTCGGTCGCGGCCGAGACAGCGGCGATGAGCATATCGCGGAAGAAGTGAACACGGGCAAGGGGGTCGAGCGCATAATCCGCGCCGCGTTCGAGTGGGCACGGAGTCACCGCAAGACACGCGTAACGATGAGCGACAAGTCGAACGCGATCCCCACGCACAAGATCTGGCAGGAGAAGTTCAAAGCAATCGCGGCGGAATACCCGGGGATTCAAAGCGAGCATCGCTACGTCGATGCGCTCGCGCTGGAACTCGTCCGCGAGCCGGCGCGCTTTCAGGTGATCGTGACCAACAACCTGTACGGCGACATCCTCTCGGATCTCGGAGCGGGGCTCGTGGGCGGGCTCGGAGTTGCGGCGAGCGCGAACCTGCACCCCGGACGTCGCGGTGGATTGTTCGAGCCGGTCCACGGCTCGGCACCGTCGCTCGCCGGGAAGGGAATGGCGAATCCGGTCGCAGCCGTATTGACCGGCGCGCTCATGGTGGAGCAGCTGGGACACCCCGACGCCGCTCGCGATCTCGAACGCGCCGTCACACAAGCGCTTGCAGCCGGCGCGCGGACGCCCGATGTGGGCGGCACGTCCACGACGCGCGACGTCGCCGCCGCCATCGCCGCAGGTTTGTAGCGACTATATTCCCCCGAGTCTCGTAGCGGAGTCATCCCCATGAAAACCCAGGGCGCCACCAAGGACGTCGTCTTCCTGTCCGGTGTACGGACCGGATTCGGCGCATTCGGCGGCTCGTTGAAAGATTTGTCGGCCATCGATTTAGGCGTGGTGGCGTCACGCCACGCGATCCAGCGGTCAGGCGTTCCCGCGACCGACTTTGGGCACGTGGTGTTCGGCAATGCGCTCCAGACATCCGCCGATGCCATCTATATGGCCCGCCACGTTGGGCTCAAGGCTGGGCTGCCGATCGAAACGCCGGCCGTCACCGTCAACCGGCTGTGCGGCTCCGGGTTCGAAGCGATCACCCAGGGCGCGCAGCTCATTCTGCTCGGCGAAGCCGACGCGGTGCTGGCGGGCGGCGCCGAATCGATGAGCCAGGCACCCCACGTCGTGCGCGGCGCGCGCTGGGGCCTGCGGTTGGGACCGGCGCCGCTCGAGGACCTGCTGTGGGAAGCGCTGAAGGACCCGCAATGCGGCTTGTCGATGGCTGAAACGGCCGAGAGTCTCGCCGAGAAGTACAAGCTGACGCGCACAGAGGTGGACGCGGTCGCCGTGGCTTCGCAAAAACGGGCGAAGCAGGCGTGGGACGCCTGCGCCTTCCAGGACGAAGTCATCCCGGTGCCGGTCAAGGTGAAGGGCAAGGAGGTCGAGTTCCGGACCGACGAGCATATGCGGCCTGAAACGACGCTCGAAATCCTCAGCACGCTCAAGCCGTACTTCAAGAAGGACGGGCTCGTGACCGCCGGGAACGCGTCGGGCATTTCCGACGGCGGCGCGGCCACCGTCATTGCGAGCGAGGAGTACGCCAAGACCCGCGGGCGGAAGCCGCTCGGCCGGCTGGTCGCCTGGGCGGTGGCCGGCGTCGAGCCCAGGCACATGGGGATCGGGCCGGCGCCCGCCGCGCGCAAAGCCCTCGCCAAGGCGGGCATGAAACTCGAGCAGATGGATCTCGTCGAAGTGAACGAAGCGTTCGCGCCGCAATACCTCGCCGTCGAGCGCGAGCTTGGTCTCGACCGGTCTCGCACCAACGCGTGCGGCGGCGCGATCGCGATTGGCCATCCACTCGCGGCGACCGGCACCAGAATCACGATCCACCTCCTCCACGCGCTGCGCCGCGAACAGAAACGCTTTGGACTCGGCTCGGCGTGCATCGGTGGTGGACAGGGAGCGGCGGTCATCGTCGAAGCGTTATGACCAATATCCTCGTCACGGCCCTCGGCGTCATCGCCCTCTATCTGTTTTCGGGGCTCCGAGTGCTGCGCGAGTACGAGCGCGGCGTCTACTTTCTGCTCGGACATCTGCGTCCCACCAAGGGACCGGGACTGATTTTCCTGCCGCCGCTCCTCGCCAAGATGCAGAAGGTATCGCTGCGCGTGATGGCCATCGACATCCCGCCCCAAGACGTCATCACGCGCGACAACATCTCGATCAAGGTGAACGCGGTGCTGTACATGCGGGTGAAGACACCCGACAAGGCGGTCGTCGCGGTCGAGAATTACCTCTATGCGACGAGCCAGCTCGCGCAGACCACTCTGCGCTCCGTACTCGGCGAGACGGAGATGGACCAGCTGCTCGCCGACCGCGACAAGATCAACGCCATCCTGCGTCAGATCATCGACACGCGTACGGAAGACTGGGGCATCGAAGTGTCGGCGGTGGAAGTGAAAGACGTCGATCTGCCGCCCGAGATGAAGCGCGCGATGGCGCGGCAGGCCGAGGCCGAGCGCGAGCGGCGCGCCAAAGTCATCAACGCCGAGGGCGAGCTGCAGGCGTCCGAAAAACTGGCGCAGGCGGCGCACATCATCGGCCGCGAGCCGGCCGCGATTCAGCTGCGCTATTTGCAGACCGTGAACGAGATCGCGTCAGAGAACAACTCGACCACGATCTTTCCGATTCCCATCGATCTGTTCCGCGGGTTCATCGAAAACGCCGCGAGAGCGGCGAGCGCCTCTGACAACTCAAACACCCGCACGTTGCCCGCCCGGACGTCCGGTGAACGTGTGCCCGACGCTCCGCGGAAATCGAAAGCCAAGACGTGAGCGACCTGATCGACCGGAAGGCCCTCGAGCGGATCGTCCGCCGCGCCGCCGAGCTGCAGGCAGGATCGCAGGAGATCGGCGAGGGCCTGACGAGCCAGGACGTCCTCGCACTCGGCAAGGACGTTGGGATCCCCGAGGGTTATCTCCGACAGGCCATGCTCGAGGAGCGGACACGCACCGCACCGGAGTCGCCAACCGGCACCTGGGCGTGGCTGAGCGGACCCCACTCGCTCGTCGCGCATCGCGTCGTTCCCGGCGACCGCGCCACCGTCGAGCGCGCGCTCAGCCGCTGGATGACGGATGACGAGCTGCTCCAGCCCAAACGCCAATACGCCGACCGGACGTCCTGGGAGGCCAAAGCCGGCGCCTTCGCTTCGATCCAGCGCGCGATCTCGGGACGACGCCGCTATTCACTCGCCAGCGCGCGCGACATCACTTCCCAGGTCGTCCAGCTCGAGCCGGGATTCTGCCTCGTACGGCTCGAAGCCGATATCAGCCAGCAGCGGCGAACCCGCATCACCGGTGGAATGGTCATGGCGGTGTTCGGCTGGGGGCTGACGGGCGCGACCGCCCTCATCGCTCCGCCGCTGGCGCTAGCCCAGATCCTCGCGATGGTCCCCGGTGTCGGCCTGACCTTGGGCGGTGCGATGATCGCGCGCACGCACCGCGGCGCCAACGAGCGCATGCAGGTCGGACTCGAGCAGGTACTGGACCGCCTGGAGCGCGGTGAGACTCGCGGGTCACCGAGCCAGACGGCGCTGCCGTTCGTGCGCATCGCCGAGGAAGTCCGCAAAGTATTCGAGAATCCCAAGCCGAAGCCGAGGAGCTGAAGACCGTCATGGCCGAGATCAGGCGCGTCGGGGTGCTGGGGTGTGGCTTGATGGGGAGCGGAATTGCACAAGTCGCCGCCGCCGCAGGCTACGACACGATCGTGCGCGACGTCTCTAAGGAGTTCCTCGACCGCGGCCGGGCCGGGATCGAGAAATCGCTGGCGAAATTCGTCGAGAAAGGCAAGCTCCCGGCCGCCGATCGCGACGCGGCGCTCCAGCGGCTCACATTCACGACCGCGGTCGCCGATCTCCAGCCGGTGGATATCGTGATCGAGGCGATCACCGAGGACCTCGCGCTCAAGAACGCGCTCTTCAAGGAACTGGACACCCTGTGTGGCGCGGGGACGGTTTTCGCATCGAACACGTCGAGCCTCACGATCGCCGAGATGGCCGCGGCGACCAAACGGGCGGACCGCTTCGTCGGGCTGCATTTCTTCAATCCCGTGCCGCTGATGGCACTCGTCGAGGTCGTCCGCACCGTGACGACGTCGGAGCAGACCTTCAAGCGCGCGTTCGCGTTCGCGGCATCGCTCGGCAAGGAGCCCGTCGCCGCCAAGGATAACTCGGGCTTCATTGTGAACCTGCTGCTCGTCCCCTATCTGCTCGACGCGATTCGCGCGGTGGAGCGCGGCGTGGGCAGCGTTCCCGACATCGACAAGGCGATGGTGCTCGGCTGCGGCTATCCCATGGGTCCGCTGACGCTGCTCGATTTCGTGGGGCTCGACACGACGCACCACATTGCCGAGATCATGTTCAAGGAGTACCGGGAGCCGCGGTACGCACCACCGCCGTTGCTCAAGCGCATGGTCCTCGCCGGGATGTACGGCAAGAAGAGCGGCAAAGGCTTCTACGATTACTCCGCCAATCCACCGATCGTCAACAACCTGGGGCTCTAATGTTTGGTTACGACGCCGCCCGCTGGCACGCCGTGCTCAACGACCTGCCCGCCGCGCTGCTGTTCGTCGCGGTGCTGTTCGACCTCGCAGCTGCCGCGTTGAAGCGCGAGTCGCTCATGTGGGCCGCCATCTGGACGCTCTGGGCCGGCGTGATTGGCGGGTGGGTCGCAGTCATCGCGGGCAAGCTCGCCGAGAGCTCGATTGAGCACGGCGAGGCGATTCACGAGATCATGGAGAAGCACGAAAGTATGGCGCTCATGACGATGGGCCTGTTCACCATCGTGCTGATCTGGAAAATGGCGCGCCGCTTTCAGATGCCCGCGCAGGAGCTGGCGCTCACCCGCGCGTTGAGTGTCGTCGGGATCCTCGGCTTGATCTGGACCGGCATTCTCGGTGGCAGGCTCGTGTTCGAGCATGCGGCCGGTATCCCCACGCAAAGGCTCCAGGCGGAAATCGAAAACCGCGAAGCGGGACACCAACACGAAGCGGGTGAGGAGCACGAGCACGGGGGGGGGGCTGCGGCGGACACCATAAAGCCGGCCGACACGGCGAAAGCCACACACACCCCCCCCCACCCGCCCGGCACACCGCCGCACAGTCACTGATGCGGCGTGCGGCGTTTCTCGCCCCGAGACTCGACGTGCTGCGCCGCACTTCGCACGCCGCAGTCGCGCTCTGTGTTGCGGCATGCACTCCGGTTTCCACGCGGCCCTCGTTCGCCCCGATTCCTGAGGCGTTGCACGCCGTAATCAACGCCCCTCCCGCCACCGTCGCACAGGCAGCCGCGCAGCTCCTCGCCGCGGATACCATCCCCGTGCGCTTCGTGAACGCACGCGACGCGTGGCTCGAGACCAAGGACTTCGCCGGCACCCACCGCTTGCGTCTCTGGGCCGATCCCGATGTGCCCGGCAGGTCCCGCGTCACGATAGAGGCGGTGTATCGCCCGATCGAGGATCCGTCACGTTCGCAGCGCGACCTCGAGCGCGCCTCGCCGCCCGGCTCGCCCGGTCAACTCCACGCCGCGCGACTGCTCGCGACACTCAAGGACAAGCTTGGAGTCACGAACTACTAGCCTCCGCCAAAGCCTCGGCGCACTGGAGTACTTCACATTCGGCTTCGGGAGTATGGTCGGGGCCGGCTGGCTCGTCGTCATGGACGATTGGCTGGGACGTGGCGGTCCCGGCGGCGCGATGCTCGGCTTTCTCGGCGGCGCGCTGCTGCTCATGCCCATTGCCCTGACATATGGTCGCCTGGTCCGGATGATTCCCGATGCCGGCGCCGAAGTCGCATATACCGAACGCGTGTTCCCCACGACCGCGAGTTTCATCGCCGGCTGGATGATGATGCTGGCCTACGCCATCGTCTGTCCGTGGGAGGCAGTGGCGATCGGGAACCTGTTGGCGCGCCTGTTTCCGGAAATGAACGCGGTCGCGCTCTACACGGTCGCAGGAAAAGTCATCACCTTACCGAGGCTGGTTGCCGGACTCGTGCTGACGGCTGTCATCGGTATCGTGAACTACCGCGGCATCAGCCTCAGTGGGCGCTTCCAAGACCTCACCACCATCGGCCTGCTCGCGTGCTTCGCGGTGTTCGTGCTGCTCGGGATCGGTCGCGGGTCGGCGACGAACGTGCAGCCGTTGTTTGCGCCTGCCGGGCCGTTCATCTCCGTTCTTCTGGTGCTGCAGATCGTGCCCTACTTCATGGCGGGCTTCGAGTCCATCCCCAAAGCGTCGGAGGAAGCGCTACCGGGACTCCAACCTGGCACGCTCTCACGGCTCATCACGGTTGCCTTGCTGGCCGGTGGGCTGTTCTATGTAGTGGTCGTCGGCGTCGTTTCCTGGGTGTATCCCTGGACCGGCATCGTTCGGCAGCAGCTCGGCACCGACGCAGCATTCGCCCGCGCCTTTGGGACGCCCTGGATCGCGCGATTGATAATCGCCGCGGCGGTGCTGTCGCTGTTCAAGGTGTTCAACGGAAATTTTGTGGCCGCGACCCGTCTGTTGTATGCCCTGGGTAGGCGGCGTCTCGTCACACCATCGCTCGGCGCCGTCCATCCGACGTTCGGAACGCCGGCCCCGGCAATTGCGCTCGTCACGTTGCTCACCGGCGCCGCCGCGTTTCTGGGAGACGCGGTCCTGGTTCCGATCAGCGAAGTAGGCGCCGCCGCCGCCGCAATCGGGTGGTCCGCGGCGTGCCTCGCATTCATCGCGATGGCGCGTCGCGCGGGCACGCGCGCCGGCCTCACAGCCGCGGGCGCCGGTGCGTGCGTGAGTATTGCGATCGTGCTGATCAAGGTGGTGCCTGCGGTGCCGGGCAGCTTTACTGGAGTGGAATGGCTGGCGTTTCTTGCCTGGTGTGTGGTCGGCCTGGCGCTTCGGCAACGAGCCCCTGTACCCATCGCTCCATCTGCCCCAAGTCGATAGCCGCATCGCGACACGGCCCATTCGGGAGCTGCATCGTCAGACCAAGCACCGGGAGCTTACCTGCGACGTCGCGCAAGCCCGTCATCATGTCGCGCTCGCACGCCACCGCGACGACCGCCCTGGGGCGCCGTTCGCGGATCACCCGGCGCGCCAGCTGGCCCCGCGTCGCGACGAACACGGGCACCTCGTAGCGGCCCGCAATCTCCAGCACACCGTCGAGCGCCTGCTTCGACAGGCAGCGAGGGATCAGCACCAGCAGCTCGCCCTTCCCTACCTTTCTGCCCCGCCGCTCGGCGAAGGTGTTGTAGATGTCGATCGCCGCATGCTCCACCCAGTCGCGCTTTCCGAAGCCCCGCGCGATGAACGACGTGTAATTCATGAGCTGGAGATATGGGCCACGCTCCATCAGGCGCTCGGGCAGGAGGTTCTTCCCACCGTAGAGGGACGCCGCCAGCACGCTGAGATACAGCGCCAAGAGGCCTGTCAGCGTGGCGAGCGTGATCCAGAGGATCCGCGGCAGCGGAGTCCACAGCCCTCCGAGCCTCGGGCCGATCAGATAGAGAAGAAGGGCCACGGCCCCCGCGGCGGCTAGCACGGTCAGGGCGGCGAATCGGAAGAAGAGACCAGGCGCAGCCGAGAAGTCACCGGCGCGAGGAAGGGGACGTCCATCCCACTCGTCCCATTCGTGCCCGAGTCGTCTATCGACTTCGATGTGGATGAGCTGAGCGCGAGTCATTGAAGGAACGAAGCTTCACGTGGTGGTTCACGGGTGTCAAGTTTGGGGTGTGTTAGTCACTGATCCACGCATTCGCGCCGCGTACGCCGAGGGCGCCGGGGTGTATCGTATCGTACCCGATGCGGTCGCGATTCCCCGGGACACGGCTGAAGTCGTCGCGCTCGTTCAACATGCGGCCGCCTCCGGCACGACACTCATTCCTCGAGGAGCCGGGAGCGGGATGCCGGGAGGGAATATCGGGCGTGGTGTCATAATCGACATGAGCGCTGGTTTCTCCGCTCTCACGGTGGACTCACACAGCCGCAGCGCGCGTGCCGGCGCCTCCGTGACATGGGCGGGAGTGAACGCAGCCGCCAAACCCTACGGCCTCCGCCTTCCTCCAGATCCATCATCGGGACTCTTTGCGACATGCGGCGGGATGGTGGCGACCAATGCTGCCGGACCTCGCTCGGTGCGGTACGGCAGCGTGAGGCGGTGGGTGGAGGGTTTGGAGGTGGTCGGGGCGGAGGGGACGGTGCGAACCGTGAAGCGGGCAGCTGGGAGCGGGGAGCGGGTCAATCTGACACCAGACATCAGACGCCTGATCGCCGAGCGGTTTCCGAGGACGCCCAAAAGTTCGTCCGGCTACGCGCTCGACCACTTCGCGGAAACCGGCGATGAAGTGGACCTGCTGGTCGGCTCCGAAGGCACGCTCGCGGTCATCACGGAGGTCCTGTGGCGCCTCGATCCGATCCCGCCTCACAGCGCAGGAGCCGCGCTCGGCTTTGGGGACCTGGCAGCGATGGCCGAGGCGGTCCGCTATCTCGTGTCGCTGCAACCGTCGACGTTGGAGTTGCTCGATGACACGCTGCTCAAGTTCATCCCTGATGCGCCGGCAGTCGCCTGCCTGCTCATTGTCGAGTTCGAGCGCGAAACCGCCGCTGCCGCGCGCGGGGTCGTTGGCGACGCCGTCCGTGGCCTGAAGCACTCGCTGGCGCAAGTGGAGACGGCAGTCGATCGGGCTGGCCTCGAGAAGCTGTGGCAGGTGCGGCGTCTCGCCTCACCTGCCCTCGCGCGTCTGCCGCTCCCGCAGCGCTCGCTCCAGGTGATCGAGGACGGCTGCGTCCCGGTGGAGCGGTTGGGAGAGTACGTCACCGGTCTCCGCGGCGCGGCCACACGGCACGGCATCCCCGTGGCCATCTTTGGACACGCGGGCGACGGCCACGTGCACGTGAATGCACTTCCCGACATCACGCGACCAGGGTGGCGGGATGCGCTGCGCCGGCTGTTCGATGATGTCACCGATGTCCTCGTTCGCCTCGGCGGCGTGCCGTCGGGTGAGCATGGCGTGGGCCGGTTGCGCGCGGGAGTGCTGGAGCGGTTCTATGGGCGCGAGGTGATGGAGCTGTTTCGCAACGTGAAGCGCGCCTACGACCCGCTGACCATCTTCAACCCCGGTGTTATCATTCCCGCGACCGATTGGTCGCCCCTGGACGCGCTGAAGGTCGGCGACGGCGCAGCGGCGATCCCCGACGACATCGCCACCCGACTACGAGACGTGGAGCGCAGTGCAGCATGGGCCACACCGAAACCGGAATTGGCACGCCAGACACCGGAAACCTGACCGACTCCGTGGAGATCTTCCGCGAGCCCCGGATCTCCCTGATCGCCCGGCCGCAATTCCTCGAACCGGAGCATTTAGCCGTGAAGTGGCGGGGAGAGGCGAGCGACGGCGAGCGGCTGGCCGAGTATGCCGGCCGGCTCTGCTACATGAGCCAGCACAATCCGGTGAACCGCACGACCGCCGAATACCTCGAGAACATCAAGAAACAGGGCCATGGCTCTGTGCTGGAGCATGCGGTGTACGTGCTGCTTATCGAGGGCATCTCGCGCTCCTGCTCTCATGAGCTGGTGCGTCACCGCGCGGGGTTCGGCTATTCGCAGCTTTCACAGCGCTACGTCGACGAATCGCACGCCGCGTTCGTCATGCCGCCCGCGGTCGCGGGCGACCCGGCGCTCGAAGCGGAATGGGAGCGCCAGGTCACCGCGGCGCAGGCGGCGTACGTTCAGGCGGTCGAAGGATTGATGCGGCGCTACGAGTGGGTGACGGACAAGGTGCACCGCCGGAAGATGTCGCGCGAAGCGGCCCGGAGCGTGCTCCCCAATGCCACCGAAGTGAAGATCGTCGTTTCCGGAAACGCGCGCGCCTGGCGCACGATGCTCGAGCTGCGCTGCGGCGAGGGCGCCGAGCTGGAAATCCGGCGGATGGCGATGGCGGTGTTGCGCGTCTTGCAGAAAGAAGCGGGCGCGCTCTTCTCCGACTTCGAGATCTACACTGCCGCTGATCAACAAGAAGCGGCACGTGTTCTCCACCATAAGGTGTAGACGACGTCGAAAGAATTCGTCGCACGCAACCGTCCAACACCGTCGTCGAAAAGAAAATCGTCGAAGACCTCGTCGCAGAGAATCGTCGTTTCTCTCTTGCGCATCGAGAGATGATTTCGCATGTTGTTTTTCAGAATGCGAATAGGCCTCGCATACAATGAGAAGCCTGACGCGAATTCCGCGTCTGATGCTTACGCCGAATGGGATGATCCATCCACCATCGATGCGGTCGAGCAGGCTCTCGGTCTCTTCGGCACGGTCGTTCGACTCGAAGCCGACGAATCCTTCCCGCAAAAACTGACGCTCGCCCGTCCCGACATCGTGTTCAACATGGCCGAAGGATTGCACGGGCCATGTCGCGAGTCGCACGTCCCGGCGTTGTGCGAGTACTTGAACATCCCATACACGGGATCGGACCCGCTCACACTCGCGCTGACGCTGCACAAGGGGCGGACCAAGGAGATTCTCGCGTATCGCGGCGTCCCGACCGCGCCGTTCCGTGTCATCGAGCGCCTGTCGGACATCGAGCGGATGCCATTGCCCTTTCCGCTGTTCGTGAAGCCGGTCGCCGAGGGATCCGGTAAAGGGATATTCGTCAACAACTTATGCGAGACCCCCGCGCAGCTCGCGGAACGCGTCCTCTTCCTCTTAGACCGCTACGATCAGCCCGTACTCGTCGAGACCTATCTCCCGGGCCCGGAGTTCACGGTCGCAATCCTCGGCAACAACGGCGATGTGCGTTGCCTGCCGATCGTCGGGTTCGATTTCGCCACCCTGCCCACCGGCGCGCCGCCCGTCTACGGCTACGAGGCGAAGTGGATCTGGGACACGCGCGAGCATCCGCTCGCGATCTTCCAGTGTCCGCCGATCGGGGTCTCCGACTCGCTGTGCCGGGAGACGGAGCGCGTCGCGCTCGATGCGTACCGCGCGCTCGGTTGCCGCGACTGGTGTCGCATCGATGTGCGCGTCGATCGCTTCGGCGTACCAAATGTGGTCGAGTTGAATCCGCTCCCGGGAATTATTCCCGATCCTGCGATGAACTCCTGCTTCCCGAAAGCCGCGCGGGTCGCCGGGTACTCGTATGACGAGCTGATCCAGGAAGTCTTGCGGATCGCCTGGAGAAGGATGATGGGCCGGGCGGTTCTCCCGGCCACAGCGGCGGCGAGCGCGTGAGGGTCGTCGTTCTGTATGATCCTGGAGCCGAGGACTGGACCGCCGAAGACGTCGCGGGGGTGATGGAGGCTGTCAACGACATTGCGGCCATCTTCGGCACTGTGGGTCATCAGGTTCAGCGCGTCCCCGTTCGCCACGACATGCGGTGGTTCCGATCCTGCCGCCGCGCCGATCTCGTTTTCAATCTGTGTGAAGGCGTGCGCGGTGTGGCGCAATGGGAAGATCACGTCGTCGGCACGCTCGAGCTCGCCGGAGTCCCGTATACGGGCGCCGGGCCATGGACCACGGCGACGTGCCGGCGCAAAGCCGTCGCAAACATGCTGCTCGAGCGCGCCGGATTGCCCGTGCCGCGCTGGACGCTGGCGCAGGGAAAGATCGACGAGGATTTCCCGCTCCCGGCGATCGTCAAACCAGCCGCCGAGGATGCGAGCGCCGGAGTCGACCGCCAGTCGGTGGTCGCCGATCGCAAGAGCCTCAAGGCGCGCATCGCCGCGATGACGGAGCAGTTCGACGAGGTCCTGGTGCAGCAGTACATCGCCGGACGCGAATTCAATGTCGGCATCGTTGGCGACCGCACGCTGCCTCTGGCCGAGATCGACTTCAGCGACATGCCCGCGGGGACCTGGCCGATACTCACGTATGCTGCCAAGTGGCAGGCCGGATCGGTGGAGGATCTCGGCAGCAGACCGGTGTGCCCGGCGCAGATCTCGCAGCGCTTCGCGGACCGCTTGTCCCGCCTCGCCGAGGCCGCCTGGCGGACGATGCAGGGAAAGAGCTACGGTCGCGTCGACATCCGCGTGGATGACGCGGGGAAGCCGTGGATTCTGGAGGTCAACCCGAATCCCGACCTCACCGACGAAGCCGGACTGTCGCGCATGGCGAAGGCCGCCGGGTGGGATTACTCCGAGTTGATACGCCGCATTGCCGAAGGGGCCCTGCGCGAGGCGCAGGGGACGAAGGCCGCGCGTGAGCTGCTCGCTGCGCCCCGTCGGGCACGCGCACCGCGCACGGCTTGAGCAGCTGACGCGGGCGACCGGTCTCTTCCGCGCGGAAGAGGTCGCGACCGCGGTCGAGCTGCTGGACGAGTCCCTCCAGGGCGACGAGGACTATCAGTTCCTCGGCGCGTTCGACGGCGATCACCTGGTCGGTTACGCGTGCTGGGGCCCGACGCCGGGCACGACGGCGACCAGCGATCTCTACTGGATCGTCGTGGACCGCGAGCGCCAGAATACCGGCGTGGGTTCGCAGCTCCTGCGAGAGGTGGAGCATCGGCTGAGGGCTAACGGCCGGCGGCTCGTGGTCGTGGAGACCTCGTCGCGCGCTGATTATGGACCGACGCGAGGCTTTTACGAAACACGCGGCTACGCCAGAACCGCGACCATCCCGGGGTATTACGCGCCGGGTGACGATCTCGTGATCTTTACCAAGGATCTGACGAATGGAGACTTGGCAGGAGCTGCTCCGTAAGCGGAGCATCACATCGCTCGAGGCGCTGGCCGAGCGCTTCGGCCCCGAGCACGTCGGCGAAATCGACCGGCTTCGACAAGCCGCCGAAAACTTCGAATTCCGCATTTCTCCGGCGATGGTGGATTTGATCCAGACGCCGGGCGACCCCATCTGGCGTCAGTACGTGCCCACCGTGCAGGAGTTGGAAGTGCACGACGGGCTGGTGGATTCGCTCGAGGAAGACGCCAACTCCCCCGTTCCGAACATTACTCATCGCTATCCCGACCGGGCGCTCTTTCTCGTCTCCCCAGTGTGCGCGGCGTATTGCCGGTTCTGCACTCGGCGCCGCAAGGTCGGCGACCCCGAGAAGATCCCGATGTCGCAGCTCGAGTCGGCGTTCCGCTATCTCGCGGAGCACCCGGAGATCCGCGACGTGATCATGTCGGGGGGCGATCCCCTGCTGCTCTCCGACCGGCGCATCGACGATATCTGCAAGCGGCTGCGGGCGATTCCGCATCTCGAGGTCCTGCGCATCGGCAGCCGGGTGCCCTGCCACCTGCCCGAGCGGATCACGCCGGCATTGTGCGCGATCCTGAAGCAGTACCACCCGCTGTACCTCAACACGCACTTCAATCACCCCGCCGAGCTGACGCCGGCCGCGGTCAACGCCCTCGGCATGCTCGCCGACGCCGGCATTCCGCTCGGATGCCAGACGGTGCTGCTCAAGGGCGTGAACGACGATCCGGAGGTCATGAAACTGCTGATGCAGCGGCTGCTCGCCGCCCGGGTGCGGCCGTACTACATCTATATGTGCGACCAGGTGGCGGGGGCCGAGCACTTCCGAACCAGCGTCGAGAAGGGGCTGGAGATCATCAGGGCCTTGCGCGGCTGGACGTCCGGGCTCGCCGTTCCACATTTCGTCATCGACGCCCCGGGCGGTGGCGGCAAGATCCCCCTGCTCCCCGAGTACGTCGTCAAACTGACTGATACCGAAGTGGTGCTGCGCAATTACACGGGCAAGACCTACCGGTATACGCAACCGCTGGAACGCATTCTGGTCGGATGACCCTCGGTTCCCCCCCTTGCAGAGTTCCGAACGCAGTCGCATATTTATGTCAGCGCATGCATAAACATACGAACACCCCGCTGCCGATTAATAATCCGCACACACCTTCAATAGGGAGCGGCAGGGCGCGATAGTGACACCAAGACCTGAACCCAGCCAGCCCGCTCCCTCACCGGAGCGGGCTTTTCGTTTGCTCGATCCCTGGCGCGAGCGCGACGCCTGCGGCGTCGGCTTCGTCGCGCGCGCGGACGGCATCCGCTCCGCCGACATCCTGGCCATGGCGCTCACCGCCGTCGCCCGCCTCGCGCACCGGGGCGCGGCGTCCAACGATAAATCCGGCGACGGCGCCGGTGTCCTGACGCAAATCCCCCATCGCCTGCTCGGCGTCGGGCCCGCCGAGCGTGTCGCGCTGGGGATGTTCTTCCTGCCTCCCGGACCCGCGCTCGATCTGGCCACCGATTTGGTCGAGGGCGTCCTGGTGAGCCTCGGAATGTCGGTGCTGGGATGGCGCGTCGTCCCGGTGGACGGCGGCGTGCTCGGTCCGCTCGCTGCCGCCAGCCAGCCGGCGATCCGGCAACTGTTCGTCGGACCGCCGGCAGGACCCCTCAATGCACAGGCCTGGGAGCGGCGCCTGTACCTGGCGCGCCGCCTCATCGAGCGCAAAGCGGCGAGGTCCGCTCTGCCGCTCTTTGTCTGTTCGCTCTCGTGCCGGACCGTCGTCTACAAGGCTCTCCTCGTCGGCACTGAGCTGGCGCACTTCTTCGCCGACCTGCGGTCGCCCCTGTTCGAGACCGGCATCGCGGTGTTCCACCAACGCTACTCGACCAACACCTTGCCGAGCTGGCCGCTGGCTCAGCCGTTCCGGATGCTCGCGCATAACGGCGAGATCAATACCCTGTGGGGCAACCGCAACGCGATGCGCGCGCGCGAACCGGCGCTCGCCGCGCCCGTGTGGGAGAACGACATCGAGCTGCTCAAGCCGGTCGTCTGGGAAGACGGCAGCGACTCGGCGAGCCTCGACAATGTGCTCGAGCTGCTGGTGCGGTCCGGCCGCGACCCCGTGCACGCCCTCATGATGCTGCTGCCGGAAGCGTGGGAGCGGATTCCCGATCTGAATCCGGCACTGCGGAGCTTCTACGAGTATCACGCGGGACTGATGGAGCCGTGGGATGGACCCGCCGCCCTGGCCTTCAGCGACGGCGTGGTCGCCGGCTCCGCGCTCGACCGCAATGGACTGCGGCCCTGCCGCTATAAAGTGACGCGCGACAATGTCGTGGTCGCGGGGTCCGAAGTCGGCATCGTCGATCTCGACCCCGCTGACGTCGTCGAATCCGGCCGGCTGGGTCCCGGTGAGCTGCTCGTCGTGGATACGCTGCGCAACGTCGTGCTGCGGAGCGCCGATGCAAAAATGGAGGTCGCGCAGCGCTTACCGTACCGGCGTTGGACGACCCGCGTCGTGAAGCAACTCCCGAACAACGTCTCCGCCCTCGGGCCCGCGCTACCGGCCGAGGAGCTGACCGCGCGTCAGCATGCGTTCGGGTACAGTCACGAGGATCTGCGCTACGTCATCAATCCGATGGCCACGGCCGGGCACGACGCCATCTGGAGCATGGGCGACGACACCCCAATCGCGCCGCTGTCTCACCTGCCCCAGAACGTGTACGCCTACATCCGGCAACGCTTCGCGCAGGTGACCAACCCGGCGATCGATCCGCTGCGTGAGGAGCTGGTGATGTCGCTCGTGATGTACCTCGGCAGGCGCGGCTCGCTGCTCGCGCAGCGCCCAGGCGGCCGCACGCTGCTGCGCGTCGAGCATCCGGTGCTCTTAGCCGAAGAGATGGCGGCGGTCCGGCGCGGCGGGTCGGGCGGGTCGGAGTTGACAACGTTGAGCGCAGTGTGGGAAGCGGCCGCGGGACCGGAGGAGCTGTCGCGCGCGCTCGACGCACTGGCTCGCGACGCGGTGACCGCCGTGCGCCGCGGCGCCACGATCCTCGTCATCAGCGACCGCGAGGCGGACAAGGCTCGCGCGCCGATTCCCATGCTGCTCGCGATCGGCGCCGTACATCAGCGACTCGTGCAGGCGCGCCAGCGCGTCCGCGTTGGCCTCGTTGCCGAGGCCGGCGATGCCTGGGACGTCCATCACCTGGCGACGCTGTTTGGCTATGGGGCAGAAGCCGTTCACCCCTGGCTCGCGCTGCAGTGCCTGCGCGATGAGGCATCGTCAGCGGAGAAATACCGCAGCGCCTCCGAAAAAGGGCTGCTCAAGATTCTCTCCAAGATGGGAATCTCGACGCTCCAGTCCTACGCCGGCGCGCAGATTTTCGAAGCGATCGGCCTCGGTCCTGAAGTGATGGACCGCTGCTTCACCGGCACCGCGTCGGTGATCGGTGGGATCGGCTTCAGGGAGATCGCGGAGGACGTGCTGACGCGTCACCAGGCGGCGGGAGCGCTCCCCGACCACGGGCGCATTCGCTACCGCCGCGACGGCGAGGATCACGGCTGGTCGCCGCCGCTGGTGCGGTCGCTCCAGAATGGCGAGTACACCGCCTTCGCGGATCGCGCAGGGGCGCGCGCGGCTGCCGGCCCCCGGGATCTGCTCGACTTCCGTGCGCAGACACCCGTGTCACTCGACGAAGTCGAGCCTGCCGAGGAAATTCGTCGCCGCTTCATTTCCAGCGCGATGTCGCTCGGCGCGTTGTCGCCCGAAGCGCACGCGACACTCGCCATCGCGATGAACCGGATGCACGCCCGCTCCAATTCGGGCGAAGGCGGTGAGGATCCGGCTACCTACGTCACGCGCGCAGACGGCGACCGCGCCGACAATCGGATCAAACAGGTCGCGTCCGGCCGCTTCGGCGTGACCACCGCGTACCTCGTTCGGGCCGACGAGCTCGAGATCAAGATCGCGCAGGGCTCGAAGCCCGGCGAAGGCGGCCAACTGCCCGGCCACAAGGTGACCGACCTGATCGCGCGGCTGCGGCACGCCGTCGTCGGCGTTCCGCTCATCTCGCCGCCGCCGCATCACGACATCTATTCGATCGAGGATCTGGCCCAGCTGATTCACGATCTCAAGCAAGTGAATCCAGCCGCGCGTGTGGGCGTGAAGCTCGTCGCCGAGGCCGGCGTCGGCACCGTCGCGGCGGGCGTCGCCAAGGCGTACGCCGATTACGTGCTCATCTCCGGCCACAACGGCGGGACCGGCGCGTCGCCGTTGTCGTCGATCAAGCACGCCGGCTCACCGTGGGAAGTCGGCCTCGCGGAGACGCAGGCGATTCTCATGCGAAACAAGCTGCGCGAGCGCATCGAGGTGCGCGTGGATGGCGGGCTCCGCACAGGACGGGACGTCGTGATCGCCGCCCTGCTGGGCGCCGAGTCGTTTGGATTCGGCACGGCAACGGTGGTGGCGTTGGGCTGCGCGATGGCGCGCCAGTGTCACCTGAACAGCTGCCCGACCGGCATCGCGACGCAGCGCCCCGACCTCCGGGCCAAGTTCACGGGCACACCCGAGCAGGTCATCGCCTACTTCACGTTCATCGCTGAGGAAGTGCGGCGCATTATGGCGTCGCTCGGCGCGCGGCGGCTCGATGAGCTCATCGGACGCGTGGAGCTGCTGCAGCGGATCGAACGCCCCGAGACTCCGCGCTCGAGCACTCTGGACCTCAGGCTCCTGCTCGTGCCTCCCGCCAACACCACTGCACCGCGCCGCCGCACCGTCGCGCGGAACGTGCGGCCGGGGATCGTGTCGCTCGATGCGGAGATCATGGCGAGCAACCAGCAGGCGCCGCACGTGTTCACCATTGGCAATCATCACCTGACGGTTGGCGCGCGCATCGCCGGCGATCTCGCGCGTGCGCACGGTGGGACGAGGCCTGGCGAGCCGCTGCGGCTGCGCTTCCGCGGCAGCGCCGGCCAGAGCTTCGGCGCCTTCACGTTGCCGGGCATGCAGTTCTATCTCGAGGGAGAGGCGAACGATCACGTCGGCAAAGGACTGTGTGGCGGCGAGATCGTGATCAGGCCATTCCGCGGCGCCGGGTACGAGAGCGGCGTGTTGGTCGGAAATACGGCGCTCTACGGCGCCACTTCGGGCCGGCTCTTTGTCGCGGGCAGCGCGGGCGATCGCTTTGCCGTGCGCAACTCGGGCGCGATTGCCGTGGTCGAGGGCGCCGGCGACCACTGCTGCGAGTATATGACCGGGGGCGTGGTCGTCGTGCTGGGTCCAGTCGGCCGCAATTTCGCCGCCGGTATGTCGAACGGGATCGCCTACGTCCTCGATGAACGTGGCGAGCTCGAAGCACACTGCAATCTGGAAATGGCGGCGGTGAGCGATCTCAACACGATGGATGAACGTGTACTGCGCAAACTCATTCAGCAGCACTTCCACAAGACTGGCAGCGCTCGCGCCCGCAAGATCCTGGGCCAGTGGGAAGCGCATCGCGCGCTGTTCCGCAAGGTCGCACCGCCTGCAGTGGCGGTGACCGAACCGGTGCCCCTCGCCCCCCTCCAATCCACTGGGAGCCGTGCATGAAGCTCATCACAACGATCGTGCGTCCCGACCGTCTCGCCGAGGTCAAGGCCGCGCTGTTCCGGGCCGGGATCACCGGCATCACGCTGAGCCGAGTCAGCGGCCACGGCGGCGAGCACGAGCGGCACGAGCAGTATCGAGGTACCGCGCTCGTCATGGAATTCCACGAGAAGGTCAAGATCGACATGGTGTGTTCCGAGCCGTTCGTCGAGCCGTGTGTGCAAGCGATCCTCTCCTCGGCCCGCACGGGCGAGGTGGGTGACGGCAAGATCTTCATACAGCCGATCGAGCGGGTGATCCGCATCCGCACGGGTGAGGTGGACAATGCCGCTCTGACCGCCGTCAATGCCGACGCGGTGCAACGCGCGGCGATCAACGCAGCCGGTTAGGAGGTGCAGCGTGACACAAGCCACAGTTTCGGCGGGCGATACTGCCTGGGTACTCGTTTCGAGCGCGCTCGTCCTGTTGATGACCGTTGGTCTCGCGTTCTTCTACGGCGGCCTGGTGCGCCCCAAGAACGCGCTGAACACGATGATGATGAGCGTCGTCGCCCTCAGCGTGATCGGCGTCCAGTGGATGCTGGTCGGGTATTCCATCGCATTCGCCCCGGCAACTCGTGGCTCGGCGGCCTGTCGTGGGTTGGCTTCAACAACGTAGGGTTGGACCCTAATCCGACGTATTCGGCGACAATTCCCCTGCAGGCGCACGCGATGTTCCAGGGCATGTTCGCGATCATCACGCCCGCCCTGATCTCGGGCGCGATCGTGGAGGACGTGGCGGGGTCCACGATCGTCCTGTCGGCGAGCAAGGCATTCTGAGTTATTCTTCACCCCATGACTACGAGTGGGGTGAAGGGCGGGGGAGCGTCACTGAAGTTCAAGGTCGGCCTCGTGCAAATGAGCATGAGCGCCGACCCCGACGCAAACCTTGCCAAGGCGGTCACGCGCATCAAAGAAGTCGCGCGGCAGGGCGCCAACCTCATCTGCCTGCCCGAGTTGTTCCGCACGCTCTACATCGGCCAGCGCGAAGATCACGCACTCTTCGATCTGGCCGAGGCCGTCCCCGGCCCCACCACCGAGACTCTGGGGAAGGTCGCGCGTGAATTGGGAGTAGTGCTGATTGCGTCGTTATTCGAGCGCCGCGCGGCGGGTCTGTATCACAACACGGCGGCGGTCATCGATGCCGACGGCAAGGTCAAAGGGATCTATCGCAAAATGCACATCCCCGATGACCCGGCCTACTACGAGAAGTTCTATTTCACGCCCGGCGACCTCGGCTTCCGCGCTTTCGACACCAAAGTCGGCCCCATCGGCGCGCTCGTCTGTTGGGATCAATGGTACCCGGAGGCTGCCCGCCTGACGGCGCTGCAAGGCGCGAACATCCTCCTGTATCCGACCGCCATCGGCTGGCATCCCGTCGAGAAGCAGCAATACGGCGCGCAGCAGCTCGATGCGTGGACCACGATCCAGCGCAGCCACGCGATCGCCAATGGCTGCTGGGTCGCGGCGGTGAACCGCGTCGGCTTTGAGCAGCTGAGCGGTGAGGGCGCGGGGATCGAGTTCTGGGGTCACTCGTTCGTCTGCGATCCCTTCGGCGTCATCGTCGCCGAGGCTGCCGAGGACGAGGCGCTCGTACTCGCCGACGTCGATGTGGCGCGGATCGAGGAAGTGCGCCGCAACTGGCCGTTTCTACGGGACCGACGCACGGATGCGTACGGCGGCATTGAGCATCGTTTTCTCACTGATTAGGTCATCGGTCGTAGGTCATCAGAAAACCAACTGAGAACTGATTAGCGATGACCGACTACAGAATGCCCGCCGAGTGGGAGCCGCACGCGGCGACCTGGCTCGGCTGGCCCCACAACAAAAGCGACTGGCCCGGCAAGTTCCCGCCGATACCGTGGGTGTACGGGGAAATCGTCCGCGCGCTCGCGCGGGGCGAACTGGTCCGCATTCTGGTCAACTCTCGGGCACACCAGGCTCAGGCAGGTCGCATACTCAAAAAGGTCGGCGTGGATCTCGCACGCGTGGACTTTCTCCGTTTTCCTACCAACCGCGGCTGGACGCGTGACTTCGGACCGATCTTCGTGCGTGGAGCGAAGGGGCTCGCCATCGCGCGCTTCCATTTCAACGCGTGGGCCAAGTACAAGGACTGGAAGAAGGATGATCTGGTCGCTGGGCGTGCCGCGAAGCAATGCAAGCTGGCGCTGATCGACGGCAAGATCGTGCTCGAGGGTGGCAGCATCGACGTGAATGGACGTGGCACGCTGCTCACGACGGAGGAGTGTCTCCTCGATCCAAAAGTGCAGACCCGCAATCCCGGTTTGTCGCGCTACGAGATCGAGAACGTCTTTCGGGAGACGCTCGGCGTCACGAACACGCTCTGGCTCGGCAAAGGGATCGCGGGCGACGACACGCACGGGCACGTGGATGACTTGTGCCGCTTTGTGAATCCGGGAACCGTCGTGCTGTGCCACGAGGAGAATCCGAAGGATGTGAACTACAAACCGCTGGCCGAGAATCGCGAGCGGTTGCAGGGGATGCACCTGGAAAATGGGCGGGCTGTGGAGGTGATCGACCTCCCCATGCCCGCCCCGTTGTTCTTCGCTGGCGTCCGGCTACCAGCCAGCTACGCCAACTTCTACATCGCGAATGCCGCGGTGCTGGTGCCGACGTTCAACGATCCCAAGGATCGTATCGCGCTAGGCATCTTCGCCGAGCTGTTTCCCGACCGTCCCGTCGTCGGGATCCATGCCGTGGATCTCGTCTGGGGGCTCGGCACGTTGCACTGCCTCACGCAGCAGGAACCCGTCCTCACCCCCTGACCCCTCTCCGCCGGCGGAGAGGGGAATGAGGTGGTGCCAGCCGAAGTCTACCGGAGCTGCCAAATCTCAACGCGGTTCCCCGTGAGAATCGGAATCAGCACGCGGTTGCGCTTGGCGTCGTAGCCGATATCAGCAGGGCTCGGCACCCCGGTGATGATCTTGGTACCCTGCGTGCTGTCGAACCGCGTGATCGACGAATCCGTCCAGCTCGACACGACAACCTTCCCGCCGATCATCTCGACGCCGTCGAACCCGCCGGCGCCTCTCGCAATGACGGTGGGCGCGCGATCGCCAGGCTTCCACGCCATCACGGCCTTGCCGCCGTACTGCACGATGATGAACCGGCGCCCCACGGCGTCGAGCGTGATGCCATTGGGCCGGCCGAGCGTGTCACCCCGCACCGCGACGGACACTTTACGGTCCGGCCCCACGCGGAAGATGCGGTCCGGCCCGGGGTGCAGGATGTTGCCCACGTCATCGAACCGGATGCCGGTATCGGTGACGTAGATCGCGCCATTCGGAGCGATCGCGATGTCGTTCAGGAAGACCGCGCCGAGGCTGTCGAGTTTGACGCTGTCCACCGGAGCACCGCTATGCGCGTTGAATGCACGCAGGACGTCGATGTCGGCCACCCAGAGCGTGTCGCCCGATACCGCGAGGCCTTTGGGTGCGTTGAGGGTCACGCCTGCTCGACCACCCTCGATGAATTTGAGGACCTCGAGGGCGCCCTCCGGCCGCAGGCGGCTGATGAAGCCATTATTGTCTTTGGCCAGCGGGCCGCCGTTGATGTTCGAGACGAAGTAGATGTCCTGCGCCGAATCATGGAGCACTGACTCGGGCGACAGAAACCCGACAATCGTCGCGACCTTGGTCCCCCCTGGAGAGGGAGTCGGGGGCGGGGGCTGGGGTTGAGCGGTCGCTGGGGCAAGCGTGTCCGCGGCGTCCGACGCTTGCGGCGGCGGTCGGCGGCGGTCCACCGGTTGGCAGGCCGCGAGTGCTGCTAGGGTAACGCAGAGTACGGTCGGTCTCATCCCCCAAGGGTCGCACGAAACTGCCGTCGACGTAAAGGGGGGTTCCCTGTGATTCGCAGCACACGACTCTCGGTCGCGGTTACGGCAGTTGCCAGATTTCTACCCGATTTCCCGTAAAAATCGGTATCAGCACGCGATTTCGCTTCGCGTCGTATCCAATGTCCGCCGGACTGGGCACACCCTTGATGAGATTCGTGCTGATGTAGCCGTTCCCGTCCTTCGCGTTGGGTGCGCCGTTGATGTTCGACACGAAGTAAACGTCCTGCGTCGAGTCCCATTTGACCGATTCGGGCGTCTTGAATCCCTCGATCGTCGCGGTCCTGGCTGGCTGACTTCCCGACGCTCTTTGCTCTGCGCCGCTCTGGCCGACTTTCTCTTTCCCCTTGCATGCGCACAGCAACGCCAGGGCGCTCACAGCGCCGCACAGCGCCTTCAGGTCCATTGCGATCGTCCTCCGGTACGGTAGTGTCGAGCAAGACCTCTTACGCTTTCGCTTCCTCGAGCTCCTTCTTCCGGGCTTCAGTGACCTTGGCGGCAATCTCGGCCGGAGCGTCCTGGTACACGTGGAACTTCATCTTGTACGTCCCGCGCCCGTGCGTGATCGAATGCAGCGTCGTGGCGTACCGGTCGAGCTCAGCCTCCGGGACGAGCGCCTTGACCTTCGTGAGTCGTCCATCCTTCTCCGTTCCGACGATGTGCCCGCGACGCGAGGAGAGATCGCCCATCACCGCGCCCTGATACTCGTCCGGCGTCCAGACCTCGACATCCATGATCGGCTCGAGCAGCACCGGCCGCGCGCCCGGGCTCACGTTCCGGAACGCCAGGATGCCGGCCATCTTGAACGACATTTCGTTCGAGTCCACGTCGTGGTAGGAGCCGTCGTAGAGCTCGAACTTGAAATCCACGACCGGATAGCCGGCGATCGGCCCCTTGTGCGCCGCCTCGAGCACGCCGCGCTCGACGGCCGGGATGTATTGGCGCGGGATCACGCCGCCGACGATCTCATCCACGAACTGTACTCCTGAGCCACGGGGCAGCGGGGCGATCCGAATCCAGCAATCGCCATACTGGCCGCGACCGCCGGTCTGCTTCTTGTGCTTCCCCTGCCCCTCGGACTTCCCACGGAAGGTCTCGCGATAGGCGACTCTGGGCTTCGCGGTCTGCGCGTGGACACCAAACTTCCGCGCCAGCCGGCCCACGACGATCTCGAGATGCCGTTCGCCCAGGCCGCGAATGAGCGTCTGCGCCAGCTCGGCATTGTACTCGTGATGGAACGTGGGGTCCTCCTCGTGCAGCTTGTGTAGCCCGGTCGAGAGCTTGTCCTCCTCCCCCCGCTGCTTCACCTCGACCGCCACAGTGATCACGGGCTCAGGGAACGGAATCTTGGGAAGCACGAGCCCTTTGTCTTTGGTGGACAGCGTGTCGTTCGTATGCGTATCCCGCAGCTTCGCGACGACGCCGATGTCCCCCGCGTGCAGCTCGGGAACTTCAATGCGCTCCTTCCCGACCGCGACGCACAGATGGTTCAGCTTCTCGGATAGATCGCGCGGCGCATTCCAGACGTCTTGCCCGTTCTTGACCGTACCGGAGAAGATGCGGAACAGCGTGACGTCGCCGACGTGCGGCTCCGACACGGTCTTGAAGACCTGCGCCGCCAGCGGGCCGTTGTCCTCGGCCTTGAGCGTGAGACGCTCGGCGCTGCCCCACTTCTGCGCTTCCACCGGCGGCCGCTCCTGCGGCGCGGGACACAGCTCGACGATCTTGTTGAGGAGCGCGCGCGTGCCATACGTCAGCTCGGCGGCCCCGCAGAAGAGCGGGAACAGCTCACCCTTCGC
>Ga0209377_1000395_pt1 | contig 28454 bp, 29 predicted proteins | sample GraSoiAngelo_141_FD_185898 | JGI IMG/M metagenome (GOLD analysis project Ga0209377, IMG submission 185898) | Grasslands soil microbial communities from the Angelo Coastal Reserve, California, USA - 14_0929_12_40cm (SPAdes) (version 2) | ecosystem: Environmental > Terrestrial > Soil > Grasslands ...
CCCAGGATCTCGTTGCGATAGCGCTCGGGCCGGATCAGATCGGGACGCGCGTTGATGTAGTCGATCAGCCAGCCCTGGTACTTCGACATCTTGAAGAAGTAGTTCTCCTCCTCGATCCAGGTCAGCGGCGTCTGGTGATCGGGGCACTTGCCGTCGACGATCTCCTTCTCGGTGTAGAACCGCTCGCAGCCGAAGCAATAGTTCCCGCCGTACTTGCCGAGGTAGATCTCGCCGGCGTCCCACAGCGCCTGGAGGATCTGCTGCACGACCGTCTTGTGCCGCTCCTCGGTGGTGCGGATGAAGTCGTCGTTGGTGATCCCCAGCCGCTGCCACGTCTGCCGGAAGGCGGCCGAGATGCGGTCGGCGTAGGCCTGCGGCGGCACACCGGCCTGGGCGGCGACCCGCGCGATGTTGTCGCCGTGCTCGTCGGTCCCGGTCAGGAAGTGCACGTCGTCGCCGGCCAGCCGGTGATAGCGCGCCATCGCGTCGGCGATGATCGTGGTGTACGCGTGCCCCAGGTGGGGCGTCGCGTTTACGTAGTAGATCGGGGTGGTGAGATAGAAGACGCGGGCAGGCGCGCTCACTTCTCCAACTGGGCCTTGATGTGCGATCGCCCCTCCCACGTCACCTGATCGATCGGCACCTCGGCCTCGGTGCCGTCGGGGAAGCCGACGATGACGCTCTGTTTCAGCACCCGCAGCGAGCGGATCTTGCCGTTCATGCAGCCGCCGCCACCGCAGCTCGCCTGACAGGGCGTGTTGACGCGGGGCAGCCGCGCCCGCAGCTCCTCGTAGAGCGAGAACTCGTAGAGCAAGCAGCACTTGAGCCGGCCGCAATTCCCGAGCAGCCTGTTGTCGGTGAGCGGCATGTCCTGGGTCTTCGCCATCTTGACGGAGATCGGCTCGAACTTGCGGAGGTAGGACGAGCAGCAGAGCTGCCGGCCGCACGGTCCGATCCCGTCCATGACCTTGGTGACGTCGCGAGCCCCGATCTGACGCATCTCGACGCGCGCGCGGAACTCGCGGGCGAGGTCGCGCACGAGATCGCGGAAGTCCACGCGCTCCTCGGCGTTGAAGTAGACGGTGGTGCGCCGGGCCCCCGGCGTGAACTCGACGTCCACCACCTTGATGGCGAGCCGGTGGTCGCGGGCCTTGTGTTCGCAGGTGACGATGGCGCGCTTCTCGCGCTCCCGGCGCTCGCGCCACTCGTGGGCTTCCGCCTCGGTTGCCAGGCGCAGCACGCGCGGAAACGGCCGGTCGCGCTTGAAGTCCGGCAACAGCCGCCGGGGCCGACGCACCTCGCCCACCGTCTGGCCACCCTCCATGCTCACGATCACGAGGTCGCCCACGTGCAGCTCGAGATCCTCGGCGACCAGGTAGTCCTCGGCCTTGGCCACCTCGCGCAGGCGGACGCCGACGAGATACTCGACGGCCGCGGCCTCGGGATCGCTCATCGTCCTCTCCTCAGTTCATGCGCAGCGCCAGCCGGCTCAGCAGTACCTCGAGCGTGAGCCGCGGCGTGACGTTCACGGCCAGGGCTTCGCGCGCCTCGCGGCACATCGCGAGGCCCGTCCAAAGATCATCCCACGACCAGGCCTCCGCTTCGCGTGTGCTGGAATCGGCGTCACCCGTAAGGTGGGCGGCCCCGCACTTGGCCAGCACCAGATCGCGGCAGAGCCACCAGTACGCGTCTACCACCCGCTCGGCGCGCTCGCGGTCGCGATCGAACGACCCGGCCCGGCGAAACAGGGCTTCGACGCCCTTGGCCCGCACATCGGCGAGGATGTCGAGCGCCTCGTCACGCTCGGCGGTGGCGCGCTCGTCGCGGCGGGGTGCGAACCGCACGATCTGGCAGCGCGAGAGCACCGTGGCCGGCACCGCGCGCGGGCGCTCGAGCACCAGGATCAGGACCGTGCGCGCCGGCGGCTCCTCCAGCGTCTTGAGGAACGCCTGAGGGGCCTCACCCGTCATGCGGTCGGCATCGTCCAGGATGAACACCTTGTGCTGGGCCAGCGCCGGACGGAGCGACGCCTGGCGCTCGAGCTCGCGGATGGCGCCGATCCGAATGGCCTTCGGACCCTTGGGATTGCTCTCGGGCGGCGTGGGAACGATCAGGTGGAGATCGGGATGAGGCCCGGAGCGGGCCAACCCGCACAGCGCCTGGGCAAAGGCGAGCGCCGTCGTCGTCCGGCCGCTGCCGGCGGGGCCGATGAAGGCGTAGGCGTGAGCCACACGATCGGCGGCCAACGCGCGGCGCAACAGCTCGACGGCGCGCGGCTGGCCTTCGATGGCCTCAAGCGCCACGCAGGAACTCCTCGACGACGGTGGCCACGTCGGCGGCCACGGCCTCGACCGGGCGCCCCGCGCGGATCAGGCGCACGCGCTTGGGCTCGGCGCGCAGGATCTCCAGATAGCCGCGTCGCACCCGACGGTGGAACGCGAGCGTCTCGCGCTCGAAGCGGTCGAGGCGGCGCCGATCGATGCGCCGCAAGCCGGCCGCGGGCGGCAGATCGAAGAGCAACGTCAGATCGGGAAGCACGCCCCCGGTCGCCCGCAGATTCAGCTCGCGAACCAGGTCGTGATCCACGCCGCGGCCGTAGCCCTGATAGGCGAGCGTGGCGTCGGCGTACCGGTCGCAGAGGACGACGCGGCCTCGCTGGAGCCACGGCCGGACCTTCTCGTTGACGTGCTGCTGGCGGGCCGCCATGAAGAGGAAGACTTCCGCGAGCGGCGTGGGATGGGCGCGCGGCAGCTCGAACAACTGCCGGACGGCCTGGCCGAGCTCGGTGCCGTCCGGCTCGGCCGTCTGCTCGACACGATAACCCTGGCGCTTGAGGGAGCGCTGCAGCCGGGCGATCTGGGTGGACTTTCCCGACCCCTCGACGCCCTCGAACGTGATCAGCACTCCCCGCACGCCACCAGCCTCCAGCTCATGCAATACGCCACTCTAGCACGCGGACTAGGGGCGACCAACGCGACGAGGGCTGTGGTAGAGTCGCGGACGGTCTGCCGATGCAGTGCACCCGGACACCCTGACGACCGTCGTCGCGACTCTGAGGAGATCACCATGAAACGTCGAATCGCCATCGCCGCTGTCCTCGTCGTCCTCGTGGCCGCCGGCGCCGTCTTCGCCGAGGTGTGTCTGTCGCCGTACGTCAAGCGCCTCGCCGGCCCCGAGAAATTCCTCTACATCTCCGCCGTCGACGCGGACGGGCGGGACAACGATTTCCTGGCGGTGGTCGACGTCAGCCTGCCCTCACCGACGTATGGCCGCGTGGTGAACACGCTGAGCCTCGGCTCGGCTGGCAACGAGCCACACCACATGGGCTGGAGCGACGACCGGACGAAGATCTGGGTCGGGACCCTCCTCTCCAAGAAACTGTTCATCGTCGACGTCGCCGCCGATCCGAGCCGGCCGACGATCGTCAAGACCATCGAGGACATCTCGGCGGTCACCGGCCTGCACGGGCCGCACACCTACTACGCGCTCCCCGGACGGATGCTCCTGACCTTCCTGTCGTCGGCCGACGGCAATCCACCGGGCGGCATGGCCGAGTTCACCAACGACGGCGAGCTCGTCCGGGTGATCAAGAACCCCGCGGACTCTCCCTACGCCTACGACGTCGCCGTGAAGCCGGACGTGAACCGGATGATCACGTCGAGCTTCACGCCGCTCCGGAACTACCGGAAGCCGCTCCCCCAGTGGGACATGAAGGACGGCGGCAACACGCTGCTCGTCTGGGACTTCAAGGAGCGCAAGGTGATCCAGACCCTCACGACCGATCCGGTGCCGCTCGAGGTCCGCTGGAGCGTCAGGCCTGGAAAGGCCCACGGCTGGACGAACTCGGCGCTCGGCGACTCGATCTGGTTCTTCGCCCAGGGCAAGGACGGGAAGTTCGCCACGAAGAAGGTCGCCGATCTGGGCAAGGGCTGCCTGCCCGCGGATCTCCGCCAGTCGCCCGACGACCGCTATCTCTACGTCTCCTGCTTCATGAAGAGCGAGATCCAGGCGTGGGACGTGTCGACGCCCGACCGCCCGCGACTCCACGACACGGTGGTGGCCGGCGTGTCGCCGAACATGATGCACGTCACCGGCGACGGCAAGCGCATGTACGTCACCAACTCACTGCTGTCGACCATGGACTACTCGGAGAAGTTCTGGGTCCGTCTCGTGCACATCGGCCCCGACGGCCGGCTCAAGGTCGATCCGTTCTTCGACGTGGACTTCACGAAATTTCCGAGCGGCGCCGCGCGCGCTCACGACATGCTGCTGAACTGAGATGGGCCGTCGCCAGCTCGGGGCTCTGGCCGCGGCGCTGCTCGTCGGCGCAGCTCCCGCCGCCTGGGGGCACCAGCCGTCGCCGGCTGCGTCGCCGGGCGGGCGACTGACGACCGCGCCAAGTCTGGCGGTGATCCGGCCCGCTCCCGACTTTGCGCTGCCGGACGTCGCCGGCGCCGACGTCAAGCTGTCGGAGCTGCGTGGCAGCATCGTGCTGCTCTCCTTCATCTATACGTCGTGCACCGCAGCATGCCCGCTCCTCACCCAGCGCATGGCCGTGCTCCAGGGCCGGCTCACCGAAGCCAGGCTCTTGCCCGGAGAGGTGATGCTGCTCTCCGTCACCGTCGATCCCGAGCGTGACTCGGCCGCCGTGCTCGGCCGCTACGCTCAGGCCTTCACGGCCAGTCCCCGCGGCTGGCGCTTCCTGCGTTCCGAGCCCGATCGCCTGGGCCCAGTGCTGACACGCTACGACGAGTGGACGAAACGGTTGCCCAACGGCGACATCGACCATCCGGCGCGGCTCTACCTGATCGACCGCGCCGGCCGGATCCGCGAGATCTACAGCCTTGGCCTGTTCGACGAGCGCCAGGCGTTCCTGGACATCCAGGCGCTGCTGCGCGAGCCGCGGTGAGCCGAGACTGACGGGAGCGTTCGTGCTCGATCTCTCGGTGGTCATCCCCGTGTACAACGAGGAAGAGAACCTCGCACCGCTGTGGGCCGAGCTCCGCCCGGTACTGGAAGGCCTGGGCCTCGACTTCGAGGTCGTCTTCGTCGACGACGGCAGCCAGGACAGGAGCGCCGAGATCGTCCGCCGGCTCCGTGAAGGTGATACCCGCGTGCGGCTCGTCAGCCTCAAGGCCAACGCGGGCGAGACTGCGGCCACCGACGCGGGCTTCAAGGCCGCGCGCGGGCGGATGGTCGTGACGATGGACGCCGACCTGCAGAACGACCCCGCGGACATCCCGCGCCTGCTCGCCCGGCTCGATCGGTGGGACGCAGTCTGCGGATGGCGGGCGAACCGAGCGGCCGGTGATTCGCTCGTCCGCCGTCTCTCCTCGCGCCTGGGCAACGGCGTTCGGAACTGGGTGAGCGACGAGACCATCGAGGACAGCGGCTGTACCTTTCGCGCCTTCCGTCGTGAGTGCGTGCGTGGGCTGACGCTCTACCGTGGCTTCCACCGGTTCATCCCGACCCTGCTGCGGTTGCGCGGCTACCGGGTCGTGGAGCTGCCGGTGGGCCACCGGCCCCGGCGCTTCGGGCGGTCCAAGTACGGCGTCATGAACCGCGCCTTCGTGACGATCGTCGACGTCCTGGTCGTCCGCTGGATGAAGTCACGCCGGCTTGGCTACGAGGTGACCGAGGATCTCGGGGGCGAGCCGCGGAGCGAGTAAGGCGCGGGCTCAGAGGCCGTGGATCGGGAAGATCAGGCGCTGGATCGCGTCCACCTGGCGATCGACGTATTCCTGCACGCGGGCGCGCCGGTCGTCGTCGAGACGCGCGGGCGGATCCCAGAGTGACCCCATGCGGAGATGGAGCCGCCGGGCGTAGTCGACGAAGTCCGCCGGCAGATCGGCGTTGACCTCGACGCCGTTCATCACCGCCCACGCCGCCGTCCACGCCCGCGCCACGTTGCCGATGTCGTAGCCCCCGCCACCGAGGGCGACGACGCGAGGTGCAAACTCCGTGATGCGAGCCACGGCCCGAGCGAAACCCTGGACGTCGAGCGCCAGATGCGTAAGCGGATCGGTCCGATGTGAATCGATGCCGAGCTGCATGACGATCACGTCCGGCTTGAAGGCGGTCAGCAGTCGAGGCACGACCGCCTCGAACGCCGGCAGATAGATGCTCGAATCGGTGAGCACGTCGAGCGGCAGGTTCACCGAGAACCCACGGCCCGCGCCTTCCCCCATCTCCTCCACGAAGCCCGTGCCGGGGAACAACCGGTCACCACGCTCGTGGGTCGAGATCGTGAGCACGTTGCGATCGGCGTAAAACGCATTCTGCACGCCGTCGCCGTGATGGGCGTCGATGTCGACGTAGGCCACGCGCAGCCCCCGCGCACGCAGGTGGAGGATCGCCAGCACGGCGTCGTTGACGTAGCAGAAGCCCGAGGCGCGGTCGGGCATCGCGTGGTGCAGGCCGCCGGCGAAGTGGAACGCGCGCGTGACCTCGCCGCCGGCGACCAGTCGCGCGGCGAGCAGTGAGCCGCCAGCGGCCAGCCGCGCGGCGTCCCACAGCCCGGGGAAGATCGGGTTGTCGCCGGGGCCAAGGCCGTAGCGACAGACCACCGCCGCCGACGCCGCGCCGGTGTTGGCCGCCTTGAGCACGTTCAGGTACTCCTCGGTGTGGAACGTGAGGAGCGCGGCCTCCTCGGCCGGCTCTGGCGATCTCACGGCGCTCCCGGCGAGCGCCGTCAGTCCGTAGGCCTCCATGAGGCGCCACGTCAGACCGAGGCGCTCCATGCGCAGCGGGTGCTCCGGGCCGTAATCGAACCGCGCCCACTGATCGGAGTGGACCAGGGCCGTTTTCACTGTCACGGGGTCCGCGAGGCCGGCTTGGGCCGTGGGTGGCCTGTTCTCGGTGCTGATGGCTGCGTGCGCTTCCAGTGTCCCGACTTCCCGCCCGATTTCTCGAGCAGGGCGACGCGCTCGATCGTCACGCCCTTCTCGACGGCCTTCACCATGTCGTAGACCGCGAGCGCGGCGATGCTCGCCGCCATCAACGCCTCCATCTCGACGCCGGTCTTGTCCACGGTCCGTACGCGCGCCTCGATCGTGAGCACACCGCGGTCATCGTCGCTGAACGTCACATCGATGCCGGTGAGACGAAGCGGGTGACAGAGCGGGATCAGCTCGTGGGTTCGCTTGGCGGCCAGGATACCGGCGGTACGAGCGACGCCTAGCACGTCGCCCTTGGGCGCGTTGCCGGCGCGAACGATCTGGAGGGTCTTGGGCGACATGCGCAGGATGGCGGAGGCGACCGCTTCCCGGGCTGTCTCGGGTTTGGCGGAGACGTCCACCATGCGGGCGTCGCCGCGGGGCGAGAGGTGACTGAGACCGCGGCGCCCCGCTGTTCCGGCGCGCCGCGGCATCGTGACCGACCTAGAGTGTCCGGTCCGGCGTCAGGCCGTGACGCGCGCGTGCCGGAGGATACTCTCCATGCGGTCTTTGGCCATGAGCTTGAGCTTCTTGAGCTCGGTGATCCGCCACTGTTGTTCTGCCGAGAGCGGGGAGACCCCCTTGAGTGTCTCGAGCTCGCGATCGCAGTGCTGATGCTCGTCGCGAAGGCGGCGAAACTCCTCGTTCTCGGCGATCAATCGGTCAATGAGGCTCTCCTGGGTCATGCATGGCCTCCGTGCGGTGGGCGGGACCGGTGTAAAACAAGCAAAGCCAGCGTCCCGGTGGGCGCTGGCTTCGTGATGGCCTTCATCAATAACGCTACCCCCGTCCGATGCTCCTGGTTGCGGGTGACTGTTTATAGCCTCCGACCCGCGTGAGTGTCAAGAAAGCCTCACGAGGTAGCGGTGCGGATCAAATGGACCGCGCTCGCCTTGAAGATGGCGGTCACGGCGCGGCCCTCGGCGAGTCCCAGCTCCTCGACCGAGCGGCGGGTGAGCGCGGCGACCAGCGGAAACCCGACGTCGACGACCACGCGCACCTGGGGCGCCGAGGGCGTGATCCGCGAGACGGTACCGGCCAGGTGGTTGCGCGCGCTCGAGAGCACCGGACTCTCCGGCGCCTGGGTCAGCGTGACGTCCTCGGGCCTGATGCAGATTCGCACGCGCTCGCCGGGATGGGCCGGCACCGCCACCTCCAGCTTGCGCCCCGCCACGTCGACCAGGGTGACGCCATCCTGGACGGAGCTCACCTCGCCCGACACGATCGTCTCCACCCCGACGAAGCGCGCCACGTCTTCGGCCGCCGGCGACTGGAAGACGGTCGCGGTGTCTCCCACCTGGCGGAGCCGGCCAGCGAGCAGCACCGCCACCCGGTCGGCGAGGGTCATCGCCTCCGCCCGGTCGTGGGTCACCAGCACGGTGGCCACACGATCGGCCGCGAGGATCCCGGCCAGCTCCGGGATCAGCGCTGACCGCGTCGGCTCGTCGAGCGCGGCGAACGGCTCGTCGAGCAGCAGCAGCTCCGGCTCCAGCACGAGCGCGCGCGCCAGCGCGACGCGCTGGGCTTCGCCGCCCGACAGCGAGCGGGCCTGCCGGCCAGCGAGGTCCGCGATCCCGAACCGCTCGAGCCACCGCGTCACGCGGGTCCGGCGCGCGTCGGCGGGGACACCACGGAAGCGCAGCCCCAATCCAACGTTGGCGGTCACGGTCGTGTCGGCGAGGAGCGCTTGCTGGAACACCGTCGCCATCGTCCGGCGCTCTGCCAGCGCCGTCGCCGCGGACACGATATGGCCGTGAACCCTCACCTCGCCTCGATCCGGAGACTCCAGGAGCCCGATGACCCGCAGCAGCGTGGACTTGCCACTGCCGTTGGGCCCGATCACCGCGAGCACCTGTCCCGCCTCGATCGTGAGCTCGGGCACGTCGAGGACGAAGCCCGGTGTGCGCTCGAGTCGGATGCCGGTGAGCGCGACGATCGGCGCACCCGCACGGCGTGTCACGCGGGCAGGACCTGGATCGATCCTCGATGGATGGAGAGTTGCCAGTGCCGGTCGCGGTCGATCTCGAGGATCTCGTACACGAGACGCGGAACCTCGACCTCGAGGTCGTACTCCCCCTGCGCCGGCTCCCCCGGCTCGTCGAGTCGGATCATGAGCGCCACGGTGGTGCCGAAGTCGGCCTCGGCCACCACGCGGCCAGACATCAAATTCATGTGATGCCCCGGGTCCGGCGCGCCTCGGTCCTTCCGGATCAGCCGGACGTACTCGGGACGGATGAAGAAGGCAATCGGAGCCTCAGACGACGGCAGGTACGCTTGGGTCGGCGAGTTCACCGCTTCCATCGTGAGACCACGCCATCGGAGCTGGATGCGGTCGGGCGACGCCTTGATCACCGTGCCGTGCAGGATGTTGCGGATGCCCATGATTCGCGCCACCGCTTCCGACGCGGGCTGCCACAAGAGCTCCGAGCGTGGCGCCGACTGGATGACGCGTCCGGCCTCGTAGACGACGATACGATCACCCAGGCGATAGGCCTCGGCGAAATCGTGGGTGACCAGCACCGCGGGCACGCCACATTGCAGCAGCGTCGAGCGCAGCTCGTCGCGCAGCGTGGCGCGCGTCGGCAGGTCGAGCGCGGAGAGCGGCTCGTCGAGCAGGAGGAGGGCGGGATCGATGGCGAGCGCCCGCCCCAGCGCCACGCGCTGGCGCTGGCCGCCGGAGAGCTCACGCGGGTACCGGCCCTCGAGCCCGCTGAGGCCGAGGCGCGCGATGATGGCACCGGTTCGCGCGTGTCGTTCGGCCCGCGACCGGTTTCGGAGGCCGAAGCCCACGTTGTCGGCGACGGTCAGATGAGGGAACAGGGCGTACCCCTGGAACACGTAGCCGATCCGTCGTGACTGCGAGGACAGGTCGACCCCGGCCCGCGCGTCGAAGAACACGCGATCGTCCACGACGATCCGGCCGTCGTCGGGGCGCAAGAGCCCGGCCAGACACTGGAGCGTGAGCGTCTTGCCAGCCCCCGACGGGGCGAAGAGCGCAACGACGTTTTCCCGGGCCTCCCAGCGCGCGTCGAGCGTAAAGCCCGGCAACCGCTTGACGATGCTGACGTCGAGGCGCGCCATCTCAGGCGGCGCGGGCGCCGAGTCGGCCGGCGACGACCAGCACGACGCACGAGAGCGCGGTGAGCAGGCCGACCAGGAGGAGGGCGTCGCCCGTCTCCCCCGTCTGCACCGCGCTGTAGATGGCGAGCGGCACCGTCGCCGTCTTCCCCGGGATGTTGCCGGCCAGCATCAGCGTCGCCCCGAATTCGCCGAGGGCCCGCGCGAAGGCGAGCACGAGCCCGGCCAGAATCCCGTTGCGCGCGAGCGGCAGCGTCACCTCGAGCGCCGTGCGCCACTCGGGGCGGCCCAGCGTGTACGCCGCGCGCTCGAGGTCACGATCCACCGATTCGATGGCGGCGCGCGCGGTGCGCACGAGCAGCGGCAACGCCATGACCGTCGCCGCGATGACGGCCGCGTACCACGTGAAGGCGACCGTCCATCCCGTCGCCGCGTAGAGCGGCGATCCCAGCCAACCGCGGCGGCCGAGCAGCACGATCAAGTAGTAGCCGGTCACCGTCGGCGGCAGGACGAGCGGGAGCGTCACGAGCAGATCCACCAGCGTCTGCCCGCGGAACCGCCGGCGGGCGAGTACGTATGCGAGGGGAATGCCGAAGACCGCGTTCAGGAGCGTCGCCAGGCAGGCCACGCGCAGCGACAGGGCCAGCGCGCTCGTGGCCTCCGGCGTCACGGCGTGCTCAGTCCTTGGCGACCATCACGTCGGATGCTTTGATGACGGCGTAGGCGGTGTCGCCTCTGGTGAGCTTGAGGTCGTCGACCGCCTCGTTCGTGATGGACGCCGTGATGACGGTGCCACCGCCGACGTCGATCCGCACGTGGGCTGTCGTCGTACCGCGCGTCACGTCGACCACGCGGCCCTTGATCAGGTTACGGGCGCTGAGCTTCATCATCGACCTCCAGGGCTTCGACGGCTGGCCGGAGACGGTTCACGGAGTTCGAACGGACGGCTGGAACCCGAGGCGCTGAAGCACGCCTCGCGCGTCGCGGCTCAGCAGCCCCTCGACGAAGGCCTGAGCGACCGCGGGGTACTTGGACGCCTTCACGACCGCGGCGGGATAGATCACGGGCCGATACGTGTCTTCGCCGGGCCGGAACGCCTCCCGTACGCGCTCGGTGCGTGCGGCGAAGTCGGTGGTGTAGACGAAGCCGGCCTCGACCTCGCCCCGGGCCACGTAGTCGAGGGCCTGACGAACGTTCTCGGCGAACACCAGCTTCGGCTGGATGCGCTCCCACAGCCCCGCCGACCTCAAGCTCTCCTCCGCGTACTGCCCGACGGGAACGGTCTTCGGATTGCCGATGACGATGCGCCGCACGCGCGGGTCGAGGAGGTCCCCGGGATGCACGAGATCGATCGTCGAATCCGCCGGCTTGATCACGACGAGGACGTTGCGCGCGAAGTTCCGCCGGGTCGCGGGCAGGATCAGGTCCTTCTGCTGGAGCTCGTCCATCTGGCGCGAGGCGGCCGAGATGAACACGTCGACGGGGGCACCCGCCTCGATCTGCTTCTGCAGCTCGCCCGACGAGCCGAAGTTGAAGCGCAGCGCCGTCCCCGGGTGGCCGGCCACGAACTGACGACCGATCTGCTCCACGGCTTCTTTCATGCTGATGGCGGCCGACAGCGTCAACTCCTGCGCGACGGCCGACGCCGCAACCGCCAGCACGAGGACGAACGCGAGCGCCAGGGCTCTCATGCCGCGGATTATACGCTCCCGCTCAGGGGGCCCGGCGCTGCTGGACGACCGTGAGTCCCCAGTTCACGAGGAAGATCAGGACGAGCAGGAGCACAGCCAGCGCGATGGCCGCGTCGAAGTTGCCCTTGCTCGTCTCGAGCACCATCGCCGTGGTCAGCGTACGCGTGTGGCCCTTGATGTTGCCGCCGACCATCAGCGAGGCGCCGATCTCGGAGATGACGGCGCCGAAGCCGGCCATGACGGCGGCCAGCATCGGCAGCCGAGCCTCCCGCAGCACGACCCACACCATCTGAGCGCGCGAGGCGCCGAGCGCGACGAGCTGGAGACGGAACGCCTCGGGAACGTTCTGGACGGCGGCCAGCGTGATGCCGGTCACGATCGGCGAGGCGATCACCGCCTGCGCGACAACCATCGCGACCGGCGTGTAGAGGATCTCCAGCACGCCGAGCGGCCCGCTCCGCCAGAGCAGGATCGAGACGAAGAGGCCGACGACGACCGGCGGCAGGCCCATGCCGGCGTTCACCGCGCTGATGAGCAGCCGGCGGCCCGGGAAACGCCCGAGGGCGAGCGCGACGCCGGCGGGGACGCCGATCAGCAACGCCACCAGCGTCGCCGTGCTCGACACCAGCAGCGAAAGCCAGAGGACGGCCCGGATCTCGGCGTTGCCGGAGGCGAGCAGCCCGAAGGCCTGGCGGAAACCGTCGACGAGGAGATCCATTCAGCAGCGCGTCGTGAGCGCGTCCTTCAGCTCGTCGAGCTCGCTGAAGACGAGGAACGCGCGGTCACCGACGCGTCCCGTGGCCACGAGCGCCGGTCTTCCTTTGGCGGGTCCGGCCGCGCCCGTGTCGATCTTGAACGCCAGGTCGTACTCCTTGAACGTGCGCACGGTTCCGTCCTTCAGTGCGAGCCGATACGCGCCGTTGCAATACGCGACCGACGTCACCTGACGATCCGACGGCAACGTCTTGAGGTCGGCCGGGCCACGCTCCGGTGGCTGAGCGCTGGCCCCGATGCTGGCCGCGAGGACCAGGAGCAGCGCGATGCGGACGATCACCTCTTGTCTCCCACCTCGGCTTCCTTCATCCCGGCCACCGGAACGAACAACGGTTGGCCGAATTTCTCGAGGCCGAAGGTCTTGATCACGCGCTGGGTGTCCGGCGCGACCATGAAGTCGGCGAACGCCTTGCCGCCGGCCGTGTTCACCCGGGGGCCGTTGGCCGGATTCACCTCGAGAACCGAGTAGATGTTGAGGAGCGGGCGATCGCCTTCGACCATGATGGGCAGCCGCACGCGCTTTTGGAAGGCGAGAAAGGTCGCGCGATCGGTGATGGTGTAGGCGTTTCGGTCGTCGGCGATGCCGAGCGTCGCGCCCATGCCCTGGCCCGACTCGATGTACCACTCACCCTTCGGCTCGATGCCGGCGAGCTTCCACAACGATTTCTCCAGCACGTGGGTGCCCGAGTTGTCACCGCGAGACACGAAGCGAGAACCAGTCGTGCCAATCGCCTTCATCGCGTCGGCGGCCTTCATTCCCCTGATCCTCGCAGGATCGTGAGCAGGCCCCACGATGACGAAGTCGTTGTACATGACGAGGCGGCGATCGTGCAGCTTGCCTTCGTCGACGTATTTCTTCTCCAGGCTCGGCGCGTGGCAGAGGGCCACGTCGGCTTCGCCCCGGGCGGCCAGCGCCAGCGACTGGCCCGTGCCCACGGCGATCGTCTTGACCGAATAGCCGGTCTGCTTCTCGAACAGCGGGACGAGGACGTCGAGCAGCCCGGAGTCCTGCGTGCTGGTCGTGGTGGCCAGGATGATCGGGGCACGCTGAGCGTCGGTCGACAGCGGGACGAGCGCGCCGACGATGAACACCGCCAGAAGCAGGGCCACCCGCCGCCGTCTTATGGTCACGTTCCCCCTCGACATCACGGTCTCCCTCGACGCGCCGTTCTCGTCGGCGCGAACAAGCCGCAGCGAGCCGGATCTCAGTCGAACGACCGGTCGAATTGTCGCTTCATCGCGCCCTCGAGCCCGTTCTGAAACTTCCGGTAACGCTCGAGGAACCGCTTTCCGGCGCGAGTCAGGCGCATGCCGCGCCGGGGGCCGCCGCCCGGCGCCCGCTCGACGAACTTGAAGCCAGCGGCGGCCTCCAGCTCGCGGAGATAGCCCCAGGCGTTGCGGTAGGACATTGAGAATTCTTCCGCCGCCCTCTGCAGCGATCCCCGCTTCTCGATGGCCTCCAGCAGCCGGGCCCGACCATCTCCGAACTTGAGGTCGTCTCCGAACGTCACCCACACCTTGAGCTTCGGCTTCATGGCTGAATGCAGATATATATGCTCTTCGGAGCATATTCAAGGCCCTGCCCAGGCCTTGCGGTCGAGGCGGTGGGGAGCGCCGCGGGCCTGGCTAGCGGGAGCTGCGGGCCATCGCGAGCGCGATGCGCTCGGGCGTCAGAGGCAGCTCGGTGAGCCGCACCCCCGTGGCGTCGTGGACCGCATTGGCGAGCGCCGCCGGCGCGGGCACGATCGGGGGCTCGCCGACGCCGCGGGCGCCGAAGGGGCCGGCCGGCGCGGGCTTCTCGACGATGATCGTCTCGATGTTGGGAAGGTCGGCCGCGGTCAGCTTCTTGTAGTCGAGGAGACTCGGATTCGTGAGACGGCCCTGGTCATCGAACGTGAGGGCCTCGGTCAGCGCCATGCCGATGCTCTGGACGGCGCCGCCCTGCATCTGGCCCTCGACGCCGAGCGGGTTGATCGCCTTGCCGACGTCCTGCACGACCACGAAGTCGTGGATCGTGACCTCGCCGGTGTCGGGATCGACCTCGATCCGCGCCAGCTCGGCGCAGAAGGCGGGGGCCTGTTGGGAGAACGCTGGATGGCTCACGCCGAGGACCGGCGGCACCTTGGACATATAGAGGTTGCCCTTCTTGCCGATCTGGGCCAGCGTGACGCCGCGATCGGGCACGCCGCGCACCACCACGCGCTCGTTCTCGATCTCGAGATCCTGGACGGCCGCTTCCATTTCCTTGGCCGCGATCTCCAGCGTCTGCTGCCGCGCGTTCTTGGCCGCTTCCATCACGGCCACGCCGACGGTGTAGATGGTCTTGCTGCCGGCACTGAGGCCGGTGACGGGCGCCACGTCGGTGTCGCCGGTGGTGATCTTGACCTTGTCGATGTCGACGCCGTATGCCGACGCCGCGATCTGGGCCAGCGCGATGTTCGTGCCCGCGATGTCCACCTGGCCGGTCAGAACTTGCAGTGAGCCGTCGGGGTTCAACCGGACCGTAGCTCCGGTCGGCTGGAGACCACCGAGCCAGCCACCCAGCGCGAGCCCGGTCCCGCGCAGCCGCCCGTTTTCTCCACTGGCCTTCCACTGGGCACGGTTCTTCCAGAGCGGATGCTCGGCGATGCGCTGGAGCACCTCGATGGCCCCGTTGTTCAGCCAGGGCTGGTTGTTGGCCATCGGCTTGCCCTCGGACTGCAGATGCCGCAGCCGAAACTCGACCGGATCCATCCCGAGCACGAGCGCGATCTGCTCCATGTGGGAGTCGATCGCGAAGATCGTGTGGGGCGCCACCGGCGCGCGGTAGGCCGCGATGCTCGGCTTGTGCGTGAGCACCTCGAAGCCGCGCACCTCGAACGCGGGCCACAGATACAGGCTGGCGAGGAACACGCTGCTCACCGCGAGCACGGCGCCCGAGAATGCGCCGGACTCGATGACCGTCTCGGCCTCGAGCGCCATCAGCGTGCCGTCCCGCTTCACGCCGGACTTCAGCCGGATGATGACCTGGGGGGCCGGGTTTCCAGCCTCCAGCTCCTCCCGCCGCGTCATCACGTAGCGCACCGGACGTCCGGTGACGCGCGCGAGCACCGCGGTGATCGGCTCGCACAGCGCGCGGATCTTGCCGCCGAAGCCGCCGCCGCACTCCATCGGGATGACCTTGATGGTGTTCTCGGGCAGCTCGAGAACCTCGGCCACCTCGGAGCGCGTGTTGAACGACCCCTGCGTGCTCGCCCACAGCGTCAGCTGGCCGTTGGTGTCCCACTGGGCCAGCACCGCGTGCGGTTCCAGGTAGCCCTGGTGAACCATCGGGATCCGGTACGTCTTCTCGATGACCACGTCGGACTCGGCGAAGCCCTTGGCCACGTCGCCGCGCCCGAGCTTCGCCTGCTGGGAGATGTTGACCGCCTTGGCCGGCTTCGTCTCCGTCGTCACGCCCGACACGCTGCCGTGGGCGAGCGCTTCGCTCGTATCGGCCTCGGTTCCGGCTTCGGCGACGGGCGGCGCTCCCGGCTTCATGGACTGGAGCGGATCGACGGCGGCGGGCAGCACCTCGTAGCGGACATCGATGAGATCGAGGGCTTCCTCGGCGATCGCCAGCTCGTCGGCGGCCACCGCCGCGACCGGCTGCCCGACGAAGACCACGCGATCGATGGCCAGCACGGCGTGGGCGCGCGTCGGCGCCTTGCGCTTCAGCTGGGGAATGTCGGCGGCCGTGATGACCGCGCGCACGCCAGGAAGCACCCGGGCCCGACTCGTGTCGATACTCACGATGCGCGCGTGGGCGTGCGGGCTGCGCAGGAGCTTGGCGTGCAGCAGGCCGCGCGGCTTGAGATCGGCGACGTACTGCACCTGGCCGGTCACCTTTTCCGGTCCGTCCGGCCGCGGGATGGAGAGCCCGACGCCCTTGACGTCACGCGTGGTCTTCATCGTCGTCGCCATGGACTCAAGCCCTCCGGGCGGGCGCGGCGCCCGCGACTTCGGTGATCGCGGCCAGCATCTTCGTGTAGCCAGTGCAACGGCACAGGTTGCCGGCGATTCCGTAGCGGATCTCTTTTTCGGTCGGGTGTGGATTCTCGGCGAGCAGCGCCGCCGCCGCCATCAGCACCCCGGGGATGCAGAAGCCACACTGCGGCACACCAAGTCGCACGAACGCGTCCTGGAGCGGATGAAGGGCGTCGAAACGTCCCAGCCCTTCGATCGTCCTCACGGAGCGACCGCGTGTCTGCATCGCGAGCACGAGACAGCTCGCGACCGGCTTGCCGTCGAGGTGGACGGTGCACGCACCGCAGTCGCCGGTGCCGCAGCCTTCCTTGGGCCCGGTCAAGGCGAGGTCCTCGCGGAGCGCGTCCAGCAACGTCACATAGGGCTGGACGAGGACTTCGGTGTCGACGTCGTTCAGTGTAAAGCTCAGCACCTGCTTGGCCACTCGAACCCTCCCGGACTCATTGAATGGAGGGCTCCGGGCGCCCCCCATACCCCCCAGCGCGCGGGACGTCCCGGCGGAGCCGGGCCGCCCCTCGGTAACCCGATTTGTCCACAGGCCTCAGCGCCCGGCGCGCTCGAGCGCCGTCGTCAATGTGCGGCGAGTCAGGACACCCACGAGGTGGCGGCGGAAATCTGCGGAGCCGCGCTGATCACTGATCGGCCGCGCCGCTTCGACGGCGAGCTGAGCCGCTCGCGCGATCTGCTGGGCGGTCAGCGGCTGGCCCTCCAGCGCTCGCTCCGCCGCGGTCGCCCGGATCGGCGTCGGCGCCACCGCGGCGAGGGCGATGCGCGCCTTGCGGCACACGCCGTCGGACAGCGTGACCTGCGACGCGACTCCGACCACCGCGATATCCAGCTCGCGGCGCGGCGTGTGGCGCAGGTACTGGCCGCCGCTACGCGGACCCGGCGCCGGAACGATCAACTCGACGAGCAGCTCGTCGGGCGCCAGCACGGTGCGGCGCACGCCGGTGAAGAAATCGGCCATCGGCACACGACGCCGGCCGCGCGGGCCGGCGATGATTGCCTCGGCCTCGAGCGCCATGAGCGGCGGCGCCATGTCGGCCGACGGCGCCGCGTTGCACAGGTTGCCGCCCACGGTCGCGAGGTTGCGAATCTGCACGGACCCGACCAGCGCGCCGCTCTCGGCCAGCGCCGGGTACGCCGAGCGCGTGTAGGGGTCGAGCTCGATCTCCCGCGCCGCCACGGATGCACCGACGCGGAGCCCCGCGCCGTCCTCGCGCCGCAAGACGCGCAGATCGGCCACGCCGGAGAGATCGATCACGGCGGCCGGCTTGATGAGCCCGTTCTTCATCTGGGGCAGGAGATCCGTTCCGCCGGCAACCAGCTTGGCCTCGGGGCCACGCTCGGCGAGAAGCTTCAGGCAGTCTTCGATGCTACGCGGAAGGGCGAGGTGGAAGCGTCGCACGCTGGTGGACGATATCTGCTCAGGCGAGCAGAGTCAACGGGTTCACGGTGTGCGTCGTCAGCTCAGGTCCACCCACACCGTCTTCACTTCGGTGTAGTGATCGAGGCCGGCCGAGCCCATCTCGCGCCCGAAGCCCGATTCCTTGAAGCCGCCGAACGGCAGCGCCGCGTCGAAGAGGTTGTAGGCGTTCACCCAGACCGTCCCGGCGCGGATGGCCCGCGCCGCCTTGAGCGCCTTGCTGACGTCGCGCGTCCACACCGCCGCGGCCAGCCCATACGTCGTCGCGTTGCCCTGGGCGATGCCCTCCTCGACGGACTTGAAGGGGATCACGGACAGCACCGGGCCGAAGATCTCCTCGCGCGCGATCTTCATCCGGTTGGTCACGCCGTCGAAGATCGTCGGCTCGATGAAGTAGCCCTTGCCGTTGCCGACCGAGGCGCGCCCGCCACCCGCGACCAGTCGTGCGCCTTCCTGCTTTCCCGACTCGATGTAGGAGAGGACGGTGTCCATCTGCTGCTTGGAGACCACCGGGCCCATGCGGGTCGACTTGTCCAGGGGATCACCGACCTTGAGGCCCTTCACGCGCTCGGTGAGCTTCGACATGAACTCGTCGTGGACCTTGTCCTCGAGGAAGAGCCGGGACCCTGCCGCACACACCTCACCCTTGTTGTAGAAGATCCCGGTCATGGCGCCGCGGATCGCCGCTTCCATGTCGGCGTCGGCGAACACGATGTTCGGAGACTTTCCCCCCAGCTCGAGCGAGAGCCGCTTCAGCGTGCCGGCGGCCTCACGCATGATCTGCTTGCCGACCTCGGTCGACCCGGTGAACGCGATCTTGTCGACGCGCGGATCACGGACCATCGCCATGCCGATCTTGCCGCCGGGCCCCGTCACCACGTTGACGACGCCCTCGGGCAACCCCGCCTCGGCCACCAGCTCGGCGAACTTCAGCGCCGTCAGCGGTGTCTGCGATGCCGGCTTGAGCACGACCGTGTTGCCGGCGGCGAGCGCCGGCCCGAGCTTCCACGACGAGAGCAGGAACGGAAAGTTCCAGGGCACGATGGCGCCGACGACGCCGACGGGCTGGCGCAGCGTGAACGTGAACGCGTTGTCGCGGAGCTGGAGCGTCTCGCCGTGGATCTTCGTCGCCCAGCCGGCGAAATAGCGGAACACCTCGGCGGCGAACGGGATCTCGACCTTGCCCGAATCGAAGAGCGTCTTGCCCGTGCACAGGCTCTCGAGCTTTGCCATCTCGTCGAGGTTCTGCTGGATCAGGTCGCCCAGCTTCCACACGAGGCGGCCGCGCTCGTGGGGGCTCATGCGCGGCCACGGGCCCTCGTCGAAGGCCTTGCGGGCCGCGGCCACCGCCGCGTCGATGTCGCGCTCGTCGCCCTTGGCCACCGGCGCGATCGCCTCTTCGTTGGCGGGATTGATGGGCGCGTAGGTCTCGCCGGTCAGCGGCGCCTGCCACTTGCCGTTGATGAAGATCTGTCCGGTCGGCATGGCTACCTCCTGTCCCGCGCGTTGTCGAGGAGCGCCACGGCTTCGCCGGGGCGTTCCGAGCGTTGGGGGCTTGGGGGCCATCTCGGGGCCCCCATCTCACTAGTGATCCGGCCTGAGGATACGCCCTGTTCGCGACGAGGCGAGCCGGCCGCCGTCCACCACCGCGGTGCCGTTGACGATCACGTACGAGATGCCCGTCGGGTAACGGTGCGGATCGGGGTAGGTCGACTCGTCCCTCACGGTGGCGGGATTGAACACGGCGATGTCGGCGGCGAAGCCTTCACGAAGCAGGCCACGCCGCTCCAGGCGCAGCCGTGCGGCGGGCATGCCCGTCATCTTGTGAACCGCGGTCTCCAGCGAGAACAGCTTGCGATCGCGGGCGTACTCGCCGAGCACGCGAGGAAAAGTCCCGTAGGTCCGCGGGTGCGGCTTGCCCGGCTTGTCGCCGTCGCCGGCGAACAGCGGGATCGAGTCCGAGCCGATCATGAGGTTCGGGTGGGCGAGGACCTTGGCCACGTTGTCGAGGCTCTGCGAGAAGCTCACCATCCCCACCGTGCACTTCTGCTCGAGCAGCAGGTTCATCAGCGAATCCGCGGGGGCGATGCCCGACTGCCGCGCGATCTCGGCGAGGCTCAAGCCCTCGATCTCGCGGCGCTTGCAGGAGGCGATGAAGATCTGGTCGAACCCGATGCCGCCCTGGGACACCGTCCCCCAGCGCTCGCCGTCGATGAGGCACTCCTCCACGATACGGCGGCGCATGCCGCGGTCGGCCAGGCGCTCGAGCAACTTCGTGATGCCGCCGTCGTGAGCCCACGCCGGCATCAGGTTGTCGAGCTTGGTGCTGCCCGCGTTGTAGGGATACACGTCGCCCAGTACGTCCACGCCACGCGCGCGAGCGTCCTCGATCATGCGCAGGGCGGCGTCGATCTTCGGCCAGTTCTCACGCCCCGAGGCCTTCACGTGCGAGACCTCGACGCCCACGCCGCCCTCGTCACCGATGCGGATGGCTTCGGCGATGGAGTCGAGCAGCATCGAGGACTCCCCGCGGATGTGCGAGAAGTAGAGCCCGCCGCGCGCCTTCATCGTCTTGGCCAGGCCGATGAGCTCGGCCGTGTCGGAGTAAGCGCTGGGCGCGTACACGAGGCCGGTCGAAAAGCCAAAGGCGCCGGCGTCGAGCGCCTCGCCGAGCAGACGCCCCATCGCCTTCATGTCATCGCCGCCCGCCGGCCGGGAGTCGAAGCCCATGGCCGCGATGCGGAGGGCGCCGTGGCCGACGAAGTGGGCGACGTTCACCGCCGGCCGCACCGACGCCAGCGCGTCGAGGTACTGGCCGAAGCTCTGCCAGCGCAGGTCGAGCGAGGCGCCGATGCCGCCCGCCCACCCCTTCACCACGTCCTCCTGTCCGGGCGCGAGCGGCGCCTGGGAGAAGGAGCACATGCCGACGACCTCGGTGGTGACGCCCTGGCGCACCTTCGATTCCGCCGACGGGCACGCGAAGTAGAAGAGGTCGGAGTGCGAGTGGGCGTCGATGAAGCCCGGCGTCACCGCCTGCCCGGAGGCGTCGACCACCCGCTCGGCTTCACCGATGAGATGGGGCGCGATCGCCGCGATGCGATCGCCCTCCACTGCGACGTCGGCGGCGCGTCCGGGCGCGCCGCTTCCGTCGATGACCGTGCCGCCCCGAATCAGCAGCGACCAGGTCACGGTCAGGCCTCGACGATGACCACCGACTTCATCCGGTCGCCCTGCTTGATGCGATCGACGTGCTCCATCCCGCTGGTGACCTTCCCGAACACGGTGTAGTTGCCGTCGAGGTGCGGGGTGGGACCGTACGTGATGTAGAACTGGCTGCCCGCGGAGTCGGGATGCTGGCTGCGCGCCATGGCCAGCGAGCCCCGCACGTGCTTCTGCTTGTTGAACTCGGCCTTGATCGTGTAGCCCGGGCCACCGGTCCCGTTGCCCTTGGGATCGCCGCCCTGCACGACGAAATCGGGCACGACCCGATGGAAGGTCAGGCCGTTGTAAAAGCCCTTCTTCGCCAGCGTGACGAAGTTCTCCACCGTCTTGGGCGCATCTTCGGGGTAGAAGTCGATGCGGATCTCGTTGCCGTTCTCCAGCGTGATGACCGCCGTCTGCGTCATTTCTGGACCACCTTGATGGATTTGATTCGGTCGCCGACCTTGATCTTGTCCACGACGTCCATGCCCTTGGTGACCCGGCCGAACGCCGTGTACTGATTGTTCAGGAAATGGGCGGGCCCGAGCATGAGGTAGACCTGGCTGCCCGCCGAGTCCGGATCCTGGGTGCGGGCCATGCCGAGGACGCCCCGATCGAACGGCCGCTTGTTGAACTCGCCCTTGATCGTGTAGCCCGGGCCGCCGGTGCCGATCCGGGGATCGGTCATCGGCAACGTCTTCGATTGGGGATCGCCGAACTGCACCACGAAGCCCGGCTCCACGCGGTGCACGCGCTGTCCGTCATAGAAGCCCTTGCGCACGAGGTCGAGGAAGTTCTTCACGTGGTTGGGAGCGTCGCCCGGCCAGAACTCCACGGTGACGTCGCCCTTCTCGAAGGCGATGACGGCATTCGGCGCCGGCGCCGGCTTGGCCTTCGAGGCCTGGCCGAGCGCGCCGGACGCGGAGAACGCCACGAGCACGAGGGCGACGAACAAAAGACGGCGCATGCGGGGCGACCTCCGCGGGCGTGAGAGTGCCGACATTATACATAGACACGCCGCGCCGGAGGATGCGCCTCCCAGACCCCGTGATAGATTGGATAGATGCACGAGCGCCAGAACATTCGGAACATCGCGATCATCGCCCACGTCGACCACGGCAAGACCACCCTCGTGGACGCCATGCTGTGGCAATCCGGGCTCTTCCGCCAGAACGAGTCGGTCCCCGAGCGGATCATGGACTCGATCGACCTCGAGCGCGAGAAGGGCATCACGATCATGGCCAAGAACACGGCCATCAACTACAAGACCGTCCACATCAACATCGTGGACACGCCCGGCCACGCCGACTTCGGCTCGGAGGTCGAGCGGACGCTGACGCTGGTGGACGGCGTGCTCCTCCTCGTCGATGCGGCCGAGGGGCCCCTACCCCAGACCCGCTTCGTGCTGAAGAAGGCGCTGGAGGCCGAGCTGCCGCCGATCGTGGTCATCAACAAGATCGATCGCTCGGACGCGCGGCCGGCCGAGGTGCTGGACGAGATCTACGACCTCTTCATCGACCTCGACGCCGCCGACGACCAGCTCGACTTCCCGGTCCTGTACACGAACGCCCGTGTGGGCACCGCGACGCTCGATCCGAAACAATCAGGCCAGTCACTCGAGCCACTCTTCGAGACGATCCTGAAAACGGTGCCGGCCCCGCGCTTCGACCCCACCAGCGGGCTCCAGTTCCGGGTGGCGATGCTGGACTGGGACGACTACGTCGGCCGGCTGATCATCGGGCGCCTCGTCAACGGGCGCGTCCGCCAGGCCGAGCGCGTGGCCGTCGTCCATCGCGACGGGTCCGTCGAGTACGCGAAGGTCACCGTGCTCTACGGCTACGAGGGCCTGAAGCGCATCGAGATCCCGGAGGCGAGCGCGGGCGACCTCGTGGCCATCGCCGGCGTGGACGCGATCGAGATTGGTGAGACGGTGGCCGACGCCGAGAACCCGGTGGCGCTGCCGCTCATCCGCATCGACGAGCCGACCGTCTCCATGCTCTTCTCGGCCAACGTCTCGCCCTTCGCCGGGCGGGAGGGCCGGTTCGTCACCTCCCCCCAGCTCCGCGAGCGGCTGATGAAGGAAAAGCGCATCAACGTCGGCATCCGCGTGGAGGAGACGGATTCGCCGGACACCTTCCGCGTGTCCGGGCGCGGGGAGCTCCAGCTGGCGATCCTGATCGAAATGATGCGGCGCGAAGGCTTCGAGCTCGAGGTCGGCAAGCCCACGATCATCACGCACGAGGAGCACGGTCGGACGCTCGAGCCGATGGAGTACCTCGTGATCGACGTTCCCGAGGAGCACATCGGCGCGGTGACCCAGAAGATCGGTCCTCGACGGGGGGCGATGGCCAAGATGGTCAACCACGGGACCGGGCGCGTGCGGCTCGAATACCGGATCCCGTCACGGGGACTGATCGGGTATCGAACGGAGTTTCTGACCGATACGCGGGGAACGGGACTGCTCAACCACCTGTTCGACGGGTGGGACGAGTGGCAGGGCGACATCGCCCACCGCCAGAACGGGGCCCTGGTCGCAGACCGCACCGGCCGCGCCACCGGCTACGCCATCGACCACCTGCAGGCGCGGGGCACCATGTTCATCTCGCCGGCGACCGACGTCTACGAGAGCCAGATCGTCGGCGAGAACTCGCGGGACAACGACCTCGACGTCAACATCACCAAAGAGAAGAAGCTGACCAACATGCGCGCCTCCACGTCGGACGAGGGCATCAAGCTGACGCCCCCGCGCGTGATGAACCTCGAGCAGTGCCTGGAGTGGGTCCGCGAGGACGAGCTGCTCGAGGTGACGCCGAAGTCGCTCCGCCTCCGCAAGCGTGCCCTGGGCGGCCGCCGCCGGTTTTAAGAACATGGGGGCCCCGACATGGCCCCCAAGCCCCCAACCTTCGGATCGCCCCGGCCAAGCCGTGGCGCTCCTCTGTAACCGAGGAGCGTCTAAACCACTGTCAGAGACGGCTTGCCGGATTCGAGGGCGCTGCGCACCGCGGTCATCAGCTCGCCGACGGAGAACGGCTTGACCAGCAAGGGCTTGAGCTCGATGAACGTGTCGTCGCTGCCGATGGTGCCGTCGCCTGGATACCCCGACATGTAGAGCACGCGGAGCCCCGGCCGGACCCGGCGCAGCCGGTCGGCCAGCTCGGGGCCGATGAGCCCGGGCATGACGACGTCGGTCAGCAGCAAGTCGATGCGGGCGGGCGTCACGGCCACCAGCCTCAGCGCGTCCTCGGCGCTGCTCGCCTCGAGGACGGTGTAGTGGTTGACCCGGAGGCTGTCCGCCGCCACCGCCCTCAGCATCTCTTCGTCCTCGACGAGCAAGATCGTCTCCCGCCCGCTGGCGCCCGGCCTGGACGAGTCGGCGGCGAGAGCCGGCCGCTGGATCGCACACCGCGGAAACACGACGCGGAACGTCGCGCCCCGGCCGGGCGCGCTCTCCACGCCAACGGTACCGCCGTGCTGCTGGACGATGCCGTACACCGTCGCCAACCCGAGCCCCGTGCCCTTGCCCGCCATCTTGGTGGTGAAGAACGGCTCGAAGATGCGTGACTGGGTCGCGGCATCCATCCCGCCGCCCGTGTCGCGGACCGTGAGGATCACCTGGGGCTCCGGGCCCAGCACCGTGTCGACGGCGACCGTCAGGCTTCCGCCGGTCGGCATCGCGTCGCGCGCGTTCACCGCGAGATTCAGGATCACCTGCTCGAGCTGGGCCACATCGCCCCACACGGGCGTGCCGTTGGGATCGATCGCCGTGATGAACGAAATGTGCTCGCCGATCAACCGGCGCAGCATCGACGCCATGCCGGCGACCACCTCGCCGAGGTCCAGCACTCGCGGCTCGAGCACCTGCTTGCGGCTGAAGGCGAGAAGCTGGCGCGTGAGGATGCTCGCGCGCTCGGCCGTCTCGGTGATGAGGGACACCGTCTCCCGATCGCTGGAGCTGGTCAGGCGACCGCGCAGCAGCTCCCCACGCCCGATGATAACGGTCAGCAGGTTGCTGAAGTCGTGGGCGATGCCGCCGGCGAGCTGACCGATGGCGTCCATCTTCTGCGACTGGCGCAGCCGGGCTTCGCTTTCCTGCAGGGCCGCCTGGGCGGTGCGTCGCTGGCTGACGTCCCTGAAGACGACGACGGCGCCCTCGACGTTGCCATGTTCGCGGATCTGGCTGCTGACATACTCGACGGGGAACGCCCGGCCATCCACGCTCTTGAAGAAGTCCTCGGCCGCGTCCGGCGCTGGACCGACGCTCATGTTGGCGTAGAGCCGACAGGGAGCCCCGGCGGGATCGGGTGGATGGAGGATCACCGCGCCGAGCGGGCGGCCGATCAGATCTTCCGCGGAGCAGCGCAGCATCCGAGCCGCCGCGGCGTTGACGAACGTCGTCCGGCCCTGCAGGTCCACACCGACGACCCCTTCTCCCGCGGAGTCGAGGACGATCTCGGTCAGCGCGCTGGCGGTCTCGGTCACCCGCCACGTCGTCAGCGTGACGGCGCTCATGGCCAGGATGAAGGCGCCGTGGATCCCGGCCCACAGCCAGGGATGCGCCCACGCAGCCCCGTGGTTGTACACGGACTGCGGATCGAGGACGCCGACCACGCCGTGGTGCACGACGACGTACCCGATGGCGAGGATGAAGGTCGTCCAGTCCTGATAGAGGGCCAACAGCCCGACCATCACGAAGAAATGGAAGTGGAACTCGATGTAGCCGCCGGAGAGGTGCACGAGGAGCGCCGACGACGTCATCAGGCCGAAGCAGGCGATCACGCTGCGCAGTCGGCGTGGGCCCGGCAGAACGCCCGCCAGCACGGCCGTGACGCCGACCGCGCCCGCTTCCAAGAGGACGTGAGACACCTCGAATTGCCGCACGGCGGCGAAGACGGCGATGCCGACCGCGTGCATCCAGAGCAGGACGAGGATGCCGCGGTGGCGGCGGGACCAGACGCGCTCGGGCAAGCGCCGGCCCTCGGGCACGAGACTGCGAAGACGCGCACCAACCCCACGAAGCGTGGACGGCGCCGGGACGAGATTCATCATGCGGGTTATCGGTCGCGGCACCGGGCATCAGGACCCGGGAGTCTATCCAGGGAGCAGGGCAGGGACTTCCTGTCCAAGGTGTCGGCAATCATTCCGGCATCAGGCCCCGACGCCGCCATTGCCTTCGACGACGACCGTCGAGGTAATACCTAATTCTTCAAGGCATTCCCGGCTGACGACGCTTTCGCCCCTCCCGGCCCGGCAGACTCGGCGAGTTCCTTGCAAGAGAAGTCGGTGAAGGGATTCAAACGGGAGGAGCCGGGACATGAAGATGACGCAGAACGAACGCCGCCGGATGTATCTCGCTCAGCAGGCGGCCAGACAGGCAATGCTCGACCGGCTGAAGCAGCCTGTCGCTGTCGACACGGCCGTGGATGCATCGGCGGTCCGCCGTCGCTGGCTCAAGACCGTCGCCATCGCAACGCTCATCGGCAGCGGGCTCCTGGCGTACTCGGTAGTGCAGTTCCACCCGCCGACGTCGATCGAAGCGTTCCTGCCCCGGCTCTAGTCGGCCGTCCGCGGGCTCACGCGCTGGTGCCGGCGCGCTGAGCTATGATGCCTCCGCGCAAGGACGCCTCCATGGCATCCGCCAAGGAAACGTTCGCCGCGCTCACCGTCGGGAAGAAGGTCGAAGTCTACAAAACGGTCGGCGAAACCGACATCTATCTGTTCGCCGGCATCACCGGCGACTTTGCACGGAACCACGTCGACGAGGAGTTCATGCGCCGCACCCGCTACGGCGGGCGGATCGCGCACGGCGCGCTGCTGGTCGGGTACATGTCACGCGCCTCCACCGAGATCTGCTCCGGGCTCGACGGCACCATCGTCTCCTACGGCTTCGAGAAGATCCGGTTCCCCGGCGCCGCCTTCATCGGTGACACCGTCACTGTGACGTACGAGATCATCGAGCGCGACGAGGCGGCCCTGAAGGCTTTCGCAAGGGTGACGTGCACCACGCAGCGCGGCGACGTGGTGGCAGCCGCGACCCACATCCTCAAAGTCGTGGAGTGACGGCGCCGCCGACGTCGCGCCGTGACGCGACCGCGGCGCCGTCTCGTGCTCGGACTAGTCGGGCACGAGGGCGAAGGACCGCAGCGCCGAGCCGGTGCCACCCCGGATCTTGAGCGGCGGAACGACGAGCAGGAACTCATACACTTCCGCTTTGCCAAGCTCTTCGAGAAAGAAGTTCTCGATGATATTGATCCCGTTGTCGGCGATCAGCAGCATGTGGACCGGGAAGACCTGAAAGGTAGGCGTAAAGATCAGCGGGGGTCGCTTCTCGAAGGTCAAGGTGTCGTTGCCGACTACCGAGGCGCCCTGTTTGACCAGGAACTGGGCTCCATCCACACTAGGACCGGGCGAGGAGTCGCCCTTATACAGATCCGGGTTCTCAGTAAAGAACCTTCCCCAGCCTGTCCGAATGAGCACGGTGTCGCCGCGCTCGAGTTTTACCCGTTGCGCTTTTGCTGTGTCGGCCAGATGTCGCGCCGTGATCTCGAAGTCGGCCGGCAGCGGCGACGGGCCTCCCTGTATGAAGCGAGCAACATCCAGGAGCACACCACGATTGACCAGACGATCGGTTGGATAATGCGCGACGTCGAGGTGTGCACCGACTCCGCTCGCGCTCCTGCCGATGCCGCGGAGATCACTCGTTGCTGCCGCAGCGTCCACGTGGCCGAAGAGAAACCCGTTGCGCCCGATGTGGCCGATGGCATCGATGCTCGGCGCTCCGTGCTGGCCGCTGAAGTGCTGGACCTCGGACGTGAAGGAGAGCTGCCCGCCATCGTTGAACTGACCGCGTGTGCCCCTGGTATGGTCGTCTGAAAAGTCCTTATCCGTCGCATCGAACTGGGCGTGCGTTCTGTTGAGCTTCATGGAGTACGACGGATTGACGCCGGCAATCGGTGAGTTCTCATCCCAGACAGGAGAGAGATCGAAGAGACGGGCGCCCTTGACCTCTCTGATGAAGTCCTGGACGCGGCTGGAGTTGTCACGACGGTCATCGGAGCGGCCGCCGTCGGATCGACGGTCGTCGGCCCTCGCGGTCTGCGTGAGGCCTGGCAGGGTCAGCGCCGCGGCCAGCGCACCGGCCGCGCGGACGAAGTCTCGACGGTTCACTGCCGTCTGCTGGTTCGTCGCCCCCGAATCACGCATGACGATCCTCCGTGGAGCTAAATGGTTGCGGCGGCGGAGTCTAGCACGACCGGATTATAATCGGCGCTCGTCGCGCGGCCCACGGACGCCACTCGCCCGTGCGCCAGCAAGGAGCCGATCATGCTCGATCTCGTGATCCGTGGT
>Ga0209377_1000396_pt1 | contig 28420 bp, 18 predicted proteins | sample GraSoiAngelo_141_FD_185898 | JGI IMG/M metagenome (GOLD analysis project Ga0209377, IMG submission 185898) | Grasslands soil microbial communities from the Angelo Coastal Reserve, California, USA - 14_0929_12_40cm (SPAdes) (version 2) | ecosystem: Environmental > Terrestrial > Soil > Grasslands ...
CGCTGCCGTATCGACCGCGTAGAGCCGCTGGTCGAAGACCTTGGCGATGCTGTCGAGCGCGGTCGAATCGGGACCGCCGGCAGGCGCCAGGGTATCGACGTAGATCGCGACTTTGGACTTGAGCGCGCGAACGCGCGCGCCGACCTTGTCAAAGCGCGAGCAGTCGAGCTTGGCGCACGCCATGAATGTGCGGAGGCTGTTGAGCGCGGGCGGGCCCGCCGTGATGACGGCCGGCGAAGGAGCAATCACCGGCGAACGGGGGGGGGGTTCCGGAGCGAACCCCCACGACCGGCGCTCATCGCCAATGCGCAGAAACGTGTGGAAACGCTCTGCGCTGCCTTCCTCGGCCCCGGTCATCGCCACAGGTGGCGCAGGAGCCGGTGGCCGAATCGTGTCGCCGCCGAGCACGAAGCTCGTCATCTGGCCCGGAGTGCCGGTGGCGAGCTGCGGGACCACCAGGTATTCGACGATCGAGCTGGTGGCGGGAAACTCGACGCACCCGGAATCGACGCCGGCGTCGAGCGACACGTATTGGGTTACCGCGAGATTCACCGGTATGCCGCCCGTGCATGGGCGGATGCCCGGCTCGGTGCCGCTGCTACACGCGACTAACCAGATTGTCCCCGTCAACCACCAGAGCGGTCTCTGCAACATCCCGTTCCCCCCGTCGTTCTGTGACTTCACCAGTGCGCCGCAAAGCCCCTTGGAAGCAGATCGGACCGGCCACTTCATGGAATCCGATCATTGCCACGAGCAGCGCTTCCAACGAGACATTCCACTCCGGAAACGCACTGCGTAGCACGGCGGCGAGCGTGATGGCCATTCCGCCCTGGGAAACCAGGCCCAGCCAGCCGTATTTGCCCATCTCGGCGCTAACCGCCGGGTGTCGGCCGGCCAGCTGGAGCCCCCAGCGCAACCCGTTGATCCGCAAGGCCACGAACAGTATGGCCCAAGGGAAGAGCCCCAGCTCATCGAGTGGATCAAAGCTCAGGCTGGCCCCTGCGAGCGCAAAAAATACGACATAGATCGGAACCGCGCACCGTTCAAGCTCCACGTCGAGACGCTCGCTCTCGACCGGGGCCGTGTTGCGCAACGTGAAGCCCGCGGCGAGCCCCAGCAGGACAGCCTCGAGCCCGGTCAGCCGCACGACCTGAGCAATAATGAAAGCGAAGGCGACTAACGCCCACACCACCCGAATCGCACGGAGGTACTGCGCCATAACGAGGCCCAGCGCGGCGCCCACGCCCAGCGACCCTACGATCATCAGCAGCGCGCGCACGGCGCTGCCGGGGATCACCGCGCCGCTGCTCGCCAGCGGTCGCGCGATGGCTAACACAACAACCAGGCATACCGCCGCGGCGACCGTTTGCAGGATCGTGACATTCACCATGCTGCGCGACAGCGCGCCGCGGGCACCGACGTCTCGGATCAGGGCCCACGTCACCGTGGGAGATGCGACTGCCGCAAACGTGCCGAGCACGAGCGCAACGGTGAGCGCGTCCCGAAATGGTTGATGCGCGGTGAGGGGGAACCACGGACTGACCGTGAGCGTGACGAGCGTGACCACCACGAACGGCGCGCCCATCGCGCCGCCGATCACGCGCGACAGCACGAGGCGCTCCTGACCCCGAAAGGCATCGAGGCTGAGTTTGGAACCGGCAGCCAGCGCAATGAGGGCCAGGGCGCCGGTCGAGATGACGCTCAATACCTCCAGCTCATCGAGCCGGATCAGCCCGAGCCACGCCGGCCCCGCGATGAAGCCGACGAGGACGTAGCCGACGATGCGCGGCAATCGGATGCGCTGCGCGACCGCACCGCCGATGTACGCCGCGATCAAGACGAGGCCGAGCGACAATGTCGCGCGCGCCTCGACCGGAACTTGTGCGCCGGTCGAGCGGGCGATTCGCTCTAACATCGCGGTGATGATGAAGGTGACCGCAAGCAACAGCCATTGCATGACCGCGCAAAATACGGCAGATTCCGCCGGGTAACCATGCCGTTCGTTCATCTCCATACCCACAGCGAGTACTCTCTCCTCGACGGCGCGAACCGGATCCCGGATCTCCTGGACCGGGTGCGAGCGCTGGGCATGGATTCGCTGGCGATCACCGACCACGGCAATCTGCACGGCGCCTGGTCGTTCTATGCCGAAGCGAAGGCCCGGAAGATTCGGCCGATTCTGGGGTTCGAGGCCTATCTCGCATTCGGCAGCCGCCACAGCCGCGAAAAGCCGGCGCCGGATGTCCCGCTGGGCTCGCCCTACTCCCACCTGGTGTTGCTCGCGACGAACAAGGTCGGCTATCAGAACCTGATCAAGCTATCGTCGATCGGGTTTCTGGAAGGCTATTACCGGCGGCCGCGCATCGACAAAGAGGTGCTGGAGCAGCATCGGGAAGGCATCGTCGCGCTGGCTGCCTGTCTTTCGGGTGAGATCGCGTTGTACTTGCGGCAGGGAAACTACGAAGGCGCGAAGGCGAGCGCCGCATGGTTCGCGCGCACGTTTGGACCGAACGGCTTCTGGCTCGAGGTCCAGAATCACGGCCTCCCCGAGGAACAGGCCGTCACCGAAGGGATGTTTCGGATTGGCGCCGAGCTCGGCCTGCCGATCGCTGCGACCAACGATGCCCACTATCTGAAGCGGGAAGACGCCGAGGCGCACGACGTGCTGCTCGCGATCGGCACGGGGAAAGACCTCGACGACCCCAAGCGGTTCCGCTTTTTCGGACAGGAGAGCTACGTCAAGTCCGAGAAGGAGATGCGCGATCTGTTCGGGAAGCGCTCCTCCGACGTATTGGCGGAGACGGCGCGCGTGGCGGAGCTGTGCGAATTCGATTTCGAGAAACGCTACTTCCTGCCGCAGTTCCCCCGCCCCGCGGAGTTTGCCTCGGATCAGGATCTCCTCGTCCACCTTGCCCGCCGCGGCGCCATCGAGCGCTACGGCGACCCGCTGCCCGAGGCCGTCGAGCAGCGGCTCGCCTACGAGCTCGACGTCATCACGCGCACGGGATACGCCGGCTATTTCCTCATCGTGTACGATCTCGTCAAAGCCGCGCGCGATCGCGGTATTCCGGTGGGTCCGGGCCGCGGCTCCGCCGCCGGTTCGCTGATCGCGTACGCGCTGCGCATTACCAACGTGGATCCGCTCAAGTTCGACCTCCTGTTCGAGCGCTTTCTGAATCCCGAACGGATTTCGATGCCGGACATCGACCTCGACTTCTGCTTCGAGCGGCGGGGTGAGGTGCTCGAGTATGCCCGCGAGCGCTACGGGCGCGAGTCGGTGGGCCAGATCATCACGTTCGGGACCCTCAAGGCGCGGGCCGCGTTCCGCGATGTGGCGCGCACGCTGCGCGTCGAGATGGGCGACGTCGAGCGACTCACCAAGCTGATTCCGTCAGGCCCGGCGTTCAGCATCACGCTCACCGAAGCCGGCGAGAAAGTGCCCGAAGTGAAAGCCGCCGCCGCGCAGGATGAGCGGATCCGCAAAGTCCTGGACCTGGGCGCGCGCATCGAGGGGCTGGCGCGCCACGCGTCGGTGCACGCCGCCGGCGTCGTGATCGCGCCGGGACCACTGACCGATTACGTGCCCGTCTGCACCGCTCCCGATTCCAAGACTGATTCGGACGCGATCATCACGCAGTATGACATGGTCGGGCTCGAGCACGTCGGCATGCTGAAGATCGATCTGCTCGGGCTGAAGACGCTGACGGTGCTGCACGACGCCACGCGCATGGTGGCGGAGCGGCACGGGGTCACCATCGATCTCGAGCGTCCCGATCTCGACGATCCCAAGGTGTATGCCCTGCTTCGCTCCGGACGCACCGCCGGCATCTTCCAGTTTGAATCGCCGCTCGCGACCGACTGCCTGCGCAACATGAAGTGCGACCGGTTCGACGATCTGGTCGCGACGAACGCATTGCTCCGCCCGGGGCCGCTGGACACCGGGATGTATCTCGTCTTCATCAACCGCAAACTCGGCCGCGAGAAGGTCCGCTATCCGCATCCCGCGCTCGAGGAGATTCTTGCGCCGACCTACGGCGTGATCGTCTATCAGGAACAGGTGATGCGGATCGCAAGCGCGCTGGCCGGCTACTCGCTCGCTGAAGCCGACGTGTTGCGCAAGGCGGTGGGCAAGAAAATCAAGGAGCTGATCCAGGAGGAGCTGAGCAATTTCGTGAAGCGCGCCATCGCGCGCGGGCACGACAAGCGCACAGTCGAGGAAATCGCCGCGCAGATCGAGACCTTCGGCCGGTACGGCTTCAACAAGTCGCACTCGGTCGCGTACTCGATCCTCTCCTACCAGACGGCGTGGTTCAAGACGTACTATCCCGCGGAGTTCATGGCGGCGCTGTTGTCGTCGGAAATCGGCAACACCGACCGCGTGGTGCAATACATCAACGAGGCGCGCGAGCTCGGGCTGCAGGTGCTCGCGCCCGACGTGAACGAGTCGGGCTATAAGTTCACCGTCGTGGGGGACAAGCGGATTCGGTTCGGGCTCGGCGCGGTGCGCAATGTCGGGGAAGGCGCCATCGCTTCGATCATCGCCGGCCGGCAAGCAGCGGGTGGGGGGGGGCCGTACCGCTCGCTCGTGGAGCTGTGCGACCGGATCGATCTGCGATTGTGTAACAAGCGCGTGATCGAGTCGCTGATCGATGCCGGCGCCTGCGACTCACTGGGGGGTGAACGCTCCCAGCTCGTGGCCGCGCTGGACCATGCGTTCAGTGAAGCGCAGGTGCGCCAGCAGGAGCGTTTTTCGGGCCAGCAGGCCCTGTTTGGCGATGACGCGCCGGTGGCGCCGCCTCCGGCGACGCTGCCGGACGTCCCCCCCTGGTCTGAGCATGACCGCCTGACCCGCGAGAAGAGCGTCCTGGGCTTCTTCATTTCCGGCCACCCCCTCGCCAAGTACCGTGCGGAGGTGGAGCTTTTTGGGACCCGTACGACCGCCACCCTGGGCCTCTGGAGCGAGCAGAAGGTCAGCGTCGCCGCTGTCGTGACGGTGGTCAAGCGGCAGATCTCAAAGAAATCGGGTGCCGAATACGCGCGGCTTACGCTGGAGGATTTCCATGGCACCGCGGAGGCACTGGTATTTCCGGAGTCGTGGGCCAAGCTCAACGGCGTGATTCACGCCGACGGCTCGTATCTGCTCACCGGGGGCTACATCACACGCGACCGCGGTGAGGAGCAGGCGCCGTTTATCGTCGATGGGGCGCGCGTGCTGGACGATTTGAAGCCGAGTGGCGCGATCGGCGTGGCGCTCCGCTGGACGACCGCCAGGCGGCCCGAACCGGAGACCGCGCGCGCCATCGCCGCGCTGTGCGCGGCGCATCCGGGACCGACGCCGGTGTTTCTGGAGTGGAGCGGCACGAATGGCTCCGGGAGTGAAGCGGTGAGATTGCGCAGCCGCTCGTTCCGGGTGGACGCGGCGGACGATCTCCTGGCGGCATTGCGGGATCTCGTGGGGGGAGGAGCGGATGGTGTGCGCTTGGTGAGATCGTAAATGGCGACATATACCCTGGACTTCGAACGCCCGCTGCTCGAGCTGGAAAAACAGATCGAGGAGCTGAAGCGCGTCGCCGGGGACAAGCCTGATTTCGCCAGGAATATCAAGCCGCTGGAGAACCAGCTGGCGACGCTGCGCGTCGAGATCTATCGCAACTTGACGCCGATGCAGCGCGTGCAGGTCGCACGACACCCGCGCCGTCCCTATCCGCTCGACTACGTCAACACCGTGTTCACCGACTTCGTCGAGCTGCACGGCGACCGCCTCTACCGCGACGATCCCGCGATCATCGGCGGCTGGGCGCGACTCGACGGCACCAGCGTGATGGTGATCGGTCACCAGAAGGGCCGTGATACCAAGGAGAACCTCTATCGCAACTTCGGGATGGCCCATCCCGAGGGCTATCGGAAAGCGATGCGGCTGATGCGGCTCGCCGCCAAGTTCGGCGCTCCGGTCGTCACCCTCGTCGACACGCCCGGCGCCTACCCCGGCCTCGGCGCGGAGGAGCGCGGCCAAGCCGAAGCGATCGCGAGCAGCCTGATCGAGATGGCTTCGCTGCAGACACCGATCATCACGGCGGTCATCGGTGAGGGGGGGTCGGGCGGGGCCCTCGCCGTCGGGCTGGCCGATCGGGTGCTGATGCTCGAGAACTCGGTGTACTCGGTGATCTCTCCCGAAGGATGCGCCGCGATTCTGTGGAAAGACGCCAGCCAGCGCGAGCGCGCGGCGGAGGCACTCAAAATCACCGCGCAGGATCTGCTCAATCTGGGCGTGATCGACGAGATCATTCCCGAGCCTCCCGGCGGCGCCCATTCCGACCCCGAAGCCGCCGCGGCGGCACTCGGCGACGCGCTGCAGCGGCACCTCGGTCAGCTGCGCAGGCTCAAGACCGACAAACTGCTCAAACGCCGCGAAGAAAAGTACCTTTCCATGGGTGCTCTGACCGAGAAGTGATTTGACGCATGTCTTGGAAGTCCGGTTCAAAGGGAACCGGCGTGAATACTTCACCTGGCCTTCCGACGACTCCCTCCGCGTTGACGATGCTGTCATCGTGGAGGTCGATCGCGGGCAGGATTTAGGCCGGGTATCGGCCGTAGGCGGAGTCGCCGAGAAGAAATGCCAGCGGTGCGGCGCCTGTGGTCAAGGACAGACTGCCGACCCATCGACCGAAGCTCCTCCCGCTCCGCGAGCGATCGTCCGCCGCGCGTCCGACCACGAGACCAAAGTCGCTCGGGAGCTCCGCACCAACGAAGAGGAAGTCCGCCGCATCGTGCGCGACCGCGTCCGGCAGCACACCCTCCCCATGAAGGTCTCCGACGCCGAGTGGCAATGGGACAAGCGCAAACTGACGATCTATTTCACGGCGGAGCAGCGCGTGGATTTTCGGGCGCTGGTGCGCGATCTCGCGGGGCTGTTTCGCACGCGCATCGAGCTGCGGCAGATCGGTGCGCGCGATGAAGCCAAGCGGCTCGACGGCATCGGCCGCTGCGGGCGGCAGCTGTGCATCGCGAGCTGGCTCCCGGAAGGCCGGCCCGTCAGTCTGTCGCTTGCCAAGGCGCAGGGGCTGTCACTCAACCCCGTGCAGATCTCGGGACCGTGTGGCCGGCTGCTGTGTTGCCTCCACTACGAGCACGATTTTTACGTGCAGCAACGCAAGCGCTTTCCGAAGGAAGGAAAGGCGGTCCGCACGCCCGTGGGCATCGAGAAGGTCGTCGCGGTGGACATCTTCCGGGAGCGCGTGACTCTCCGTTCCGACGCTGGAGAAACCCGCGTCGTCACACTCGACCAGCTGCAGGCGGAGTGACGGGCCCGAAGTACTTCCTCACGACCGCGATCGATTACTCCAACGGCGATCCTCACCTGGGGCACGCGTTGGAGAAAGTCGGCGCCGACTGCATCGCCCGGTATCATCGGCTGCGGGGCGATCAGGTCCATTACCTGATGGGGATGGACGAGCACAGTCAGTCTGTTATCCAGGCGGCCGCACGCGCCGGCGTCACGCCACGCGAATGGGTCGATCGCATGGCCACGACGTTCGCCGACTACTGGCGCCGGCTCGAGTGCAGCAACGATGACTGGATCCGGACCACCGAGCCCCGCCACGTACGCGGCGTGGTGTCCCTGCTCGAGCGTATCCAGCAGCGCCATCCCGATGACCTGTATGTCGCGGACTACGAGGGCCTGTACTGCACCGGCTGTGAGGAGTTCAAGCAGCCGGCGCAGATCGCCAATGGTCACTGCATCGAGCATCCCACGCTCGAGCTGATCCATACCAAGGAACGGAATCACTTCTTCCGGCTCAGCGCCTATGGCCAGCGCCTGCTGCAGCTGATCGCGAAGCAGGAATTCCGCGTCGAGCCCGCGATTCGCAGAAACGAAGTCGTGCGGCTGCTCGAGGACGGCCTGCAAGATGTGTCCATTTCGCGGCAGCGCCTGCCGTGGGGCATCCCCTTCCCCGGCGATCCCGAGCAGACGGTCTACGTCTGGTTCGACGCACTGATCAATTACCTGTCCGCGACGGGGTTCCCGGCCACGGGCTACGAGCGCCTCTGGCCGGCCGATCTGCACGTCGTCGGGAAAGGCATCACCCGGTTCCATTGCATCATCTGGCCCGCGATGCTGCTCGCCGCCGGGCTGGAGCTGCCGAAGCTCGTCTGGGCGCACGGCTACGTGCAGTGGGAAGGCACGAAGATGAGCAAGACGGCGGGCACGGCCGTCAGCCTCAAAGCCGCGATCGAGCGCCACGGCGCCGACGCGCTGCGCTACTTCCTGCTGCGCGAAGTCGGATTCGAGAGCGACGGCAACTTCACCTGGGACCGTTTCGATGCCCGCTACACCGCCGATCTCGCGGACACGTTTGGCAATCTCGTGTCCCGCGCCCTGTCGATGGTGCAGCGCTATCGCGATGGTACCGTCCCCGAGCTCCCTACGCGTAGCGAAGGGGACTCACTGGAGCAGGCGACACAGGAGACAATCGCCGCCTACACCCGCGCGATGGATGGGCAGGAGCTGCAGCACGGCGCGGCGCTGGTGATCGAGCTCGCGTCGCGCGCCAATCGCTACGTCGAAGAGACGGCGCCCTGGAAACTCGCGAAGGCAAAACAGGACGCCGAGCTCGATCGCGTGCTCGCCAATCTCGCGCGCGTCGTGGCGCGACTCGCGGTGATGGCCGCGCCGTTCATTCCCGCGAAAGCACAGGAAATCTGGGACGCGCTGGGTACCGATCGGCGACTCGATGCCGTGCGACTCGGCGATCTCGCGGGTTTATCGGTGGCCCGGCACCACGTCTCGAAACCGCCCATCCTATTCCCCAAACCCGTCGCGGCTTAGCTCGCTGCCCGCACAAACGTGACGGAGCGCACATTTGGTTATTTGACGGACTCAGGAGATGGGGCGTATCTTTGCATCCCCATGAAGAAGAAACAGGCCGAGCGACGCTGGACCGTCATGTTGGTCCCCCACGGATCGGGTTCGTCCCGCGCCGTGGAAGTGTCGCAGACCGTCGTCAAGGCTCTCGTCGGCATCGGCGGCCTGCTCGCGCTGCTCTTCCTCGTGCTCGGCGGCACCGCGCTGTCGCGCGGCGTGAATGTCACCCGGAGTCGCGCGCTCGAGCGCGAGAATCAATTGCTCGCGAGCGAAATCCAGCGGTTGCGCGAGCGGCTCGTGGGCCTGCGTGACACGCTCAACGTGTTCGGCGAGCGCGAGCAGGCGCTGCGATTGCTCGCCGGCCTCTCTCCCGTCGACAAGGACGTGCAGCAGGGTGGCATCGGTGGACCGACCGGGCAATGGTCGGAGCGCGACAGCCTGTCGACGCTCGGACCGAGCGGCGCGCAGGCGCTCGCCGCCCGCATCGACATGGATCAGCTGACCCGCCGCGCCAACATTCTGGTGCGGTCGCTCAACGAAGCCTTCGACTCCGCCTCGAGCCAGCGCTCGCGCTACGCCGCGCTGCCGTCGATCATGCCCACCAAGGGATGGCTGACCAGCGCGTTCGCCCGTGAGCGCGTGCATCCGATCCTGCACCTTGCCCGCCCGCACGAAGGCATCGACGTCTCCGCGCCGATGGGCATGGAGATCGAAGCACCGGCGTCGGGCGTGATCACGAACGTCGCGTGGGTCGAAGGCTACGGCAACATGCTGACGATCGATCACGGGTATGGGCTCGTGACGCGATATGCGCACTGCTCCAAGATTCTGGTGGTGCGCGGCCAGCGCGTGAAGCGCGGCCAGGCGATCGCCAAGGTCGGCTCCACCGGCCTGTCCACCGGACCGCATCTCCACTATGAAGTGTGGGTGAACGGTCATCCGGTCGATCCGATGAAGTACGTGCTCCCCGACGCGATCGTGGATTGACGCTGTTCCCGCCTTGACGCACGCTGTACCGCACATCTGATTTGAGTTAAGCCGAAAGATTCCCCGCCTGCGGAGGCCGCCATGGGCGCCTCGTTGGGTCGTTGCATCGGCGTCGGTTCGGTTCTCGGCAGTCTCGCCGTTGTCGCTTGCCATCCCGCGAAAATCACACCCCAGGGCGATGCCGACCGCATCGTGATCACCGAGGAGATGATCGCGAAGTCCGGCGGTCAAAACGCGTGGGAAGTGTTACGACGTACGGCCCCACAGATCGCTTTTGGCGAGAACCGCAACGGCCAGGCGACCGGGATGACCCGCCGGGGCCGCAGCAGCCTCGTGCTGAATGATTCGCCGATGGTGATCATCGACGGCGCGCGGAATCAGGACATCAAGGCGTTGCAGTCATTGCCCGCGTCGACGCTCATGAGCATCGAGATTCTCACCGGCATCGAGGGTACGACGTACTACGGCACGGATGCTGTCGGCGGCGTCATCGTGATCAAGACCAAGACCGGCGGACAGTAAACCCGGCTAGCAAAACAGGAGGAGCGCAGCATCGTGCGCCCCTCCTGTGGCACTACTCACCTGCGTCCGGCTACGGCAAACGGTCCAGGCATCCCTGCACGCCGGGGTTGTTCTGCTCGTCCAGCGGAATCGGGAAGTTCACGTCCGATCCGTAGATCAGTCCGTTCTTGAAGTACGGGCCGTTCGGGAAAACGCTGTTCTCCGCCCGACCGTAACCACCGCGAACTCCCGTGGCGCGGACGAGCCGCCGCATGTCGTTTAGGCGATGCCCGGTACTCCACAGCCACCGCGCCCGCTCGTTAAACAGCTGGTTCACGGCCGCCGTACCCGATGTCGGTGCCGCGAGCGGGGCCATAGGCGCGATGGTCGTGGGCGGCGTTGTAGGCGCTGTCGTCCACTGCACTCCGGCCAGGATGTAGGTCGGTGGCGCGCCACGCAACCCGTTGACGAGACCTAAATACCCTGTCGTGTCACCCCGCAGCAGCGCAGCTTCGGCATTGATGAGCCGCGCCTCGAGCCCGGTCGCGAGGGTGATCGACGCTTTCTCATCCGTGTAGCGCAGCTGATCATACTGCGGCGTGACGTTGTCAAACCCGACGTTGGTGCGGGCGCCACGCGACGTCGCCGTGCGAGTGTACGGCGTGCGCGGATCCAGCTGAGTCGTGTCGCGCCACGGAATTCCCACGCCACCTTCCCGGTCAGCCACACCGTACCGCTTGAACTTGCGGATCCCGTTATAGACGCCGTTTTGCTGGCGCGTCGTGTTGAGATCATGAAGAATGGTGTACGCAAAGCTCGTCGGCACGTTCGCCGCGGATACCACCGTATCAGCATCGACGATCCGACCCATGTCGAGGAGCGTGCGTGCCTTCCCGACCAAGGCGAGCCGGACAACCGTCGACTTGCCGGCGGTACTGTCGTTTAATTGGCGCGCTGCCGTCAACGCGTGATTGAAGACGAGCAACGCCGAATCGAGCATCTGGGCCGTCGTATTCTGCGCCCCGTATACGATGGTGCCGTCTGGATTGGGATAGCTGATCGGCACGCCGGAGCAATAATTCTCGGCAAAGAACAACCGCGTGTATGCCGCCAACGACAGCATCTCGCTCATACCCGTGTTGCGAATCGTGTCCGAGAGCTGGCCGAATTTCCTTGCCGCCCCGAGCGCCGAGAGGTCCGATCGCGCCACGTTGCGGAAAATGGTCGTGAACGTGCCGCTGGCCGGGTCCGTTTGCCGCGCATCGGCTTGGACACGATCAGGGAACGTCTCGGTGTTGATCCACTCATCGCCAAGCAGGCCACTCGCCAGCACCTGGCCCTCCACCGTACCGCCCGATCCACTGGCGCCCGAGCCAGTGTAGGCGATCCCGAAGTCCCCGATTGCACCCGAACGAATTGTAGGAAGCGCTGCCGGATCATTCAGGCCTCCCGGGGGAACGATGTCGGGATTCGCCACGTCCGTCAGGTGACACGCCGCTGCAAGCGTCCACAGCGCCGTCAGGACGACCCCGGCGGCGAGCACGCGCCCTCCTTGCCGGAGCGCGCGGGCCATGATTTTCAGCATCTGGATAGTCATGGTTCGGTATCTCCGTTAGAAGGCGACGTTGACGCGCCCGATCCAATACCGCACCGGGGGCTGGGTCAGGAAGTCGGCCGTCGTGAAGTTGTTCTGCCCCGCCTCGTTCAGCTCGGGGTCGACGCCGGTGTACTTGGTCCACGTCGCCAGATTACGACCCGCGATCGTGAAGCTCAGCGCGGCGGCCCCGATCTTCGAGGTCAGTTTGGACGGCGCATCGTACGTGAGCGAGATCTCGCGCAGCTTGACGAAGCCGGCGTCCTCCATGTAGCCGGCCTGCGTGCCCTTGATATTGGCGACCGCGGCGGCCTGATCCGCGAGCGAGGCGCTCGGATCGTTGCGCCCTTGGCAATTGGCGAGGCCACACCGGAACTGCTCGGTGCTGTTGAACAGCTTATTGCCGAACCGCCCGTCCACCAACCCGTACAGGTGGAAGCGTTGATACATGGTGATCGTGCCGCTCAGCGTGCCGCCATGATCCGGGAACGGCTGACCCTGGAACGTCGCGGTTGAACCCAGAACGACTTCGTTCAGGCTGAGCTTGCCGTCGCTATTGCTGTCCGCAAAGGTGTACGGCCGCTGGAAGTAGCTGCCCGGCGCCCACCCGATCTGGATGCGCTGCGTCGCGCCACCGAGCCCGAAGATGATGGGTGCGATGTTGGCGCCGAGATCCTTCACTCGGCTCTGCGTGCCCCAGGCGCTGGCGACCAGATCGAACTGGAAGTTGCGCTTGCGGACGATCGTCCCGTTCGCCGTGATCTCGACGCCTTTGTTGCCGACCGAGCCCAGATTCCGGAAGATCGACGTGCCGCAGCCGCACGAGGGCGGCAAGGTCACGTTGATGAGCGCGTCATGCGACACCTTGTTGAAGAACGTGAAGCCCAGGTGCGAGGTGAGCGGGCGGAGATCGGCGTCGAATCCGAATTCCACTTCGTTCGTGCGCTCGGGCTTGAGCGTGACGTTTCCGAGATTCCCGAGCGTGACACCCGGAATGTCCGACGAACCAGTCAGCACGGGCGTCGCCAGGTAATATTGCAAGGCATCGAGCGGACCGGGATGCAGTCCAGACACGCCATAGGCCCCACGCAGCTTGAGCGCGCTGAGCCATCCGAGGGATGGGAAGAAGGGCTCTTCCGAAATGACCCAGGCTCCCGACACGCGCGGGTACAGGATGTTACTGAAGTCCTTACCGAACGACGTGTTGTCGTCGCTCCGTAGCGCCACCGTCGCGAACACCCGGTTCCGGTATCCCAGGCGCTCTTCGACGAAGCGGCCCAGCGTCACCGTCTCCTGCGTCGTTTCACTGTCGGTTTGAATGACCCCACCAGAGAGCGAATTGGTCCCGTTCGTCAGTTTTTGCACGCGGGCGATGACGCCATGGAACTTCTGGTGGTAGTACAGAATGCCCGCAGTCGTAACCGAGTTGAGGTCCGGGGTCAGTGCGAACGACGCACTGCCGTAGAAGTTGCCCGTCCAGTTGTAGATTTGGAACGGATTCGCCTGCCGGTTGCCTTCGAAGGCGGTCTGACTGAACGCCGCCGGAATGACGCCCGGCGGTTGCGTGTTCTCGTCGTACCGGCTGAGGAAGTCCGTCCCGCCGACGGCGTGCAGCTCGAGCCACGACGTTGGCCGGTAGTTCGTCTGGAGGCTGCCAGTAAAGTGATCGATGTTCTGGAACGTGATAATCGAGAAGCTCTGGGCGGGGGTCAGGAAGCCGTACCCGTCGTTCTGAGTGCTGTCCGATGAACCGAGAAAGCCGCTGGACAGCACGCCGAACGAGTTATTGTCATTCTGCGGCAAGCGCAGTTTGCCGTTTGTGTATATCGCGGTCGTCTGCAGGTCCAGGTTCTGGCGCACGTACGTGAACAGGTTGGCCAACATGTTCACCTGTTTGTTGGTGTTGACCTCATAGACGCCATCTTCATTGTTGTAGTGCCCGGAAACGTAGTACGTCGTCTGCTCCGTGCCGCCCGACGCGCTGATGCCGTACTGCTGCCGGTGACCGGTCCGGAACGGGCTGCGTTGCTCGATGGGATTGAACTGACGGACCCGCGCGATCGTGCAGGCACCTACAGCCGCGCGAGTTAGCGTGCACACCGAGTCAAGGGATGTCAGCCCGGTATAGTTGGCGGGATAGCTGCCCACATCATTCACGGCCCCCGCTTCCGCCGAGAACGTCCACCTGGTCGCGCCCGGTTGGCCACGCCGGGTACGCATGAGGATGGCGCCATTCGCCGCGTCCGTGCCGTACAGCACGCTCGACGCCGGACCGCTGTTCACTTGCACGGCTTCGAGGTCCTGCGGGCTGATGTCGTTCAGGCGAGAAGGTTGCTGGCCACCAACGCCGACGGAGGCGGAATTCGCACCATTCTCGACACGAACGCCGTCCACGATCAGCACGGGCTCATTGGAGAGCGACACGCTGTTCGACCCGCGGATACGGATGCGCGTGCCCGTCCCGCTGGTGCCGCCGCTCGACTGGACGAGCACACCCGGCACCGTTGAATTGAGCGCGTCCGAGAGGTTCGATGTGACCGCTTTCCCGGTGCGATCGTGGAGATCCACAGTATGGGCCACAGTGCCCTGCTCGCGGACGGCTTGATCGCCGGTCGCCGTCACGACGACGGCATCAAGACCGAACGGAACCTGCGAGATGCCAAAATCCACTGCCGCCGAGCCGCCGGCGGAAACGGTGACAGGCTGCGTCGTCGTGGCGTACCCGATGAACGCCACGCGCACGGTCTGCGCGCCGGCGGGCACGTTGACGATGTGATATCGCCCATCCTGGTTGGTCAGGGCGCGGATCGTCGTACCCACAACGGATACTTGAGCGCCGACGAGCGCCTGACCGGACTCCTTGTCTGTCACGCGTCCAGTCACTTCGCCGCCCCCCCCCTGGGCGGCTAGTCGCAGGGGCACAAGCAGACAGAAGCCCAGCGCCACCGCGGCACCGAGCCAGGTCCTCCCGATAGCAAATCGCATATTCCGCTTCCTCACGCGAAAAAGGTGAAAACAACGGAAAGTCCGATGAACCGGCCCGACGGGACCGGCTGGTTTTACGCGAGCAACGCGAGGTGCATCGGTTTAGCGACTACATCGACCGGGAATGATGATGTTGCGCTGGAGGTGGAGAACGCAGCGAACGGAAATTTGATTCATGGCGCCTCCGCATGACGGGTAGAGGAGTGAGGTTGCGCCGATAACGTTCCTTATACTGAGGCCAGGGACGAAAGGCCGCAAGGGAACCCCTACATGGAACACCGCCCTTGTCGACCTCGGCGAGTCCGTCCTAGCTTCACGGCCTGTCCTTAAAAAGGGGCCGTCCGTTGCTCTGTTTCCGTCGGTGCGTTGCAGCGGTCAACACGGTGATTCTGGTTGTCAGCATCGCAGCTTGTGGCGGCTCGAATGACCCGGGCCCCGATCCCGGACCCGGCCGCATCCTGTTCACCCGCGCCGGCAACGGTCTCGTAGACATCTACGCGATCGATGCCCGGCGTACCAACCTCCAGCAGCTCACCGCCAGTTTCGCCCTCGACGAGCGGGCCGCCTGGTCGCCCGATACGCTCAAAATCCTGTTCCAGTCCGATCGCATCCCGGATACAACCTATACCGCTCGGTTTCAGATCTACGTGATGAATTCGGACGGAAGCAACCTCAGCCAGCTGACGTTCCCCGACCCCGCCAGGGACAGCACCGGTCACGTCATCGATACCACCAGCAACTTCCACCCCGCGTGGTCCCCCGACGGTACGAAGATCGTGTTCGCCTCGAGTCGCGACACCAATCCCGAGATCTACGTGATGGATCCGAACGGCACGAACATCATCCGGCTGACTCACGCTGCCGCCGATGACGCGCAGCCCGTCTGGTCGCCGGACGGGAGCAAGATCGCGTTCGCCACGAACCGCGACGGCAACAACGAGATCTACGTGATGAACGCCGACGGCTCGCAGCAGATGGACCTCACCAATCATGGCGGATCGGACCTGGCGCCCGCCTGGTCACCTGACGGGACAAAGATCGCCTTCCAGTCCGATCGATCGAGCAATTACGCCGTCTGGGTGATGAACGCCGACGGATCGAACCCCGTGCGTCTCACGGATCCCGCCCCCCCCTCCGGGGCGCCGAACTGGTCGCCCGACGGCACGCGCATCGCGTACGAGCAGGACGGCGACATTTGGGTGATGAATACGGACGGAACCAGGAAGATCCGCATCACCAGCGGTTTCTGGGCAGACGGGGGGCCACGCTGGCGTCCAATCCTCTAGCGCGTCGTTTGGACATCGCGCCCTGAGAGGGCGCGCTCGGCTCCAGAGTACGCCTTACAGGGCGCCCATTACGGCCGAGCCCGGGCTCTCAGCCCGGTTACCCAAAACACAACCGCCGCCATCGCAACGCGCGATGGCGGCGGTGTGCTGATCACGCCACTCGTTAGGGCCGCTTGTCGACGACGAAGATGATCTGCGGCGTGGCGAAATCCGCCGCCGTGTAGGCCGCCGGATACTGCCGATACACGGCGGTGCCCGTGCCCGGCGTCGCGGGAGCCCCCACGATCCGGTAGCGGAACCGGAATATCGTGCGCGCGGTGTCGGCGCTCGCGAGCGTCGTGTCCGCAGGCGGGGCGCATTTCCGGTTGTTACCGGTCACGACGTCGCCCGGATCTGACGGACTGCAAATCAGCGTGTCGTTGACAGACAGGACTTCCTGCCAGCCATTGTACTGGGTCTCGTTGGCGCCCGATACCAGGATTACGCCAGCGGCGGTGACGCCCGAGCTCGCTCCGGTTCCGGTGCGCGCAATCGTCGAATCGGTCTGCGAGGCGCCACCGGCCTTTCGCCGGTTCGTCAAAATCGTAATCGAGCCGACCTGAACGGTCACGGTGTCGTTGCTGCGCGTGATCTTCTGCGAGGCCTGCGACGTCGATGTGTCAGTCCGCGAGGACGTGGGACGCGTCTGTGGGGCGGCGCTCGCCGGCACCGAACGCGGGACGATGATCGCCGTGAGCACGGACCCGCCAATGCGCGATCCCGCGACCCCCGGCGTTCCCCCCGAAGCACCGGCCACGCCCGGCGGAATCGTGGCCTGCACCACCATCGGATCGGTCGTACCGGTTGTCGTCAGCGCGAGGCGATAACCCCCGGTGTCGACGTTGATGTATGCCGACGGGGTGTTGAATGGCAGGTTGGTGAACGCCGGTGCACCCGACGGAAGAACATTGCGACCCAGGATGAACGCATCGGAGTTGGCAAGCGTGTCCGTGATCGCCCGGATCGATCCCGCCAGTGAGGGTGCGAGATTCAGGACCCGGATGGCAAACTGCGCTGGCCCCGGCGTCGCCGGCGTCAGGTTGGTGATGACCGCATGCATCGCTGGTGTCGACCCCGCACGCGCAAAGCCGAGGAGGTAGAAGCTATACGGCTGATCGTCGACGAATGTGTACGATGTATCGAGCAGCCATTTCTTCGCGATGGTATCGACCGTGCTGCTGTTGAATACCTTGATATGGCGCGTGCCCGGCTCGATGTTGAGCGGGAACGGCTGGATACTGCGGAAATCGGCGTCCATGAAGCTCGCGTTGGTCGGGATGTCGATAATCCGAACGTCGAGCTGGCCCGTATCGGACACCGCATTCAACCAGGTAATGTGCGCGTACGCTGGTAGCGGCTCGGTGAAAGTCGCATCCTTCTTACAGCCAAGCGCCAGGAGCACCACGCAGCAGGCGAACAAACGCACTCGAGTCATTGCAACACTCACACGAAAAAGGTGATTGGGACGGCTATTGTCCGTTTGGAGGGGGCTGGTTGCCGCTGTCCCCGCTGCTCGAACCGAATCCGAACAAGTTGAACGACGCGACCAACGCCATGAATCCCGCTGCGACCGTTCCGACGAGCAGCGCGGTCTTGGGTGTCGAGAACGTTTTCTCATACGTCGTCATCACGTAGCTGCGGGGGAGGGGGACCGTCTCGCCGGTCCACTTGGAGTGCGAGCCCCGGATATCGACCACGTCCGTCACGGCCAGGACGTAGTTCGATTCGCTGGCCTGCACCAACCTCCCCTCGATCTGCACGGTGTACGGGCCTACCTGCTGCGCCGTGTTCATGCGTCCCTCGTCATTGAGCACGAGCGACAGCTTGGTGCCCGGTGCGGGCTGTAGCGTCGCGATGGGAGTCAGGTTGTAGCAGCCTGCCAGGACCGGCAGGACCACCACCGCGACGCACAGCCGTCCGACCAACGAAACCCAGCGCATGTTCAATACACACCGCCGGCATACAGGCCGTAGTTGCCGTGTGGCGCGCTTCCGACCCCACCGACGCCACCCGAGGAATAGAATACCTGACGCCGCGTATCCATCTCTTGATACGGCACGGGCCAGTAGAGCGCGGTCCCTTCCGGCAGATCGCCCCAACCGCGACCAGCGAAATACCACATCCCGTAGCCGGTATACATCGTCTCCATGCGGTATTCCCACTTGAGCGCGTCCCACAGGTTGCCGCACTTGGAAGCCTTGTATGGACCGGCGGCGGCCGCTGCATCGGGAACGTGGGGCACGCACGCGGCTGCACCCGGCAGTGGGGTGAGGGTATCGCCGATCACGCCTGCCAGCTGAGGCAGTCCGCCGTTCGTAACGCGCGAGCTGTCGATCCGCACCGCGGCCGCCGCGATATTGCCGGTACGGACGTACCCCTCGGCCGCGTACAGGCGGATCTCCGCCCGAGTCATGATCGGATAATTGCCGATGCGCCCGGCGACAAAGAACGCCCGCGAGCGGTAGAAGTCGTACATCGAGATCTGCAGCGGCTGCCCAGGCTGGTCTTCGCCCGACTGCCGATTCCGGACGTACGGGAAGCCGGTAAAGGTCCGGTAATTGGGCCGGAGGGTGTCCGCGTTCTGGGCGCCGCGCGTCGCGCCTTGAGGGAACCGTTTGTCGTCTGTCACTACCAGGAAGGGCGCGCGGTTGGCGGGCGTCGTGGCGAGCCAGGCATCGTAGCCGCCCAACTTGTCGGCCATGCCCATCCAGAACTGCGACATCTGGTGCCAGTTGGCGGGACCCGTCGCATACGACTGCACCGGCCAGATGACATCCCACCCCGCCGTCGGGTTCATCGAGACGCTGAAGTCCGCCGTGATGCCGGCATTGGCGTCGGCGATGATCGCGTTCCAATCGGCCGCCGCCCGGTCGGCCGGCGTCCGGGCCACACCGGCGCGGAAGCGCGCCTTGTAGGAATGGATGAGGCGGAAGTAGGTGGCGGTATCGAGGGCGAGCCCGTTGATCCAGGTCACCGGGAGCGGAAACAAGGCAGGATTCGCGCGCGCGATGGTGATGGCGGAGTCGAGCATGACGTAGGCCGCCGCCATGACGGTCTGGTAATCGGACAGCGGTTGAATGGCCTGGGGGTCGTCGGTCTCGCTCACGAGCGAGGCGGAGTCGTATGCAAGCGCCAGGTTGCCGTAGGCCACGCCCTGCACGAAGCGCGCAAACGAGCGGGCCCGGGCATCCTGAGCGGGCGAGCCGAGGGTCACCAGGTGATTCATCGCCGCGATGCCGATCGTCGACATGCGCGCGGCGCGATGCAGCACCACAAAGTCGCGATAATTGCCGGCATCGCCGGTGCTGTTACGGGTGTTCTCGATCGGCGTACGCGGAATGGCGCCACGCGGGCCCATCGCGAAGTTCGCCAGGGCCGAGGTGTTTTCCATCCCCATCACCTGCAGCTGGGTCTGCAGGTCGTCGTTGGAGCCGCCGAGCGTGGCGTTCTGGATTTGCGCATAGGTGGACCCGATAAAGGACTCGACGTCGGACGGCCGCGACAGGGCGCGGTTCCGGTCCGGATCGTTTTGGTCCTCGACGACCAGCGTGTCCTTGCACGCCATCGCGACCATGAGCAAGAGGCCGGCTACGAACCGAAACTTGGACATCGTTTGCTCCTCCACAAAAAAGGGGGCACGTCGGATCCCCGCCGCGCCGGGCCAGGGGCCCGGCGCTTCGGGGACAAGCCGGCTTAGAACGTCGAGCTCAAACCGACCGTGAATGTGCGGAGGTTCGGGAACGTGAACGCGTCCACGGCGTTGATGGCCGCCGACCCCGCCCCGTTCAGCTGCGTGCCTCCCGACAACCCGACCTCGGGATCGAACCCGCGGTACCCGGTGATGGTAAACAGGTTACGCCCGACTACGCTGATATCCCAATCACCCGTCCGAGCGATCGGACCGATGTGATAGGAGACGAGCAGCTCGCGGAGCTTGGCGTAGCTCGCATCTTCGACGGTGTAGCTGTTCGGCGCCAGTTGATCATAGAAGCCGCCGATGCCGGTGAAGCCGTCAACGGGCGAAGTGCGCCAGTAATACCCGATCGGCTTCGCATCCTGGACCGACTTCCCGACCTGGTCGACGTCATGCGACAGGAAGTCGAGGTGCGCCCAGTGGAACCCCTGGTCCCAGACTTTCTGACCGATCGCCGCGTCGACCAGCGCGTACAGGCTCAGGCGCCGGTAGCGGAAGTCCTGCGTCACGCCGAAGCGGAAGTCGGGCAGTGCGTTCCCTAGCGCCACGTTGAGGGCCTGGCCCTTGTTGTTCCGGAGCAGGATCGGAGCACCCCAGTTGATCACGGAAATGCCCCACGGCGTCACGTTCGGGTTGTTCGCCGGATTGGAGATCGACGTCTCCCAGAGGTTGTCGCTAATTCCCATTCCGGGATTGTTGCCCTTCCCGACCCATACCAGGAAGCCTTCGTCGTTCTGCTGGAACGACGAGCCCGGCCCGCCACAATCGGCCGAGAACGGCGCAGGCAGCTCGCTACAGCCCGTGATGAACCGGTGGCCGTAGAACGTGCCCAGCCGCTCGCCGACCTTCGCCTGGAAGATCGATCCCGTGCCCTGCAGATCCGCCCCAAAGAAGAACGGCGGCACGTCGAGCGCCGTCACGATCGAGCGGTTGCGGTCGTAGATGAAGCGCGCCGACCACTGCATATCGCGGCGCTGCAAGAGCGGGATATTGAGCGACATTTCCCACGTCTTGTTCGTCAGCTCGCCGGCGTTCTGCCACTGCCGTTGGAAGCCGGTCGATGCCGATACCGGCACGGGTAGGATCTGATCCTGGATCTTCGCGCGCGAGTATGTGACGTTCAGCGCGTAGCGATTCATCAGCTCGAGGTCGGCGCCGACCTCGAGCTCCTTGTGCAGCTCGGGCCGCAGCTTGCTGTTGCCGAGCGTCACCAGGGAGAGCAGGCCGCCGGTGCCGACGCTGAAGGTCTCGTACTGCGCGTCGAAGCGCGGCGAGCCGCCCGCGGTGCCGTAGGAACCGTGCAGTTTCAACTCGGTGACTTCCGGAATCGACCACCACGGCTCCTGGGCGACACGCCACGCCAGTGAGGCGCGGCCGAACGTGGCCCAGCGGTTGTCGGGACCGAACAGCGAGCTGCCGTCGCGGCGGATCAGCGCGTCGACGATGTAGCGGCCCTTGTAGTCGAGCCCCGTCCCCGCAAACACGCCGATCTGGCGGATGCGCTGTGTATTCTCGATCGTCGAGCGGGTGCTCTGCAGCGTGTTGCCGAGATCCGTCACGCCCTGCACGGACAGCTGCGCACCGTTCGCGTTCAGCGTGTCGTAATCCCGCTGCTCGAACAGATAGCGCAGGCTGTAGCGCGTATGCAGGTCAGGACCGAAGTCCTTCTTGAACGCCGCGTTCACACTGCCGTTGATCGCCTCGCGGTTCGCGGTGCCGTACAGGATCGAGCCGAGGTTCGCCGAGCTCGCGGAGGTGGTGCGGAATCCCTTGTCGTTGATCTGCGAGCCGGCGCCGCGGCGCAGGTCGTAGCTGAAGTTCGCGTCGAGATTGAACCAGTTCACGGGCGCGTACGTCGTCGTCACGCCGGCGATGAAGCGGTTGGTCACATCGAGACGCTTGGTCTGATACAGCGTGGCCAGCGGATTCTGGTTCTGCGAGCCGCCGCCCTGGAGGTTCGGACGGATGTACAGCCGGCCCAGCGTGTCGGTTTGCAGGATGTTCGAGATCGCCGGCACGCGCGTGAGCCGGAAGAACGCGTTGCCGCCTTCCTCCTGGTTGATGCCGTCCTGCTCGCTGCGCGTGTACGCCGTGCGGAACGCGAGGTTCCAGTCGGTCCCGATTCCCTGATCGATGTTGAGGCGGAAGGCGTTCCGCGTAAAGCCGTTGAGGTAGCGGATCGCGCCTTCCTCATGCCGGTTGGACGCGCTGGCGAAAAACCGCGTCTGGCTGCCGAACCGGCCGGTCAGGTCGACCGAATTCTCGAGGAACGGCTTCGGCGTGACCAGCTGATTGACCGCGTTGTATCCCGTCGTCGGCCACGGCTGCACCTGGAAGCGCTGGCGCAGCGGCTGGCCCCCGATGGTTGAACCCGGATCGATCGGCATGCCTTTCGGATTGAGCGAGAAGTCGCCCGGCGCGTCGTTGATGCGAGCCGCTTCCGTGGCCCAATCGAACGTGCGCGCGCAAAACGGCAGTCCCGTAATCGCCTCGCAGAACTGCGTGCCGGTTTCGTCCGTCGCCAGCGCAGTGTAGCGGGCGAGACCGAAGTCCCGCTCGATGTTGCTCACACCCCCTTCACTCCGCAGGCCGAACTTCACACCCTCGAGGCTGCGGCGCGCCGATTTTGTGGTGATGTTGACGACGCCGTTGCCCGCGCGCGCGCCGTACAGCGATGCGCCCGCCGCGCCCTTCACAACTTCCACGCTCTCGATATCCTGCGGGTTCAGATCGGGCAGGCCACCGTTGATGATCACGCCATCGACGATGTAGAGCGGATCCTGACCGCGACCTGACGCGTTGATCGACGTCGGCCCGCGCAGCAGCACCGAGGGCTGCGCTCCGGGACGCCCGCTCGCGGATACGATGTTCGCGCCGGGCACCTTCCCCTGCAGCTGCGACAGTGCATTCGACCCCGGCACCGGCATCTGCGCTGCATCGACGCGCGACACCGTGAACGGCACCTTCACCGCTTCGGTCGCTTCCTGCGTGCCGGTCACGACGACCGCTTCGAGCAGGTTGACGTCGTAGGAGAGCACGAGGTCGACGGCTTGCTCGCCCGGCGTCAGCGTGATCGCCTTGCTGTTGGGCTTGAAGCCGATGGCCCGCACGCGCAGCACGACCGGTTGCCCGCGCACGCGCGCGCCTGGGACGAGCACCGTATACTGACCCGTTGCGTTGGTCAGTACGCCCATCCGGAGCTCTTCGACGAGGACATTCGCACCGGCTACCGGTTCACCTCGGTCGGAGGTGATGGTGCCGCGAATCACCGCATCTTGCGCCAGAGCCGTACGCGGGCTGGCCACGAGCAGCGCCAGTACCGCAGCCCCGGCGAAGAAAACGCCACGACAATTCTGGAGCATGGAGACACCCTCACGTGAAACGGGAATAGGAGTGGCGACACACGAAAGGCGCGCGGTTTCCCTGACGGGAAACCGCCCGAAGAAGGCGGGGCGGTTCTTACTGACGAGCGTGACGGTCATGCCGCTCGGGCTCAGGTGACGGCCTGGGGACCAAGGAGGCCTGTTGGGCCTCACTCGGTTATACGACCCGACACATAATCCTGTCAAGGTCTACGTGTCCGGGTTGCATACCGGCTGACGGGACCTATCATCTATTAACCCGGGTTCTGGGACCGGCTCGTGGCTCGTGTACCCTACATTCTTCCTGCAGCGGTGGTGGTTGGCCTGGGGGCCGCCATGGGTTCCCCCATGCCGGCTCAGTCCGGCACCATGGTTCCCAGCGGCGGGATCATCGGCAGGGTCATCGACCAGCAATCTCAGCTTCCCCTCGGGGGAGCGACGGTCAGCCTCCTCGGCATGCATCTCCAGACGGCGACCGATAGCGGCGGCCGGTTTACACACGGGGGCCTTGGCCCCGGGACCTATCTGATCGAGGTTCGCGCGATCGGCTATGGTGTGAGCTCATGGATCCTGAAGCTGAAAGACGGTGAAGTGGTCGATTACACATTTGAGATTGCGCCGCTCGGCGTCGAGCTCGATCCGGTGACCGTCGAGGGTCGTCCCGCATACGCGGAGCGCCGCCTGCGGGAATTCCAGGAACGGCGTCGCGGCGGAAGAGGCGTCTTCATTACGGAAGACCAGATCAAGACCAGCCACGCCGCGACGATGGCCGACCTGCTGCGGGCCGTGCCGGGCGTTCGACTGAATTGTCGCTCCGGCAACTGCACGGCACAGATGACCCGCGGTGCACGCGGCGTCTGCGCCGCCGACTGGGTCCTCGACGGCATGCCCGCGACGATGTCGTCGACGCCGGCTCTTCCGGTTGTCGGCATCGTTGGCATCGAGATCTACCGCAGTCCCGGTGAAGCGCCCGCCGAGTTCCTCAAGGCGGACTCCCAATGTGGAGTCATCGCCATCTGGACCAAGTCGGGCCCCTGACCCTCGACCGCTCCACGTCGCGACTCGCGCGCATCGCGATCATTGTCCCGGGCGTCCTGCTCGGGACTGGCCTCGCATCTCGGCCCGCGACGCAGAATCAGGATGCGCTCGCGGCGCGATCAAAGGGGGCCGCGACGGCGCCCGTCACCGTGTACGAAATGGCGGACTTCCAGTGCCCGGCGTGCCGGGGGTTCACAATCAACGTCATGCCGGCGATCGACAAACAATTCATCCAGAGTGGCAAAGTACGCTGGGTGTTCATCAATCTGCCGCTCGTCAGCATTCATCCCAACGCGATGGCGGCCGCCGAGGTCGCGATGTGCGCCTCGCGGCAGGGACGTTTCTGGGAGACACACGACGCGCTCTACCTGGTTCAGAACGACTGGGCGAGCCTGCCGCAGCCGCGCGCGAAGCTCATCGCGCTCGCCGAGCGCGCCGGCGCCGACCGGAAGAAGTTGATCGCCTGTATCGACAGCGGGACCGCGCGCACGGAGGTGCAGCAAGACGCCCAGCGCGCTACCCTCTCGGGCGCGCACGCGACCCCTTCCTTTTATATCGAGGGCGGGCTGATGCAGGGCGCACCGCCGACACCCGATCCCATGGTCAAGGTTCTCGACTCGATCTATACGGCACGTACCCGCGCGAATCAGTGAGCGCCTCCCGGCCTTCGGTGCTGTACCGCTTGAGCGTGCATATGGCGAGCCGCGCGGCGCCGCTGATCGCACGATTCGACAAGAAGGTGGCGCGCGGGCTCGACGGGCGGCGAGGGTTGGCCGCCCGTCTCGCCGCATGGGCCGCATCGCAGCGCGATGTGAAACGCCCGCTGGTGTGGATGCACGCGCCTTCGGTAGGTGAGGGACTGCAGGCGAAGCCGGTCCTGGAGACGCTGCGCGCGGAGCATCCCGACTGGCAGCTTGCCTTCACATTTTTTTCGCCGTCGGCGGAGCGTCTTGCGAAGAACCTGCCGGTCGACGTCGCGGATTATCTCCCGCTCGACCGTGCGGCGGAGGTCAATGCGGTGCTCGATGCGCTGCAGCCGACGGCGCTCGTCTTCAGCAAGCTCGACGTCTGGCCGGAGCTGACGCTCGCCGCGTCGCGCCGCGGCGTGAAGCTCGGCTTGATCTCCGCGACGGTCTCACTCGAGAGCTCGCGGTTGCGCTGGCCCGCACGCAAATGGGGCGCAAGCGCGTACGCCGCGCTCGATCGGATCGGCACGATCAGCGAGGAGGATGGACGGCGGCTCGAGCTGCTGGGCGCGCGCCCCGAGGCGATCGCCGTCACCGGCGACACCCGCTACGACAGCGTCGCGGAGCGCGCCGCGCGCCTCGATCGGTTACGCGAGCCGCTCGCTCGCCTCGCCAACACGGGGAAGGCGCCCGACACGTTCACCATCGTCGCGGGCTCCACGTGGCCCTCCGATGAAGCCGTCATTCTTCCGGCCTTCGCCGATCTGCTGGTGCAGGTTCCCACCGCCCGCCTGCTGCTCGCGCCGCACGAGCCGCATCCCGATCACCTGGCGGGAATCGCCGAGCGGCTGCGGCATCTCAAGCTGCCCCGCCCCGTCCGCCTGTCGCAGCTCGAGCACGCAAAGCCCGGCCCGGTGATCGTGGTGGACCGCGTCGGGATTCTCGCGGATCTCTACGCGCTGGGAGAAACGGCATTCGTCGGCGGCGGGTACCATCGCGCCGGGCTCCATTCCGTCCTGGAGCCGGCCGTTTTCGGCGTGCCGATCACGTTCGGACCACACTGGCGCATGAGCCGCGATGCCGCGCTCCTGCTCGATCAGGGAGGCGCCGTCGCGTTGCCCGCCGACGGGCGTCACCCGCTCCACTCGCAGTGGCTGGTCTGGCATCACGATCCCGCCGCCCGGCACAAAGCTGGGACGGCGGCGCTGGAAATGATCGAGGCAGGGCGCGGGGCGTCCGAGCGCACGACGGCGCTCGTGCGGGGCCTCGTAGAGCGTTGAGGCGTCTTTTCCTCGTCGTGGTTGTCGCCGCCTGTGGCCGCGCGACCCCGCTCCCCGAAACCGCCTGGCACGACGCGACCGGCTACCGCTGGCGGTCGCTCGAGGTCACGGGTCGGAGCGACGCGGCGGGATTCACGCTGCTCGACCCCTCACGCACCGGCATCACGTTCACCAACACCGTCAGCGATTCAGCACTGCTGCACAATCGGCAGCTGGCGCAAGGTGCGGGCGTTTGTCTCGCCGATGTCGATGGCGATGGGCGGCCCGACATTTTTCTCGCGCGGACCCAGGGACCGAACGCGCTCTATCGCAACATCGGCGATTGGAAGTTCGAAGATATCACGACGCAGGCTGGTGTCGCCGCGCCCGACCGTGTGTCGACCGGCTGCGCCTTCGCCGATGTCGATGGCGACGGCGATGCCGATCTGATCCTGGCGTCACTCGGCGGGCCCAACGCGATCTTCGTGAACGATGGGAAGGGACATTTCAGCGAGCAGCCGCGAGGCTTGACCGACGTCGCCGGAAGCATGTCGATCGCAGTGGCCGACGTGGATGGAGATGGCGACCTCGATCTCTACATCGTCAACAACAAAGCCTTCACGGCACTCGACCGGATGCCGCCGTCGGAGCGCGCGTTCAGTCATGTAACCCGCCAGCTCGGGCCCAACCGCTACGAAGTGCTCCCGTCCTATCGTCCCTACTACAAGCTCGTCGAGCGGGCAGACCTGGGCGGCGTCAGCCTCGTGCAGCGCGCCGACCCCGACTTCTTCTATCGGAACGACGGCACGGGCCACTTCACCCGCGAGCCGATGGCCCGGAACCCGCGCTTCCTGGATGAACATGGCGCGCCGTTGCGCGAAGAACGAGAGGACTTCGGACTCGCCGCGGTTTTCGCCGACCTCAATGGCGACGGCGCCCCGGAGCTGTACGTCGCCAACGACTTCGAGGATCCGGATCAGCTATGGATGAACGACGGGCGCGGGCGCTTTCGTCTCGCGCCCTGGTATGCCCTGCGGGCGACGAGCAACTCCGGCATGGCGGTCGCGGTCGGCGACGTCAACCGGGACGGGTATCCCGACCTGTTCGAGGTGGACATGCTGAGCCTCGATACGCGTCGCCTCAAGACCCAGGTCCCAACCCACACCACGGTCCCGGCGCGGCCGGGCATCGGGGACAACCGGCCACAAATGCAGCGCAACACACTGCAACTGAACCGGGGGGACGGCACGTTCGCCGAGGTCGCGCGCTTTGCCGGTGTGGGTCGCTCGGGTTGGTCGTGGTCCACCGCGTTTCTCGACGTGGACCTCGACGGGTGGGAGGACATTCTCATCGGCACCGGGCATGTCTGGGATGTGATGGACGGCGACGCGCAGGACCGGCTTCGCAACCGGATTGGCCTCATCGACTGGCGACGCATGTTGTTCGAGTTCCCGCCGCTGCCGTTGCCGAACGTCGCGTTCCGGAACCGCGGCGACCTCACTTTTGAGGATGCCAGCAAGCGCTGGCATTTCGACATCGGCGATGACATTTCGCACGGGATGGCGTTGGCCGATCTGGACGGCGACGGCGATCTCGATGTCGTGATCAACCGATTGAACCGCCCCGCAGCCGTGCTGCGAAACGATGCGACCCGCCCGCGGATCGTGGTGCGCCTGCGCGGGGCGGCGCCGAACACCGCCGGATTCGGCAGTCGCGTCACCGTCCGGGGCGGAGCGGTGCCGCTGCAGGAGCGCGAGATGGTCTGCGGCGGGCTCTATCTCTCGAGCTCAGACGCCAGCCTCACGTTCGCGACGGGCACGGCCACACACGTGAGCATCATCGTCGATTGGCGGGATGGCCGGCGAACGGTGATTGACAGCGCGACACCGAATCGCGAATACGAGATCATCGAGGGACAGTCTGCGGTGACCCCGGACCACGTACCGCGCATTCCTCCGCCCCTGTTCGAGGACGTATCCGCCGAGCTCGGCGGTCACGCGCACGTCGACCCGTACTTCGACGACTACGCGCGTCAGCCCTTGCTGCCGAACCTCTTCAGTCAACTCGGACCCGGCGTCGCGTGGGAGGATGTAGACGGCGATGGGCGCGAGGATCTGTTCGTTGGA
>Ga0209377_1000398_pt1 | contig 28360 bp, 26 predicted proteins | sample GraSoiAngelo_141_FD_185898 | JGI IMG/M metagenome (GOLD analysis project Ga0209377, IMG submission 185898) | Grasslands soil microbial communities from the Angelo Coastal Reserve, California, USA - 14_0929_12_40cm (SPAdes) (version 2) | ecosystem: Environmental > Terrestrial > Soil > Grasslands ...
AGCGCAAGAAATCATGGGTCTCCGGCCCTTCGTTCTTGCTTGGACGAGTTGGAATCCGCAGATCTTGCAATTGGTGTGAGTTATGGAGAGATTTCCGAATTGAGGAAGAGGCAGGGTGAATCTGCATCCTTTCTCGTATCCCGTGCAGCCGATGAATCTCTTGCCGGAGGTTCGGCTTCGAATAATCTTCAGTTTTGAACCGCATTGGGGACAGGGATAGTCAAAGGTGACGCTAGCGATTCTCTGGGATACCACAATTTCTGCTAGCTGGGACCCTATCTCGTCCTCTCTGGCGATCAGATCGAGCATTATTGGTCGGAGATGATCCAGTGTCTCGGCTATGACACGGCTTCTAGAGGTCTTGAGCGTCTGAATATTGTCCATCGATGTTTCAAGTTTCGCTGTGAATGCTGGGTCGATTATGAGCGGGCAGTACTTGTTTAGGAGGTTTATGATCTTGAGCGCGAGGGGAGTTGCTTCGATCCGGATGTTCTTGATGTACCCCCGTCGATATAGAATTTCGATGATCTCAGCCCTCGTAGCCTTGGTCCCGATGTTCTCCTCCTCCATCTTTCGGAGCAGACTACTAGGGTTGTATCGGGGCGGAGGCTCGGTAAACTTTTGCGTGGCTTGGACCTTTGTGATTCGTATCTTGTCGCCGATTTTTAGATTCGGGAGTTTTTGGGACTCATCTGAGGCATAGGGTTTGTAGAATTGTATCCAGCCTTCTCTGACTAGACGGGATCCCCGTAGGAAGAATCTGTGCTGCTCTTTCTTGAGAGTTACTTTTGAACTCTCTCGAAGGCTGTCCTCGGCGAAACTGGACATGAAACGTTTGATGATTAGGTCGAGGAGATTTGCTTCGGGCTGGATGAGAAGCCGCTTGGGAGATTCTCCGGTGGGATAGACTGCCGGGTGCGCGGGATCTTCTTTGGGGCCTTGGTTGGGGCGAAGCGAAGTGTTGAGAGTCAGCTTTGACGCGAGCGATCGATACGGAGCCATGTTTGCGATGCCTCGGAGAATCTCAGAATATCCGATGTCGGGAGGCAGCTTCTGGCTTGATGTACGTGGATACGAGATCAACGCTTCTAGGTAGAGTTTCTCTGCTAGTGCGAGGGTTCTCGATGGGGTGTATCCGAAGTGCCTGTAGGCTTCCGACTGTAAGCCGGATAGATCGAATGGATAGGGAGGACTCTGCTGAATGTTTCGAGATTCAGCGCTCTCGACGTCGAGAATGGAATTCGCGCAATCGCTAACGATCAGTTTTGCTTCGGCCAGAGTTGAGAGTTTTTCCTTCTCATATTCGAGTTTGAAATCTTCTCCGTTCTGTGTTACCGTTGCGTCGATTGCCCAGAACGGTGTCGGGGTGAAGCATTGGATTTCTTCTTCTCTGTCAACAACGAACTTCAGGGTTGGGCCTTGGACTCTGCCAGTGGAGAGGGTGGAGTAGCCGCGGTTCTGTTTGAGTGCTGATTCTGTTAGCAGTCGGGAGAGGTTGATTCCGTAGACCCAGTCGAGCTCGTGTCGAGCGCGGCCTGCCTCGATTAGTGGCATATCGAGGTTGGGTGTGAGTGTTTTGTAGGCTGATCTGAGTTCCTTCTCCGTCATGGTGCTGAACTTCATACGCTGAGCCTTCGAGTCGGCCCCGTGGCATGCGTATCGCAGGATTGTGTATCCTATCAGCGAGCCCTCAACATCATAGTCGCAGTTATGTGTCAAGAAACCGTTAGCAATGTAAGTCTTAGACGGATCAATTGTCAGATCACGGACATCATCGCAATCTACGGGGACTATTGTTTCGACGCGATCCCACTGGAGCAGGCTATTATCAAGTCCTTCTTTCGCGGAAGTTGCCCAATCATGAAAGGAGACGATTCGCCGAGACCCAAATCTCCTCTTTAGTGCTATATACTCGGCAACCAGATCTCCTCGAATCCTCTTCCTCGGACAGTATTGGACCGGCACCTTTCGGAGTAGGTTCTCCATGTCCCCATTTGCGTTCGAAAAGATAATTCTTACCGTGACGCTCCTCGAACCGTCAACCCTTTGCACTTTCGAGGGAGACACCTGTATACGCGTGGTCCGCACTCCGAACCCATTCAGAATCAACGCCACCTGAACCGCAAGTCTTCTCCCATTGACTGCCAGATCCTCCTTCTTGTTGAAACGCAACTCGCAGGCGTTGAAGGATCTCGGGTGAGCTAGAGTACTTTTCGGGATAGACATATCTCCACCGAGGTAAGTAGAGAGGAACTCATACTGCACTCGTTTCGGGGCATCTATTATCCACGCCGGGATCTGAAGTGCCATGTCAGTTTTTGAGCCAGATGGAGCTCCCAGAGTCTTGAGCAGTAGCCATAGCGCGAGAGATGAGCATCTTACTTCTTCGGTCTTCTGTACGAATGATCTCCCATTAATTCGACCTGTCCTCGTTACAATGCGCCGCGAACAACGGAAACCAAGTTTCTCAAGATCTCTGGCAACTTCGTCTGCACCCCCTGATCTCTCGCACGAAACAATGAAACATACCGAATACCATCTATCTGAGCACTGAGAAAGGCAGCCATCTGCGAAAGTTGCTCCGAGTAGCCGCGCAATCGGCAATAGTCTTTCGTCGTCTAGGAACAAGGGAGCGAGTCCTAGGTCTTGGAGTTTCTCGATCACGGGATTGCGAACGGTATAGGGCTGCCTTCCTTCTCCAAGCCAGCGTCTCACTGTTCTGAGAGACAGTCCTGTTTGGGTTGTTATCTCCGGATAGGATAGATTCTCCCGTCTGAGGCTACAAACCCTGAGGTACTCACGCGAATCATAACGATACCTGCTATGTGGACGCCTACTCTGCTTGGACCTAAAGGAGTTGAGTGTCGTCCACACATCTTCAATGGTCAGAATAGGCTTGTGCTTGACATGCAGCGGGTCCAATTGCGGTGCTGAATACACTGCAACCTGGTCACCTGGCTGTAGGTTTTCCAGTCTTAGCCACCCTTTTCGTGACCAGAATTTGTGATCCGCGGTTGCCCTGATCCTTCTCCCAGCTATAGTCTTCAATTCGAAACATGAAATTCCGTGAAACCTTGGTTCAAGCCGGTGATACCGAATCACTTGGTTTTCGAATGGAGTTGCCGACGCTTCGGAAAGAGCCACGACTCTTCTTTCTGGCCATGTTCCTTCTAGTTCAGCAATTGGGATATCTCCCTCGTTCGTTAGGACCCTCGTGTCCGGTGACACGCAGGCGTTGATGTAACGGTCGGTCTTGCTGGAGAGGGAGCTGATGACCTTGATCCATCGGGCTAGTCGGGCTGATTTCTTGTCGATGAGGTGCTTGGGCTTCCATTCGAAGTCCCAGACCGGATAGTAGCGTCGGCTGGTGTGGGTCTTCGCGTCGACAGCGTAGAGGTGGCCTAGGGCGGAGCAGACGAGGATTGTCTCGTGTCTGTTCTTCGACTTATAGACTCGGACGCCTTGAGTCTCGATTCGCTGTGGATCGGTGTCTTCGTCGAGTGCGCGTGCAACCCGCGCGGCCGCATCTGGCTTCTCGCACACGATGAGCGTCGGCATTAGTTCCATTTCTCGGGACGCTTCTGAAGGAATCCAACGATCTCCCTAGCCTCCTTGCCTACTCCTTGGAGTTTGGCAACCCGCTTGAGAAAATCATCTTGGAGGAGGCTGCCGTACGCTTTTTCCCATGCTTCGTAAGCTCGTTTCACGCCGCCGAGCGCGCATGCGTGAGCTGGACACAGATCGGCGCTTGCCTCTTCAATCGCCTTTTCGCATATGAAACAACCCAAGGCGTATACAGGCTATGTTTACCTGGAACGGCTATGTTTCACGTTTTCGCTCAAGTGCCGTCGTTTTAGTTGGTGCTAGACCGTCTCTGTTTGTGGCTCTGTGGGACTTGGAAGATTATTCCTTTTCCTGGATGGATCCGGACTTTCACGGGACGATTGTCGAACTTTCGTCCGCGCATTTTCTTGACTGTAAGCTGAGTAGACGTGCGTTCTACTTCATTAGCTGTCGAGAGTTCCAGGACGCCGAATACCATCCCGTGGCCGCCGTCAACAAGTACCCGAGGCCAGGCAACCTTTGCCCCCAACTTCCCCGGAGACTCTGGCAAACATAATCCGGCTGGACCCTCACCCAGCCGTGCACTCTCCACCGACTCTCACCTCTCTGAGAGTCCGACCGGGCGACTAGTCCTTCCCTCACGGGGAGATGCCACATATGGGAGACCTGCTCGGGAACAGGGTAAAATGATCAGTCGCCACTGGGAGGAATGGAATGGAACTGGGCCTTTACAAGGTCGCATAACACCCGCAGGCGCGCTGCGACGAAAACCCAAAACGTGCTCTGGAATAGCAGTGTATTTCCGCAAGAAAAAACCGAATCATATTTCTACGGGGAGCCGATATCGAATATTGGCCGACGCTCGTAATGCCACGACACCCAAAGAGCCCCAATAGCCAGAAAAAGCCGATCAACCCAAGGAAGCAGGCTATCCAGACTTCTCGAAAGCGCGAGAGCCGAGGAAGAATTTACCTGGCGATAGTCGTTATCGCCGTCATAGCAATTGGGGTCGGCTGGTACGTATATTCAACTTCCCAATCATCAAGCGGAACCCCAGACTTCGCAATAGCCGCGCCTGCAGGGGTAACGATTCACGCGGGCAGTCCAGTTAGTTCAAGGATCAACGTCACAGCCGTGAACAACTTTGGCGGAACAGTTCAACTGTCTGCGACCGCGTCAGCAGGTTTGACTACAACTATTAGTCCGGCTAATGTCACCGGCTCGGGAGTCGCTACCCTCACGGTATCAGCTACGGCCAACGGCACTTATACCGTAACGGTTACAGGCACTAGCGGTGCACTGAAGCACTCTGTGAGCCCTGTGGTCCAAACCCCAATTTACGCTACTCTCGACACAACGAATGGGACGATAGTTGTTGAGCTCTATCGAGCACAAGCTCCCAAGACCGTCAGCAACTTCGTGAGTTTGGCGCAATCCAACTCCTACAGCTACCTCGTATGGCATAGAATTATCGCCAACTTCGTAATTCAGACCGGAGACCCTAACACCAAAAACGGCGGCGGAGACCGGAACACGTGGGGACAGGGCACATCTGGCCAGAGCGTGCCCTTCGAATATGATAGTTCTCTACACAATAATGTGGGTTATGTTGCGATGGCCAGCACAGGAGTTGGAGTCGGCGGAAGTTCACAATTCTACATCAACGTGCATGACAATAGCGCTACTCTCGACGGGAAGTATGCAGTGTTTGGAAAGGTGATCGCAGGTATGGACGCCGTGAATAAATTGGCGAGCTCGCCGACTACCAATCAATATCCAGGCGCTCCCGATCAACCGGCCAGTCCCTCCGCTGCAATGCTGATAAGCGTCACAATTTCGACCTATCAATGAGGGCGTCACGGGGCCAAATCCCAGCTCTTCACTAAATCGTCGTCTCTCGAATGCTGTTAGCGCAGCGAATTTATGATGCGTTGAACAGAACTTGCGAATCCGATATCTATCAGGGATATGCCCCGCACGAAGTGAGCAGAGGAGTGAGTCTCAGCTGCTCGATCACGACTCTGTTGCTCTCTTCACGCTCAGTCGAATCATGCAAAGCGTTTTAACCCTATTACCGTAAAAATGTCGGCGATACGGTTTCAGAAATGGCCGACAAGAGAGCAGTATTGATCGTAGTAGATGGAATGGGCGACAGGCCACTCATCGACCACGACTACAAGACACCCTTAGAATACGCAAACACGCCTAACATGGACCGACTCGCAAAGGGTGGCCTAGTTGGTTTGCTAGATCCGATTTCTCCTGGCGTAAGACCAGGGAGCGATGTCGCAAATCTGGCTCTCTTTGGCTACGACCCGGCAAAATACTACACTGGACGCGGACCACTAGAAGCACTAGGCGCAGGGATAGATTTGGGACCCAATGACATTGCGTTCAGAGCCAACTTTGCAACTGTAGACGATGACTTCCGCGTTGAAGATAGACGCGCGGGAAGAATCCGCAAGGGTGCGTCGAAGCTCGCAAAGTCTGTGAGCGAGATCAAGGTCGAGAGCGTTCCTGGAATCAAGACGATCTTCAAGTCGACAGTCGACCATAGGGCAGTACTAGTTCTCAGAGGAGAGAAACTGTCAAAAAATGTGACTGACACAGATCCTCGGGAAGCAGGATTGAAGCTTGTGATATCCAGAGCTACCGATGGTTCAGAGGAGGCGAAGAGGACGTCGGCCGCCGTCAACGAGTTCGTAAAGAGATCACACGAGGCTCTAAGAGAGCATCCACTCAATCAGGAACGCGCAAACGATGGCGAGAAACCTGCTAACATCATATTGACAAGAAGCGCAGGGACGCGTCCCTCGCTACCAACCTTCAAATCAATGTTTGATCTTCGAGGCGCCTGCATCTCCGGAACAGCCCTGATCAAGGGTATCGCAAACGCCGCTGGCATCGATGTGGTCGACGTTAGAGGAGCGACAGGGAGCATTAAGACAGACTACGAGGCAAAGGCGAAAGCCGTCATCGAGGGAGCCAGGGACAAGAACTTCGTCGTCGTACACGTCAAAGCCCCAGATATTGCCGGCCACGACGCGGACTTCAAGGGCAAAGTACGAGCCCTCGAAGAGGTCGATACACTAGTAGGACATGTTATCGACGAGGTAGACATAGGAGCCAACTATGTTGCGCTCGCATCCGACCACGCGACACCTGTTGGATACGGATTCCACACTGGCGACCCTGTCCCGGTAGTAATCGCAGGACCAGACGTCCCGGCAAGCAGAGTCCTCAAACTCAGCGAAGCCAGCGCTAGCCGCGGAAACCTCGGAAGAATACGTGGATTAGACCTTATGCCGATCCTCACCGACTTGGTGGGACGAAGCAGACTCTACGGGTCCTAGCTCCTTCACAAGAATTAGCGAACTGTCTCGTCTAATATTCAAAATCAAGACTGGCTTAGTTGCCGGTGGGATCTTCTTGGTTTTTAGTTCACGGTGGTCTAGACGACGAAATACTGAAAGTTCTTCCAGATCCCAGTCGCGCCCTGTCCGTGCGTAGACACGCTGCCCCTTGCAGGGTCTATAGGCTTTAGAGTGAACAATCCGAACCCGAGAGTTATCTCACCCAACTCGACGGGTATGCCTTCTGCCTTGAAGAAGGGCCTTCCATCGACATGCCACTCCGCTCTTCTCTTTGCAGCGTTGAGTCTCACAGAATAATGGTGCATTTTGCCGGGTTCAGTGCGGACCCCTGAAAACGGCGATTCGATCAGATACGTGAAAGCTGTCTTCTCATCTGTGAGTCCTGGAATCAATAACCGTTCGTAGATGGCACCAATCTTCTGTCCTGTCGAAATTAAGTCGAAGATCATGCCCGTTGAGAAATCCATGACATTGAAGCCGGCAAACCCGTCTCGAAGGTCATCGGCATTGCCACGGTAGGTCTCAGCCCCCATCTCGACCTCAAACACAGTCTCACCATTCCTGGACACTGGGAGCGTTCTGGTAGATCCATAGAGTTGTTTGGGATCGTCAAACATGTGAACGTGATCATGTTTCCGTGTGAATGGATCGACTGTCACAGACAAACCGCCGTTCTTGGCTTCGAATCTCGCCTTCGGCTCCTCCCACGCCCAGGTCTCACCATTCCCCATCGGGAAGCTGAGAATCTTCCACTTCGAAGGGTCCACCTGGCCATTTGACATGTCGTCATATGGTGCGGCTTCAGTTTTCAACAAGATAGGTCAGCACATCGCTACCAAGGATCAGTGGATATAATTGTTCTATAAACAAATTACAGTCTTCTCATATGAGAAGAATGGATTCATTCGTAGGGAAACGCTAGAGCGGTTAGCGGCTCGGCTTTCTGCTCTTTGGAGGACTTTTGAGAGGGCCCCGTACTTTCGACCCTGTTCGATGGGAGCTCTTCTGGTATTTTGGCTGGTACAGTTCAACCTCTAAGGCTCCTGGCATTCGAAAGTGAGTTAGCAGTCCCCATCGTTCATCAGTGATGCCTGAAGAGAATTCGACCCCGCGTGATTTCAAGTCTTGAACGGTCTTGTGAATGTCGTCGCAGTAGAAAGAGATGGAATGATGCGCCTTGTCGGAAGGGTGAACGCCTAGGTCGGCCTCTGGCAGGTCGAAGATAAGCCAGCCTTTGCCAATGTCGTTGTGCACAAAACCCAACTTATCGCGAATAAACGCGCGCACTTCCTCGGCATTCGGCGTGTAAAACAAACCATGCATTCCTTTGATCATTTGGCTCTCCTCTTCTAGATCGTGACTGTTGTGATGAGTGTTTAAGCTTGGAGATGCAGACGTGAGTGACTAAGTTTCCTCTAAAGTGGGCTCATACATTCTCAAAGGTCTGACCCTTCGATATGCGAATCTCACGAACAAGTAGAAGCTGAAAACTAACGTTGTTATGTAAAAACTCACTGGATAAGGCGGCCCGTAATATGCAACTGAAAGGCCAAGCCAAGTCGCTATCAGAGCAATAGTCACCGAGATCCCTATGGCTGTACGAGGTCGATTGGCTAATTGCTGAGCGATTGTTGCTGGAGTGACCATCAGAGAGAAGATGAGAAGTACGCCTACCACTTGCACAGCAATGGAAGTCGCAACCGCCACCAGAAGCATGAACACTATGCCAAGTAAGAAGGTGGGCATTCCCTTTGCTTCTGCTACATCCTCATCTAAGGAGGAGAACAGAAGCGGTCGATACACAACTGCGACAACTGCCAAAATTATCACGCCGGCGACAAGAGTCAGAAGCACATCGCTACTACCAATGCCGAGTATTTGGCCGAACAGAATAGAGTATGTTTGGCTCGAATTCCCGGCGTAGAGACTGATGAAGAGTACTCCTAAGCCCAGCATGAACGCAAGAACTGTGCCGATGTGAACGTCACGATGTGCGGCTCGAGGGCTGAGAACCGCCATCGCCGAGCCGCCTACCCCCGTAAACAGTAATAGACCGTAAACGGGACTGACAGCAAACAAGACGGCTCCGGCCGCTCCAGCGAATCCAATGTGGGAAAGAGCGTGGGCGGCAAACGACGACCGACGCAGCACGACAAAATAGCCGACAATGCCTGCGATGACTGCGACGATTGTGCCGGCTTCAATTGCATGTTGCATGAATGGGTACCGAAGGAGTTCCTGAAGATCGGTGACAAAATTAACGCTGAAGGCCATGTTATTCGTCACCGTGGTGCTGTTCAATGCCTACTATCGCAACATTACCCCTAGAATCACGCAGAACCTCAACGGGGACTCCGTAAAGAGCTGTGAGAGATTCTGATGTCAGGACTTCTTCGGGCCTCCCAGTCGCAACTTTACCATTCGCAATAAAAATCACCTTATCGAGAAAGGGTAGAAGGGGATTGATGTTGTGCGCAATCAGCAGCGCCGTTACATTCCGTGATCGAACCACGGTATTCACGAGCTGAACTAAGTCCTTCTCACGCTTAAGATCGAGATTCGACAATGGCTCGTCGAGCAGTAACAGCTCGGGACCGCTCACCAATGCCTCCGCGAGAAATATCCTCTGCAATTCTCCCCCCGACAAGACGCTTAGAGAACGATGGGCTAGTTCTTGCGCGCCTACATCTTTCATTGCACCGAGAGCCGCTTCACGGTCTCGTCCCGACAGACTGACTCCCCAACTTTTACCCGAAAACGCCAGTCGCACTAATTCGAGCGATTCAATATTTGTCTCGCTGTCGATCCCGTGACGCTGCGGGACATATCCAATTAACGAGTTGCCACGTCTGGGCTCTGCGTTGAATATCTCGATGTTGCCACTAACAGGTTGCTGCAATCCGAGAATCAAGCGAAATAGGGTGGTCTTGCCTGCCCCGTTGGGGCCGATAATCGCTACAAACTCGCCGCGGTTGATGGTGAAACTGGCTTCTCGCCAGACCGTGTTATTCGCGTAGCCTGCTGTTAAGTTTCTAGCAGCAACAATTTCAGGAGTTATCGTAATCACTCATCAATATCCATAGGGGTGTGAATCTAGAGCGCGCTGAAGATCAATCAACTCTGCGTTCATCCAATCCTGGAAGCGAATATCGGTCGGTTGCACGGTCTCTGTCACGCCAACGATTGGAATCAAATGTTCAACAGCCTCGGCCTTTATCGTTAAAGTAAGTTGGGTCGCTGTTTGCTCATTGAATACCAGCACTGTTGCGTTTCCGAGTTGAGTGCCGTCGATAATCTGTTTCTCAAAGAGGATTCTGTCAGGAGTGGTCGGATCGTTTCCTTCGGACACTGCATTCATGAATTCGGTCGGAGAGATGAGGTTGAGGCGCGTCGCCTCGGCTAGGTAGACGAAGATGTTTTCCGTCGATGCTACAGGCCTCCCTGCAAACATTGCAGCAATCTCGTTGATCCGACTGTTGTATTGTCCGAGGGACGCGTTTAGACCCGCATATTGCTGTCCGTAGTAAGCAGCATTGATTCTATCGATGGAAACAAGGTCTGCATACATCGCATGTACCGTTTGATTCACATAATTCGGGCTGTACCAGAAGTGCGGGTTGTCCCCAGCCTGTTTCCCAAGGAGATCTGCCACGTTCAAAACTTTCTGACTCGGGTCACTGTTTGCTGAAATGAGTCTTAGAGCCCAATCATCGTAGCCCGCGCCGTTAACGATGACGAAATTTGCGTCCGCAATGGCTCGAGCGTTCGCTGCGTTACTTTCATAATCGTGAGGGTCGGCGTTCGGATCGGAAACGATGCTCAGCACCTGAGTGTGGGTTCCGCCGAGCTGGGACACAAGGCTGCCCCAGAAGTTTTCGGCGGCGACTACTTGCACCTGAGTCGAACTCGCTTGGGATGCTGGCCTGTTGAAATACAATCCAGCTGCCGTTGCTACTACGAGGATCATGGCGAGGATCGCGGCGACCAGATATCTTCTTCGCATCCCTTATTTCTCCTGAAACTGTGAGCCTAACACTGGGGCAAGGGGCTATTAAGGATTTATGAGAAGTTATTAAATTCTGTAGGTAACGTTGCATCTTCCATACCATATTGAGATATCTGATCCTCATAACTCCTCTAATCCGTGAGGAATACCAGCTGCTGGAGGGTCGAACTAGGATCTTGATTATTAATAATTGGCTAGAAGCTTTATAACGATTGTTAATCGTCTCAATGTTGTCGAAAATGGCTATTATCAGCTTATCTTTTCCCGATCAGATGATCAAGGAGATGGACCAGATCCAGAAGTCAGGAGGATTCGCCGGTCGATCAGAACTCGTGAGGTCAGCGATTAGGTTGTTGCTGGAAGACACCAAAGAGAAGAACGCTCTCTTGGGACATACGAATGCCATTATAGTTGTAACTCACGATGAGTCCAACGAAGCGCCGATTACAAAGCTCAAACACGAATTCGATGACATAGTGAAGACGCACATCCACAACAAGATCAGCCAAACCAACTGCGTCGAGCTCTTCCTCCTAGAAGGCGACGCAAGGAAAGTTGGGTCAATGGCGCACGAATTCCAGAAGGAAGACAAATTGAAGAGTGTCAAGCTCGTCGTGATCGAGTAAATGTCGACTCTTGGATGCTCGTCTACGGTTCCGAAGCTTTGGGATTCTGCCTGGGCATCGCTAGGCTGTTCAACTCGTCAAGGCTGATGGCCCCGTCAACAAGGTTCTGATACGTTCCTTTCTCCAACAGCTCCTTGGAGGAACGCTTCAAGAGACCCATCGCTGCGTACGAGGCACTCGGACCGAAGCTCACACGAGCAACGCCGAGCCTCTCCAACTCGCTGACGGCTGGCAATCCCTTTCGTACCATTACGTTGATGGGAAAATCCAGCTCCTTGACAAAGCGTCTGATGGAAGCCTCGTCCTTCAGACCCATAGGGTAGACGCAATCGGCCCCAGCATCTCGGTAAGCTGTGGAGCGACGAACAGCCTCATGGAACTTAGCTTCCTCATCGAGTGTTCCAAATCTTAGCGCGTCAGTTCGAGCGTTGATTACAAGGGGAATTCCCAACTTATCGCCCAATAATCGGATCGCTTTTACATTCTTGACTTGTCGCTCGACTGGGTAGAGTTTCTTCGTTGCGTGAGCAAAGTCTTCGATGTTTATCCCGATCCCACCCGCTTTCAGAACTGCTTTGACTGTGGTCACTACCTCTTTCGTAGTTTTGCCGAACCCGGCGACAATGTCGACCGAGAGAGGAACCGATAATACTTTGGCGATTCTCCGGACGGCGGTAACAAATTCGTCTCGGCCTATCACTTCACCATCAGGGTAGCCAAGAGACACTAAGAGTCCCGCGCTAGACGTTGCAATGGCAGGGAACCCCTCGTTCTCAAAGACTCGTGCGCTTGGGACATCCCATGCGTTCGGAAGAATTAGCATGTTCTTTCTATGATGAAGTTCGCGAAAATCTTGGGCTTTGTCTCTCTGTGATCGCATAGTGAATTTCGACGAGCTTCTAGGCGCGCTTCGATGCATCTATCTTTCTTTGCACCCAGAATTTGTCGAGATCTCGCTTAGCCTGGTGGTCGAACTTCCTCTCACGGGCGTCATCAGGCGGGCCGAGACGTTTGCCAACCTTCCCGGACTTCAAGTCGTCTACCAGGTGAGCAAACTCATGTCCCAGAGTCAGTAGCGGGTCGCGAGCTACTTTGAAGACTGTTATGAGAAATTCAACCTGACCATCTCTCTGCCGGTACGAGAGCAATCCGTCGTAATAACCCCGTCGACCCCCTCTTATGGGAGGAGGACGCTTTGAACTGTACTCGATGAATACTCGATTCTTATCCACACCATACTTTTCACAAAGGAACTCTAGGAGGTCGGTGAATCCCTCCGGGTAACGTCTGTCGATCATGTGGCATCACTAGCCTGCTAGTTCAGTAATCATCAGCTTATGGTCCCGGATGGAAGAGTCTTATGAAAGAGACCCTAGCTCGGTTAGCCTGAGAAGAGCCTAGAGGCCTAAACTTCGATTTCTTGGGAGGACGCTTACAGAACCACACCTCCGTGGGATATCGGCCGCCCACAACCAGCATTCGTAGAACTCGTCCAAGCTGGCGAAATCACTAGGAACACGGTGCTCGATGTCGGCTGCGGAACGGGCGAAAACGCCCTCTACCTTGTACAGAACGGATTTTCAGTTGTGGGGGTCGACCTATCAACTCGCGCGATTTCGGCGGCGAAGGCGAAGGCTCAAGAGAGAAAGTTAAGAGTCGATTTTCGACTCGCGAATGCGCTCTCGCTACAATTCGAGGGTGGCCGTTTCGACAACGCTATTGATTCCGGATTGTTCCACACCTTTATCGACGATGACAGAATCTCCTTCGCGCGCGAGATCGCTAGGGTCTTGACGACAAATGGAGGATACTTCATGCTCTGCTTCAGCGACAAAGAGCCCACCAACTGGGGCGGACCACGGAGAATTACCAAGGAAGAAATCGAAATAACTTTCTCCCCACATTTCAATATCAACTACATTAGGGATGCATATTTTGCGACGCGAATCCACGACGACGGTGGGAGGGCCTATCTGACATCGGCAACAAAAAAGTCCGATTGGCCTCGCCCAGATGCTCCATGAAGAGTCTCTAGGGTGATCTCCTACTCGTCTTTCTCCTTCGTTACTTGGTCCCTTACTGATTTGAAGAACTCAGAGCTCTCGATTCGCCCAGCCTCTGAGTGTACCGCATCCAAGTCAATCTTGAGTCTGGTGCTCGTGACCCTTCGCCTCTTGAAGAGGAGGAACGCCGCAATGAACAGTGCCGCAATTATCGCCGCAATGATACCAAAGTAGTAAAGTGGGAAGCCGCCTGGCGCATTGTTCTGGATGGTAATCGCTCTGGTAGCGGTGCCACTGTTGGCAGGAGATGGAGAGTCCGATGCTTTGACAACGAGGGACCATAGTCCACCCGGATCCGACGATCGCGCCGTGTAGGTCCCTACCCATACTCCAAGACCAGTGTCAAAGACCACCGGGACGCTCTCATTGACTGAGGGTGTACCACTATAGAGAAGGTACGCTCCAACGGTACCTGTTTGGAGAGTTGTTCCATCAGGATATGCGATGGTCGCATTGAACCTAAGTTGTTGGCCGACACCGATGTCAGTGTTGGTGGTGACGGTGATGATTAGACTGGCAGGCACTAACTGTGGATTATTCGCCACTCGCGCCCCGGGCCCTATATTTCCATAGGCGTCACCGTAGGCGTGCGCCCCTAGCGATACTGTCCAGATCCCTGTCTGGTTATTCGCAAAGGTCGTGTAACTGGCATTGAAAGTCTGAGCATTGCCATCATAGGTGGCCGTAAGGGTAACGTTGCCACCAACCGGTCTCGCTAGGGTTAGAAGCGCGACACCCGTCGTGGGAACCGATCCGTCCGGGTAGATTGGTTGGAAGGAAAACCTCATTGTCTCAGTCCTCTGATAAATCGATTTGAGAGTTGTGATCCCGGCAACAGACATGATCGCCGCCCTCACCGAGAAGCCCTGAACATCCGGCGGGCTCTTAACGGTGCTCGTTCCGGTGAGCGTCACGATATAGTTGTCTATGGTGCTGTTCACAGGAATCTTCCAACTACCAGAGACAATTCCTCCAGATGTTGCGAGAATCGTCTGGGAAAAGACGAGGGTTGAAGTCGCCTGCGTTCTAACGGTCACGGCTACGCTCTCTGATGCATTGTACCCGCTGCCTTGCAGATTCACAGTCTGGGTCCTCTCGTACGCAGGATTATCTGTGATGCTGAGAACGAACGAACTGCTAGCCACACTTAGCATCGCAAAAGGCGCCACCTGGTCGACTGAAGCAGCGTACTGACCGGCCAGCGAGTTAGATCCTGCGAACAAGACTCCCGGGTAGGCAACAATCACGCTAAACTGGTCCTGCCCCGGAGCAGTCGTGTAGTTGATCAGCTGTGACTGGAATGTTCTACCCGTGGGATCTTTCACATTGAACCTGAACTCGAAGGTTGTACTAGTTGTGATAGGATTGAACTTGACCGTGAGGACGAGGGAGATCGTGTTTCCTTCTTGAGCAAATGCAGGGACTGGATTCAATGTGTACGGGCTGTCCGCGTGTACGCTGGGAACCAACTCGATGGACGTTACAGCAGAGACAGCTACAAGAGTGATGAGAAGAGCATAACCGACAATTCTAGACCGTTGCCAGTCATGTCTCTCTTTCAACTGGACCTTGAACATTGAAATCGGTCGACCGACTAAAGCACCCCGTAACTACCAGTTCTACTTCGAAGTACGCCGAGGAGGTCGCCGGGGTCCTTGCGGTCAATGGAAGATTCTTCATGCTCTGCTCTAGCGGGAAGGGCCTATCGACCGGGTGGACCACGAAGGGTAACCCGTGGAGAAATAGAAGCAATATTCTTCCCATTCTTCAACACCAAGTACATTAGGGACGAATCCTTCGCTGCACGAATCCGCAAGAACGGGCGAAGAGCCTGACCTCAGCAACAAGGAGAGGTCCAAGTGATTTCAACGATTTTTGCAAGAAAATAGCGAGAGGCAAATTGTACTTTTTGTGGTATGGCTTGGTGAAGAGTCTTTAACTAGTAACTCTCAGGGAATTCATCGACACCATGCAACGTGTCGAAGCCACACCTATTCGTCGCAGACCTCCTGGAGTGACTATCCTTGGAGCGCTAGCGATTCTTGGAGGACTAGCCGGATTAGTGGCAGGCGGTGCGCTCCTGGCGGCGTCTTTGGCGGTTGGAACGATTACATCGTCGCTCAAGGACTATCTGGGCGCCCAGGGCTACCCTCAACTCGTCTCGTATGTAACAACAAGCAACGTGGCTACCGTTCTTGCCTCACTAGGCATCTTCTCTGTACTTATCGGCATTTTTTGGTTAGCTGAAGGCTGGGGCGCGCTTTCCGGAAAGGGCTGGGCATGGACGGTGGGAATCGTGATTTTCGCCTTGTCTATCATCAACTCCATAATTCAGGTAGCTTTCGGGAACTTCTTCAGCGCTATCGGTATTCTTATTGACTTGGGAATCATCTACTATCTCACGAGACCGCATGTTAGGGCTTTCTTCGGCAAAACCCTCGCACCAAACTGGAAGCCCTAGAAGACGAAGCAACCATTCCCAGCTTCACTCCAAAGAGAGTCGGCACCGCGCTTGATAGCTAGGGATTGACCATAACATCTGTGGACTGACGAGCGGATTAGCTGCCTTCGTGGAGCGACGTGTTGTACAGCTCTCAAAACTCTTGATTTATGTTTCATCAGACCGTACTAGCTTCCAGAAAGCTTATGAGAGTGAAAATCGTTGCTTGCTGCAGTGCTGCCTGCAGTCATATCCTTGACAGCAGGCGCAAGTCAAGCCGCAACGCACGCCAATGATCCAACGGGTCCGCCAGGAACCGTGCCTCCATGCGACTTTGACCATCCGGCTTCACTTCCCACCCAAGCCTCACCGAACGCTACCGCAGCACTCAATGCACGCGCAAGCCACTGCCCATCCACTGAAGCAGCATAACGGTCAAGAAGAACGGCAACCGCTACCCAATCCCCTCTTCTTTTTGGCACCTTGAATCAGATCAATCGGGTTTCCTCACAGCCGCGTCTCCAATGGACCCTCTGACGAAGAAGGCCGACGGATAAGGAAGAGAACTTCTGAACCTGCTCACACCCTCGTCGAGGCATCCTGGCCCAATGGACTCTTACTGATTTGGTACTATTATGATAGTAACATTTTTATCTCGTGCGGTACTGATGGCAGCCGCCTGAGAGGTAGGACAATGGAAATGAAGAAGATAGTCTTCTTGGCCGTGGCAGTTCTCTCTTTGGCAGCACTACCATTCCTCGCAAGACCAGTCGCAGCCGACACAAACACGGGAACATCGGGACAGCCCAACCAGAGTTGTCAAGCCGTGTTCCCGACAGGACCACTAACTCCTGCGGGCTTCAACACTGGAGGATTCGCCGTGGCAGATAGCCACTACGCGGGTAACGGACAGACTACTCAGACCCCGGCAAACTCGGCAGCGGTCTCGCAGTACGACGTCGCGTGCTTCCAAGCTGGCCAGCATTAGAGAACTGCCAAAACTCCTTTTTTTCGGCATGAGATTTTCGTATTCGGCAAGTTTTCGGGATCTTCAAATCTTAGATAGGTAATTCGCTTCTCGTCGATGTGAGCCCATCCCGTTAGTGTGTGTTCGTCGGCACGTAAGCGTCATGATATGCTCCACTTCGAAGCCCACAACATCCAGCGCGTCGGCGATCAATGATCGATGACATCTCCAAAGTATGATCTCTGTACACATGATCGCCATTGTTCCATCTTTTGCAAACACTGATCAGATCGTCAATGGCCCATTTCGAACTCCTGAGTCTGCGGGTGGTGGTCAGCGAAACCTCGAAAGGAAAGTTTCTCCAGCCCATGTTGGGAGAGTCCGTTCTCGGATGACGCAAGCGGCCCTGCTGCTTCATCAACACATAGTCTATTCCAGACGCCTTGAGGCTCTCCGATAGGTTTTCTTGATTGAACCTTGGATCACGCCTAGAACGAGGGATTGTTCTAAGGTCGACTATTCGACAAACCCCGTGAACGCGAATGATGCGAAGGAAATTCTCCGGGGATTGCGTTGAGTGTCCGATGGTCAAAATGGGCATGAGGAAGCACTTTCAGTCGCAATCATGAAGACGCGCGTTGGTATCAGCATTCAGGCGTCTGTGTGAGCATTATCGACAACGATACTACGTCGTAGCAAGAAACTAATAGAACTTCAATGCTACCAAGAATACCTGAGGTCCATCCAGGAATGACAGAAGAATTCATGCGAGTAGCCGCGACCTCAGAGATTCAGGCAGACAAGATGAAGATGGTGCAGTACAAGGGCCAAGCCATCTGCTTGGCAAACATCATGGGCAAATACTACGCCATTCGAAACACCTGCACGCATCTGGGAGGACCACTAGCTCAAGGCAAGCTGGAAGGCCATGTGGTTGAATGTCCCTGGCACGGGTCTCGATTCGACCTTGCAACCGGTGAAGTAAAGAGGGGGCCTGCGCAATCTCCAGAACCAGTTTTCGAAGTCAAAGTTGAAAGCACAAATATTCTCATTCGACCCAAATAACGGCTCACCCAAGTAGCACTCGGTCGTCTTCATGATTCGGTGTCCGAACTGCGGAAACGATCTCGTGTACTCTCCGATTCCTCCGCTATTCCTATGCCTGGAGCGGATGGCCGGAGACATAATCACAATCAACATGAGATGCAAGCCATGGATTGCTGAGAACGCATCTGCAAGAGACTTACTGAGAATGACAGACCGGATTGAGAACCTAGCCCCAATGCTTAGTTAATGGGAGCACAAGCTTGCACCGAGGCAATTCTTTCTCGCCGATCGCCGACTCGTCGTTGCTTAAATTGCTTTATAAGCGGTTAAAATCAAAGGTCTAAGCGTCGAACTTGGCGTCCCAACTAAGTCAGACCAATCGAAACTCATTCTCTTTCGATTTCAAGATTGAAACGTGATTTGTATTGTCTGACAAGGGAAGAGCTTTCATCAATATCGAGAACGTTGTCGCATCTGTCACGCTGAAGCAGCGAATAGACCTCAATGCGATCGTCAGAATTTTCCCTGGGGTAGAGTATCGACCCGAGCAATTTCCTGGTCTGGTCTATCGTCTGAAAAAGCCGAAGACAGCCACGCTCATATTCAGTTCCGGCAAGATGGTCTGCACCGGATCAAAGTCAGAACGCCAAGCCCACAAGGCCGTGTTGAAGGTGGTTGACGAACTGAAGAAAGGCGGAATTGTAATCGTTGGCAGACCGGTGATCGTCGTCCAGAACATCGTAGCTTCCGCGGGTCTTGGAGGCACCATCGACTTGGAGAAGGTCGTTTACAGTTTGAAGAAAACGATGTACGAGCCTGAGCAGTTTCCGGGACTCATCTACCGCATGGACGAACCAAAAGTCGTAATTCTGATCTTTGCCAGCGGCAAACTAGTCTGTACTGGAGCTAAGAAAGAGATTCAGGTTCACATCGCAGTCAACAAGTTGCAGGAGACACTTGAAGCGAAGAATCTGATCATGTACGAGGGCCCCGAGAAGCCCCGACTGCCACCTATCCCCACAAAACCAGCAGACTAGGTCGAGTCTCAATTTGTGCGCTGCATCCCCGCAATGAAGTAGCCCGCGGTCCGATCGCGGTGGGGATAAAACCTACGACAATCAGCGAGGCCCAACAGACCCGGTGACCCATATTGTTCGAGGATAGGTCGAGTCTCAAATTCTGGATGAGACTTCAGAAATGCTGATATGACATTTTCGTTCTCTTCAACCGTCAAGGTGCACGTGCAATATAGGATCCTTCCCCGCTCACCAACGAGCGACGCCGCTGACTCGAGGAAGTGGTGCTGAAGAATCGAATAGCGAGCTACTGACTGGGGAGAGAGGTGCCATTTCATTCTCGGATTCCGATCAAAGACTCCGGTACCTGTGCATGGAGGGTCAATGACGACGAGGTCGAAGCTGTCACGAAGCCCAAGGCATGAAACATCACTGATCATCGGTTCCGCTATCTTTACTCCAAGTCTCTGGACTTCTCGTCTCCAACCTTTCATTCTTCTACTTGAGTAATCGACTGAAACAATACTGCCCCTGTTCCTCATGAACTGTGCGATTGCTGCGGTCTTCGCGCCCGGAGCTGCACACAAGTCTAGGACCTTTTCTCCAGGCACAGGAGCTCCAGACTTGACCGCAAGGAAGGAGGCGAGGTCTTGCATTTGGAAAGACCCTGATGAAAAAAATCCTGCGAAGTCGGAGAGAGAGCCTACGACTGTGTATACTCCAGGCGTAGAGGGGACCTTGGTTAGTCTCTCAGCCAGAACCCCGAGCTCCTTAGGCAGCGTTGTTTTTCCCCGGTTTTTAAGAGAATTAACGCGAAGGTATCTAGGTCGGGTCCTCGACGATAACAACTCCACAGCCTCAGCGCGGCCGAAGACGCGGAAGCAGTAGTTGACCCACCAGACTGGATGATGTGTCTGAAGAGCGACTCTCTCAGAGTCTCTCAAGCCGTAGAGCATCTGAGTCGTATCGAAGGCAGGCAAGGTTCCCAGGAAGAATTCGAGCTTAGGAAGAAGCTCAATCGGAGCAATCGCTCTGAGACCGTGCTCAATTCGTCTCGTCTGCCCTTTTGCGCCAAGTCGTAGCATTGCGTAAGTCGTCAGCCGAAACAGGCAGCGAGTGGTCACCCCCATCTTTTCATCGGGATGCCCATTCCGGACGAGAATGTCGATAACGTCCTGTTCGCTTACCGTTCCTAATACCAGAGCTAAGGCTTCTCGCTTGACACTCGTCAGACGAGGGTCCGAGGCTGCGGCCCGCTGAACTGCATCTCGCTCACTAGCACCTGCGGTAACAAGCAATAACGCTCGGTATGCAAGTCTGAAATGGCTTGAGTGATCAGAATCACTGGCAGGTAGTCTTTCGACACGCTTGGATTTCTGCCGGTCGTTCGTGGAGCCGACTTTGTCCCTTGCCAGGTTCACCGGACGAAGATTAGGTCGTTGTTCGTAAGCGCTTGCCGGCAAGGCGGTGCTAGGAGTCAGTTGTGGTCAACACCTACAGCAACAGTCTAGATAGCAGGGCATTTTCAAGACCAAGATTGGAGCAACTAAGGTTTAACTTTCATGCTTCGGATAATCAAGTCCGCGTTAATGTCCAGTCTCGACCAGTACATGGCAAAACCTGAGCCTGCGCCTCCTCCTCGACCGAGGCAGGACCCGAAAGCACAGCTGAACTTCAGACCAAGCATCCCGCAGGAATTGGCCGAGTCATATTTCGTAGGAGCTAGCTACGATGGGGAACGACGCGCTGTCTATCTGAAACTTTACGAGCCAAAATCCCAGAAGATACACTTCTGGTACGACAACACAGGCCATACCCCGTACTGCCTCTCCAAGGAGTTGCCAGAAACTCTGGGGAAGAACCAGAGTCTCGTAAGACACCCTGGCTTTGTCAAGTTCGAGAGATCCAGTAGATTCGACGCGCTGAAAGGCCAAGAGATTCCGGTTACTGTGATCTACGCGAGGGACCCTCTCTCGATTGGCGGACGCCCCGCCGGTTGCATCCGTGACATCATCAAAGCTTGGGAAGCAGATATCCGATACACTGAGAACTACATCTACGACCGCAGACTAGAGCCTGGAATGTCCTACTCCATTAAGCGCGGTAATCTCGTCCCGCTTCAATCAGGCAGTAGCTCGATAAACATCCAGACTGTCTTCGAAGAGGCTGATCCAGTCTATCAGAGCCTACTCGACCGGTGGCTTCGCTTGTTAGACTTCCCAGTACCAACTTACAGAAGAGTAGCATTTGACATTGAGGTGCACTCGCCGATCGACACTAGAGTCCCTGACCCCCAAGAGGCAGAGTACAAGGTAATCTGCGCAAGTTTCGCCTCCAACGATAATGTGAAGAAAGCCCTGATTCTGAAACGGCCAGGGCTTGATGTCGAATCTGCTGAGGCTCCTTCGGGGCTGCTCTTGGATTTCTATGATACCGAGGAGGAGCTGCTATCCGCGATATTCAGAGAGCTGAATGATTATCCATTTGTCCTGACGTTTAACGGCGATGATTTCGACCTCCGATATCTCTTCCACAGAGCCGAGAAGCTGGGTTTTACACGCGACAAGATTCCCATCGAGCTAGGACGAGAATCAGCAGGGCTCAAATATGGGATTCATTTAGACCTCTACAAGTTCTTCTTCAACAGATCAATCCAAGTCTATGCATTCAGCGGCAAATACAGAGAATCGACGCTCGACGCTATATCGGAGGCACTTCTCGACACCGGAAAGCTAGAGATCTCCACGCCCATTTCCCGCCTCTCATACTCCGAACTGGCCGCCTACTGCTACCAAGACGCGGAGCTAGTCCTGAACCTAACCCAATTCGACGGCGAAGTGGTGATGAAGCTTGTCACCGCGCTCTCAAGGATTAGCTTCCTGCCAATCGAAGACATGTCCCGTCAAGGAGTCTCGGGATGGATCAGGAGCATGCTCTTCCGAGAACATCGGCTTCGAGGCTACATCATTCCGAGGTATGAAGAGATTACAGAATCAAAAGGCTCCACCAGTACAACAGCCGTCATAAAGGGTAAGAAATACAAGGGAGGAATGGTCGTTGACCCGACTCCTGGAGTTCATTTTCAGGTCGCGGTCTTAGACTTCGCCTCGCTGTATCCTTCGATCATCAAGACATGGAATCTTGGCTACGAGACAATCCTCTGCAACCACTTGGAAGACAGGCCGAACAAGATTCCTGGCACGGACCACTGGGTCTGCCGGAAAAACCGCGCTATGGAGAGCCAGCTGGTCGGATCGCTACGAGATGTTAGGATCAGATGGTACAAGCCGCGATCAAAAGAAAAATCGCTAGACCCATCTACGCTTAGCTGGTACCATGTCGTCCAGAACGCGCTCAAGGTCGTTCTGAACGCCAGCTACGGCGTATTCGGAAGCGATAGGTTCTCTCTGTATTGCCCACCACTGGCCGAGTCAACTGCTGCCGTTGGACGATTCGACATCACAAGCACGATACAGGAGGCTAAACGTCTGGGAATCGAAGTGTTCTATGGCGACACTGATTCCCTCTTTCTTGGGACCCCGGACAGGTCAAAACTGGACGATCTGATACACTGGTCCAAGAAGGAGCTTGGTATGGAGTTGGAGGTCGATAAGAATTATCGGTATGTCGCTTTGAGCGAGCGTAAGAAGAACTATCTCGGCGTACTTCCAGACAATCGCGTTGATATCAAAGGACTAACAGGCAAGAAGAGACACACTCCAGAATTCATCAAAGCGAATTTCAACCAACTCATCCAGATTCTGGGGCAGGTCCAGACATACCCGGACTTTGACCAAGCCCGGATCAAGATCAAAGAGCTCGTCCTAGATTCATACAGCAAGCTTCGAAACAGGAAATACTCGATGGAGGATTTGGCGTTCAACATGATGATTGGCAAAGCGGTCGCTGGCTACACGAAGACGACGCCCCAACACGTGAAGGCCGCCCAACAGCTTACCGACAAGGGTAATGAGATTAAGGCCGGAGACTTAGTTAGTTTCGTAAAGGTGACGGGTAGCTCAGGAGTCAAACCGGTGCAGCTTGCCAGCATCCATGAGATAGACGTGGAGAAGTACACGGAGTACATCCGCGCCACATTTGAACAAGTTCTCGACGCAGTGGGACTCGACTATGAAGAACTCACCGGCGCCAAGAAGCTAGAGTCTTTCTTTCCCGGAGCCAGCTAGGAGTATGCTAACCATCTTCCCTGTAAAGGGAATTCCGGAGATCAAGAAAGGAGACGAGCTGGGCAAAATGATCGTGGAGAAGGTCGAAGACCAAGGAGAAGCGTTTCAGCAGGGTGATATCGCCGTAATTTCCCAGAAAGTCGTGTCCAAAGCGGAGGGAAGAGTACTCCATCTCTCGAAGATCAAACCGTCTGACTTTGCCAAGACAATAGCCAACGAAACTGGCAAGAACCCCCAACAGGTCGAGGTTGTTTTGCGAGAGAGCAGAAAAATCATCAGAATGAAGGGAGGCCACTTGATCACCGAGACGAATCATGGCTTCATCTGCGCCAACTCCGGAGTCGACCAGTCAAACGTCGGGACAAAACGAGACTCAGTAACTCTCCTTCCACGTGATTCAGACGCTTCAGCGGACAGAATCCGAAAATCTATCTATCATCTTACTGGAAAAGAAGTCCCAGTGATAATCACAGATACCTTCGGCCGTGCGTGGCGAATGGGACAGGTAAACTTCGCAATAGGAATCTCAGGCATGAAACCAATCCACGACTATCGCGGAACCAAGGACATGTATCGAAGAACTCTCCAAGTAACCGAAATAGCCGTCGCAGACGAGCTAGCATCTGCAGCCGAGCTTGTAATGAACAAGGTCGACAAAGTACCTGTCGCCATCATTCGAGGGTACAAAGCGCCTAGAGGCCAGGGAAGAGTCAAAGATCTCTTGCGACCCGAGGAGTTTGACCTCTTCAGATAGAATCATGTACTCGTCACCTTTGTCGAAAATGCAGATGACTCAATGAAAGATGGCAGTGATCCAAATCCATGATAGACTTTCTGAAAGAAGCTCGTAAGATCGAACCCGAGATCATCGAAATCCGCAGAGAGATTCACCGGAGACCCGAGCTTGCTTACAAGGAAAAAGCCACAGCAAAGCTGGTTACTGAAAAACTTCGAACCTTCGGCCTAGAGGTTCAGACTGGGATTGGTGGAACGGGAGTGCTCGGAATACTCAAGGGGGTGAGAAAAGGAAGGGTTGTCGGTCTGAGGGCTGACATGGATGCTCTTCCCATAGAAGAAATGGCTGACATCGACTTCAGATCGAAAGAGAAGGGAGTGATGCATGCGTGTGGTCACGATACTCATGTTGCAATGCTCCTCGGAACCGCCAACCTACTCGCCAATCACAAGGAAGACCTTGCTGGGATCGTGAAGTTTTTCTTTCAACCAGCCGAAGAGCACGGAGGCAGGGGAGGAGCGAAACCCATGATTCAGGACGGAGTGATGGAGAGTCCGAAAGTCGACTTTGTCTTCGGCCTCCATATTGATGGTGACCTGGAATCAGGAGTCCTCGCCTTCAGAGGCGGACCCGCGATGGCCGCGCCGGATTCGTTCGAGATCAGAATCATCGGGCGAGGAGGCCACGGGGCATATCCCCAGCACACAATCGACCCGATCTATGTCGCCGCACAGCTGTTAATCGCGCTCCAAGGAGTCTCAGGCAGGATGATCGACCCAATCCAGCCGATCGTGATCAGCGTTGGAAGCATTCACTCAGGTACCAAAGAGAACATCATACCGGACCAAGCAATCCTGCACGGAACGATAAGAACGCTTGATGAAAGTACGCGAAAGAGAGCCAAGGCCAAGGTGACTGAAGTGGCCAGATGGGTCTGCCGAGCTTTCGGCGCCAAAGCTCAGGTTGAATTCGAAAAGGACGCATATCCTGTTATGGTCAATGACGAAAAGGTGACAGAAAGAGCCAAGAATATACTGAGCAACTTATCTGGGACAAGAGTCAAGCTCAGAGCGCTCCAACTCGGAGGAGAGGATTTCTCCAGATTCCTCCACGAGGCCCCGGGCACATTCTACTTCCTCGGAACGAAGAACCCAGCCAAAGGCTGCATCTACCACAACCACAGCCCGAGGTTCAAGGTCGACGAAGATGTTCTGAAGTTCGGAACCGCGTCGCTCGCGCAATTAGCAATGGAATTCACCAACCCAAAAAGCTAGAGAAGAATCAGTAGACCAAACCCTTTTCTTCCGTTAGATCTCGTTCAACGTCAGGTCTGAATCTATGTCCCGAGAGATACGAGTTGCAATCGCCGGGGTAGGCAACAGTGCCTCTAGCCTAGTTCAGGGAATAGAATACTACCGACAACAAAAGAAAACGATAGGGCTAGCCCAGCCCAAGATAGGACCCTACGCTGTTCCTGACATCCATATCGTCGCAGCTTTCGACATAGACAAACGCAAAGTGGGCAAGGACCTATCCGAAGCAATCTTCCAAGAACCAAACAATACGCGCAAGTTCGTCCAGCCACGAAGCCTTGGAGTCGAGGTTCAGATGGCACAGCCTCTCGATGGCGTTTCGCCAATCGCGGGAGAGAAAATACTCGTCAGCGACTCTAAACCAAGCAACACGGCAAAGACACTAACAGAGTCGAAAGCAGGAGTGTTGGTGAATTTGACGCCGACCGGCGCCTCAAGAGCGAGCCAGATGTATGCCCAGGCCGCCCTACAATCCAAGACCGCTTTCATCAATGCTACTCCAGCACGAATAGCTTCGAACGGCGCATGGCAGTCCAAGTATCGAAAGAAGAAGATTCCACTCGTCGGCGATGACGTGATGGACCAGATTGGATCAACAATTCTCCACAGAAACGTCCTCGAACTATTGGTTGACCGTGGCGTACGAATCGGCGAGACCTACCAGCTCGACATCGGAGGAGGAACCGAATCAGAACTCTCCCTAGATAAGAAGCGGTACGAGATCAAGAGAAACATCAAGACCTCGGCTGTCGCAGCCGCCGTCCCATACCAATTCCCAATCGTTGCGGGTTCCTCTGACTTTGTAGATTTCATGGAAAACCGTCGAACGAGCTACTTCAATATCAAAGGCGAATACTTCGGTGGAACGGAATTTTTCCTTGACATGCGCATGTCACTAGAGGATGGGCCTGCATGTGCAGCAATAGTGACAGACGTGATCCGAATGACAAGACTGGCTTGGGACCAAGGACAAACCGGTCCGCTGATCGCAGTCTCAGCATACGGATTCAAAGCTCCACCGAAACGAATACCGGACCAAACCCTTAAGCAAGAGTTAGCCACTCTCGCAAAAGGCACAAAGCACTCTTGAAGAGACACGTCGAAAGCAACAGTGCTTTTCGCGAAAATATTCTCTCGGCGTCGAAAAATAATTTTAGTAGAGTCATTCTAGCCCTGGATCTTCAGGGTTCGTCTCAGAGCCAACTATTGCGGAATGGCAAGAAACTGATCGAAAAAACCGCTCCATACATCTGCGCGATCAAGCTAGGCCGCCCGACCGTTCTGAACTTGGGAATGGAGAAGACAAGGACGCTAATCGCAACTTCGCACACGAACGAGTTACCTTGCATAATCGATGATAAGCTGGGCGATATTGACGACGTAAACTTGGCCATAAGCCGGGCCTACTTCGAGCTCGGTTTCGATGGCATAATCGTCAATCCCATCGCAGGCTGGAAAGGTGGACTGGAACCCGTCTTCACTCTCGCACAGACGACTGGAAGAGGCGTCATTGTGCTAGTCTACATGAGCAATCCCGGCGCGTCAGAAGTGTATGGACAACTAGTGGTTCGAAACTCTCGCGGGAAGCCGCGGCCCCAGTACGTGATATTCGCTGAGAAAGCGGATCTATGGGGGGCGGACGGCGCTGTAGTCGGCGGGAACAGGCCGGAGATAGTTAAGAAAGTGAGGGAAAAGCTCCATAACGGAATCCACATCTACTCGCCTGGAATAGGCACCCAGGGCGGTGAAGTTCTTCGGGCATCAAACGCAGGCTCGGACTTTTTCATAATCGGCAGATCAATAACCAGATCCAGCGATCCTGAGCACGCCGTGCAAAAATTTGCACGACAATCAGTAAGCTAGACGTTATCAGCCCTGGCTAGTATGCCATAGCTCGCGACGAAGAAGATCCCTTACAGCCGCACGTATCGCATCACTCCTGCTATGGTAGATGCCGGCCTTGACCAGCTGATCCACATCAGTGATGAGTTTCTCCGGAAGTTTTACGGTGACAAGCTTCAAAGAATCAACTCGCCCACAAAGGTCAGATGGGACTGCCGTCCTCGGGATAGCGAATAAGCGTTTCGCCTCTCTTACTCGAAAACGTATTTATCCCGAGGTGGGAGAGCATCTCTCGACTATTATGGGTGGCGCCAAGAAGAGAAGCATGGCTCAGATGGAGAAGACACAGGACCAGCCAGACAAGGGAAAGGAAGAGTCTAGTGGACAGCCAAAGAAAGGGGGCAAGGCTAAGACTGTTGCAGAGAAAAGGTCGCGAGGTCTCCAAGCACCTGACATGAATGATCCTAAGTTCCTCGGGGAAGTTGGAAAGATGAGCGCTATCACGCCTTACAGCCTTGCAAGCCAGTTCAACGTAAAACTGAGCGTTGCCAAGGACCTTTTAGAAGAGCTGGAGAGACGAAGACTTGTGACCCTCGTCGGAGGCAACGCGAGGATCAGAATCTACCAGCCCGCTGCAGCCTAACCCTTCTTTATCGCTACAATAGTTCCTTCCTTCACATTCCGGAAAAGATCCAAGCCTTCAGTAATCCTGCCAAGCTTGTTCACGGGACTATACGGCTTGGTCGGCCCGTAGAACACGCAGACAGCATCACCCATCGGCCAGTAAGCGATGCTCCCAACATCCACAACACTCTTAGGATTCTCGCTCGGTGCTTTCACCGAGACCTGGAAGTATACTTCTTCACCATAGCGAACAACCCGGCCTCCAACGGGAAGATTCCGCAGAAGGGCGTCAGCTGTCCGGGGGCTAGCGAACCTATGAAACTCTCCAATGGCATCTCCTACGCCCTCAATGGAGAAGATGACCTTTGGTCGCGAGACCTCAGACGCCGGAATACGAGACAAGATCAATCAAGCGATCGTCTTTCGTAGAGTTTCTGCAACGTAGTCCATCTCTTCCTCGCCAAGGCGAGGATGGACTGGCAAGGAGAAGACTTGGCGCGAAGCCTTCTCTGTCTCAGGAAGCCTCCCCCTCCTCGCCAGATTGGATTCGCGATA
>Ga0209377_1000406_pt1 | contig 28196 bp, 27 predicted proteins | sample GraSoiAngelo_141_FD_185898 | JGI IMG/M metagenome (GOLD analysis project Ga0209377, IMG submission 185898) | Grasslands soil microbial communities from the Angelo Coastal Reserve, California, USA - 14_0929_12_40cm (SPAdes) (version 2) | ecosystem: Environmental > Terrestrial > Soil > Grasslands ...
GATTGTCCAGGCGTCGTGAATGCCGATACGTCCATCGACGCCGAGGACGCGATTCCAGTCTCCGCTCTGTCCCGTCGCCATCCGCTGTACCGCGATCGCGCCGATGCGTGACCGCGTGGCGAGTTCGCCCCCCACGCGAAGCACGGAGTAGCTCTGACTCTCCGTGAAGATTTCCAGACCGCCCAGCGTGAGACCGCCGAGGCGTCCGGTGATCCTGCCGCCGCCGACGATCGGTACCGGTTGGCCGAGGGCGTCGATGCCGATGCGGCGTGTGAAGAACAGATCGACGGCCTGTGGTGTGCCGGCAGAGAAAATGCCCGCGTTCTCGAGGAAGAACGGTCGCTTTTCCGGATAGAACAAGGGAAACCGGGTGAGATTCGTGCGCACCTCGTCGACCTCCACCTGCGCGAAGTCGGTGTTGTAGGTGAGGTCGAGCGTCATACTCTGGGTCAGGCCGTACTTGATCTCGCCGCCGACCTCCTGGCGCTCTCGGGCCTCCGGATCGATGGCGTAGATGCGTTCTACGCCCGCGAGCGCGTAGGGCGTAACGGTCGCCACGTGGCGCGACGGTACCTGGACGCCCTCCAGCGTGCCGGCCCGCGAGATCTTCATCAAGCTGAATTGCCGGGGAATGGCGGACCAAAACGCTTCCTCATTCTTGCGACGGATACTACGCACCAGATTGAGTCCCCAGGTCTGCGTTTGACTGGCGCCATAGCGCAGCGTCGTGAACGGGATGCGGAATTCGGCGTACCATCCCGCTGAATCCACGGACGTCGCGACGGTCCACGTCGCATCCCAATTCAGATTGAAGCCTCCGAGCGATCCGGACACGGTACGTGTTTGACCGGGCAACTGAATCCCGCCGCCTTCACCCTCATTCACGACTTGCGCGTCGTACTCAATGGCGGCAGGCGTCGTGGTGAAGACAAAGCCATTCTGCTTGTCGTGGTAGGTATCGAGCAGAATACCGAAGTAGTCCGCCTTCGTGATGTCGCCGTCGCGCACCTTGTCGCCCGGGATGATGCCGGGCGCGTCGCTGTCATACATCCAGGCGCCGACATAGAGCGCCTCACCGTCGGTGATGATGCGGACTTCGGTGCGCTCCGTGACCGGCTGGCCCTCGTGCAGCTCCCGTTGGATGAACCCGGTGATCGGCGGCACGTCCAGCCACACGGTGTCAGTCAGGCGACCGTCGATGACCGGGGGTTTGGCGACCGCACGCGCGGTGGCTGTCGGTGCCTGCGTGGCAGCGACCAACAGGATGACGGCGAGCATGGAGCCTCGAAGATAAACAAAAAGCTGGATCCCTGAGCAGCCTAATAGTCGTCAAAGTAACGCTGGATTATACGACGTGTTGATACGTGTCGACCCGTCGCCGGTGATCGAGCTGAATCGTGCCGCCGCTATCGCGATGCGCGACGGACCGGTACACGGTCTCGCGCTGATCGACATGATCCTCGTGCGGGGAGGGCTAACAGAGTATCACCTGAGGCACGCCGCGCGGGCAGATCCGGGACCTTTAGTACGACGTCTCCGGAGGTGTCCGCCGGCGATCCCGACCGGAGCGGCGATATACGACTGTGCGCCGCTGGTCCTTGCGGCGTTCGCGAGTGACGGGTTTAGGCTTGCGCCGCCGCGTGAGCATGATCCGGCGGCCCGACCCGCTCCGCCGGTCCCGACCCGAACGCCGCTGGTGCCGCCCATCCCGTGTAGTGTCGCGTGCCGTAGCGTCGCCTCCGGCGGCAAATTGTCGGCACGTTCGGGGCCACAGCAGCGCCGTTCAGGCTGAGACGCGTAGCATATTGCTGTGACAAGGGTTGCTGTGACCAGAAGCTTGCGCTCACACGCCAGGTTGTCGTTTTGTAGGTGGCACAACGTCAACAAGTGCTGCGCCAATGGAGCAGACGACGACCGCGAGACGAGGGAATCACCTTAGGCTGCTAAACGACCAGTTCTGTCCCAAGCATGTGGCTTGAGCTTGGCGGCTAGCCGGGGAAACGCTTGCAGAACTCCAGAGAGTTCTGGTCGACGTCCCCAGCGACGCACCTCATCAAATGTCCCTCACAACGACTTCAAGAATTCGATGATCGCGTCCTGCTCGCTGGGCGTCAATTGCCTGAAGCGGCGCGCTTCCGTATTGGCCTCGCCGCGGTGGCGCAAGATCGCGTCGCGGAAGGTACGGGAAGCCGCGTCATGCATCAATCGCGGACGCAGGCGCACGCCCCATAAGGGAGCGGTCCGGACCTTGTTGCGACCGCGTGCGAAGCTGTCCACCACGAACTCCTTCCAAAGAATGTCATAGACCCTGCGGCCGTAGTGCTCCGCCATCGCGATCGCGATCCCGTCCCCCGTCCCGACGTCGTGCAGCAGGAAGTCTCCGAACGGATGAAACACCTTGTCGCCGAGTGCGGGTGGAATGGTGAACGTGCCGCCGTTGATCGCCGTGCCGGCTGGGGCCGTCGTCAGGGTGGGGACGTGGCACAACGCGCATCCGATGCTGTCGAATAGCGCGGATCCTCTCATGGCCTTCGGGGTCGCCGCAAGCTCCCGGTCGCGCGCGGGCGCCTTGGTCGCCCGCATGAAGCGGGCAAAGCGGTCGATGTCCTCGAGCCCCGTGGAGTCGGGCGTGTTGTTGGGCTCGCCGACCGTGTTGCACAGATCGGTCACCTCCGCGGGAAAGAGCCGGCTGGTGATCCCCATCTCGTTCAAGTAGGCGTCGCCGGCGAACGCTAGAAGGCTGGCGTGCTGATCCTTCCAGCCGAACCGCCCGATGCCCGATTGCCCGGGAGCTTCCACGATCGGGACCCGCAGGGCCTGTCCATGGATCCGGCCGCCCGTGGCCCGGCGCTGTTCCCGCGCGAGCTCGATCAGCGTCTGGTCGGCGACGGCTTCCACCAGGCCGTCACCCAGCAGATTGAGGGAGAGGCGCGTCGTGCGGATGGTCTCCATGTCTGGCACCCGCTCTTGAATCTCCGAGTCGGGGAACGCGGCATTGGGGCAGATGGCGCGGTCGTTGACGAGCGTGCGTCCCGAGATGACGACCTGGCCGCGCGCAATTGGGATGTCCGCATTGCGGAACTGTCCCTCGGGACCGAGGTGGCCCACGCGCAATTCCGTGATCTGGCTCGGTCCGCCGGAGGTGGGGTTCTGGTGACACTCGCGGCAGGACTGGGCGTTGTAGAGCGGGCCCAACCCGTCGTCGATCTCCTCGACTTCGTCGAAGGTCGTCTGATCGGCCTCATGGGTCGAGTCATCGACGACGCCGTTGCTCTTGTTGTCGAAGGCGCTGGGCGCCTCTGACGCGGATGGGCCGGGGACCGGCGGATGAAACGGCTGAGAAGGCGCGGCGACGCTACATGCTCCCAGGGTAAGCGCCGCTGCTGCGAGCGAGAGATTAGCCATCACGGCCTCGGTCAATATGGGCTGATGCAGGTCGCCCGAGAGCGACTAACAGTGCCGTGAGTGACGTCACTGGCATGTGGGCGAAATGCCAAATCAATCTAGAAACCCTTCAGGCGATGCGCTACCAATAGACTTGCAGAGGGCCGTGAGACGGTCTAACATCTGCACCGACAATTCACCAGGGCGGGCCGTGCCGGACGCCGTCAAATCGCGCTACGTCATCCAGCTCGAGCGGCCAGGCGAGCGTGTGGACATGGAGTTCGTCCGCGCTCTGCTGGGCGGCACCGGCGTCGAGCTCGACGCCGAGTACGGCCCTGTTCCCGTCAACCCCGGCCTCGGGCGCTTCGTGGTGCGCGGCTTCGCGTCACCCGAAGCCCGCGCCCTGGCGGAGCGGATCCCCGGCATAAAGTTCTTCGCCGACGCGCGCCAGCAGCCGGTCGACTGATTAGCGCCTTGTGGCGACCCTCCGTCTGGTCCGTTTCGCAGCGGGGCGCTTCGTGCCGAGGCCGAGCGCCCGTGTCGCAGCGGCGGCGTCGATCACTCCGTAACCCAGGTCGTAGTCCCAACCGCGCCGGGCCAAGTCGCGGGCGCTGCGCTGCAGTGCGCCCTTGAGCTGTGCGGGCGTGAGCGCCGACGCGGGGAAGCGCTGGCGCAACGCCGCGGCGACGCCCGCGGCCACGGGGCTTGCGGCCGAAGTGCCCCCGTCCACCGGCTGGACGCCCGAGCCCGCGAAGTGGCTGAAGCCGGCGAGGTCCGGCTTGCGTGTGTGGAGCCCGCCCGGTCCCTGCGACGAATAGCCGATGCGTCGATCGGTGACGGTGACGGCGGCGACGGTGACGACGTCGGGATGGGAATTCGCGCCGTGGATGCTCTGACCCGGACCGGTGTCGGCGGTGCCGCAGCGGCCGTCGGGGCAGGGCGTGCCGCAGTTGCCCGCGGCGAAGAACACGTCGGCGCCCGACGCGACCAAGCCGCCGGTAATCTGATTGAACGGATGCTCGTGGTTCGCGCTGTAGTTCTCGGGCGATCCGATCGGCGCGTCTTCGGAGCGGTCGAACATCCCCCAGCTGTTGTTCACCACCCAGCGGCCCGGATTCGCGTTCACCCGTTCGATGAGGTCGGCGAAGGCGGCGATCGCGTCCGACAGGAACGCCGCCCACGTCCCCGCCTCGGTTCGCAGCAACGCGTAGTCGTAGATCTTGGCCTCCGGCGCGGCGATGCGCACATCGTAGGCGACCATCGTCCCGTGATCGGGCTTGGCCGAGCCCGGCACGTAGTCCGACCCGGGGGCCCAGCCGCCGGCCACGGGGATGCGGCTGCCGTCGATGCCGGTATCGACAACGGCCACGTGGACGCTTTTCCCGGTCAAGCCGTGCGCGCGCAGGGCTGACACGCCGACCCGGCGCGCCACATCGTCCGCCGTGCCGATAGCGCCGCTGCCGCAATAAGCAGAGGGGAAAACCGACACGGCGGGGTCGGCGAAGACGCCGACGACATCCATCCCGCGCTCTCGGCGCAGGCGGTGCACGGCCTCTTCGTCGTCGAAGATCGCGCGCACGGCGTAGGTGTCGATCGGCCCGCCCTCGGCGCGCGCATAGCGAAATCCGCGGGCGGCGGGCCGCTCGGCAGGTGAGCCCAAGCGGCCGGCAACGCGCACGGGATGGTAGGTGTCGTCGAGCGCGAAGCCCGACACGTGAAGCAGCTTTTCCAGGTCCGCGCCGGCGAGGCCGAATGACCGGCTCCGCCAGGCGCGGTGCAGCGACTCGCCCTTACCGACCAGCAGGATACGCCGCGGCATCGGCGGACCTCCCGAGTGACGTGGTCAGGGCGCTGAGGTCCCATACCCGGAACTACGGCCAAGGATTCACCCCGCGTAAGGCGGGGCGCGGCAGGAGATGAAGGCTCTCGCTGATGTGCGGCGGAGATGACTAGCGGCGCCGAGACGGCCCTGAGCGAGGCGGATCGTCTCGACGAGTCAGGTTCGAGTGCAAGTACTGTTCATCCCACCCGACTGGGAACACCGCGCGACACCTCGGGCAAGGCATCGTCTGGGGCAAGCCGCGTAGCAGCGCACGAGACTTGCAACTCGGACATACTCCGTACCGCTCGCCCCAGCTCTTCGGCAATCGTACCGCATTGGTGGGGCGAGGGACGATCGTCCAGCGGCGTGGCAGTTCTCCACGGACATCGAGCAGCGAAAGCGGCAGGGTTACAGGCTTCCGGTTGACGTCCAGTACAACCTCGTCCGGGAAGAACTCGGTGACGCGATACCATGCGCCGCGCCGCAGCGGGTAGGGACCTTCGACCTTCAAGCGCGCCCATTCTAGCTCTGTCATCGACACCACCGCCTTACCATCGCGTGAATCAGCCACGGTAGCAGCGCATGAGACTGCAAGCAGTGTGCCCTTGGAGGTGGCGGCAGGAGATGTTCTCTGAGGCACGCTGCCCTGGTGCCCGCGGTCGCGGTGCGGCAGAGGCTCAACATGTTATGTGGCGGGCGTGCGACCACAGCAACTCTGGTCAGCCGAGGAAGTTCGGTCCGTCGCGCTTAGGTCACCTCCGCCGCTTCGACCCGAGCACCGAATGCCTCACGATCCCGTCCGGCACGGTGTCCCCATGTCGCAAAGTGAACACTGCTTTTCGCGTCAACCCGAGATCGACCTCCACCACGAAATGGGTGCGGTCGCGAGCGATCCGCCAGGCGCGTGACGCCTTGGGCGCACGGCCCCCCCCCGTCACCGCCCGAGCAGCGGTGACAACCTCCTCCGGCGGGTCGGCAACCGCCACGAGCTGCGCGCACGTCGCGCAGTGGCGCGACGGCTGCGCTAAATCCGTCGTGCACACCTGGCGCCCGCAATAGGCGCACGCCGCGCGATGCTGGGCGCAGACGTCTTTGCCGCACACGGGACACCCTGCCACTTCATCCGACGCGAAGATCGCCGCCGGCTCCTCGGCGCAAGCCGCGCGATGCTCCCCGCAGACCTGCCGGCGCGATGTGTCGGTGTGGTGCAGGTGCCGCGAGCAGTGCACGTGCCCATCCACCACGCACACGGCCTGATGCGCCGTGCAGACGGACTTGCTGCAGCTCGCGCACTGCGTCACCTCGTCCACACCCACCGGCTCGTTGGTCCCGCCTTCGCAGTAGCGCACGCACGCCGTACACAACCGACGGCTCCCCTTGGGCGCGTCGGCCACGCTCTGCTGCGCGTGCCGATTGCAGACGACCCGCCCGCAGCTGCCGCAAGCTTCGAGACACGCCGAGCAGGCGGGGTGGTCGCCCTCGGCGCAGAGACCCTCGTGAGTCGAGCAGTGTGCCATCCGGCACGATTGACAGACGCGCGCGTGCTCCTCGCAGGCGGGCTGCTCATCCACGCGGCAGCTGGCGATGCCGTGGTCGGCGCAGAAATCCTCGGCGCACACCGAGCAGCGCAGCGAGCAGGCATCACAGGCGCAGTGCCCTTCCTCGTGCCGGCACACAACGAGCTCGGTGGGCGCCCGGCCGCAATGCGGGCATGCCACCACCCACGCCGCCGTTCCCGCGAGCGGCCGCTGAGCCGAGAGCCGGGCGCGGCGGCCATGCGTCGATCGAAGCTCCCACTCCGCACGCTGCACGAGCACGCGAGCCTCGACGAGCTGGAGCGGATGCACGATCGCCTTGACCTGGTGCCGGCGCACCTCCTCGGTCCGGCGCCGCTCGTGCAGCGCGGTAATCGTCCGCTCCGCGTCCGCATCGGACTTGTCGGCGAGGATGGAGGCAAAGTACCGGTCGAGTCGATCGAGCTCCGTGGCGACTTGCGTTCCGGCGGCGGCCTGCCGGGCGGCGACCCGCTCGGCACTCTTCTCCCGCAAATTGCCGATGAGCAGTCTCAGCATCTCTTTGGCCTCGCGTGCCGGCACCTGATCAGCGTCGGGGATGGCGCTCGCGGCGGCGGGTTTGACGCGGCGCGCCTCGAGCTCCTGAAACAAGCCGGCGACGTCGTGGCTCGAGCGCGTGCCGGTCGACAGATCGAAGACGTCGCTCTCGACCACGGCTTCTTCGACCGCGGCGCCGGCGCGCAGCACGACGCGGGCGACGAGCCGTCCGATGGGATGCGCCGCGAGGCCCACGCTGGTCTGCCGCGCCTTGCCATCCCTCACGGGAACGGGAGGCGCCACACTCGGTGCGACATCCTCCTCGTCCGCGGCGACGGGAGGAGGCGGCGGGATCATACCGAGCGAGAGGCGGCCCGCCCTGGTGCGGATCGCCTCGATCAGTTGCGTGAGAAAGGGGCTGCCGAGCACCGCGATCTCGGCGTCGGGGTTCCGCTCCAAGGCATCGAGGGAGAGGGCCAACCGCAGCGACGCGCGGCCCTGGAAGTGCGCGCGCTCGGCGAGCGGCAGCTTCAGCTCCCGAAGATCCGCACCTTTGTCGAGTAGTTTGACCCCGGCGAGATCGCAGTAGCGCTCGACCAGGGGCCGGATGCGCGGATCCGCGAGCGGATCGGCGTCGGGTGCCGGCGGGGCCGCGGCGGCGCGAGGCTTGGGCTTGGACTGCGGCTTGCGGCGGCGGGTCACGCGGTGTCCGCCTTGATATCAACGAGCACGAGGGGCAGGTGGTCCACCTGCGCCACGAGTGTGATCGCGCGCCCCGAGCTGCTCAAGCCCGTGAGGCTGACCAGCTCCCCGTATTGCGGGTGACTGCCGGCGGGCTGCGTCGTGACGCCCTCCACCCCACCAATCGGCTCGATCGACTCGAGCGCCTCGAGCACCGCGGTCACGTGAATGCCGAGCCGTTGGCGCTTTGCGTCCCAGCCCGGAGCCTTGGTGACCTGGCTCGTGCCAAGCCCGAGGCGCAGGCGGCCGGGGACGGAGAGGGCTTCGAACCGACGCCCCAGGCGTGTGGCGTTGTCGTCGGGCGCGATGAAGGAGTTCAGCTCCTCTTGCTCCTTGCCGAGCGCGCTGCTCTTCTCGATGTCGGCGCCGAGCGATTCGACCCGGCGCGAGAAATCCGTTTCGTTCTCCGCGGCGAGCCACTCGGCTGCGAGCCGGCCTTCGAACGTGTGGCCCCCGCCGAACTCGCCGAGGATCAGATCCAGCTCGCCGACGACCAGCTCGAACAACTTGATCTTCCGGTCGAGCAGCTCGAGGATATGCGACTCGATCGTGCCTGCGGCGGCGAGGTTCACGATGTGCACTTCGCGCGTCTGCCCGATGCGGTGCAGGCGCCCGATCCGCTGCTCCACCACCATCGGGTTCCACGGCAGGTCGTAGTTCACGAGCACGTTGCAGAACTGCAGGTTCCGTCCTTCGCTCCCCGCGCGAGTAGCGATCAAGACGCTGCGCTCGTCGGCGTGGAAGGCGCGAATGCGCTTGTCCCGCTCGGGCGTCGAGTGCGCGCCCCAGTAGACGATTGCCTGGCGGCCCAGAGCTTCCACCCGTTGCTCGATCAGCTCGATCGTGGGCCGGTGGTCGCTAAAGACCACGACGCGATCGGGCGTTTCCTTCAAGACGGCGGTCAAGACGTTCAGCTTGGCGTGCGTCTTGATCTTCCTCGCCCGCTCCGCGAGCCGCCGCGCGACGGTGCGGTACTCGGGGCTGATGCGCTCGCTCTCGGCGAGGTGCTCCAGCGATTCGGCGAGCGCCTTCGAGGAAGAACAGAGGCGCTGGCGCAGGTGAATGACTGCGAGCTGCAGGATGCCCTTCTTGGTGCGCCGCCGTCGGGGGGAGGGGGAGGGGGAGGGGGTCTCCTCCTCCGACTCTTCCGCCTCGACCGGCTCTACGAGCCCTTCCCGGTAGAGGCGGCGCAGGAACTCCGTGGTGCGATCGTACAGGTCCCGCTCGGCGGTGGTGAGCCGGACCTCGGGCTGCCGGGGCCGGCGTGCCGGCAGGTTCAAGTCGTCGACGACGCTCGAGCGCCGCGTGCGGATCATCACTTCGTGCGTCAAGGCGCGGAGGGCTTCGGGGTCGCGGGGCTGGCGGTGATCGCCCGCAACGAGGTGTGCCTCGCGGAACTCCTCCCAAGTGCCGAGCTGGCCGGGCCGGAGCAGGGTGACCAGGTTGTACAGCTCGCGGAGGTCGTTCTGCAGGGGCGTCGCCGTGAGCAGCAGAATGAAGTCCCGCTCGATCTTCTCGATGAACTGGTAGGTGGCGCCGCGGTGGCTTTTGATTTTGTGCGCCTCGTCCACGATCACGAGATCCCAGTGGTGCCGCAGGATTTCCTCGGCGTGGCGGCGCGAGCGCGCACGGTCGTGCGACACGACCGCTTTGGTGACGTGGTGCCAGTCATCCGGATCGGTCGGGGCCTCGAAGCGCTCGAAGAACTTCTCCTCGAGCTCTCCCTGCCACTGCCCCACGAGCGAGGCCGGCGTCAGGATCAGGGCGCGGCGGGCGAGCCCGCGGATCGCCAGCTCCTTGTAGATGATGCTCGCCTCTATCGTCTTGCCGAGGCCGACTTCGTCGGCGAGGATCGCGCGGCCGCCCATCTGCCGCAGCACGCGTTGGGCGACGTCGATTTGGTGGGGCAGCTCCTTGATCGCGTTGGCGTCGAGCGTGATCAGCCGGTCGAAGCCCGGCACGAGCGCGATGCGCTCCGCCTCGCGCCGCAGGTCGTACCAGGCACGGTCTGTGGGGGGCCCCTTCAACTGCTCGGCGAAGAGCTTCAGGGACCGCTCGTCTACCGCCCAGGTTTCATCGGGCGGAGCGGAGGGGCCGGGGGTCGCGGGGGGGAGGTGGGGAGTCGTCACGCGGTGGCTCGACAAGTCGGGGACGCAATATGGAAGCGGGGCCCCCCGCCGCGCCACCCCACCGTCTTGGATTCCGTCGACGATGATGCGGACTTCGCTGCGCTATCAACGAAAAGGGCCGCAAGCGTTAGCGCCGCGGCCCTCGAAGTTGCCCCTCCTGGGATCGAACCAGGACTCTCCTGATCCAGAGTCAGGCGTGTTGCCAGTTACACCAAGGGGCAGCGAGTGGAGCTGAGGGGGCTCGAACCCCTGACCTCCTGGGTGCGATCCAGGCGCTCTCCCAGCTGAGCTACAGCCCCGCACGACGGGCCCGGAAAATAACCCCACCAACTCCATTCTCCAAGCAACTCGGCCAGCGGTGAGTCAGCGAATCAATGCCTTTCGCAGATTGTTGATCAACCCATCGAACATCCGGTGCGCGTTACGGCGACGGTAAAACTGGCCGTTGAGCCAGGACCGGAAGCCGTTCGGGACCCAGATGTGCTTGAACGTGACCTTGGTGGAGCCACCTTCGAAGCCGAGCCCGAAAAACGTCTTGGAGCCGGCGCGGTGATAGATCTCGACCCACCCGAACGTGTGGGGTGGAGAGAAATCGATGATTTCGATGACCGACTCGTGCTGATGCACGTCACGCTGGAACGTGAGTTTGTAGCGGGCGCCCTTGCCCGGCGATTTGTCGTGCGTCGTGGCTTTCACGTCGACACAGCGCGGCAGCCACTCCGGCATCCGTGCCGGATTTGAGATGAGCGCGAAGACCTTATCGATTGGCGCGGGAACGGTACTGGAATAGGTAAAGGAAACGGGACCCATGAGGCGGTGAATATAACCGCCGTCATGGGTCCCGCCCGGTCAGAGCCCGATCGTCAAGCCGCCCTGCCAGATAAAGTCGTTTTGGGTCTTGTTGTAGCCGAAGTGGTCGAACTTGTAGATCAAGTCACGGCCTTCTGCCCTGAGCCCGAGCCGGCCGAGATTATAATCAGCGCCCAGCCCGACATCGCCGCCAAACTGCGAAAACGACTCGGACAGGGTCTTGTCGAACGTCGTCGTGGTGGGAGTCGTGCCGGTCGTGGAGAGGTCGTTCTTCGCATAGTTCGCATCGGCGCGCACGGTAAATTTCGGCTCGACGCGATACGCGACGTTTGCGCCGGCCGAAAAGCCGGTCTTCCAATCAGCGGTCGATTGGAGATCAGAGTTCGATGAGCTGCCGCCGACGTTCGCGCCGAGGATCCAGCGCTGCGGCGGTTGCGTCTGAAGCTGCTGTGCCGCGACGGGCGAAGCAGCGATGAGCAGGCCGAGCAAAAGGAACCGGGTCGTCATACGTCCTCACTGAGAGTGTTACGTGACGACCCGGCCCCTCACGTCGCAGTCACCGCACGCGTTTCACTCGGCAAATGGAACGTCGACTTCCAGCCCATCCTTCGCGACGCTTGCATTCGGAAACACTTCGCGCGCCTCGCGAGCCAGTTCGTCCGCGCTCATCGAGTAGCGCGCCGAAACGTGCGACAGCACGAGTTTTTTCGCTTGCGCGGCGAGCGCGACTTGCGCCGCTTCTTTCGCGGTCGAGTGACCGGTGTCGCGCGCGCGATCGCGCTCTTCCTCGCCGAATGTTGCTTCGTGCACCAGCAAGTCGGCGCCCGCGGCGGCGTCGACGGTCGCCGGGCACGGGCGCGTGTCACCCGTGAACACGACGAGCCGGCCCGCCCGGTCCGGGCCGACGAAGCCGTCGGCCGTCAGCCGCCGGCCGTCGGCAAGCTCGATCGGCTCGCCCTTCGAGAGCTTGCCCCACAGCGGTCCCTCCGGGACACCCGCGGCCTTCGCCTTCTCGACATCGAATCGCCCACGCCGCACGTGCTCCTTCACGACGTAGCCGAGCGACGGCCCGCCGCCGTGCTCGGTGGGAAACGCGCAAATGTCGTAGCCGTCGCGCGCGTTGCTGCCACCGAGGCGCACGGTGTCGCCCCCCTTCACCTCTGTGATCTCAATCGGGAACGGCACGCGTTCGACACCGAGCTGCATTGCCGTGGTCAGGACCTTCTTGGCCCCTTTTGGACCGTAGAGAAACAGCGGCTCGGGCCGGCCCTGGAGCCCCAACGTGCGAATCAGCCCGATCACACCGAGGAAATGATCGGCGTGAAAGTGCGTAAAGAAGATTTCGGAAAGCGCGAAGCTCACCCCGTAGCGCATCATCTGGCGCTGGGTCCCCTCGCCACATTCGAACAGCAGCGTCTCGCCCTCGCGATGGATGGCGAGGCCGGAGACGTTGCGTTCAACTGTGGGCCGGGCGGCGGACGTGCCCAGGAAAGTGACGGTGAGCATGGAGGGCGAATATAAACGGTCAGGGAATTTTCACCCTCACCAGCCCCGGCTTGATGTATTTGTCGGGATGCTCCCGGAGATCGTTCAGCAGCGCCGTCAGCGAGGCCGACAGGTCGCGCAGATTGGCGTACATCATGGTGTCCGACGCCATCCGGCCCAGCGTCCCCTCGCCGCGATTGATCCGCCGCAGCAGGGTATCGATGGACGTCGTCGTTCGGGCAAGCTCGTTCGTCAGCTTATTCACATTGGCGGCGATCGAATCGATGTTGCGTCCGGTTCCGGATGAGAGCATCGAATCCACGCGCTGCATCACGCGCTCGGTGGCCTGCAACGTGCGGGTCGTCTGCTTGACGAACGGGCCTTCAGGCGCGTTCGCCAACGCCGCCATTGCCCGCTGCGTGACGATCAACGTGTTGTGGATGTCTTCACCGAGACGATCGGAAACGATGTTCGCGGCATTTTCCATCAGCTCGTTGGCGCGGTTCGCCACACCCTGCGCCACATCGGTAATATCGGGCAGGTTCGTCCCGGTCAGCACCCGTCCCGTGGGAAGGAGGTCCTTTTCGGGAGTGCCGGGGCTGTAGTCGATGAACTTGGCTCCGAAGAGATCGAGCGCCGCAACGGCCGCGCCTGCGTCGATGTGGGGGCGGACGTCCTTGGAGATCTCGATCGTGACGCGCACGCTGTGCACGCGCTCGAGCGCTACACGCGCGACGCGACCCTTTTTCACGCCGGAAACGAGCACGGGATCGCCCTGCTTCAGCCCCGCCACGCTCTCGAACATCAGGTCCTGCGACATCCCGCTGGGGCGCAGCGACTGGCCGGTGAGCCAGAACATACCCGCCAGGAACACCACCACGCCCGCGAGCACGAAGGCCCCGACTCCGACTTCCTGCTTGTACGTGAGGTCCATTAAGGAACTTCCTCTCCACTCCCACTCGCCCTGCGACGCGCGGCCGGAGTCTGAAACGAAAGTGCCCCCGGCCCAGCACTGGTCCCGCTCTCAGCGACTGATTGAAGAACCGCAGTTTCGAGATCGCGCTCCAGGAACTGCTGCACCACGGGATCCTGCGATGCAATGATCTCCTCGGCCGTCCCGACCGCGCGAATCTTCGCCTGCGCCAGCAGCGCGATCCGGTCGGCCACCCGGAATGCACCGCGCACATCGTGCGTGACCACCACACTCGTCACGCCGATCTCCTGCTGCAGCCGCTCGATCAGCGAATCGATCACGTCGGCGTTCACGGGATCGAGCCCTGAGGTCGGCTCGTCGTACAGCAAGTATACCGGCTTACCCGCGATCGCCCGGGCGATGCCGACGCGCTTGCGCATACCGCCCGACAGCTCCGAGGGATACTTGGTGCCGACGTCCTCTGCCAGGTTGACGAGCCGCAGGCACTCCCGCACGCGGTCGGTGCAATGGTCCTTGTCCGCGTACAGTCTCTCGTCGCTGATGCCGAGGCGGATGTTTTCGAATACGTCCATCGAGTCGAATAGCGCGCCGTTCTGAAAGACGTAGCCGATACGGCTGCGCAGCGCTGCCAGCTCCTTGCGGCCGAGCATCGGGACAAGCTGACCGTCCACCCAGACTTCGCCGGAATCGGGCTTGATGAGCCCGATGATGTGTTTAAGCAGCACGCTCTTGCCGACGCCCGACGGGCCCAACAACGCCACCGTCTCACCCTCGGCGACGTAGAAGTCGACACCGTCGAGCACGACGTTGTCCACGAAGCGTTTGGAGACCTTCTTCAGCTCGATGCTCAATGCGCAGTCCCCAGGATGAGCTTGGTGAGAATCGTATCCAGCATCAGCACCGCAACCGACGATGCGACCACGGCCTGGGTCGTCGCCCGACCCACCCCCTCGGCCCCTTGTTGGGTGTTGAAGCCGATGTAGCAGGGGATGATGGTGACGGCCCCGGCGAAAGCGCACGATTTGATCAGCGAGTACCACAAGTCCAGCGGCCTGAAGAAGTAACGCGCGCCGAACTCGAATTCGGCGTACGTCAAACCGAGCGACGACTGAGCCGTGATGTATCCCACCACGACCCCGAAGACGTTGGCCAGCATGACCAGCACCGGAATCGCGAATAAGCCCGCCAGGATGCGCGGCAGCAGCAGGTGCGTGACGGGGGAGCGCCCGAGGCTCTCCAGCGCGTCGATCTGTTCGGTCACGCGCATGCTGCCGAGCTCCGCCGCATAGCGCGCCCCGATCCGGCCAGCCAGGATGAGCCCCGTTAGAACGGGGCCCAGCTCGAGAATCATCGATTCGGAGATGACCCCTCCTGCCACGTAGAGGGGGAGCTGGCCGGTAAACTGATAGCCGGCCTGAAGGCTGGTCACGGCGCCCGCGAAACCGGCCACCAGCAGCACAATAAAGAGGCTGCCGTAGCCGACGGACATCGTCTGCTCGAACGTGCGGGGGACCCAGACGCGCCATTCCAGGATCCCGCGCACCAGGTCGAGGAGCATAAAAAAGAAGCGCCCCGCGTGGCTGGCGCTCCGCAGCGACCACCGCCCAGCGTATCGCCGCAGGTCGAGGGCGGCGGTGAATGGTCTCATAGCCCCTTATCTTGTGTGGCTATGAGCTTCACGCGCAAGCTCTTAGCCTGGTACACGCGCAACGGCCGCGATCTTCCGTGGCGTTCCACGCGCAATCCCTATGCCATTCTTGTCTCGGAGTTCATGCTGCAGCAGACCCAGGTGAGCCGCGTGCTCGAATACTTCCCCCGCTTCATGGCGCGTTTTCCGACAATCGAAAAACTCGCGGGCGCGCGCGCCAAAGCCGTGATGGAGGAATGGGACGGACTCGGCTACTACGCGCGCGCCAGAAATCTCCACAAGCTCGCCCGCGTGGTCAGCAAGACACACGCCGGCCGGATCTCCGACAAGCCTGACGAATTGCAGCAGTTGCCGGGTGTCGGACGGTACACAGCTGGGGCGGTCGCCTGCTTTGCATACGAGAAACCAGTACCCACCGTCGATACGAACGTCCGACGAGTCCTCGGGAGAGTCTTCGGCGCGAAGGACGTTTGGAAGCTGGCGGAGCGGTTGGTGCCGAGGAACGGGCAACGAGCCTGGCGCTTCAATCAGGCGCTGATGGAGCTTGGTGCGCTGGTCTGTACCGCGAGAAAACCGAAATGCCCTGAGTGTCCGGTCAGGAATGATTGCTTAGCAGTTCGCTCAGGGGCGCAAATTCGTAGCCCGCGTGCCGCGCATCCTCGATGATCCCGGGCAGCGCTTCGGCGGTCTGCATGCGATCGCCTTTGGGGTCATAGCCGTCCCCGTCGTGCAGCAAGACAATTGCCCCCGGCTTCAGCCGCTTGTGGACGCGCCGCCGAATCACTTCGGCACCGGGCCTCGCCGTATCGAAGACGCCGAACGTCCAGCCAAACACCGTATAGCTCATTTCAAGAATTCTTGAATTAAGAAATGGACTCCTATAGCCGTGCGGTGCCCGGAAGGCGCGCGGCGCCACACCCGTCGCTGTTTCAATGACGTCGTGCGTTTTTTTGAGTTGCGTGCGAATCCGTTGCGGACCGAAAAAATGCAGTTTCGTGTGATTGTACGTGTGATTCCCGATCATGTGCCCCCGCCACCGCACTTCTTTCGCGAGATCGGGAAACCGTCGCACATGATCGCCCACCATGAAAAACGCCGCCGGCACCCGCTCGGCGGCGAGCGTCGCGAGAATCGCCGGCGTCGCGCGCTCGTTCGGCCCATCGTCGAACGTCAGATAGATCCGCTGTGCCCTCGGCCCACGCTCGACGGAGGGGCCGAAGATCAGATCGAACCCCATCATGCGAGTACCCGTCTGTACACTTTGAGGACGCGCTGGGCGATGCGCGCCCACGAGTAGCGTTCCGCGATCACGCGCCCCGTCTGGGTCATGACTTCCCGGCGATCGGGGTCCCCGATCAGGCCGCTGACCGCCTCCGCCCACCCGCCGGCATCCCGCGGACGCGCGAATACGGCATGGCCGGCGACATCACGGAACGCGGGGAGATCCGACACCACGAGAGGTGTGCCGCACGCCATGGCCTCGAGCAGCGTCACACCGAATGACGCACGCGTGGTCGAACACATGTAGACGTCGGCGCCGCGATAATAGCCGGGCCGGTCGCCATTCGCGTACCCAGCGAAGCGCACTGCGCCTCCGAGGTGTCGCGCCGCGTGCTCCATGCGTGCACGCCATGGCCCATCACCCACGACGGTCAGATGCGCGCCGGGATGGCGCTCGAGAATCTGCGGCATCGCCGTGAGGATGGTCGACAGATCGTTACGTGGCTCGATGCGTCCGAGCCAGAGTAGCCGCGGCTGACGGATCTCGAACTGCCTGCTGTCCCCATTCATGCCAGGACGGAAAAACGTCGTGTCGACACCGTTGGGGATGATTTCCCACGGCGCGGTGAAGTAGCGTGACATCGCATCGCGCGCCGCAGCGCTCACCGCGATCGTGGCCGCGTGGCGATCGAGTATGCGCTGAAACGGTCTGCGAAGAAGGCGGTATCCGATCGATCTCGGAAACCAGCTATGGAAAGTCGCGACAACCGGGATGTTGGCACGCCACGCAGCGCGCGGTGCGACGAGTCCGAGGGTCGGATGCAGGCCACCGTGCACGTGAACGAGATCGAACCGTTCCGCGCGAAACAGCGCTTCGAGCCTGGCCGTGAGCTGCCACCCAACGGTCACGCGTGCGACGCCGCCGTTCGCATAGATCACGAGACTGGTGCCGATGCGCCGCACGTCGGAATGCTCTTCCTCGTGATGTCCCCGCATTTTCGACGTGACGATCGTGGTGTTGTGACCGAGCCTGTCGAGCTCTCTGGCGAGGTGGTGCACATGCTCGGGCACCCCGCCGAGCTGCGGGTAGTAGTCTTCGGCGACCAGCGCTATGCGCAGAGGGGGGGGGCTCATCGCGAGGCTCGCTGGGCGAGCTGGGCAAGCTGGGCGACCGCGGACACGACCGCCGCGGGTCGCTCCTCCTGGAGGTAGTGCCCCGCCCCCGCCTCGCTGTCCACGGCAAATGACCGGAGCGTGCGTGCCAGCAGAGCGACTTCCTGTGGCGGGACGTCGCCGTCGTGGTGCGCGGTGCCGACCATGAGCGTGACCGGACAGGTGAGGCCCGACAGCCGCGGCACCAGCTTCGCGGGCTCGCGCGCCCGCGACATCGCGAGAAAAGCCTTGAGCGTCGCGTCGAGATTGCGCGCCTCGCCCAGCGTATAGGCGAACACGACGCCGTCGGTGACCCACGACGGGTCGCCTGAGGACGCGAGCAGCATGCCGTGGATCTTACGACGGATGAGATCGATTCCACCGAATACCTTGACCCACGGGATGTAGCGCATGGCACGGCGGAAGACCGGAGTGGTGGCCTCTTCCGTCGGTCCGCCTTCGAGCGAGACGATCCCGTCCACCAGATCGGGTCTGTCGAGGGCGAGCCGGAACGCCATCGACGCGCCGAGTGAGTGGGCGAGGAGCAACACGGGTCCTGAGTGCAGGGAGTCGAGCACCGCGGCAATGCGGCGCGACTGCGCCGCCAGCGAGTAGTCGGCCTTGTCGGGCCGGCTCGACGAGCCGGTGCCGAGCGGCTCGATGACAATGGGGCGGTAGCCGCCCGCGGCGAGGAGCGTCGTGACTTTTCGGAAGGCGAATGCCGCGCCGAACAATCCGGGAATGACCGCAACGGGACGTCCGTTTCCCGCCCAGGCCTCGACGTGCACCGTTTCCGCCGGCGCGACGACCACGTACGGATGCTGGAACATCACTACGGTGTCTCGAGCCGAGCAGCGCGTGATGCGACTGTATTCAGGTCCCCGCCAAGCTCATCCATCCGTCGCTGAAAACGGAGGTCGATCAACAGCAGTCCCACGACGTACGCCGTGAGGTTGACGAGGAAGATCACGGTGAAGATCAGCGAGTACGGCAGCCAGATGCCGAAATACAGCGCAAACCGCTTCAGACCTGGATCGAGTCGCGTGCGGTCGACGATGGTGGTGAGGAGCAGCACCGCGACGGACGCGAGCACGGCGAGCTTGAGAGACACGAGACCGCCCACCGCGCAGCCGAGAAAGATTGCGATCTCAGACGCGCGATCGAGCCTCGTGTCCAGGCGATGGCCCGCTTCCGACACCAGGCCGTACTGCCGGGCGATCCCACCATCGAGCCCATCCAGCACCTGGCCGAATGCCATGACCGCGAGCGCCAGGCCCGTAGAGCCGGTCGCGAAGAGCGCGCCGGCGACGACGCTCGCCCCGAACGCCCCCCACGTCACGTGATCGGGCGAGAGCCCGAGGGTGACGTGCAGGAAGCGCAGCACCGGGCGGGTGCCGCGGTCTACAGCGGAACCAAGAACAGGAGCAAATTCATACATAGGAGCACCACGATGAGAACGGCTTCTTTCGTCTTGTCAGAGACCCCCAGCAGGAACCCCTGAGTCACGACGGGGGAGTAGGGATACCACGGCATCTTCTCGTAGCTCACGCTGTAGTCCATCGCGACGTGAATCAGAAAGAAGAGCACGGGAACCCAGGTACCGAGCAGGAAGCAGAGTGGAACGATCCAGAGCAGGGCGACGGGCTCCTGCAGCGAGCTGCGCCAGTAATAGCCCAACTGCCGCCTCGGCCCGATTGCCTTCAGATATAAGGGCGCCTTGATGGCGTGATCGATGTCCACACCACAGCCGAAGACGTACGCAAGCACGGCCTCGCTCCCCGTGAGTTTCAGCGCTCTCACGCCGAGCGTCGTCGCGAGGACGTGGGTGACGATGGTCATTCGGAACGGGCGGCAGAAGCGGCAGGGCCGGCGGAGGACTCCGGGGTTGTCAGCCAGATCAGCGACAGACCAGCCGCAATCCACGCGAAGTCACGGAGTCGCCCAACGATCGACGTGTAAAAACCCAGCTGCGGGTCCAGTCCGAACAGGCCAAACAAGACGTAAAACGCGCCTTCCCGCGCTCCCAGCTCGAACGGTACGACGAACATCGCGTTGTTGAGAATCGCCTCGAGCCCGCCGATCGCGAACGCACGGAAATACCCGAGCTTGATCCCGAGGCTCGCGGCGATCAGCAGCAGCTCGATCATGAACAGGCAGCGGCCCAGGTACTCCAGGGCGACCGCTTTCATGAAGCGCTGCGGATGACGGTGGTAAAACTCTGTGATCTGGTTATCGAGCTCGACCAGTAACGCGCGTCGCGGTTCGAGCAACACCGCGAGCCGGCGGATCAACGGGACGCGGTGCATGCGGTTGAGAATGCGCTCGAGCAATCCACGGCGGTGCGCGGACAGGAAGAGCGCGAGGATGCCCACCAGGAGCAGTCCAGCGACGCCGAGCAGCAGATATACGACCGGCCGCGTGTGCGCTGGCAGCAGCACGAACGCGACGATGACCGCGCTGAGCCAAATCAGGACGTACGCGAACGAGTGCAGCAGCCGGTGCAGGATTACAGACCCAGCCGCGCGGCGCTTGCCGAGCCACGGGGCCATGACAGCGGCGCGGTAGGGCTCGCCGCCCGCGTTGACGAGCGGGGTCAGGAAGTTGAGCGAGCTGGCGCAGACGAGGGTGACGTAGGTCCGCCAGTACGACGGCCGATTCGCATCGCTCGCCATGATGAGCCGCCAGGCGCCGGTGCTGCAGGCAAACACCAGTGAGTACAGCCCGACAATGGGAACGAAAACCCAGCCGGTCCGGGCTGCGTCAGCGGCGAGCTGGGCGATTCCGATCTGGGCGACGAGATAGCCGAACACGCTCGCGCCGAGGATGAACAGCGCGACCTGCCACGAGCGCCTCATGCGGCGTAAGCAGCTTCGAGAACCGCGGCGACCTGCGCGATGTCGGCGATGTGGGAGGTGCTGTCTCCCGAATCCATGGTGTCCGCGAAGCCCTGAAACAGATCCGCGAACCATTTGGCGTATGACGCCTTGTCCAGCTCAGCGGAGTGATCGAACGATTCCACCTGCCCGTCGCGCTCCAGGGTGAGCACGCCGCCCGTCCACGTGATGCTGCCGCGGTCGCCAATGAAGCGGATCTCGTTCTCACGCCGTCGCGCAGCCCACGTGAGGAACATGGTCGCCATGCGATCGGGATACTCGAACAACAGTTGCGCCGTGTCTTCGACATCATAGCCGCCGTGGCGCAGCCGGCCGGTCCAGGCGCGCACCCTGGAGGGCGGCCCTGCCACGTCGAGCAGCTCGTAGACGAGGTGCGTGCCGTGATCGAGCACAACGCCACCCCGCCCGTCGGCGAGCCGCCCACGCCAGGGAACTGCGCTGCGGTCGACTCCAGGATCCGCGGCCATGCGGTAGACGCGAAACTCGGCGAGATACCAGTGGCCAATCATCCCCTCATCCAGCCAGCTGCGCACGCGACGCCACACCGGATTGAAGCGGTACTGATGGCAGGGCACGACGACCCGCCCGGCCCGGCCCGCTGCCGCTGCCAGCGCCGCGGCTTCAGCGCGCGTGGTTGCGACGGGCTTTTCGCACAGGACGTGATAGCCCTGCGACAGGCCCCACAGAGAGAGCGAGAGATGCGATGCCGTGGGCGTGCAGACATCGACGAAGTCGATGGGTCCGAGGTCCGCGAGCTGCTCGGGCCGACGCAACAGAGGAATGCCGTCGACCGCGGCCGCCGCGGGCGACTCATCCATGACGGCAACGATGCGCAGTCGCGCGGCGACCTTGGGGTCGGTCAGGAACGCGGGAAGATGAGCGGAGCGGGCAATGCCGCCCAGCCCCAGCAACACACCGCGATACGGCTTATGCGAGCTGGGGGGGCGCATGCAGCTTGGGCTCGCGCTCGTGAGCAAGAATGAGCGCGACCATGATGGCGTTGAGCGGGCCCACGACGATCCAGCAGTACGCGGCCGGATATCCGGGCACGACGGTCACGGCCAGCAGCAGGAACCGAATGTTCTGAGCGATCCACGCACAGCCGCTCACGACCCAGCGCTGCCGCTCCGCCCAGGCGCGCTGCAGTGATGCGGGGACGCCGCGTCCCGCCAGCGCGCGCACCAGCGCTGCCGTCCGAGGGAAGAGCAGCGCCTGGCGCCGGATGTAATCACCGTAGATCCAGGAAGAAAACCGCGTAACGAGAGATGCGCCCCGGGGCATCGCGGAGTGGTCCGGTATGTCGAGCTCGCTGCCGTTGCCCACCGCGAAGTGGAGATATGCCTGGCGAATGAAATCGGCGACGGCCGCCTGATACGAATGCGACACCAATGCTGCGAACGCCAAGACCGCGCCGCCCCAACCCCAGCCCGACACGTACAACCGGGCGCCGAGATGTCCGTAGAGGCTGACGAACCGTCCCGTATCCGCCAGGCCGTCGAGGATTCGACCCATCCGCGTCGACGTGCCGCGCAGCCGGGCGAGCTGCCCGTCCGCGCTGTCGAGGATGTCCGACACAATGAACAGCGCGACGCCCCAGGCATTGATTCGCGAGCTCGCGTACCACATCAGGTGTCCCGCGATCACGCCCAGCACGAGACTCATGAGTGTCACGACGTCGGCCGAGATCGGCGTCGACCGCAGCGCGTTGGCCACGCGCCAGCCGACCGGCCCGAAAAACCAGCGGTCGGCCCATTCCTCGACGGCGCGGCCCTTACTCGCGTACACGCGCGGTCGCCTCTTCGAGCACGGACTTGATCGCGCCGAGCGCTTCCATCGCCTGTTCATCCGTGATCACCAGCGGCGGATTGATGCGCACTTCGGGATTGTAGATCATCGCGATCACGCCGCGGCGCAGCAGGGTGTCGAAGATCCAGCGCGTGATCTTCTTATCGAGCAGCTTGCGCGTGCCCGGGACGACGAGATCCATGCCGAGCATCAGACCCCGGCCGCGCACGTCGCTGACGATCGGGATCTCGCGCTCCCAGCCCTGCATTTCGGCGAGCATCGCGGCGCCGAGGCGGCGGCTGTGCTCGACCAGCCCTTCATCGACGATCGTCTGGATCGTGACGTGGGCGGCGGCCGCGGCGAGCGGGTTGCCGCCGTAGCTCGACGAGCTGCCGCTCGGGTTGGCCCACGGCTTGGAAAACGCGATCGGCTCGCGGATCACGATCCCGCTGACCGGGAATCCGCCGCCGAACCCTTTGCCGACGAGCAGCACGTCGGGAACGACCGCGTCGTGCTCGACGGCGAACATTTTGCCGGTGCGGCCGAAGCCGGTGATCATCTCGTCACAGATCAGCAGCGCGCCGATCTCCGTCGCGAGCGCGCGTAGCTCGCGCACATAGCCCGGCGGCGGAACGACATTGCCTGCTGTGCCCTGCACCGGCTCGACGATGATCGCGGCGATGTCGTTCGACGTCTCCGCGGCGATCTTGGAGCGCAGGAAATCGACGCAGTGCCAGTGGCAGGACGGGAACGTCTTGCCGAAGGCGCAGCGCGCGCAGGAGGCATAGGGGCTGGAGTAATTGCCGGGGGCAAGCGGGCCCAGACCGTGCTTGAAGCTCCCCGACAGGAGCGGCAGCACGCCGCCCGTTTTGCCGTGGAAGCCGCCCCAGAACCCGACGATCTCGTGCCGGCCAGTCGCCGCCTTCGCCAGGCGCACGGCCGCCTCGACGGCCTCGGCGCCACTCGAATAGAGCTGAGTGCGATTGAGATCGCCGGGCGCGAGGCTCGCGATCAACTTCACCAGGGCAGCGCGATGCTCCGACGTGAAGCTGCCGACGTGCACGCGCTCGAGCTGCCGCGACATCTCGGCGACATAGCGCGGGTGCGCATAACCCAGACTCGCAACGCCGACGCCGGCGAGCAGATCGACATAGCGATTGCCGTCCACGTCCCACAGCACGGCGCCTTCACCGCGGTCCATGCAGAGTTTGCTGAACAGCGCGACGCTCTGGGTCCCGGGCGCCAAGTACTGGGCCTCAGCGTCGAACACACGCTGTGATTGAGAAAGAGTTGCCAGGTCGATCATGCAGTCCTTCGGGTTGCGGCTTTCTCGTCGATGTAGGCGGAAATGGCGGTGGCCGCCGCGATACGAACCGGCGCGAAGCTCGGCCAGTCGTTGAGATCGATCAGCACGGGTTGATCGGGCTGCGGGAATGCGACGTCGCCGCCGAACACTTCCAGGCCGACCGCCCGTGCCGCGGCAAACACCACCGCCTTGAAGCGATCTTCGGCGATGTCGAGCCTCGCGTCGCGTGGTCCATCGGCAGGATACCAGGAAAAGAAACGGCCGTCGGCGACGGCGTAGAACTTCACGATCGGACCCGCGACGTGCGCCTGCAGCGCCACGCGGGAAACGCCGCGTCGCGCGAATGCCGCGATGGCATCGGTCACGCTGGATTCCTTCGCCGACACCACATCGGCGCTGGTCTCAGCATGCACATCACCACGCTTGACCCAGACCGGCTGCCCGTCGCCGTTGAGCTGATGCACGAGCGGGAGGAGCGACTGCGGGTCTGCTGTCGGCACGATGAGGGTGCGCGGGAACGGCAATCCCGCGGCCGCCATGCGCGACACCAGACGATGGCGGTGACAGTTGAGCACACTCTGCGGCGGATTGACCGCGAGCGCCTCGGCAGGCACGAGATCCAGCAGCCGCTCCGAGGCCGCGGGACCCTGACACATGTTTACATACAACTCCGCGGCAGCAAGGCGACCTGCGGCTACGTCGGCTTCGTCGGCACGTCTCACCGACCAGCCGGCCTGCTCGAGCATCGCGACGGTGTCGTCGAGAATCGCCGTGTCGTTGCAGCGGTGCGCCGCCGGCGAATACGTGGGATTGCGGTACAACGCGACGAGCCGCTTCATCGCGGCGCCTTCGCCGCCGCCAGCCACGACTCGGCGGCCACCAGATCACGCTTGTGATCGAGGTCGATGATGCGCGGGACTTCCACGGTCGCGACGGGCACCTTCAGCTCGACGAGGAGTTTGAGGAAGGCGCGCATCCGATGCAGCGACGCGACGGCCACACCGGCGAGGCGACGCGCGACCGGACTAAAACCGTAGACACCGCCGGTGACCACCGGTCCACCGGTGGAAGAGACGGGAGCACGGTCCGCGATCTCAGTCGCGAACCCGGCCGCGTCGCGGGCCACATAGACGGGCAGTTCATCGTCGACGAAGGGAGTCACGGCGAGCACCGCTAGTGACCCCGTCGCAAGACGCTGCGTCACAGCTTGGTACAGTCGCTGCCAATCGTCCGCGGGCATCACGGTGTCGACCATGGTACAGAACACCGGACCCGGAGGGACGACGCCGAGGCCGGCGACCAACGTGTGCAGCGAAGACGGCGTGTGGCAAGACCTTACGGTGACGTTCGGGCCGGCCCGCGCGGACCAATCGGTAGGGATGCCGTCGCGCACCATGCACGTGACCGTTTCGCAGCCCAGCGCAGCGAACATCTCCGCCAGGTGCACGATCTGCGGCCGGCCCGCGACCTCGACGAGCGCCTTCGGTGTCTCGACGCCGTCGGCCGCCAGGCGAGAGCCGCGTCCACCCGCGAGAATGAGTCCGTGCATCATGAATCGAGTGCCGCCGCGAGCTCGGATAGGGTCTGCAAACGTACCGTCGGAATCCCGGCCTCGGGAGGCTTATCGTTTCCAGGTGCAAGCCAGGCCGTGGACATGCCGAGCGCGGCCGCCGGGCGGATGTCGGACTCGAAGTTGTCGCCGACCATCCAGGCGGGCGTGGCGACGAGTCCCGGCCATGTCAGCGCGTGCTGGAACAGGCGCGCATCAGGCTTGGTCACGCCGACGCGTCCCGAGTCGGCGACGACGCTGAAGTACTTCATCAGTCCGAGCTCTTGCAGGCAGAGCTCGAGATTGCCGGTAAAGTTCGAAACGACTCCCAAGTGATATGACTGCTGCAGCCGTTCGAGCAGCGTCTCGTTGCGGCGCACGACGGCGCAAGTGGAGGAGTGGAACTGGTCGGCGATGTTCTGTTGTGAGAGCGCCACGCCGTCAGGAAGCCGAGCGAGGAGCAGTGCCGCCTGCGCGTCAATCATGGCGCGGAATCCCAGTTTCTCGATGCCGGAAAAGCGTCCGAGCGCGCGATCCGATTCGCGGAAGACTTTTTCAAACGCCGCGAAGGATTGCTTGCCGCCAGCCGCGCGGTAGGCGGCATGAAACCGAATGCTCCAGCGAGCGCCATCCGCATCCAACGTTCCACCGAAGTCGAAGAGTACCAGGCCGCGCACTCGTGCCCGCCACCCCGGGTCAGAGAAATGAGGACGACGCTCTAAAGGGTTTGTTACCCCCGACAACGACCCGCAGACAGGAGGGATGGTCACTGCCAGAACGTCATGACTTAGATGCGAAAAACTGTGCCCGCGAGCAGCGCGGCGAGCGCGAGCATTCCGGCGAGGGTCGCGAAGATTGCCTGCTTCCTTCTTAGTCCGGCGAAGCTTTCGGGCAGCTCACCGCGGGGATCGAGATCGAGCCTGCCCAGCCGCGCGGCTGTCGGCGTCACGATCCCGATCGCCACGATGGCGCCAAGAATGCCGAATACCTGCATCGCCATGAGCCAGGTCGGCACTGTCGCGGTGTGGAAGTAGGGCACGGACAGGATCAGACCACTCAGGACCACGAGGACCGCGCCCGGCCCGATGAGACTGCGCGTCACGACAGCCATGATGCGATAGACGGCGAGCCGCTGTTCGGGCGAGAAGTACTTCGCGGTGATGCCGCTCAGCATCACGGCCAGGCCACCGCCAATCCAGGCGACGAAGCCGATCACGTGGATGAGCAGCCAGAATCCCTTCATGTACCGCTCATGACCTCCGGCAAAGGCTGGCGGCCGGCGAATCCGGCATCGAGCTCATGCCAGTGCGTTATCCGATCTTCGCCGAACTTCCAGCACCACAGGATGTCGCGCTCGTCGAGGCGTCCGTGAAAGTCTACCAACCCCTCGTCGAATCCCTTGAATTCACAGCCAACCAGCTCCAGCTCGCCGAGGTAGGTGTTGATCTTGCCGGCGACGGCGTCGATTTGGGCCTTGAGGTCGATCTGCTCCTTCGACTCGCCCCAATCGGGACGAGCCTGAGCGGCGATGAGCTCATACTGGGCGACGAGATCCTTCCACTGAGGATAGACGGTCAGGATATCCTGCACCACACGCTTCACCAGAGGAAGTGTGCGGTTCGCTTCGGCGAGAGTGAAAAGCTTGTGCGCCATTCGTAATGACCGCACTACTCCTGAATCTGGATTCCGTCGATTTCTTCCGGATGCGGTATGAATCCCACGACTTTCTTTTCCCCGTTGAGCACTACGATCGTCGACCTCACGTGGTGGTCGGTGGGGTCCAGCTGCTTGGCGACCTTGTACCCTTTCATCTCGGTCTCGGGCTTCACGACCGGAGTGTCGGTTCGTGCATGATCGGCGGCTGAGCAGTCGGTCGGATCGTGCCCCGCTCCGACACAACGCGCGACGATATCCCGATCCGAGATGGTACCCAGATAGCGGCGATCTTTGGGATTATCGACGACCGGAACGACCGAGATGTTCTTTACCCGCATCAAGGCGGCCACCTCCGAGGAAGTGGCACCCGCAGCGGCGACCACGGGGTCGGCAATCATGACCTCAGCAGCGCGCACGTCGTCTATCCTAACGCCTTTTTCGTTGCCTGATAACCCATCTCGACGTACTCCTGCACTCTATCGACTGCAAACGTCGCTTCGCCTTCCGTGACAGCGCGCACGTACACCAGTCGCGGCCCATCCTTGGGCCAGCTGGCGATCACCCGCTCCGTCTGGTCCGCCATCATGACGCGCAGGGCTTCGCCGTGCACACGCACGACGTTGGGGAGGGGTGAGGGACGGGGCCCGTCCTTGGTCGACACGCGCTCGTCAAAGCCGGGACCGACGTCGATCGCGACGAACACATCCGCGTCGGGCTCGCGTGTTCGCGCGGCCTCGATTGGCAAGACCGCGCGGAGCCCGCCGTCGGCGAGACGCCTGCCGTCCGCTTCGAGCGGCGGGAAGAAGAGCGGCAGCGCGCACGACGCGTACAAGGCGTCAGCCAGCTCGATGTCCCTGCCGCGCGGCTCGGGACCGCCGAGCAACAGCAGCTCACCGCTGTCCAAGTCCACGGCGGTCACGGTGAGCGGCATTCGCAGGTATGCAAATCGCGTTGCTGGCACGATGCGCGCGATGGCGCGTCGCAGGCCGCTCGCGGGAAAGAGGCTGCGGGAGAACAGACCCATGATCAGCACTCTCGGGTCGAAGGGCGCGATGTCCTTGCGCCGCAAGCCCATGGCGCGGTGCCGGACCTCATCGAAGGGCAGCCCCGCGGCGAGCGCCGCGCCCATGACCGAGCCCATGGAGGTCGCGAAGATATGGCTGGGAACGAGGCCGGCCTGCTCGAGAGCGTGAAACGCACCGGCGTGGGCGACGGCCTTCGCGCCGCCGCCGGACAACACCAGGACGACTTTACTCACCCCGGCCTTGATCGTAGCGCCGTTCCATCACCCGCTTCGCCCGCCGTTTGCTCGCGCGCTCATAGCGCCGTTTTTCGTCGGCAGTCTCCGGAACGACGCCGGGAACCTCGGTCGGCTTGCCGTTCTCGTCGAGCGCGACGTAGGTGACGTAGCACGAATTGGTGTGGCGCTTGTCCCCGGTCAGTACGTTCTCGGCAAGCACCTTGACGCCGACTTCCATCGAGGTCTTGCCCGCGAAGTTCACGCGCGCCAGCGCGGTGACCAGCTCGCCGACGTGGATCGGCTCGCGGAAGTCGACCTTGTCGACAGACACCGTGACGCACTCGCGATGCGCGTGACGGATGGCGGAAATCGCGGCGACCTTGTCCACC